>Ga0247734_1000465_pt1 | contig 35341 bp, 30 predicted proteins | sample UWRJL103311B2_FD_180933 | JGI IMG/M metagenome (GOLD analysis project Ga0247734, IMG submission 180933) | Plant litter microbial communities from Arlington Agricultural Research Station in Wisconsin, United States - UWRJ-L103-311B-2 | ecosystem: Environmental > Terrestrial > Plant litter >...
AGAGGTTGGCATTGGTGCAGCGGTGGTAGAACCGTTGCCGTGGGCTGGGTAGGTTGGGACCACTGGGTAAGAGGTTGGGACCACTGGGTAAGAGGTTGGGACAACTGGGTAAGAAGTTGGGACAACTGGGTAGGAGGTGACACTGGTGACGGTGCTTCTGGCTGGGCAGTTGGTAACTTTGGGTTTGTTAGCTTTTTTCTATCTTATCCTTGAAAGGGCTTATATTTACCAGTGGCAGCGCAGCTAGTGATGGTGATGGTCTCGGACTGGTAAACGGTGCGTTGTTCACCGGCCATGACGGCACCAGCGAAGAGGGCAACGGCAACAATGGAGAATTGCATTTTGAAGTTTGGTTGGGGAGTTGTTTGGTTGGGAGGTGGTGAAAATGGGGTATGTGAGTTGGAGAAGGTGCTGAAGAGCTGTGATAGATAGATTGTTCTGTAAAGAATGGACGACCGAAGTCAAGTTGCTAAGTTAATAGTGTAAGTTGAAGAGTGGCTGTTGGGCTGGAGAGAAAAAGAAGAGAAGGAGGAGGAGAGGTTTGTCTATAAAGCTGATGGGAGATTAACATGGGGCACACGCCAATGCTTCGTCCCATGGAAACTCCTCCTCACTTTCATCGATTTGACCCGCCGTTTTGCGGACCGGCGGTAAGAGCATCTGCAGCCATCCATCCAGGAACAGGTGCCCCAGGGGACCGCTAGATGGGGCAAGCCATTTGGGAGGCACCACTCTCTGGTCTGTCTTGGTTTTAGAAAGTAGCACCGTCAAATTAATTGGTGCTGGAACCCGTCAATCCTATCAGCGGTCGTTCTCCAAACATCCGGCACTCAGGGGACCCAGACTTTTCATAGAGACGAGCAAGCGAGCATGGATGTAAACAACGTCCCCCCTGAATGAACCGAGAGAAAAAAGCGCCGCGTCGCCTCGCTTAAGCAGGTACAGTCCACGAGTGACTGGACGACCATCTCTTCGGACCACTGACAGACCCCGACCAGCAGCCAGCCCCTGAATTGAAATTGTCATGTATCCATACAGGACCTGTAGCGCAACTGTAAGCAGCGATCATATTACTGTATTGATGCCATGGCTCCCCGGCACAGGGGGCGAAAAGGAGGGGAAAATTAGATGATTTACCTTACAGTGCTCCGTACTGTACAGTACAGTAATAAATTCCTCCGTGCGACCCGTCCGGGACAGGAGGTGTGCATCTCACGTTAGAATAGGTTGGTTGTCAGCAAACATGTGCGCCGTTAATATTATCAATATCCATATATATCTCTCTCCGCCGATGCAACTATTTAATGGACTGAGGCGTGCTTGTCATCCTTCCATCGCAAATAGCAAACAAACATGGCATCGCGGCACACCACTGAAATTAAACGGTGGAAGACAAGATGTGCACTGCCAATTAAAGCAAAGTCGTATCCCGGGATCTAATAGGTGAGAGGATTGGATCAGCCCCCCCAATGAAATCCCTAGATCGCTTGGCCACCCATGATGTCGTTTATGTTTCACGTCGGCGAACTAATTCTGGGAGAGGAGATGATCTCTGTGATTGGATTCAACGGCATTGCTCATGAGTCGATGCTTTGGGAGCTCCTATTTCCCTTCGAGCCAAATCATTTACCAAGTTCAAACATTAACAGGATCAGGACCATTTTAATTGGCAGGACAACGTAACCTTGCCGGTGATGTGCAAAACCAACGTTTTGGCGAGAGTGAAATAACTGGCTACCGAGACTGCCTCAGAATGCATAATTTGCAGTAATATTATTGTTAGGTATAGTCACGACCGAGCCCAACTTCAACCGGGTGTTGGGATATGCAGTAGAAGCTTCTTTTTTCAGAATAGTTGTTCTTCACCTCACGTCTGGTGATCGTCGACAGGTGATGCTAGATTCCATCTTCAATTTACTTTCGTAAAACTGGTGTGGGGGAAATCGGAACGAAATCCACCAAGTCCACCGAGTCCGTCTGATAGGACCAAACACAGCCGCGTGGCTGCCAACTAACATTAGACGGCAGGTCAAATAGTTAGGATGGCGTTATGAGCTGCGGCACACTAGACGATGGTGATATCATGTAGTATGAACCAGCGTCTCACCATCTACATAACTTCTGCATTCGCAGCATTAACTGGATACCCCTACAGTTTGTACAGTACTGGTGTCAAGGTTCTGATACATTGAAGCCAATATCAATGAGAAGATGGCAGATAAAGTCAACAACTGACAGATGGATTCCCTGGTCAATGATCAAACAGGCTTAGTATATCTAATACAACAGTTTTACCACATGGTGAAATTAGTTTTCACTTGTGAGAGGCATCTCTTGCTCAAAACCAAGGTCAAGACCAAAATGCATTGCAAACTTTGATTGACAAAACATAATGCTCAAAACATCAAAGACCAAAACGCCCTTTTACTGTACCAATTCTTAATAGAATAAAAACAATTTCCTTACCGCTGGACGATCTAAATACAGCTAATCTTGACACCCGGATTAGCTGTAAATTAGATTAGAATTACATGTATGATTCCTTGCCAATTTGTACCACTACAACCTCCCTATTACGTGAGATCCTACGTATTTCCCTGAGTACTACATAGTCAAAAAATCGAGAATCTCCAAGACGCCCAAACTTCCCGTTCGGCCCATTGAGATGGAGATTTTCAGTCCCACTTATTGTGTCAAGAAGACATGTGAACTCTATCTTGAAGCTGCAAATTTGTGATTGGTCTTGAGTATCCCGTCAAGCCCACAAGCAAACCTTCATGCCGGCACTGTAAATTCTATCATCTTTTGCTAAATATCATCTCTGATGTCATTTCAGTCGCCTCCGAGCGTCCTAACACAACTAGACGGACTCATATTCCCCAAACCGTAGCAGTGTCTTCATACACAACTGGGGCATCACTGGGGTGTTCAAACTCAGTCTATAGCATATAAATGGTTTGATTAAAAAAAAAAGTCTTTCGATATGCTCTTACGGCTCGATACTAATTTTTGGAGTTTCTTACCAGCTCTGAGCCTCTGACACAAATTGGACCATAGTAGCCCTGACATCGGCTGCCTTTGAGTGTAATTTATACATAATGCTAAACTGTTCCGTGGAGTAGTCAACTTGAAGGCTCAACTTTTGTTTGCCGAGAGGAATCTCTTTGGACTACTTCGTGGCGATGACCGTGAAAATCCGAGGGCAATTTTGCTCTATCTATTTTATAACAAAATGTCAACTGCAGTATATAATATTTGATTTTTGCCTTCGTTGACAAGCTCCTTTCCCCTCCCAAGACTTCCCTTGTTCTCACGTCATAATTTCTACTGGTTCCAAGAGTTCTTTCCGGCGGTATTAGAATGTTCTCACACCTGCCACATTCATCGGGAGTGAAACCAGTCTATAGTCTAGTTCGATGATGGACCAAATTGACATGTAAATGATTGCTCTGATATCCATTAGTTGTTTCATGGGTTCATAATGAGCGATGCTCCTCTCTTTGGTTGAAAACGCCATTCCCAATCAATTAATCTCGGAGCACGAATCCGCAACTTCAGAGCTTTCATAGTAACTGTCCCAAAGTGGTTGCTCAAATTCTTTTCCTATCCCAAAAGAAATGCGCAGGCGTATGTCCTGTTCTGAGAGAGACAGACAGCGAAGGATTGTCGATCGCGTGAGGGACCCACCCTAGATAGAGAAAGTCCCGTATCCAAAAGCTTCATGAAGCCATATTCTTTCTTCTTCGGACAGCAATGTGAAACGGCGTTAGGTTCTCAATCCAAAAATGAATGGTGCTTTATCATTCACATGGTGAGCACCCTGACCGCCAGAATTTTCCCATCTTTCTGGCTCAGGGTGAGCATGAGGTGGTGTCTCCGTTGCGTGTTGTTGCAACTCCGACGACCTAGAGGGCCGTCGGTATAGATGTACAAGTAGAATGAACTCGCTTGTTGCAGGTGATTGACCTGTGTTGGTTGTCGTAAAAGGCTCATTGTGTGAAAATGTATAGATCGAGGTTGTTAATGTAGCTATACAATAGAAGCGATAGGTTTTTTGAGGAATGGCTGAGGTAGACAGTTTTATATATTTGTGGGATTAATGGGAATAAAACAACGATGAGAGATGGCCTTTAAATGGAATGTTGATACTACCATCTGTACCTAGCACCGCCAGAACTTCAGGATGTAGTGGATAGGAACCATTACTCATTAATTCTCAGGCTAGAAAACACGGATCTTTTAATTGCTGTAGTACTCTATCTAGTGTGAGTGGTGGTGCTCTAACTTTGAGCAATTACTGTGCATCAGTGGATAACTTGCTCAAAGCACTCCTACATCTGTCATCTGGACTGACTTGGATACCACAGGCCTTGCATGTATCTGGATTTCTTTGACACCTCCTATACGGTACAGACAAACTCCGTATTGACGAACGGATTCCAGGTCATATATCTACTGATGTTTATGTTTAATGGTATATATACTACCTGCGACAGGCTGATGTTGAATATCGTCAATAGCCAACTGTTAGATTAAAGCATGGCATTCTAAATAGCAGTATGACATTTGTTTTAAGTTTAGCTTTTGCTTTTTAAACTACTCGAAACTTAACCAGATACGTAAAGCCTCAGACTGACTTTGACCAAACTATACTAGAAATACCGGGTATATATTAGCCAGGATCTAAAGCAGCCGGAACTAGATTCAATCAGAACTGAAATAGTAGAACACATATATAATATCAGTGAAACTATACCTTTCTTTTTATCTTACCAGAGTATAATCTAAGCCAATTTTACCTCCCAGCTGTTTATATTGTCACTGTTTCCAGCCTCAAATTACATTTCCTCTCAAGGAAAGATCTATGCCTTCGCATACAGCAGAAACCAAACCCTTCGGGTGTTAGCGAGAGTTTTAGGCCAGATGAACGCAAAATCACATACGACCAGACATTAGCCCTTGTAATGACGAAGGCGAAAGAATATTCCTCTTCCAACCCAGGCCTTAACTACAGTGCGAAGAACATATCCCTTCACAATTCCCTGGACTGCTTATTGGATGGAGCACGGAGATATAATCTTGAAGAGCTGAAGTTTCTAGATTCCAATTAAATTATCGCATGAAGTAAGTTATGGAAGCTGCCTCAAGCTACAAACGATATCTTGGCATTCAGATGGATGATTGCCAGCATGTCAACATGATCACTTATCCGCAAAGAGGAACCTCACCATGGCTCAAGGCTCTTAATACAGCGAATAAATACCTACTATTTGAACCACCTCCAGCAGGTGCTTTTCCTCATGCAAAAGACAAGGATTACTTAGCTGCCTGTATTGTGAAGGCAGGTTCGACAGATACAATGGTGATTGAGAAACTGGATGAAATTGTCTTGTACAAAACCAAAACGACGCCAGAATCTGGAGTGGACGTATTATAGCATGGCCCATCAGGATTTCCACGGAAGTCATCAAGCTACCCTATGTGAGAGTGGAACAATGCGCGATTCGATAAGAGCAGTGGAAAATCCAGACTATTACAGAAAGATCAGAAATTATGCTCTATTTCGCTACATAAGAGCAGATTTTTGCCAGAGTGAACCAGTGAACACATGCCAAGATTGGAGAGCCTGGAAATTGGCGGATGGCAATAGGGATATTTTCCATTAAACCGGTAGATATTTATTAGAGATATTGGTTTAACAATGCACTCTATCTCTTGACAACTTTACTCCTCAGTTTCAATCAGTCGCGTGGTCCCTCTTTCTCTGAGTTCTGTTCTCCCATATCTACCAACACAACGACTACTATATTTAGTAAATTTAGGTAGAAATATCTTTCTTTAGACTACACAGAATTCATAATCGCCACTACTCTAGTGAGCATCAAGTGTCACGTAAGTGCAACTTGGTATAGTTAAAAGTGTCTGATTAGTCTCTCCCGTCTCGAGTCCTGTCTAAATAGCATGGATGGGCTACGTAGGAAAGTGCGATAGACGTCCGAGGACGTTTAAGTTCTTACAGTGAGGTATTTCTTCACCCCTGACTGTAACTATGATATGTTAACAATGGCACGGTATTTGGATGAACCTTGGTGTTTCGGTGTTTCAGGCTAATTCTGACTTTGTTGTGTCGCGGCTATTTCTGCGCCTAGAAGTCGATCACCCCACACCACACCAGCTACCTTATACATCCCATTCTTAAACCTATTTCATAAATTGGAGCTCACAAAACACCTTGCCTTCATGGCGCAGTGGTAACGCGTCGTAAGTAATCTTTATCAAAGCATTCGAATGCATTAACTAACTATTACCAAAGGCACTTGTAAATCTTCAAGAGTGTTCTACCACTCTTCGTTATAATGCGAAGATCCCTAGTTCAATTCTGGGTGAAGGCAATTTTTTTTAACATTTTAAACAAATAAAATGTTAGAAGTTGTGGGGCGGTTGGTATATTTTCATTCCTGGAACTCTTCTTTTTTTTTGGTGAGGTTTTGAGATAAGGGCTATCTACTTCTATGTCTTACGGAAGAATGTGTGAGAAGTTTGAGCCGAGGATCGTCAACCTTAAGCGATCCCTAAACTCGGTAAGCTACCGAGCTTACCTACAACGCTCAATCAATCGAGGCTCATTATGATTATGTTGTACCCAGGGCCCAGTGACATGATTAGGTTTTCCCCACGGACAGTGGAAGAAGGTGGCTCCATTTGTTTTCCAACCAAACAATATGTTGTGTTTCAACTACCTTTTACTTCCTTACATAGAGATGGAGGATATTGCTCAGAATCTAGATTAGCTAGCAAGTGAGCTTCCGAGAGATTAATTTTTGTTTATAAAACGGTATATAAAAACCGACAGCTGAGTTCTAGTGATATTACAAGATTGCGTGCGGTTCAGTACTTTGGTTCCAACACATACATAGCTTTAGATGGCTTAGATTATTTTCAAAGAGATCAGTAATCACAGTTTACTGAAGTAGTTGTGGTCACTTGAATGGTTGCTACCGTTACAGATATTCCATTACATTTCAATTCTGATCTAAGTAAGGGGGCTTTGCTCCACTTTCTCCCTGTCAGTTTGATATCTCGCAAGAGTTGACAAAACTAGAGCTGGCTAATACTGGTAGCAACATTGTGTGTTACATGGTTCTGAAATATATGCCTATTAATTCCCAATCCCATCACCAGCGGTCATCAATGAGCAAAGTCCAACCCCCACCCCCAAACTCCAGAAATTTACTCGAAGCTTAGAGGTTCAATTTATAGTCATGGATTTGCTTTTTATAGCAGATTCACGACTAAAGTCTCTGTATATTCCTTTCATTCCTGTTCCCCATCTCATTCCTTCTCATAATCCCAACATGCCCTACTGTTCAATGCTGTGCATTCCCTACAGAAGCAGAAAGTATGTGTAGAAGGGGAAAACTAGCTGTAAGCCTCACCATCATATATACTAGTAGCTAACTATCTAAGCTATCTACTCTACTTTGACGAGCGAATTGTCTTCGACAGAGGATGTAGCCGAGTCTGCAGCGCTTGCTAGGATCTCGAATATTTCGGCTCCAAATTCATAAATCATATATGATGGTAGGATGAGCCAGGCCCCGCTAAGACAACTGTTAGTTAAATTACTACAATCGAGGGCATCCTCACTTTGGAATGATCCACAAGAAAACCAAATCTCTCGCGCTGTTATGACCGATATTATCAAACCCAGAATAGTACTCATTCGCCCCTAAATTAGTCAGATGGACCTTCCGAAGCCTAAGTTTCGTGCAAACTTACAGTAGAGCACCGTCTTACTTGCAGTCATCACTGCGGCGCTATACCCAACCATAAGCGCTAGAACGCCAGCTCGTCCTTCTATGGAACGTTGGCTTCCTAATATCCCCGCGCTGGGGCCATTCGAACTCGCTGCAGATGGCGTCTTTCCATAGACATACAAGTTGTATAGATAGTACGCATACATCAACGACTCAACAATGTTCAAAGCCGACTGTGCTGCTGTAAAGCCATTGTTGGCATCGTATGCGGGCCATCCATAAATATAGTCCACCTTAGCGTATAGCTCATAAGGCATCCATAACGGCCATTGCCATTTCCCACCCGCCATACTATGAGGTCGAAGCATCACATAGCCAACATCCCATGCCACAAGTGGCAACGAGATTAGAAGCCACAAGATAGTGAGGTTCGAGGGTGTATGCGCCCATTTCGAGGTATTGGAACCTGAACTTCTGATCGCTTTGCGCCCGCGCATGGAGGCGGTCTTAGAAGGAGTTAGGTCGGGTTCGGGGAATTCCTTCGGGTGGCCACGAGTGGAGACCATCTTGTCCTTGTTAAGATATTCGTGAGTCTGGTTATCACATAAATCTATTGTTAACTGATGAATGGCCTTTCCAGAAGGTTGAGTTGGGGGCTACAGCTGGTTTGGTTCGGAATTGGGGTTCGGTACATACAACGTAGCGCCCGCGTTTTAGCCATGGTGTATGTAATGTAAGGCTTGGCGATTTGAATTCGCGAAACGTCATCAACCAGCCGCAATTCTCAAATGTTTGCCTCCAATACATCTGGCTTCTTTTTTCTTTTCAAGACAAACCTTTTAACTGAACCCCACGCCAGTACATGCATATTACAGCAGCCTCGAATGAGTTCTGCACCACTGACTCCGCGTCGGTCGCAAAGAATACAAAGCCAGCCCCAGTCGTCTCAACCCCCTCCTACCACTCAATCCCCTCCACCATCTTCTTATACTACAGCGAACGGGACGCCCAAAACTCTCCCTGGCCCGAAGATGACTGCTAGAAGGCCTCCTTACCTTCCCACGACTCTAGAGACGGGGCTTCTAGCCATATATCCAGCAACACTTTTAATTGGCTCTCTCTTTGGCCTACTTGATCCCAATACTCGCGCAGCTCCTTATAATGCCGCATCACAATCCCATTTTGCGAACACGGCGCCCTCATACTTTGCGAAGAAAAGCAATTTATTTAATGTGCTATTTGTGAAAAAGGGATGGGCGTGGATCACAGTCAGCTATTTCTTCTTCCTTTTTACGCATCCCTCGACAGGACCATACTTAGAACTCACCACGAAACGAATTCGAGGCACACTTAGATGGTCACTTGTAACACTATGGTGGATATTTGTCACGCAATGGTTTTTTGGGCCTGCGATAATTGATAGAGGATTTCAACTTACTGGAGGCAAATGCGATCTTGTTGAGCTTGCAGAGGCAGGGGTTATTGAGATGGACAGTGCCGAGAAATTTGTTACTGGAGTTGCGTGCAAAGCTGTCGGAGGGAAATGGAAGGGTGGGCATGATATCAGTGGGCATGTTTTTCTATTGGTTTTGGGAAGTATGTTTCTTTTAGAAGAGGTTCTGAATGTGGTTTGGAGATCTGCGAAAGCGAGAGAAGAACGAACTGTTGTTATGAATGATGGGGCAATCAAGAGTGCTTTCGTTGAGTCACAGCCAGAAAACCTCACAGCGGCTGAAAGATCCGGAGAGTGGACGATTGCAACTAAGGCTGTGATTGGAGTTGCTAGCCTTAGTGTCTATATGCTGTTGATGACTGCTGCTTATTTTCATACATGGTTTGAAAAGGTAAATGCTACCAATGGTGCCTATATCAATATCCTCTTACTAACTCAACTTCAGTTCACTGGGCTTCTGGTTGCGTTTGGTGGTATTTTCATCGTTTACTTCTTACCTCGGATGATACCAAGTTTCCGGAGCATTATTGGCATGCCAGGAGTATAAGCTTCCTGAAGTTTGTATAAAATAGATGCCAGGGTCAATAGAGAATGACCACTGGATTAATAACAAATAATCAAGCTCATTGAATACAAATGTGTTTTCCATTCATTGTGGCCACTTTGCCAACACAAACAAAACAACATGGCTACACTTTTAAAATTGCGCTTTCTGCAAAGATGAACTGAATCGGAGATGGCTGTTTATATCACAAAGAAAAGCGAATCACCTACCTACAAAATGTCATCCGTTCCACAAGGTCAGATGACCTATAGTATTACGCTCCTAGCATCCCCCTCATCTTCCAACTAAATGTGGTGAGGTCATATATACTGTCATGTAGACTATTGTTTAATTCAATGCAACACTACAAAGGGTTCTTTGTAATCATCATAACCTCATCTCTTCCAGTCAGACAACATTCACCTGGCCATAAACCACTCCTCGCAAGCATAGAATCCTTATATTTTGTTATTCAATAACTTTGATAGCAAGTCGAAGCAATCAACTTTCCGTCACCTTCGTACACCTGATTCTTTCGAATCGTAGGTATGCATATAAGGGAGTAGATGTCCACACAATCAAAAACGATCTGGCTTTCAATGAGGCATACTACTGCCTGGTTCATCACTATATATTGTCAAGAATTGAACACTTGACTCTAAGGTCAATTACCAATTGCAGAAATGGAGGAGGCTCATTCTTTGGTCTTTGTTTCTCGGCCAGTTCTTGGCCTTAGACATGAGAGATAACCACAAAGAGCGAGTGCTCCTTCTAATCGTCAATTTCCACGATGAAATCAAAAGTGAAGGTCGGGAAGTGAATAGAATGATATCAATTGGCTTTTTCAAACCCGCATCACTGGAACAAAAGACCAAACCGTTATTGAAACATATAAAACCGCACCTCTGTTTTCCGATTTTCTCCAACTGCTAAGATCCCCAAGACCACCAGAGTAAGGAATCGGTGATGAAGGAGAATGAAAATTAAAACCCAGTCCTAGCTCCTTAACACACCTGGAAAAGGTGCTTCTCAGCCAAACTTATTATATAGCATCAAGACGACATAGCAGCAACTGTGTTCTAGTAGATATATGGCAAGACATATGTAATGAACAAACCAGATCAGAGAAGCTATTTTGGCAACACAGAACGGAAGAACGGAAGAACGGAAGAACACAGAAATCATAACTATGTTCCCTCTTTAGAGAGATCCCTACCACCTAATAGTGCTATAACAGATACCGAAATTGCTTACCCCAGGATATGAGGAGGGAGGAGACAATACGTAGGTAGGCAGATATTAGGTGGCGAGTGAATCAAAATGGAGTCGCTGAGCAAGTAGTTTGTGGTTCTCGAACAGCTAGAAGTGTGGAGGTATGTATCATCTGAAGAAAGATATTCTGACATCACTGAGATGGATTTCTGAATCCTTGTCTGATTTGAAATAGAGAGCTTGCTTAAAATCATGGATTGGAGAACCTAGCATCACAATGGCTTATACTGTAAAATCTAATCAAATACCAAATTGACGATACATCCGATTTCCTCACAGGGAAGACTCCATGAAGGGATCAACTTCCAAATTACTAACGCTAACGTATTAACACAAAGGCTTTGTCGGAGTTCATGGGACTCTAAAACAGACAGCCGCAGATAACCGGAATTCCAGACCAAAGATGACGCGACACCAAAGGCCAAAATGCTTCATCAGCATGCACAGCCCTCTTTCGATGCGTTATCTCTTGGGCCGGTCAAGTTCACTCTCGACTGGTCTTCTGTTCTGGACGTAGCCCCAGGTGTTGCTCCAGGTCCTCTTGTTCCCTTCAATGATGTTTCGGGAATAGCGTTCGCTATAGCGGTAAAGACTTCCGTCACATTTGTTCCCAACTTAGCACTGGTCTCGAAAAATAGTAACCCCTCCTCCTCGGCATATGTCTGGGCTTCAGATGTCGAAACTTTTCTGGCATCTCCGTCGGCATCCTCTCCATCAGCATTGTCTGACTCTTCATCATCGCCTAACGGATTGCTTGAGCTACCAGCCTCATTTGTTAAATCTAGTTTATTTCCGACAAGGGCAATAACGATTCCTGGCGATGCTTGTCTCTGAAGTTCTGCAACCCAGTGTTTGGCTTTAATGAGTGAGGTTGGTTTCGTGAGGTCATATACAACGAGTGCTGATTGTGCATTTCGATAGTACATTGGGGCGAGGGATGCAAAACGTTCTTGTCCGGCAGTGTCCCAGATTTCAAATTTGATCGTCCGTGTTGGTAAGTTGCATTTTTGGGTCAAAAAGGCAGCTGCGCGCTCGCATTAGCTCGATTTGATAATGCTGTACTTCATCAACTTACCACCAATAGTTGGCTCCTTATTCTCTTGGAAGTCATTGTTCACAAATCTTAGAACGAGGGAAGACTGCATGTCAGATTAGTGTACGCTTGAGATAGAATGTATCATATAATCTACCTTTCCTACTGCCGCCTCACCTAGAAGAACGAGCTTCACACTTGAACTTGGCTTGGGTGTTTGATCTGCCATTATGAGGTTAATGCTCGAAGTCTTGTTGCGGTCGTCGCAGATGCGGTAAAACGATGAGAAGATACAATTCGTGATAGAATCGTTCGTATAGTTTTTTAGGAAGGTTGCGTTTGACTTGTTTGGGGAAGTTGTAGGTATCAAAAACAGTAATTGAAGCCTAGATGTTCAACGGTGATCCCATTCCTGTCCCAAACATATGACGAAGCGTCACGTGGGTAAACTGACTAGAAATGTTTCAGCCTATCAGTCGTAAGGGTGAGTTTAGCCCATTTTTTTCTTGACGAGGCTCGCAAAATAAAAATAAAAATATTGGAAGAGTTCATTTTCAAACAACTCTCACCATGGCGAAACGAAAGGCAGATACTATGAGCCAAGAGCCTTCCGCAGCTGGAAGCAAAAAAGCAAAACATGACAAAAACGAGGGAATTGCGCAACCGTTTTCGTTAATGGATGACAGTGATTCTGAAAACAGTAACGAAGATGAATCAGGCGGGGTTAAACTCAAGATCAACGAGGAGTACGCAAAGCGATTTGAGCACAACAAGAAGCGGGAGGAGATGTCAAGATGTTAGTCGTGTTTGCCTCTATTTCTTGCGTAGAAACTAATTTGATGCAGTGGAAGAGAAGTTCAACAAACCTGCTAAGCCTATAAATGGCCAATATGGTGACAAATACGATGAGGACTCAGAAGACTCAGATGATACTGATGAAGATGACGAGGGAATCCTGGCGACAGAGGCATTGGATGCTGAGATTTCTGCCACCTTACAAGCCATTCGTTCTAAGGATCCACGGGTTTACGACGAGAAAGTTACATTTTATGCTCCAGTAGAGGAAAGTGCAGATCCAGAGTCTATAGTAGCCAAACAAAAGCCAATGTTCTTGAGTGACTATCACCGCGAAAATCTCTTGAAGGGAAATACTGGTGCAGAGGAAACAGAAGAACTCCCGAAGACCTTCGTACAAGAACAAGCGGATTTGAAGAGAACCATCACTCGAGAAATGCATGCTGTTGCAGACAATGTTTCCGATAACAGCGAAGATGAGGATGGAGGGTTTCTGATACCAAAGTCAAAGCCAATACCACAGGCAGCAATTGGGGGTATACATCCGTCACGCGCAGCTAAAGTTAAGGTTGATGTTGCCGTGGCTGACAAGGACCCGGAGACATTTCTTTCAAACTTCATGTCAGCACGCGCATGGGTACCCAGCGATGGAGCTCGATTCCAGCCTCTGGAGTCAGATGACGACGAAGAGGCCGACCGAGCAGAGAAATTTGAGTCGGCTTACAATCTCCGATTTGAGGATCCTAAGGGCAGTAATGAATTGCTCAAATCATATGCCAGAGATGTCGTTGCAGCAAAGTCGGTGCGCCGAGAAGAGCCAAATAACCGGAAAAAGCAGAGAGATGCCCTGAGAGAAAAGAGGGAAGCCGAGCAAGCAGAGAGAGAGGAAGGGAAGGCACGATTGAGACGATTGAAAATCGAGGAGATGGAGGAGAAACTCAAGAAAATCAAACAAGCTGCTGGTATCAGGGGTAAGAGTTTGCGCCAAGAAGAATGGACAAAGTTCCTCGAAGATGGTTATGATGATGACAAGTGGGATATGGAGTTCTCTAAGCACTTTGGTGAAGAATACTACGCGGAACAAGAAGGTGGCTCGGAAAGTGAGGAAGAAGCTTCTGGAGCGACCAAAAAGAAGAAGGTCAAAAAGCCAAAGTGGGATGATGATATTGACATTAATGACCTGATACCTGAATTCGTGGAAGAAGAGAAGTCACAAAACGAACCTGTGTTCTCTTTGACTGATGACGAAGATGCTGAGGAGGATGTTGAGGACGGTGAAGGTGATGGCGAGGGTTTGCACAAGCCTAAATCTAGCAAGGACCGGCAACAAGAAAAGGCCGCCAAAAAGAAAGCTGCAAGGATTGAAAAGAAGAAGATTGAAGATCTTGTCGACAGCCGTTTAGAATTAGATTTGCCTCTAAAGTCCAAGCAGCCAACAAAGTTTCGATACCGCGAAACCTCACCCACATCCTTTGGACTTACTGCCAGGGATATCCTCATGGCTCCCGACACATCTCTAAATCAGTTTGCTGGATTGAAGAAGATGGCTACCTTCAGAGATGCGGATAAGAAGAGAAAGGACAAAAAGTATCTAGGGAAGAAGGCAAGACTACGTGAGTGGAGACGGGAAACTTTTGGCAATGAGGACGGCCCCGAGATTATCATAGGCGCAAATGCCGACAATGAAGCCGTTGAGGATAATGTTGATATAATCGAGGGTAAGAAGAAGAAGAAGAGGTCAAGAAAGAGCAAACCCAAGGTGGAGGTTTGAGTATGTAGTATTCAAAGGCAATAAATATCATCGAGTCACATCATCATACTCTGAAGAAGCTAGAGAATCGTCTTACTCGCCGAGCTCGTGAAATTGACCGACAGGATTCAGACTCGATAAATTCGTTAACAAGCTAAGTGCGCGATTTACCACAAAACAGTACTATTTTAAAATTTGAATGAGGTATTTTGTTAGAGGAGGCTGTGCATTTCCAGCCATTTCAACTTTGTGAATACCCACCATCGGAATCGGGATGCGCGATTTATGCCTCCTCGAATCTGGTTCCAAGAATAAGCGAGATAGGCTAAAAAACCTAGTTTCGTTTCTTTTAGCGCCCTTGAAGTCTGTTCTTCGGTATGCGTCGTGATTAAAGAATCACAATCTATCACTCTTTAGGCCAAGCTTCTCGTTAATCGTTGATCGTTGATCGTTGATCGTTAACTGTAAAGATCCAAATTAGGTAGGTACAAGGAAATGGTGAAGGAATTGTTATAGATATCGCTTGCTCTCCGTGAGATTTTTCACTCTGTCTAAACTTGTCTTTCACGCTGCCCCGTGTGCTTCCCATCGCTTCCCATCATCTCAAGTGCGAATTTCAAACACAATTTACCTGCAAAGAATGACTGAAGAAATGGTCGAATCTGCTCCTACCACAGCTCAGCGCATCCATTTTGATGAAGAAATCACTCAAGTTAAGACTACCACCACATATACACAATTCAACAAAAACCTCCCATTATCTACTTCTTCTTCCGAAAAACCCACAGAACACGATCTCGAAGAGCGAGCAGCCAATTTCGCAGACGCTGATGCTAACCGTAAGAAAAAGCAGGTAAGTAGTTTGGCAAACACCTCACTGAATTGGCATCGATACCTATTCGCATACATACCAACGATCTCTAGAATTATTCAGCATTGACAGTATTCTATCTTGGGTTCCAGAGTATTGGAGTTGTGTATGGTGATATTGGGACGAGTCCACTATATGTGTACTCTTCGACATTTACCACCCACCCCTCGTATCAAGATCTTGTGGGAGCGCTTTCAATCATCATCTGGACTTTGACAATTTTGGTTTCGATCAAGTATGCATTTATTGTGTTGGCAGCGGATGTAAGCATTCATGAACTACTTTACATCTGGGAGAGAGACTCATCGGCTATAGGACGATGGTGAAGGAGGAACGTTCGCATTATACAGTTTGCTCGCACGCTATGCCAACATTGTTCGACGCGATCCAAATGTGCAATCTGATATAGTAAGGCTGGAACGTCACTTAACATCAGAGATGAAGCCTGTAAATAAAGGAGTTCGAACATTTATTGAGAACTCAGCAGTAGCTCGAGCTCTTTTGAAGGGTCTCGGAGTATTGGGTGTCTCCATGGTAATGAGGTCAGGCCAATCGTGAGGTGACTTTTTAGAAAAAGCTGAAACTGACGTATTATTTAGTGACGGTGTGCTCACACCAGCCCAGTCAGTCCTAGGTGCCATTCAGGGACTCAAAGTTGCTGCACCAGATATCAGTACTGCAACTATCGTGGGCATAACATGTACCATTCTAATACTATTGTTCGCAATACAGCCATTTGGAACGACTAAATTAGCGACTACATTCGCACCCATAGTTGTGGTTTGGCTCTTGTTCAACTTTTGTTGTGGTGTTTATAACCTCGCCTTGTTTGACCACAGTGTGCTGAAAGCTTTCAATCCTAGCCATGCCATCCAATACCTGATTCGTAACGGTGAAGAGGGATGGAGGTCTTTAGGTGGACTGCTACTCGCTTTGTAAGTTTACAAAGGAACTAAGCCAAAAGAACCTTGAGAGTTGAACATACTTGAGATATCTCGAACTGTAAGCATTGCACGAGTAGCTAACATCACTACTTCATAGTACCGGAGTAGAGGCTCTATTCGCAGATCTTGGCGCATTCAACAAAAGAGCGATTCAACTATCTTGGTTGTGTTTTGCCTTTCCATGTTTGTTGCTTGCTTATATTGGCCAGGCTGCCTTTATTTCGAAAGATTCAACTATGATAGCTTACACCAATCCCTTCTTCAAGACAGTCATTCCAGGAACTTTCTACTTCAGTCTCATCATTGCGGTCTTGGCAGCAATAGTGGCTTCTCAAGCTATGATCACCGCAAGCTTTCAGTGAGTTCGACCCATTATTAGTACGCTAGTCTTGCTAATTAATATAGACTCCTTGGGCAGGTAATGACGATGTCATATTTCCCCCATATCAAAACTGTACACACTTCAAAAATATTCCATGGCCAGATCTACATGCCCTTTGCCAATTGGCTTCTGATGATTGGGACTATAATTGTTACAACTGTTTATAGTAACGTATGTTCCTCATGCCAATATCATATAAAGCCTCAACTCACATTTGTAGACCACGAGACTTGGAAATGCATATGGTGTCTGCGTCATTTTCGTTACCTTCATAACAACCTGCATGGTCGCCCTCGTTGCAATTGTCATCTGGAAATTTAACTTTCTGATTGTCTTGTTCGCATTTCTGGGGTTCGCTATGCTCGATGGCGTCTACCTAAGCTCAGCACTAACCAAAGTTCCGACTGGTGCATGGTTCACCCTCGTTCTATCCGCTATACTGTCCACCATATTTGTGTTGTGGAGATTTGGAAAGGAACAGCAATGGTCGGCTGAAGGATCGGATCGCTTCCAGCCTAGTCATCTGCTTGAAAATCCAACCTCCTCTGGCGGAACGAAACTCACTGCAGCTTTTGGAGGCGGAAACATTTCAACAGTTGATGGTGTTGGTATCTTCTTTGATAAGGTGGGGTACATGGTCCCCATTGTGTTTGCCCAGTTTGTCAGGAAATTCAGCTGCAGGCCACAGATAATCGTTTTCTTCCATATGCGACCGCTTTCCACACCATCAATCCCAGAGGCTGAAAAGTATATTATCCAACGTACTACAGTTCCAGGCTGCTACCGACTTACCATTCGCCATGGATATACAGACAACATCGTGACACCCGATCTTGGCCGTCTGATAGTTGAGCAACTAGTTCTATTTATCACGAGAGACAGCTCGTCCACGCCAGAAAACGCCTCGTCGGCAGAACACTCTCCAGAAGTCCAAGCCGAGCTTGAAATTGTAAGCAAGGCCGCAGAGGCACAGATGGTGTATGTGATGGGCAAGGAACAAATGAAGATCAAGCAAGGCACAAATATCATCCGGAAGCTTGCGCTCTTGGCATTCTTGTGGATTAGGGAGAATAGCAGGACTAAGATGGCAGATATGAATATCCCTTTTGACAATTTGGTGGAGGTTGGCTTTGTAAAAGAGATCTGAGTTCGGAGTCTGGAAAGATACCCTATTGCAGACTGCAACTTGGCAAATCACTTTTAAGCTATATCTTCGAGGCATTGGCTTGAGGTAGCAGTAAAAAGTAAAAAGCGAGTGAGAAAGAGGCTTCTCAAGCAGTTATGAACTGGATACTGAGTATTTTATCTCGAATTGGCATAGTGCCATAATTTAATAGCAGAATCAACACATTTTTAACCCAATATTTTTCAGGCAGTTCACATGCCCCGAACTTCGGTGCTCGTTAAATCACCCAAATCGTTTCGTGTCCCATCTGAGATATGGGGTTCTTTTCGTGGCTTACATTACAACACAGCATTCACGGACTGCTATCTGCCGATTTGGCCATTGCTGCTTTCCTCCAAATGCTGTCTTTCTCTTTATTGTGTTGCAATTCCGGTGCCTAGAAGTCAAGTACCTTGGTCCTCGCTTAAAAAAGGGGGCAGGTATCCACTACACCATGCCTCAGACTTGTCGAAACGTTTGCTTTGTGACAGAAAAGTTTTAAGCAAAGGAGGAACCATGATTCACGTGTTACTTGGCTTTTTCGTATCCGCAGATCCAAATGGTACATTCTCTTTGCAGGCACAGTGGGTTGCTAGTCATATGTGTAGCATATTTGTTGTGGTGATCTGACCTTCGAACCCTTGGCGCCTGAAAGCCAGAAAAGCCAGCTTCCCAATAAAGCAACCCCTGAGCATGTAAACTGGTGGTGATATTAATCATCACTGTATTTGATCTTCTAAGTATTGGTTGCGTGCATCTATACCTAATGGAATACATTATCCTGGACCATGAAAACTTAGGTGTTGTATACTTAGAAAGCTCAATAACGCGATAGCACAACCCACAAAAGGATTTCAGACTTGGGCGGTCTCCCCAACAGGTTATCTTGTGCTGACGATCAACATGCTAGCCGAAAAGCTCGAAGCTATCCCAAAGCCTTCTCAGCTATGAACAACCCGAAATCGTTGCTATTAATCTGACGTTTTCCATACATCTTGCTTCCTAACCCATCACCCCAAGAACTAATCGTGATTTCACTTTTAGAGTATGTCTTTGCAGCCATCATATGATGCGTGATTGGTCTGACCGTTGCGGTTTGAAGATTCTTGCAAACGTTAAAAGGTCAATGGAACTAGGCGCTTCTACACGAGATTATTCCTGAGCAAAATGCTTCTCAAATTCATGCGCAGCTCGATATGAACATGATCGCATTCAACGGTGGTATAGAAGGAGCTAAGAAGCAATGGAGTAGATTGGTGGAAGAGGCTGGATTCATGCTACTACACATTTGGGACCCTATTGAGAAGGGAGCGGATGCAATTGTAGAAACAGTTCTCTTGGTCGAATAATTTCACCGCACCACTTATAAACGCTCAAAGCATAGTTTATATCCAATGTAGATAATAGAATATTCATGTACCTTGACACTTGAGTGACCGTGGTGAGTGTAGTACCCAGTAGTTTCGCTATTGTCCCAAGAGCTTTTCGTCAGCTCACAGGACACTCATCAGCTAACTTCGTCACTTCTCCAATATTGACTCCTGAAATCTTCCCCTTCGCTTTAAACCCAATGGTAACCCAAGGCGCCATTCGGCACTCCTTATCCATGCTATCCCATTCCCAAGCTAAACATTCTTTCCCTTGTTTCAGGCAAAGCGCCATACAAACAACATGATTTTCAACTTTGGATTGCGGAACAGGAATTTCGATATGCCCGACGTAATTCCATCCTTCTCTCACTCTCATCTCAACATCACTGATGCCTCTCCCATACACCCTCCAGACATCCCACCATGTAATGGGCGTTTCAATTTTGCTAAACAGTTTGTAAATTGCGAGTTGTGCTGTTGGTGTAGCTACTCGATGGAAATTCACCAGAACTGCGCAACCATTTTTCTGTGTTATCCTCGACTGAGCAGGTGGATCGTAGCTGAAGTGAATTCCCAGTTCCTCATTCACATAAATGCCTCGCTTCATTGCTAATTTGCCTAGTATCTTGTCCCCGTACAGCGCACTCAAGCTTTCGTTCTTCATTTGTTGAATCAGATCAGCCTTGGAAAAGATATGAGAAAGAGCCGCATGAGAGAACAAAATCCCGGAGCCACCATGCGCAAAGCGTAGTGGGGAATCAACAGTGGAGATAGGATTACCAATGTAGTGAACATTTTTGGAGGAGAGGTGCGAGAGAATATAGAGGAGAGAAGGGGCGTGGACGTAAGTATCGTCATCCGTCATTAAGTACCATCTTTTGTATGGAAGATTTGCAAAAGCGTGTTCAAAAGCAGAGATATGCTATTTCTTATTAGCATTAATGACTAACCTAGCAATGGCCAAAACCCCTTTGAGACTTACTTTCACGATGTCCAACTCCCAACCAAATGTAAGCAAGTCATGGCGAACTGGATTCGAAGCAGATACATTCTTGACGGCTTCAGAAAACTCTCTGTACTGCTTCACTCGTCGAGAATTGGGATCGACCCATTCTTCCGACATGATTCCAGCTAATGCATCATGCACTTGCATCTGTCTCCCAGATTCCCCATCGCCATCCAAGATACTTATCTCAGTCTCGTAATCTGAGACCACAACAACACCATCCAAGTTCCACAACCCCAAAGTTTGAAGCTTTGCTGATAATCTCTCCCGCGTTGAATACCCGGTTTTGATGATCAGACCGATATCTTCGGGCGAGACGGGATATTTTCCTTGCATAAGCACCTTCGCGTGCAATCCCAAAAGACCTTGGATGCATTGTTTTATTTTGAACGCGTGACTTCGAGTTTGGAGCACCAAAGTATTATCATAGGGAAGGAATATCCAGGTGAAGATGAAAGAAAGAAGAACAAGGCAAAGACGCCGCCTTAATAGTCGAGATTGCGGGAACATCTCACACTTCCATTGCGATCTCCACCACTTCAGAACAGAAAACCCAACACGAAGTCTCTTTCAGTCTAAATAGAGGAACAGCTCTATGTTTTTGATAACAGGGTCCTGATCTAGAGAGCCCCTATGTAACTACCCGAATGACATAATAATATATTAGTACTACTGTATGACTGTTAGTGATGAAAGGGAAGTTTCCAGATGAAGAAACGTCCTCCGTACTTTGCAAAACATTATTTTTTCAAACTCTTCTGTTGTAAATACTGATAGATAGTTGAGGTCGAGAAACCGTGGCCAGTTCTTATGGTTGTATTTGAGATTGCACTTTAGCCACTGTTGTATTACGGCTGTAGTTGCCTGCAAGAAAGACCCCGCTCTACACATCATACTTTATAGTAAACGAACACCGCCTTAAAGTATTGAGTACAGAGTCTTTGCAATAAATGCATCTTAAAAGGATAGAGAATCCTGGACGATAGAAACCAAAAACGGTGGTGGGTGTATCACGTGACTTTTATCATTATAAAATACAAATATATATTCACAACTTAGGTACTGTTTGGCTAACGAAGTAGCTGGAGCTCAAGCTCTAGTGCAACTAAAAGAGAAAGCCGTGAGGGAACTCCTAGGATGTGCGAGTGCGAAAACAACAAGAACTCCTCGACTTACTCGGTTTCTAGCAAAGTTGCCCGGTAGTGCTTCTCGCTTGGTACGGAGTATGTCATTCAGCCCATTAACCCATACTTGCTGCTTGGCAAAAGGTAAACAGACTGACAGATGTAGGTGGGCTCGTGGGGAAGCGCAGATCGAGTCAGCTACCAACAGTGTGGGTTGTGTACATCTCGCAACTTTCTTGGGTTAAAGGTGATAGGAGCTATCTCCTAAAGCCATTCCTTTGAGCCGTAGGGGGGTTCCTCGCTGCTGTCAAAAACGGAGGCTCGTACAGTACAACGGGAACATTGTGATGGAGGAATATCAAGTCCTGCTTGTTGGAAACCAACCACGTGGGACAAGGGAAGTCTCAACGGTCTCGGATAGCCTTAATTGAGAGGATAAGTATGGCTTGGTGTAAAGCTTTCCTGCGTCGGTTGTCCCTTACTCCTGACTCCTGATCCTGCTCCTTACTCGTTAGGTACTACTACAAAGCACACCTTACTTCAGCCTCCTGAACCCAGAAACTAGAATCCGAGCTCGCTTCCCAAGCCAACGGGATGAATTACCACCGCCCTCTTTTGTTTTTCCCATCGGCCCGGTCAGCGGCAGCTCGCATCAAGCAGTTTCCTCATACGGCTGGTCGAGGGTGCAAATGGTAAGTTATGGCTTGAAGTCTGGAAATCCATCAGTCTGTTAGTTGGGTGGGAAAAGAGAGTTTACTTGGCGGCGGTGTATTGCTCTGTTCTTTCGTTCTTCGGGTCGGTTTATCTGTTTCTGGTCGCACCTGTCAAGACTAGGGTAATGGTTAGCCAAGGGGTTTTCCCAACGGCACCACCTATTAGACCACCAACCACCAACCACCAGGCTACCAGTTATCCAACTCTCCTGAAAAAGGACCTGCATGAGTGGGAGTCTTCCCGGTTAAATGTAGACACGCACTCCGTAAAGAAAGAGAAAGAGAACGAGAGCGAGAGAGCGAGAGAGCGAGAGGACAGAGCAAACATCGGTTCACGGAAAGCAGCGAGACCGGATCGCGGCACGCGAGGGACGGTATGGATGGATGTATAGATGGATGCATATCGCAGTTCAGTCCCGAGCCATGCCAGGCAAAGTAGTTCGAAGCCTCAAGCGCAAGAGTCGGAGGAGGATATTGTACGAAAGAGGGCTAGCAGCAGCCTCAACTGCAACATTGACTCGCTTGTCTTACTTGCTTGTTCGGCGTGTTGTTGGTCGTTCTACTGGCTCTGGTCTTCTCCGTATACCACGACACCACCATACCATACCACCCACACCTTGCCCTCTTATATCTTATATCTTATATGTGACCATCACTCCCAGCTCCCAGCTCCTAGCTCCCACTCCTGCACCCTCCCACAGCATCTTCAGCCTCGCGGTATCTTGAAGTTCAAAAGATATCCCCTTTGGCCATCCTCTTCTCTTGGATTATTCGCATGTCGTGTGCTTTGGACAGGTGACGGACGGACTTGTAGTGAAACAATCTCCTCTCCTCTCCTCGGACCCATACGCGATAAGCTTAAGGTTAAGGTCGACCCCTACAATCGCTAATCGATAAGAAATCCCACCCTCAGAAGACCCCTGGAAATATATGGCGGGTGACCTTGCAGCGTGAGAGATATTTCCTGTGTATGCTTTTATTTGGGGTGAGTGAGACTTTTTCTTTTTTAATTTGCATCTTATCAAGGGACCATGAAGCACGCGCTGACCTTTCGAAGCAACCCATATAGCAGACCAGAGACAGTGGGTAGAGTTTAACTGGTTGTTGGTCGAGATACGACGGTCGCTGTCTTTTCCAGCACACGACTCACTCCAGGATAAGAACATGAATTTGGTGCAACCGTCAGCAGATTAAGTAACACCCATCACCCTCAAACGACATTTACTAGAGACAAATTTATTTTTCAAGCTTTGCAGAGGATACCTATCCATTCCAACGGATTGCCACCAACTCGCTACTAAACTCATTGATATCGAACCGATCAAGTGAGTGAATAAATCCGGGCATAGGCTGGCCTTACCCCGCGCTCAGTTGGGAAACAAACAACAACTTCCACTCCCACTTCCCCGTCGTCGTCGCACTCATACCTTTCGCGAAGCTTGGGTAGGAACTGGAATCCCACAGCCGGTCATGGCAAGCATCGTGCCAGATATGAGGGTGGAGGGGGAGAATAGTCCTGACATGCCGATCGAGCATTCCGACGCCATTCCAATCGAACCATCCCCAAAACTTAGGGGACGAGCGAAGCTACTACACGGTCTGCAACGAATCTCCTCATCCCCGACTCTCGCACAGATCGGTCGAAGACGTGCTGCAAGCAACCCATATATAACAGGAAGAAGTCTATCTTGTGTCAGCTTGGCATCTCCAGGCCTTCCTCGAAACTATGACAATTCGTACTCCTCCCAGTCTTCAAATGGCGGATACTCCACCGCTCCCACATCCGCACCAAACACACCTGGCTTAGAATCCTCCTTTGGAATACGCAGATTGGACAATGGCTTCTTCACGCCGGGAACTTCCACTCCAACAAGTGCGCTGCCACTTGATATAAAACCAATGGCTAGAGGGGGACTGTCTCCCCTCTCAGCGCCTTCGGCAATGCCAGAGATTATGGAAGACTATTTCTCGATGCCAAAACTAGAACCAAAACCAGTCAAACGTGCGAACTTTGACTTTTGGGGAGATATGCCACATGAGATCAAGTTGTCAATATTCTCGTACCTGAAGCCGAAACAATTGGTGAGAGTATCGATTGTGAGCAAACATTTCCACGAGACTTGTTTCGATGGCCAACTATGGACCCGATTTGATGCATCACAATTCCACATGAGGATACCAGCGGAATCTCTTGCGAAGATCATTGTCGCGGCTGGACCATTTGTGAAAGACCTGAATCTGCGAGGCTGTGTGCAGGTTGAACACTATAAACGTGCAGAAGTGGTCGCGAAGGCGTGTAAGAATCTCATAAATGCGACGCTGGAAGGATGCAAGAATCTTTCGAAAAATACTCTCCACACTCTGCTGAGATCGAATGAGAGATTGGCGCATTTGAACTTGACCGGCTTATCGGCGGTCACGAACCAAACTTGCAAAATCATCGCACAGTCATGTACCTCCTTAGAGGTCTTCAATGTCTCGTGGTGTGATCGTATGGATGCTCGAGGTATACGGTATGTCGTCTTAGGTTGTCCAAGATTGAAGGACATTCGAGCAGGCGAGGTCAAGGGATTTAACGACAGAAACCTCGATGTTTCTCAGGCCATATTTGAGGCCAATAAACTAGAAAGATTGGAACTCCAGGGCACTGACTTAACCGATGATGCTCTCAAAACAATGATCGTTGGAACTGATCCGGAGATCGATATACTGACAGACCTGGCTGTTGTTCCTGTTCGAAAGCTTCGTGTTGTAAACTTCAGTCGTTGCAGCCGCCTCACAAGTATGGGTGTCAAGAGTCTCGCGCATAACGTACCCGACCTTGAAGGTCTCCAATTAAGTGGTTGCACTTCCCTGACTGATACTGCCTTATCTGGTATACTGGCCACGACTCCCTGCCTTACGCATCTCGAAATCGAAGACCTAGCCGAACTAACCAATACACTATTCATCGATGATCTCGCCAAAGCCCCTTGTGCACCAACTATCGAACACCTCTCCATTAGCTACTGTGAAAATATTGGTGATACTGGAATGTTACCCGTGATTCGCGCCTGCACTTCGCTTCAAACTATAAAACTGGACAACACTCGTGTTGGCGATCTTGTTCTCGCAGAAGCAGCATCTATGATCCGCAGTCGTTCAACACGAACCACTTGCTCGAGTTCTCGTCCTCGTATCGGACTCAATATGGAGGTTTACGATTGCCAAAATGTCACTTGGACTGGTATCCGTGAAGTACTGTCAAGAAATTCAGAAGTCAGGAAACCAACTGCCGGTCAGGAGGCTACTTATCCAACAGAGATCATTGAGTTGAAGTGTTTTTATGGATGGCAAGATACGGTTAGAGAGCATATGAAGAGGGTCCTTAAAGGTGACCTTCCCGCTGCTGGGAGGCTTGAGAGGAAGTGGGCGGAGTATATGATGGCCAATGAAGAAGCAGGTGCAGGTGGCGCTGGTGTGAGAAGAAGGCGTAGAAGGGCTAGAGAAGCCCAAATGATGCATGCTGATGAAGAAGAGGGAGGTGTGGGAATGGGAGGCATAGGACGCAGACGACGCGCTCGTAGTAGCGGATGTGCTATTATGTGAAGATTGTATAGATAGAAGATTCCTCTAAGATTTGGGAGTTATGGAATACGGTATCATGGAATTGGCGCTTTGAGGGATTATGGGGTTTGGGCATCATGGATAGATCGTTTGGATAACATCGACCTTTGGAAATGATCGGAGGACACTGGAAGGAAGGACTGGTTTGACAACCACTTTGTTGATATTTTACATAGTACAAATCTCAACCTACATATATACTACTCACGCTTTGTTACTATGCGGTAAACTGGAGGCTGTACAGTAAAATACACAAAACCAGAAGAACTTGGCACGCCTTTTCGGAAAAGTAGACATACCCACACAATTCTCTACCCCTTTCTAAGTTCTAGCTAAGCGAGTCATTACCCTCACCGCCTAAGATATTCTGCCGTATTTTCTCTTCCCCTCGGAAAAAAAAGTTGTGGAAGCAAGAATTCCTGAACCCCTCATTCTACATCTACCACCAATTCAAAAGCTTGCTGTCACAAAACAATGGCTCGCTCCTCAAAATCCAAGGACGATGATTTCGTGTTTACGTTATCAGACAACGAAGAGGAAGCCAATGCTCCTGAAGAGGAACTCACATCTCCTCCGCCCTCGAACAAAAAAAGGAAGCGCGATAGTACAGGTGCCGATGGCCTAAGCAAGAAATCCAAAAAGAACAAAAAGGGAAAAGATGATGAAGGAGATGCAGGCGTAGAAGCTGTTGGAGGAGGAGAGCCAGAGGGGATCTGGGGAGCAAAAGACGAGGACGATGGAGCTATGGACTCGGACTTTGAGTTTATGCTGGAGGCAGATGGGGATGTGGAGAGGGATTTCGAAGGGTGGGGCTTTGAGGGTGCGAAGAAGGGGTTGGTAGCAAAGGGTGGAGATAAGAGGGCGGTGGATATTGATGAGATTATCAGGAGGAGGAGGGAGAAGAATGGAGATGTTGTTGAGGATGAGGAAAGCGATGATGATGTGGATGATAAATCAGAGCTCCAGAAAGAAGATTTGGAGGGATTGGACCTAGACGATGAGGCTGATGAGTATATGGCGGAAGATGGCTTTGGAATGGGCGTCGGTGAGGACGAAGAGGAGTCCGGGGATGAGAATGCGGAGGAAGACAGTGATGCCGAACAAGAAGAGGGTTCCGATTCAGATGATGAGGGCTCTGTTGCTTCGGCAGCTCCACATCCTGACGATGAAGCTTCTGAAGAATCCTCAGATGATGGGGAGAAAGACGAGGATCCGGAAGAAGCAGCACGTCGGGAAGCATTCTTTGCACCCGAAGAGAAGCCTGTCAAAGGGGCTAAGCCAGCGGCCACATCAACATTTCAGAGCATGTCGCTATCAAGACCCATCCTCCGAGGTCTTTCTGCCGTCGGATTTACCAACCCTACACCCATTCAAGCAAAAACCATACCTGTTGCCTTGCTCGGGAAAGATGTTGTCGGTGGAGCTGTCACAGGTTCTGGTAAAACAGCTGCATTCATCGTTCCAGTACTGGAACGTCTTCTTTATCGACCCAAGAAAGTTCCTACCAGCAGAGTTGTCATTCTCATGCCTACCCGTGAATTGGCCATTCAATGTCATGCCGTGGCTACCAAGCTTGCATCCCACACCGATATCAAGTTCTGTCTCGCTGTTGGAGGTCTTAGTCTCAAAGTCCAAGAAGCCGAACTACGACTTCGCCCAGATGTCATTATTGCTACACCTGGTCGTTTCATCGACCACATGCGTAATTCTCCTAGTTTCACGGTTGATACTCTCGAAATTCTGGTGCTTGATGAGGCAGATCGAATGCTCGAAGCTGGATTTGCGGATGAGTTGAATGAGATTCTGACTACGATTCCTAAATCAAGACAGACGATGTTGTTTTCTGCAACTATGACTTCCTCTGTTGATAATCTGATTCGAGTCGGTCTTAATAGACCTGTACGATTATTGGTCGATGCTCAGAAGCAAACCGTTATCACCCTGGTACAAGAATTTATTCGTCTCCGGCCTGGAAGGGAAACAAAGCGTATGGGTTATTTACTATACCTGTGTTCGAATATTTATACCGACAGAGTAATCGTCTTCTTCCGACAAAAGAAAGAAGCTCACAAAGCTCGTGTGATTTTCGGACTCACTGGCTTGAAGGCTACTGAGCTCCACGGAAGCATGAGCCAAGAACAAGTAAGCATCTCCATAACATCTATAGATATATTCACTAACTCGCATCTCTAGCGTATCGCAAGCATGGAATCTTTCCGTGATGGCAAAGCCTCTTTCCTCCTCGCCACGGATCTCGCCTCCCGTGGTCTCGATATCAAAGGTGTCGATACAGTCATAAACTATGAAGCACCCCAATCTCATGAAATATATCTCCACAGAGTCGGCCGTACGGCTCGAGCCGGTCGTTCTGGTCGTGCATGCACCCTCGCCGCGGAGCCCGATCGTAAAATTGTCAAAGCAGCCGTCAAAAGCGCTCGTGCTCAAGGAGCTAAAATCGCTTCAAGAGTGATTGAAGCTGCTGAGGCTGATAAGTGGGCTGACAAGGTGACTGCGATGGCTGATGAGATCGAGGAGATTCTTGCTGAGGAGAAGGATGATAAAGCGCTTGCGCAAGCCGAGATGGAAGTCCGAAAGGGTGAAAACATCATGACTCACGCACAAGAAATCAATGGACGACCTAAACGTACCTGGTTCGAGAGTGAGGCCGAGAAGAGAGATGCAAAGAAGGCGGGGCGAGCCGAGCTGAACGGAATTGAGAGCATACTGAAAAAGAAGCCTGGGAAGTTGAGTGGAAAGGATAAGAAGAAGTTGGAGGATCATGATGTAAGAAGTGAAGGAAAGGTGTGGAAGAAGGGGAGGGCGGAAAGAGATGGTAAGGGTGCCCTGGAGGGTGTGAAGCAAAAGGGACGGGGTGGGAAACCGGTTGTCAAATCGAAGTCAAAGGGCGGTCCACCAAGTAAATTTGGGAAGAAACGCTAGGACCTGGTAGGAAGCATGAATGATGAGTGTTTATTATATCGAGTCAAGGTTATGAGCTTCTCGGACCTGGCGACTTGTCCTAAGGCATCTAGTATTTCTGGAGAAGATAAAATGAGATGCTACACATTATTAATCCAAGATACGTTCAAGAGATTCCATAATACTTTTTCAACTGCCATGGTGAGATCCATTATCACTGCCGTAGATTTGTATGATCAAATATGCTAAACACAAGTAACGACTGCGCCTATACATATCACGCTATTCAAAGAGTGGGAGATAAGTCGGTGGTGAATGTAAGGTTTAATTGTCTAAAGTCCTATCCAGTAACCCAAGGACCCTTTGTTGGCTCCATCCAACCTCCTACTTTTTTTTCCTGAGGCTTTTCAAGTTTCTTTTTTCTTGGTTCGTTTTCCATGTTCTGGGGGCAGGGGAATTTTGGACAATTTTGGGCAGAATTCTGCTAGCAGGCAGATGCTGGACGAGGGATGAAAAGAGCCCTGAGAAAGGTCAGTAACGGCGATTCATCATTTGAAGAAACTATATGGGATATGTCACTTACCCTATGCTTCTGCTGCTGAAAATAAAAAGCGCGCTGGTGATGTGAGGCGCAAGATATACGGCGCTGGCGACAAAAGCGCATTCGAGAAATAGTGAGATTGAGATACTCTTACATGTAATAAATTACAACGGCAATGGAGATGGACCTCAGCAGAGAAAATAGGGCTTGCTGGTCATCGCAAACCAACTTGTGAAGTGCGTTTTATGCGAAAGGGGGAACCTCGCCGTCCAACGCAGCCAGCTTCGTGAAGATGACATTGTCGAAAAACTTCGGCTGCTGGGAGGCACGAGAGCTGCGTGAGAAGCCCTTTAGAGTGGCTTCCTCATCAAACCAGTATTTTCGGAGGAATTCACGTTTCCAAAGAAAATCGTCGTCCTTCTCCTTGGCTTTGCCAGCGGGAGCAATGATTTGGATCACAAGAGAATAGAGGTAATAAATACCGCCGGGCTTGCCACTGAAAGTAACCTTTGTTAGCTGATAACGCAAATATGGAACCGGATTGGAGTGTTCAATTGAAAGAAAGAGCGAATAACTTACTAAACGTCGTCACCGGGATTCGGGTTGACCCAGGAGTAGCCATCACGGCCAGCATAACCTGGGGAGCAGCACTGGAGAAGGCGGTCAAGAAGACTACGACCAATTCCCTTGCGGAGATAATCAGGGCGAACAAAAACCTCGAGGTTAACAGTAAGTCTGGAACGACCACTGCGTAGACCATTGATACCGTAGGCCCAAGTGCGTGCAACTGAAAACCCGAGGATGGTCTCGTTTGGAGGAATGACAACCTTTTGACTAGACCGAGTTGGGGTTGCAACAGGAGCACATCCCTCCACAGCAACAAGAAAGGGCAACTTTTCCTCCTTAGAGGTTCTACCAAATTGCTTAATAACTGCCTCGGTGACTGGTTCAAGGTCCTCTGTAGGGTTGGTATTTATATCTACCGATCATCAGTCACGCTCCTTGGATAATAAAACCAGGTATGGACGAACTCACAGTGGTTGTATATGGCTGCAATTTGAGCAGCATCCGAGGGTTGAGCAGGTCTCAAGTAGATAGCAACAACAGGCGCAAACTCATGGGGACCAAGATCCATATACTGGAGTTGATCACGGGGAACTTGGATCACAGCTAAAGCGTCCCGTACCTCCTGACGTAGCCGCTCGCGCTCATTGTACTTGAAAGCAGCATTTTCAGAGGTTTGAAATAGACTAGCATCCTTATCAGCCGAAGCTTCATAATCTATCTCGACATCAGTACTTGGATTTTCGTGCACAAAGTATATTACTCACCAGGTACGGTTTTTTCATGTTCATATTCAGGTTCCAAGTCTAAATTCTTGACTGGACATCTACCAGTTTCAAAATTAGGATCCTTTAAATTGAAATTGACTATGCCTTGTGGTAGATTGGGCTGCCAATCTGAGATGATATAGGCCGTCATGTAGCTATTGTCAAAATTTGCACGGTCTTCCCAATCGCAAGGAGCTGGCCGCCAGGAATTATCCCAATCAAGAAGCTCCTCAGCTGGGTCCTTACCCTGCGCATTGCGAACATTCTCCTTACTAGTAGTAGCAACTCCTTCTTCGCTGATTTTAGCATCGAAACTATTGGAGTTGTTGTTTGATGCTGAAGGACCCAGTTTCTCGTTGATGACATCCTTGGTCAACTTCTCGCCATTATTTGCAGGAACAAGCGCAGCCTCTGTAATAATATTATTTAGATCGGTGGCCGTAGGCTTATTGCCCCAACCGCCAGAAGATGGCGCAGAATATAAGAAAGCTTCCTTTCCTTGCTCGACGGTTGCTTTTCTGATAACAGTTTCCTGCGGTCGGACAGTACCCTTTGCGTGAGTTGGTGCGTTGATTCCTCGCGGTGGTCTGTCTAAACCTCTATGATCTGGGTCCATTGAAATTTGAGCCGAGGCCTTTCCGGTCGCGGCCTGATTCCAGGCGTTAATACGGTTCTGAGCACTGGTTTGCGAATCTGTCTTAGCGGATGCAGAGTCTCCGGCGGAATTCCGGTTTGCCATCCATTCCTTGAATTTGACAACTTTTGGATCAACTTGAAAAGCCTGAGACGCGTTCATCGGATTTTCGCTGGGTAGTGTTGCAACAATAGGCATGTTGGAAGGAGCAGCTGAATCGGTGATAGCTAGGGCTGGAGTAATCGGGGGTGGGAATGCAGAGACAGGATGTTTTGATTCCGACTTGGTTTGGGCGACGAACTTGGCTGCCTTAGGCTGATCGACTATGGGTTCAACGGTGTTTGGCTCGATGATATTTGGTACATCTCCCTCTAGGTTGGCCACCTTTAACTCCAAGATCTCGGCTGGAACAACTTCTGGTAAAACTTCTACCTCGACAGCTTTCTGTCTACCAGATTTTGGCAGATGCTTAGAATTAGCTGTTGGTGCCCATCGTGAAGCAGCCAAACCAGGACGAGCCTTCATTACGGAAATGACTTCCTCCGGAACGGGCTCGAAAATCTCAACATCACTTTTATCGACTTCCCTGGGAGCTGGAGAAAATATAGCAGCCTTTGGGCTGAGGGAATGAACTGGGGCAATGCATTCCTTGATATTATTGGGTGTGAACTCGACTGCTTTAGGACTAAGAGAACGGCCACATAGAGCAAGCATATTCGAATTTTCGCCCTTGTTATCACCAGCCCTCTTGGGGGTTGGAAGCGTAGACTTCGTATCAAGAGCAGCGGTGGTAAGTTTCTCCTCAGTTCCAGACGGAAGAGACGGTGGCGGAGTTGTAGTGAAAACAAGTGCCTTATCGCCAAGATAGATAGGGGATGGTGTGCGCTTGGATACAATAAAGGGTGATGCCTCTGGGCCCAATTTGCTCAGCTTGGTATACTTCTTGCCATTTTCAATGGGAGCAGCATCCTTCTCCTCCAAAAAAGTTTCAAAGCTTGCCTGTAGATGTAGGAATTAGCTTTTGCAACCAAAAAAAATAGAAGTACACACTGGACCCTGATTGACATCGACCTGGTAGTGGTTATGGCGAGCGACAGCAACTATTTGACCGGTTGGAGCCTTGCGCCAGGTATCTCCACGAACAACAGTTCTACCTTGTGGTTAGCTTTGTTGATCTAAGATAAATGTGAGTTTTTGCTCACGGGCCCTGCGCTTGAAGTGCAGCACGTTTTGCAATGGACACCTTCTTTTCAACCAAATCTCTCTCGATCTTTTGCTTAAGCCAAACATTATAATCAGCAGCAGAGGTCAAGCCGCCATCCTTTTGCGGGGTAGGAAGATGTCTTCGAGACTGTCAGATATCTGCAAACGTCACGGTTTCTTTTTAGAAAAGTACTTACACTTCCTTTGGCGATTCTTGCTTGAAAATAGTAGATTGTTTGGCGGAAGTGTCGATCGGAACAGATTGTACATTGGGAGCGATCTTTGCCGTATCATTCGGAAGAGCTTGGTGGCAGGCGGCGTATGATGAATTAGTGGTGACCTGGAGGTGGGGAGCGACCTTTTTAATAGGTGCTGGGACGGCGGATTTTAGACATTTGGCAATGAATTGATGGTTGGGAGGCACTTGTTGTACTGGTACCGACCCTCGCATGTGCGGTGGGATATATGAGGCATCAGCCTTTGGAGAGTCGGTTTTCCAAGTAACACCTTCGGAAACAGTATCCTGCGATTGAGGTGTAAGATTTTGTGCAGAAATCGGCTTCGTGATCACCTGAAGAGTGGATTTAAACTCGGCATCTTCAGGATATTGAGAACGGATTGGAACAGCATGCTCCTTCAGTGAATTAGCAATAATTTGAAGATGTGGAGCTACCTTTTCTGTCGAGACTGGCTCAACAATACCGTGAGGAGTCGGATTGAATTCTGCAGATTCAGGGCTTAGAGAGCGAACCGAAACAAAACATTCCTTCAGACTAGGCCTAAAACTAGCAGCCTTGGGGGTGAGAGAGCGACTGGTAGCAATGCATTCCTTGAAGCTAGGCTTGAACTCAGGAGCCTTGGGACTGAGAGAGCGAGCAGAGACAACTCCTTCCTTGACGCTAGGCTTGAATTCAGGAGCCTCAGGGCTGAGAGAGCGAACAGAAAAACTGCATTGGTTGAAGCTAGGCTTGAATTCAGGAGCCTCGGGACTGAGAGAGCGAACAGAAGTAATAGCAATTTTGATGGTATCAATAACATTATGGACATCAGGAGCGGTTTTCTGTGTAGGTACTTGACCTCGCAGGTGTGGTGGAATATAAGAGGAATCGACATTTGAAGCAACGGGCTTGACACCTACCATGGCAGGATTGACAATTTTGATAGCCGTTGAACGACCTGCACTGGGAACCTTAGTAGATAATGGAGGGGAGCATGCCTTTGATGCCCAACGCGAGCTTGCAAGACTGCCATCTAAGTGCGTAGCTGCAACCTTCGACGGATTTATACTCTGAGAGGTGCTGTTGGACTTGTTGGAGTTGTGAGCTTGCTGGCGTTTAGCATGTAGCTGTTCAGCCTTGTTGTTTGCAGTGATCTTGTCTCGCTCCTCCTGGGTTAGCTTGTGTCGATTATGCGGAGCCCAACGAGAGTGTTCAAGACCGTTCTTGTTCTGCCGAGCACCAAAGTAAGCAGATGATAGTTTGGTAACAGGAATAATGGTGTAGAAGGAGGCAAAGACGCAATTAGGACAGGAAACATAGAAATTTGCGGACAAGTTAGTGAATTATAGACTTACTGGGTCATAGCCTTCACGCGTCTTAACATAATATTGCCATTTCTCCTTGGGTGGTGGTTGGTCTTTGCCATTCCATTGAACGTACATACTCTTATTGGCGGACATCTTGACCGGCTGGTTCTCTAACAAGATACAGGCTTATTGAGTGTGGTGTGGTTATTTATGTGACGGTGATCGTGAGATGCGAAAGAAGCTGGTTTATGAAGTGGGAGGCTTGATTAGACGAGGGGATTGCGGATGAGGAGATATTGTTGGTGGTACAAGGAGGAAGACGAAAAAGAGAAGTTGATATCATAAGTTTGTGGCCCATTTTCACCGCCTGCGGCGGCCGCCTCCGCTTCGTATTGTTGCCTAACGAGGGTATTCGGATTAGTGAATTGGGGGTGGATGCAAGAGATATAACCTCTGGACATGACACAAGAAGCAACACCGCAACGGCTTTCGAATGTTCTGGTAATCTAGCGCTAGGTGATGTTTGTTGACCAAACTTATTGAATGCGACCTGAAAATTAAACATTTGGTTGGTGCTTTTATACTGCTAACGAATGTGACGCTTTGGAAAAGTGAGGGAGGGGAGGCAGGCAATCCAAGTGAATCCAACGTGTGCAGCATCTAAGAAATCGAAGAGCGGAATGTTTATGCAATCAATTTGCACCTATCTTCTAAATACACCAGTACATTGTGTTTGAAATATCGTATAGTGCGAAATCAAATTGAGCTTTAGGAAATCACACACCATATGTGAATATCACGTGATTTCATGTCTTTGGCAAAATTTTGGGTATCAATCAGACTGTAAACCGTCACTCATAACTCCTCTGGAAGCCAAATTTCAGCATGTTGTCGATATTAAGAAAAGCGAGGCTCAAGGATAAGGAGATGAGAATTCTGATGCTGTAAGGCAAAAAGGAAGCTGGGAAAATTGAACAAACTTGCTAATAGCAGTAGTGGCCTCGACAACGCAGGTAAAACGACAATAGTCAAGCGGATCATGGGTGAAGATGTCAATACTGTCAGTCCCACACTAGGATTCATCATCAAGACTATTGACTATGAAGGGTATGGCTTGTCCACTAGCTATGGTTCTCTTTTCGCTAACAAGAATGGAAAGATACAAGCTCAACATTTGTGAACCTACAATAACAGACCTACTAGTGTTTTTGCTAACCCATCTTAGGGGATGTCGGCGGACAAAAAACACTACGATCTTACTGGAGGAACTACTTTGAGAAAACGGATGCACTGATATGGGTTGTGGATGCAACAGACCGACTGAGAATTGATGATTGCCGGGAAGAATTGCATGGTCTTTTGCAGGAGGAGGTTGTCTACTATAGCTTCGGGCTCGCTTAACT
>Ga0247734_1000466_pt1 | contig 35301 bp, 33 predicted proteins | sample UWRJL103311B2_FD_180933 | JGI IMG/M metagenome (GOLD analysis project Ga0247734, IMG submission 180933) | Plant litter microbial communities from Arlington Agricultural Research Station in Wisconsin, United States - UWRJ-L103-311B-2 | ecosystem: Environmental > Terrestrial > Plant litter >...
ACCAGGAGAAATAGAACCTAGGACAAGACTACGATGAGCGTGTGCTCCCCTCAATCGGCAATGAAGTCCTCAAATCCATTGTCGCCCAGTTCGATGCCGCCGAGCTAATAACTCAACGTGAGGCCGTCTCAAACCGCATCCGTTCCGATCTCTTGAAACGTGCACAAGAATTCAACATCGCCTTGGAAGATGTCTCTATTACCCACATGACCTTCGGTAAAGAATTCACCCGGGCTGTCGAGCAGAAGCAAATTGCGCAACAAGACGCTGAACGCGCAAGATTTATTGTTGAGAAGGCCGAGCAGGAGAGACAGGCGAACGTTATTCGGGCGGAGGGAGAGGCAGAGAGCGCGGAGACGATCAGTAAAGCAGTGGCGAAGGCTGGTGATGGACTGATTATGATTAGAAGGATCGAGGCCAGTAGGGAGATTGCGCAGACATTGGCAGGTAATCCAAATGTTACATATCTGCCCGGGGGTGGTGGAGACGGCAAAGATGGTGGTGGAAAGTTCTTGCTCGGATTGGGAGGAAGATAGGAATTGGAATGGAATGGAACTCATGGAACGACTTAAAACGACAAATTTGTATCAGTAAAGTAAAAAATGTAATATTCTCCACTGCCAAAATTCCAGGGATCTTTTAATGGTTAATTTAATCATATTGTATTGTGTTGCTATGTTATACAGCCTTGGAAACCGCTTCTGTAAACGCCACGCTCAGATCTATTCGGAATAATATCTAGAAAGTCAAAACAAAACGGCTAAATAATTCCCGCTAACTCGAACAAAGTAAAAAGTTGCTAGTGTATCATTCCTCATTTATAAAAGCACCAGCAACGAGTATTATAGGATGAACTCTTCGTTTAACCAATGGGCCAGTACGATCTTCCCTTCGTCTAGACTTGGTTTGTCCATTCGCTGGATGATAGCAGCATGACTGTGTCTAGCCTTGTGAATGTAAACTGGATATTTGCGCCATCCAACAGTATCCAAAGCTTGGATCATGCGGAATTGATATGGTGCAAGAGCTAGAGTTGGTACATCGTGTTGTCGTGGTTCAACCACAGCAGTCTTTTCAGGAGCTGCTCCATCGACTTGAGAATCCTTCCAAGAAACGGTACGTTCGATTCGTGGTGAGCTTGGGGGTTCTTCGTGTGTTGCTTCTTCTTCAGTGCCAGCTACCAGATATTCGTGACTCTGAGCACTGTTTAAATTTTCATAGACATCCTCTACTGCCTCCCTCATCCCGGTGATGAGCAGTGGTACGCGGTAGTAGGACGGTTGAATTCCAGTAAGACCTCGCTCGTAAAGACGGATTCTTCTGTTGCTTCTGAGCGATTGCACTGCCGAATTAATAAGGAAAGCAACAACACCAAATGGTATAAGAAGAACCACGGCGAACAGGAAAGGCAATCGGCCGATAGTTGTCTGACTACTCTTGATGAATCTCCCATAGAACGTGGATTCTGATTCTTCAGGATCGCTAGGTGCGACTGGCGCTGCTGGATCAATCACGACATCTTCATATCCTTTGACATAAGTAATCTTGACTTTATTTGGGTCTGTAAATGGGTCGATTCGAGATATTCCTGTTGTGTAGTAAACCGCGGATCGATCGTTTATCTGGAAGGAATCAGTCAGTCCTAATATTTATTTGGGGAACCCAATGCCGTAGCCGGAATGAGTGGTAAGTATACATACAATATTCGCATACAAAGTTCGCCGTTCGAACTTTGCTAGACCTTTGATAAAGATAGACTCTGGATCTGCAAGTATTTCTAACAGAGGCCTGCCAGTATCTCTGAACTTGTCAATAGTAAACAGTTGACGACCAGATGCTGACAATGTTCGTGCTCCCAAGACGTTCCATATATGATTGTGCCATCCTCTTAGTGGTGTCCGTACACCCAAGTGAGGAGAAGCAAAAGTCTGAAGGTCATTTATTAGCGAAGCTCATTCCGGGTTTCATCAAAATACCATTGTATAATCGAAATTAGATTTAGAGGATGTTGATCAGTGGTAACATACCGTAAAGTTCTACAAATGTTAGTACTGTTTATGGAGTATCTGAGGAAGCCAAACATACCACTGGTTTGATCTTCTCAAAGAAGCCCTTGCTGTCAAGTAGCCCAACAGCATATCGAGCAACAAGGCCACCGAGAGAATATCCTACAAAAGAGAGGCGCTTGATTTCTTGTCCTGCTTTTGCTAGTTTCTCTATCTCCTCTTCGACTTCCTGACAGACTCGTTCTCCTCCCAATTCGATACCATCATACGTAAAGCTTCCGCTGTTTCTTTTTGCGACCAAGATGTGGAGATTCTCTTCCGGGTGTTTCTCCCTTAAGGTATTCGCCACGACTCGAAGGTGGTTTGGGTTACCCCATAACCTGCGGCAATCAGCATTAGGGCATCTTCTTAGCAATAATCAGACATACCCATGAACGAGAATACACAAATGTTGTGCCTGGCAGATTTAAAGGTCAGCATTCTGGGTCGTGGAGCCTGTATGATGACGTTGTTGTTGATACTCAAGGAAGAGAGTGTCTGGGAGCGGGGGGTACGCACATCTCGACTTTGACCGGTGAAATCCATATCTTCGTTTGAGAAGAAGGCCCGGTCCAAGGATGAGAATGAGAATGGGAGCAATGCGCCGGTAGAGGGGTGTAGGTGATCAAGATGTGTCTCACGGACACAACTTGACCACTAAACTCCGAGGAGGCGTAAGACTGTTGTGTCGGGCTCGGAGTCAACTCCAGGAGAGTTCTCTGGACTGTGAGAGGCTGGCTACAAAAGTGCTAAGGCAAGGCTGAAGGGAGATTCACTGTACGTCAAGGTTGCACGACGACGTAACCCTGCAGGATGGAGGAGGTTTCAAAGCTTTCTGAATGCTGGGGGGCGTGGAATTTGTGTGACAATACGCAGAATGTGAATATATAGGAATTGAGAATGAGAGAAGTGTGGGTGGAGGTGGTACCGTACAATATAGATTGGAAGAAGAAAGATGGGGCTCATCTGAGGGATAACACCAGTGCAAGATAAGGGAGACACAGAGATAACGGCACTCAGGGGGAGGAACAATGAACAAACAGTAAAAGGCGCCGGCGTCGGTACGTACCAATTGACTGCGAATTGGTAAACAAAGTAATAAATAGCAGTGAATGCTTTTTCCTACCAACTGGGAATTGTGAATAATCTTTCACGCAATTGATTGAAATGTATCAGCGACTAACTAGCCCAAAGTATGTTCGATCTAATAAGGGAGAGTACTCTATTGACTGAGTTTGGAGGTTTTGTTGGGCTACTAACTACTACTGTGTGTAGCCTAGAAAATAAGGCAGAATAATATGAGACCTCAGGCTCCTCAGGCTTAGGTTCAGGCTCAGGTACACATCACCACTAATCTTGGCCTGTGGATTGGAGCTCCCAATCACACCAAGCTTGAGCAACTCCTTAGCATCTCTTTTCTTTGTAGGGTAAATGATAGGCCTAGCCTCGCTTTTTCAGTGTTAGCTCTTGCTGGTCTGGGCCATGTAAGTACTTTCACAGTCTGAATCTTATTCGGCTTTGCTCAATTTGGCTTCTTGACAATTTTGGGCAATCGCAAAGGCAAATAGCACCTTGTCTTCGGCGGTTCAAACTTCTGACACAATCATAGTTAGTAACCCTGATGTTTGTCGAGGCTGCGGCTCTTCTCCAGGTGAATTTGTTGTGGTTGAATGCCGTTAAACCTGAGTCTCATCCGGTTTTTCTTTCATGCTCTGCCTCTGAGACAAGGCAAAGAATCATCTCTGAAAAGCTTCATCCTTTCTAGAACCTTTTTGTACCAGACTCCCAAGAGTTCAAGGACTTTAGATACTCAACAGCTGTTGAGTCCGGAGTCAGTTGAATATCATGCCCACCTGAAACATATTTCCACCTTCAACTCTAGCGCCAATAGAATCACGGACTGGAAAGACACGGGTGGTAAGATGTTCACCTCTAAGGGGCTTTTTTCAGACATTGTCTGCCCATATCAGGAAAAATGCCTTCTACCAGGATGTATGTTCTCTCATCCAAAGCCAACGGAGTCTGTTCCTGCTCTAGCTACAATATCAATCAACGAGCCTCAAAAAGAGAAACCCATTCCGGAAAAGCAAGGCCGAAATGCGAAACCTCACATAGAACCTGGAAGGACAATGACTACCAAAGGAACTAATGATCTGCTGAAGACTGCCCTGGTACCAAAGGAGAGAGTTTTTGTGGGCGAACCGGTTTCTCCTCCACCTCTCCGGCGGAAGGCTCTCAACGGAAATACTATACCAGTCGCAAAGCAGCCTCCAAAAAGCGCGGCTCCTGCCCCCTTACCCAAAGTCATACAACCACCCAAGAAGGAAGGTTTAAATCCTCGTGCATTGAAAACAATAGGTTGGTTATTCCATTTACTACGTTGATGGCTAGGACATCTTCAAAGTGTCACATTCCTGAGACATTCAGAATCATGTAGCTCTCAACTATTTATTGTATACAGTACTGATCAACAACAGCACCAGCAACCCACGATATCCGGTTTCGGTTACTGAAGCTCCTACATAATGAATTCGTCAGACTTAACTCAGAACTTGCCAAGGATGCAAATGATGAAGAAGAAAAGCTGGTCCTGTCAGATCAAGAGCTCATTACCAAAGCTCTCGATATTGAAGAAGGTGCAACTTCCACACCAAGCATCTATGGAAACATAGTCAAGAATAAGATCCAGTCATACAAGAAAATGGCGGTCCCAGCATGGAAGGATGAAAGAGCAAAAGAAAGAGCTGCAGAAAAAGCTAAAGCAACCGCCGTGTCAGAACAGGAGTCTAGGTCGAAAGGTATTCCCGTCAAAATAGAAACAGGACTGGCTCCTGATGAAGAACTCAACTTGCTTCACAAACTCCAAACTCCCATTGAGTCATTATCAGCACATGGCTACGTAACTACTATTCCTTCTGCTGAAGATATCGCATCAGCAAAACAAGGTATAGAGGCTGCTCAAGGATGGGAAAATTGTGATCGATGCAAATCCCGTTTCCAAGTGTTCCCAGGTCGTCGGGAAGAAGATGGCGCTCTCACATCTGGAGGGAAGTGCACATATCACTTCGGAAAACCGTACTGGCAAGAACGCTCACACACTGATCCAAAAGCGAAGCGTGAGAAGAGATTTCGTTGCTGTGGAGAGGCGATTAGCGATTCTCCAGGCTGTACGACTTCGGATAATCATGTTTTCAAAGTATCGGCAGTCAAGAGAATGGCTGCTCTATTGAACTTCGAGAAGACGCCAGCCAACCGGGAGAAATTGTCTCATCAACCGGTTTGCATTGATGGAGAAATGGGATACACAGTCTACGGGCTGGAGCTTATTCGACTAACTGCTACATCCTGGCCTACTGGGAAAGTTCTGTTTGATGTCCTAGTTCGACCATTCGGTGAAATTCTAGACCTTAATTCGCGGTATTCCGGTGTATGGCCAAAGGACATTGCAGATGCGCTACCATGGGCGTCATCTGGCCCTGCTAAAGCAAACTCTACTTCAGATACGGATCCGAACCCTCTTTTATGTATAGTAGAATCCCCAGCAGCCGCGAGACAACTGCTCTTTACACATCTCACACCTCTTACTCCCCTCATTGGCCATGGTCTCGAAAATGACCTCAACGCGATCCGCATCATCCACCCGACGATCATTGACACCGCCCTTCTCTACCCTCATAAAATGGGTCTTCCATATCGCAACGGGCTTAAAGCACTAATGCAAACCCATCTTAACCGACAAATCCAAGTAGTTGTTGACGGCAAAATGGAAGGCCATGATAGCAAAGAAGATGCAAATGCAGCTGGTGAGCTTGTGCGTCTAGCATTGGCGAAGGAATGGGAAAAGATGAAGAGGGAGGGCTGGACGGTTCAGTTTGGAATATTTAATGCCCCAGTACCGAAAATCCCGCTAGCAGCTCCAAGGGGACCGAGTGCGTTGTTAAAGAGGTCAAGGGAGGAAATGGATAGGGAGGATAGGGAGATTGGACTCAATTATGGCTGAGGGCACATATTATGATATATCCTCCCAAGTAGTCTCTTCATATAAGTCTTCGAACGATACCCTCGAACTCCAAATGGGAGTTCTATCAGTAGTGTCAAGCATCGCGAAACACTTACACGGTATATGAAATAGCTGCGGAAAGATTCTGCAATTTTATTTATACCGCCTGGCCTGGGGGACCGTTTCACTAGTTTAGTGATCATGGGAGTTAAGGTTAGACATTACAATGATATATTGGCAGACTGTCCAAAAATAAAATAAAAGTGCAGAAATGCATTCCTTGGAAAGAAAATGGGAGCATCAAGCATCAAGCATCAATTCATCAAAGCATAGTTTAGAGTGTGGGAAAATGACACCACAGGAGCAGATATTATAGAATGTTCATTAATCTATGAGCCGAATACCCCAAATACTATACCTACTAGCATTGCTAGTTAGTTCACCTGGCATACTTAGCCGACTGTGCCAAAGGCTATCCCATAGCCAGACACTTGTGCATGGAGTTTAATGCTATGGACTCTTTCGTGCATATCTCACTTATAAAGAATACAAGAAGCTTCATAAGCATTAGATTCTGGTTAAGTCACAGCCGTGCGCCCTGATATTTCCCTCCCTAACGCCATTGGTATATACATTTGATGAAGCCCGACCACTAGAAATCCATTTCCATAAGATACTCCTCCAAGATTCTCATAAATTTGCACACGAAAGCCTCCAAGTGGAAGATATGCTTCGTGCCCATCCGAATACGATGTTCGTAGAAAGCCGACCATTTTATAACATCTGCTTTCAGTCGGTCATCCACCATCGGAATCAGCTTGAAAGTAAGTGTTTTTAGAATTGTGGTTGGTGGTATGCAATGTGTGAGCAGATCGTAGAGTTTTGCTCGGACTTTAAGGATGCAGGCTGGTGAATGATCTGCCATAATTTCGCCTGCTACTACGCTGATCAATGCTTCCCAATCTGGTGGTGGGATTGGTGTGTTATCTGAAACTTTTTCGCTGTAAAACCGTTAGTAATCCATAATGTTAAAGGGCGATGATAGGAAAGGGAGGCCATACTTCTGTGCGTGCACCGCCTCAAACATCAACAACGCCCTCCTCAAATTTCTCCCACTCTCTTTTGCGATCCTCTCATTCAATCTCTCCGCAAGCGGCCATCCTTCCTTCTTCCCACTCTTCCTCAACACATCACAGATTTCTACCTCCGTCGGGGCTGCCACCCGTACTAACAATGTCCGACTTCTTATCGGCGCAATAATGTTCGCTGTGCTATTCGCCAGTAAGATAAGCCTCAGATTAGGACTATATTTCTCCATCGTCCTCCTTAGAGCCGCTTGCGCATCCCTCGTCAAATGATCAGCCTCATTAATCACCACCACCTTAAACTTCTGCTTGGCACTCTGATCAACCTGCTGTGTCTGCGCTACCTCCTTCAACAAATCCTGCACCACAACACGATCGTAGTTCCCAACATCTGATGGTGTGATTTCGAGATGATAGACGGAAGCTACGATGTTGAATTCAAGTTTGCGGTTAGACGTGGTTTGGAAGACGCGGGAATCGATTTTTATCTTTTCGACACCGGGACCATAAAGTTCTTTAAGGGTGGCAACGATCCGGGTTTTTTTGCCGGCACCGGAAGGGCCATAGACAAGCAAATGGGGGAAATCGCCACTTTGTGCCTGCGTAAGGTTGTTAATGAAGTTTGGCAACTAAGTGGACTGGATTGATAGTACCAGGGAACGTAGACGGGCGGATAAGTCAGTGTGGTAGGTCAGTTGATCTAGTGATCGAGGGCGGTGTTTATCGACGAGGAGAGCCATGGTACAATCAATGGATGAATGATGGGGGTTGTGCTTGGAGATTATAGGTATCTTTTGGTTTTTAGGACGGTTGACGCGTTGATGGAAGAAGAAAGTCGCGTCCTCCCGCGTAAAGAGCTGGTCTGTGCTTCAATCACGTGTTAGAACGCCCTCCAATCTGTGGTAGAGTGTGGTTCTTTTGTGTTATAATTTACATGAGTTTGAGTACAATTAATTTTAAAATCTGTAAAAATTTCCCATTCTAGGCAGATGTGAAGGTTTGAATTACTTACTCGTCCTCTCCAACATTGTTCATTGAGCTTTGTGGTTTTGACACCCTGAATTTAGCGAGGCTTCTAGACATTTATAAGCATTACGGGGTTAGAGATTTAAACGACAATACGACGTCGCTTTAGGAGGGTTATAAGAGAATAATGCTAATTGATATATTATAAAGATAGTTCGGAATTTTCCAGATAGCTAAAGGGTTGAATAGTTATAATAGTTATTATAATTACTAGATCTTTCGCTGAATGAGAATTTATAGAGTCAAATTAAGAGTATTATTACTAAGAGGCATTATAGAATTAAAAAGTTAAATATAATATAAAGAGTACTAGAAGAAACCTGGTTGTAGATGGACGGGAAAATGCTTCTCAAGCTGAATAAATTTATACCAAGGAGGCTAGAGGCATATATTAGAAATAAGGGGGGTATCTACAAAGTATTAAAAGAGCTTTAAAATGAGTATATTTAAAATAAGTCAATTGCAATAGTGGTTGTTATACAATTCGTATTTGAAGTTTACTAGGTGTGTAGCAGGGGTGGCGAAAGCTTATGGGAACCGACTGTACAATACATCGCATAAATGAAACCGCCTGCTTCGCAACAAACCACTTTGAAACTTCTCTTCATTGAAAGTGCTGGCAGTTTTGATTAGTTATCCACGTCGTGTCCAGCCTGATGTGACGTAGGAGGTTATTATAAAAGTGAGGGCTAGGATTTCGGAGGGAGTTAGGGGCGATACGGTGGCTCATAATGAGTGGATGGCAAAAGTCGATATTCTACCACCCAAACTTCCTGTCTAACTTTCCCCCAATTATTTTCCTTCGCACAAAAGAGAGGCAAGCGTTATGCAAGCCCAGGTGGTAAGGGTCTTGCGTTCATTACAGAGGACAGAGGTAAAAAATGTGGCGTCAGATCTACGGCTAGAATTATGTGGTAAAATCTCGCTGCCTTGCTAGCTTGCATTCTAAAACAAACGCTCAATAAATGGTTGCTGTGGTTCTGGTAAAACATCTTTACTGTAGACCTCCCATTTCCTAACTTAATTACCCTAGTTATAATGCCGCTCCTTCTAAACGGTTTGACTATGTGAAGTTTCGGTACACGAACTGCCAATATATCGCAGCGCCAACACTGCCTTTGAGAAGGCTGGAACCGTAAATGAATGAATGAACATGTTTTGGTACGTTTCATGTGTATACTCAAAACCGCAAGTATATATAGTTAATTATTAATAGCGAAATGACGCCTCCAATAGGCGTTTCTGTACTCCGACTTGCCCCAGACCGCTGGATGATGGGCTCCTCCAAAATCTGCGAACGAGTAACGGGGCACGATCTTCCGAACGAGATCATTAGCTGGAAAGAGGGTGATGACATTTTCTATCTCCGCGAAAAGGTGGAGGGAGATCCTTTGTCGCCAGAGGACGGCTTAGAAACGGGATTGGTACATGAAGGTGGAACTTCAGCGGCAGTTTGGAGCATTGGGGAAAATGCCTTTTGTAAAGTGAAGGCCTGGCATGAGGGGATGGAACTCGAGAGCAAAACCATTGCGTTCATTAGGGAAAATACGCCAGAAGTCCCCGTTCCAGAAGTCATTCATACGTGGATTGACCACGCGTGGAATAGGACATTTCTCATTTTGAGACGTGTTCAAGGAGAGACATTAGATAGTGTATGGCCTCAACTTACACGAAATCAACAGATGCAGATAGCCAGCAAGATTGTTGAATATTGCCGCCAGCTATCTTTACTTTCATCCTCCATATTCGAGAGTGCCACTGGACGAGCCGTTGTCGAGCCGTTTCTCAACAGCTCTGCAAATGCATCTCACCCGTCGTGGGTACCTAGATCTCTGGGCCCATTCTCGTCCAAAGACCTAGCCTCCCATCTCTCTGCTGTTGCACCAGGATCTGATCTTGATACTGGAAGCACATTCTACTTCTATCATGCTGACCTTGGGCCAACAAATATTATGGTTTTGGATAACAGCATCAGTGGGATTCTTGACTGGGAATCTGCGGCGTATTACCCCAGATTCTGGGTAGCGACAAAGCCGAGGCTCAGCGCTGGCTTTTATTTGCAAAAAGATAGAACGGATCCAAAGGCTTGGAGTAATATGTTGGCCGATATGCTCGGGTTTCACGGTTTCCCACAAGATATTAAAGGTTACAATAAGTGGGAATACAAGAGAATGTAAGTATTTGGCTTACAAAGAGAGTGGCGCCGTTCTAATATGCGGTGTCGGTGTTATAAATAATACGTTAACAAAATGATGTCACTGTTTGAATGACTACATATAGATTTCCAGAGAGGATAAATTGTTCCAAAGACGATTTCATAATAGTTTGCGAACTAAGATAATATCTACCCCACCACAAGAATCGCTGATAAACAAATAATACGCTCTCATTCCTCACCATGTATGCCTTGCTATCAGAAAACCCAAACCCTCCATCATTTAGACATTCCGTAGTTCACAACTAGGTTCTGTTGATTCTGGTATGGGAAATACCACACAGTAGAGAGAACTAAACTGGCTATTAACCATTTTCTGGGCACAAAAGTTTGTGTTCTCTGTCAACAAGATATGCCGTAGTTGATATCGAAGTTTCCTCTGTCTATGAATGGAGTGCGGCTCTATGATTAAAAGCCGAATCTCATTTGGTGCATTCAACTTTGTGTATTTGTATGTATTAGAAAGTAGTGAAAGCCGTTTATGTTTGGATGGCATTTTGGACATGCTTGGACAAAACCAGACAAAAGGCAGAATAGTGTTTTTCAAGAATGGAATGATTTTGAGTTGTGTTGTTAAATTCTTTTTATTTTATTTTAGAAAGACTGTGTTTTGGTAAGTAACATTATACAAAAAGAGGAAGGTTGGGTACATATATCTCCGTCATATTCAGCCTATAGTTGATATCTAGGTAGTTCCTATTGAACAAGTTTGGCACACATTGGCCGCACGCACTTGCTCAAAGTGTCTACAGTCTAAGCAGGAATTGCGAGACAGAAAATTCATCGCTGTGAGCGGAAAGCAAAAAGGCATGCGAAGCGCCCCCACTTGACGTCCTATGATTAACATAAAACCCAGTGCCAACAGAACACCTTCAGAATTATACGACTATTGCCTTTAGCTGGGATCGAGGCTTGCCATTGTCATAAGCGAAGCTTCAACAGGTTGCTCTCTCAATAAACCAAAAGCTTTAGCCGCTGTGATGTAGCTTAATACTAACAAATTTGCTTCTAGAATAGTAGCAATTGTTACGTGCGGTCAACACGAAGATCAGGATAGAGTGCATAAGGTAACAGGAGTTCACTTCTTAAGCGCCAGTGACTATGAGGCCCTCCCTGGCTCTCAGTAGCTGTGCCAAAGTGTCTAGATCTCTTTGTGAGGTTTCTTTCTTTTCTTTCTGTTCTTCTTAGCTTTGCATTCTTTGTAATAAACCATCTTTGTTAAATTCCTGCTTTCCAACTTCCACTCAAAGCTGGAGTTAATGGTCACGTGAAGAGAGGGTATTTTGGTTTGGTGGGTGGTCAGCATCCTCATTCGGCTATGTTGCTCTCGCCCATTCCAACAGCATCCTCCATCCTCCATCATCACTAACCTCACTTTCTGTAATCTGCCCAACCTGGCCTCGTCCGATGTTCTGTATTCCGACTCAAAATAGCATGCGTAGGAATTACCGATCGTGCAAATGAGGGACATCGGGCGAGTTACCTTGCAGATTGCTAATATCAGACGATGGATGAAAGGAATCTAAAGAGGAATGTACTTTGGTATAATTCCTTCTCGCTTATTATATAAGCACTTTTGGATCATTATGGTTCATAGGATGGCGACGTCACCATAGCTGCAACACTACAAGCTTTTTCCACGATGGAAGTTGTAGAGATCCTAGGTAGAGATCCTGGGGAACCAGAATCCCTGTCAGAGACCCGTATCGACTAGTCCACTAGACAAAAGTCACCGCCATTGTACTACAATCCTTGTGTCTTCAGATGAACCTGCTCCATTTTCTATTCGTTCATTGACCCGGGAGGTTAACTAAGCGAGGCAAGAATCGATGTCGCTTAGTCCTCAGCCACGGTTCAGGAGTAATAAGCGGCTCAGCGGCCGGCTTGTGAGCACCTATTCTATGTTGCGCCCATCCTTATGTACCATAAAATTTGGAGGACTAGGATTGATGACCGTCCTTGAGCTAGTAAGTTAGGCTCTCAGAAGAGAAGTCCGTAAAGTGAACACTTGATAGCCTATTGTTTGTTCTGTGGATTCAAAGTTTATGAAAAGCTAGGATCCGCGTATATGAATTCAGGAACGCGAATTGTCAAAGGCCAGGAGCCTTCGTATTCTGCCTCCTACGCTTTGGGATTACTAGGCCATATGGATGGAACTACTCAAGGTACCAAATCATTTGTAGCCTAGGTCTAATACCAAGTGCTCGTTCTGCTTATCTGGATTCTCCAACGAGTCATACAATGTCGTTATTCCCCTGGTCTTCCTACAAATCAACTCGTGGTGCTGAGCTGGTCATAAAGCGTATATATCTTCACAAACTTCCCCATCAACCATCAGTCTTCGTTCACCACGCTCTTCACTTCCATTATAAGTCTAACTTTCCTTCCCAGTTACATTAATTTCCAGGTCTTTCACTTTCTCGCATATAACTTTCTACACAAATTGCTTCTATTGCAAAAAGAAGAAGAGAGAATACTACTTCCACAAACCATCTATTGAAGATGCGGTACACAGTCCTTCTAAGTGCAGCAGCACTCATCACCAATGTCTACTCAGCTGCAGTCCCCGAAGAGCAAGCTCAAAAGAGCGGCATAGACAATATTCCAGGCATGAAGGTCGTCTGGTCTGATGAATTTACCTCCAACTCAGTCGACACAACCAAATGGAACTTTGCCAGTGGAAAAGGCCAAAACAACGAGCAACAGCTTTATGGTAAAGACGATTGTCACGTTTCCGGCGGCACTCTAAAAATCCTCCCCAAGAAGACTGGCGACCAATGGACATCTTGCCGACTTGAATCAGTGTCCGCATGGGCTCCAGCCAAAGGAGGATCAGTTACATACGCAGCCAAAATCAAGCTCGGAAAGCAAGGATCTGGCGGAAGTATGAAGGGTGTCTGGCCCGCCTTCTGGGCTCTGGGAGATTCTATGCGACACGGAACTCCATGGCCTGGCTGTGGTGAACTCGACACCATGGAAAACATCAACGGCGATAACGAACTGCACGGAACGGCACACTGCGGAGCAGAATGCAAGGACTTTGTCGACAAGGGAAGCTTCGAGGGACTAGGACAGATGACTAAGATCGACCGCTCCCAGTGGAACGTTTATTCACACACGGTTTCCCAGGATAGCATTACGTGGTCCCTCAATGGAAAACAGTACCACAAGATCACAAAGGGCCAAGTCAGTGGTTCATGGGAGGCCTTACAGAAGAAGTTTTATGTAATCTTGAATGTTGCTATGGGCGGAAATTGGCCGGGTATGACTGAGCCTGGCACCGTCCAAGGAGCCGCCGCCGGTATGGAAGTTCAATACGTCGCTGTCTACCAGTCCGCCTAAACCATTTACCCATCTGCTTGAGTCAGGCAACCAACCAAAGTTGGAGGTAAAATATAGAGGTCGGAGTCACTCTTTTGCCTATATGTATCTACATCTGTTTTTGCTTTTTTCGTCTGTCATTTTTAGGAGTTTATCATTCGGGCACGGGTTGCAACGGAGTTACATTGGGTCTTATCGAAAGATCGGAATTTGGGTTTTGCATCAGCGAGGAGTCTTGGGGGTTTTGCCGGTTTGCTGCATAGCGAGGAGAGCGTCATATATACCCCATTGTCTGGAAAATTAGGAAAGAATCTAGCCTTTGTCAAATTCATCACCTCTTTTATCACATCAATTCTCCTAGTTACCAAAACTTTGCAAGCGTGCTTGTCTTTCGTGAGCTCACTTCAGAAACCAACCAAACATGAGGCTCGCATGTTCTTGTTGAACTCTTCCTTTGATATCATTTCCCGTAAACCTTCGCGTATGTTCAACATATGCCTTTTTTAACTTCGCTGAGATTCTTTGGTCAACCCAGGAACCGCGATTGTAGCAGCATCTGTATGTAAATATTCATATTTATTGGCATGGACAATGGTTATAGCATGAACACGTATATATCTATATTATCTGCATTTTCTAAATTTATGTCGGAGTGAGAATTACGACGACGAGGCCCCGGATAATTGGATTGGGCACCTCAAAACATCGCCAGCGCCGCTTATAAGGGACACATACACAGATATCGAATAGACAGAAAACGATATTAGGTTGGGTTGGGCAGCATGAGGCAAGATAGCTCCGCTCAGACCTGTAGGTGGTAGATAGGTCTACTGTCCAACAGCAACAGTAACTTGGCCACAGTACGTACAGTAGAGGGAGGAAGTGGCTGGAGTGGCGAGTTCCCCAACATCCCTAGAGTATTTAGTGTGGAAGTACAATTCCCTCCTTTTCTTTTTCTTTTTCTCTTCTTGGCCGCCTGAAATAATGTGCTCCTGGGGTCTTCCCGTTTACATGGCTCCATGGCTTGACAAGATGGCAAATGCCAAATGCCAATGCTGTCAAAATGCCCACGCGAATGCGGCTGCAGCAGGGGCCGTCTACGGTAAATGTACTGTAAGCGAACCCATAGCAACGCTTTTCCGCCTCACCAGGCTGGAAGCGTGCCTGTACTGTACAGTACTAGTAGCACGGAACTCTACTACTGCTGTACCGTGCTGGACTACTGTTACATAGCGAGCATAGGGATGAAAATACTTCCAAAGTAGCCCATTCGACAGGATGCAATCACAGGCGGCCCCACCACTTACTACAGTAAAGTATGCAGGCTAGTAGCACGCTAGTACTGTACATGCTGTACTCACATCTCTCGCTATCTATCCAACACTACGTCACTTTGAAAAGGAATGAAAAAAAACTACCGAACTATCTATCACACTTTGGACGATTGGGGATCCCAATTCAACAATTCAAAAAATAAATAAACAAGGAAGGCCCCTAGGCGTATTGTAGATAAGAACATATATTGTAGAGTACGTACAGTACAATACATGCGTAGAGAGGAGGAGGAGGAGGAGGCAGGGGACGAGTGTGTGTGAGAGGGATTCCCCCAATCAATCAATCAAATGGGCTCTTTACGTCAGTTAGCGTTGTACTTTTGTATCGTGTATGTAACTGTAATATGTCACTCGCGTCACCTCCAGTTTCAGTGCTGCCGCAATCAGCAAGCAAGCAATCAGCAAGCAACCAGCAATCAGCAACCAGCAATCAGCAACCAGCAATCAGCAACCAGCAAATAATCAGCAAAGTGTGAACCAGCCAAAGCACTGCCCCTCACCGCTGCCGCCTGCTGGTCTATGCTGTCTGGAATCTATAATCTATCTACTGTAGCCGCCTCGAGACGACTTTTATCTTACTTAGACTTTGGATTTGGCACCTTCAAACTTACATAAACACTTCTGGAGCCATTTGGGGAAGCTTTGATATCGCCCTGACTCGCTCTCCTTCCTTTTCCCCCTCACTACCCCATTGACCCAGAAAGACCCAGAAAAACCCGCCATCCTGCTACTTACTACTTACTACTTACTGCCTACTGCTGATTTGTCGTCGGCGTAGTACTGTATTGAACTGTACACTTCACTTATCGTTGGTGCTACCCGAATTCCCAACATAAGGTTGCCGGGTTCTCCAACGCACTGATACTAGACGCTGCCCTCCCACATCCCACATCCTGCCACTTCCTTCCTCCCAAAAAGCAAAGAAAGACCGGAACCGCCTCAAAAAACATAAGAAAATACATTGCAATTGGCTCTTGCCGCGGCCATGGTGAAGCTCGATAGCTCCCACGAGTACCTCTCCGTGGAAGAGAAGCGCCTCAAAGAAGACCGGGAAAAGACAAAGTATTGGAAGAAGTGGGGTCCCTACGTTGCAGAGAGACAATGGGCAACAGGTTGGTCTATCATCCCGGATGGCTGGCTCACCAATCGTGGCACATTCAAATTCGGCATGCGGTGCTCTAGCTAATGCTCTTTTTCTAGTTCGCGAGGACTACAGCGGTGATGGTGATGCTTGGAGCCGTAAGTTCCTGATCTTGAGCTTCGTTGGTGGGGTGGGTGCGGCTTGCTAATAATATCCCTCCCCAGATTTCCCCCACGAACATGCGAGATCCAGAACCTTCAGATGGGGAGAAGACGGTATCGCCGGTGTCTCGGATACACATGGGCTGCAAAATATCGCCTTCGCATTTTGGAATGGTGAAGAGTTAGTGCATCCTGAAACTATCCATGTATATACACAAGCTTGAGTATCTAACCCCGAGATAGCGAATTCCTCAAGGAGCGTCTCTTTGGTCTATCCAACCCACAAGGTAATCATGGAGAAAGTATCAAGGAGGCACATTTTCATGTAGACAATACGCCAACGGTTAGTCCGGCATTCTCACTTTCTGCTTCTTCCCAGCTAACCTGTTATCAAGCATTCGTATATGAAGCTTCTATACAAATATCCTCAAGCCAAATTCCCATACGAAGACCTGATTGCAGAGAACGCCAAACGAGGCAAGGAGGACCGTGAATACCAAATTCTTGACACTGGAGTATTCGATGATGATAAATACTGGGATATAGTGATCGAGATTGCAAAGGAAGCCGATGACCCTGAGGAGCTACTCTTCCGTGTGACGGCATGGAACCGAGGACCAAACCCGGCTCCCCTTCATATCATACCTCATGTGTGGTTCAGAAATACTTGGGCTTGGGGTCATGAGTCCGCGGACAAGAAACCTTCTATTTCTAAACTCGGGGAAAACACTGCTCACAGCAAGCACTACAAGCTAGGAGACCGATATTTCCAGCTTTCTCCTTCTCCAGGTGTTGGTCCTAGTGGTCAGGATGTCCAACCAGAGCTTATGTTTACGGAGAACGATACGAATTTCAAGGCTCTTTATGACGGTGAGAACGAGCAGCCATACGTTAAGGACGCGTTCCATCGCCACATTGTGGACAAAGAGAAGAAGGCAATTAATCCCGCAAATACAGGCACAAAGTCTGCGGCTTGGTTTGCTTTTGATGAAGGTGGTGGAGTTGCTCCAGGAGAATGTGCTGTGGTCAGATTCAAGTTCTCTAAGAAATATGAGACATACTTGGATGAAGAGGAATTTGATGATATCATCGATAAGCGAAAGGATGAAGCCGATGAGTTCTATTACCGTATCAGCCCGCTACCAATGGCTGAGGACTTGCGCAACATCCAACGTCAAGCCTTTGCTGGAATGATGTGGACCAAGCAGTTCTACCACTTTATCTGGGACCAATGGGCGAACGGAGATCCAAGCCAACCTCCACCTCCTCCAGAGCGGAAAGCCATTAGAAATACTCAGTGGAAACACATGCATCTTGATGACATCTTATCGATGCCGGATTCTTGGGAGTATCCTTTTTTTGCAGCGTGGGATTCTGCTTTCCATTGCATACCACTTGCTATGATTGATCCGGATTTTGCTAAGAAGCAGATTGATCTGTTTACTAGGGAGTGGTATATGCATCCCAATGGTCAACTCCCAGCTTACGAGTGGAACTTTGGCGATGTCAACCCCCCTGTTCATGCTTGGGCTACATTCAGAACTTTCAAAATCGAGCGAAAGCTATATGGCCGAGAAGATTTGGACTTCCTTGAGCGTGTATTCCACAAACTCCTCCTTAACTTTACATGGTGGGTAAACCGTAAGGATTTCGATGGAAAGAATGTCTTCGAAGGTGGCTTCCTTGGACTTGACAACATTGGGCTCTTCAATCGTTCAGAGCCTTTGCCCACCGGTGGTGTGCTTGAGCAGGCCGATAGTACTGGGTGGATGGCATTTTACTGCTTGTGCATGTTGAACATTTCTCTGGAGTTGGCCAAGCATCGTCGTATTTACGAGGATATCGCATCCAAGTTCTTTGAACATTTCATCCTCATTAGTGATGCAATGACATACAAATCAGGCGCAACGGACGAGAAATCATTGTGGAATGAAGAAGATGGCTTCTATTATGATGCCATATCTTGGGGAGGCCCATGGACCCAACAACTGCCAATTAGATCTCTCGTAGGATTGATCCCCTTATACGCTACTCTGACATTGGAGCCCGAACTCCTTAACAAGTTGCCAGCATTCAAGAAGCGTGTTGATTGGTTCATTGCTAACCGATCCGATGTTGCCGAACGAAATATGGCAAGTATTAAAAAGAGAGGTAATCACAATCGCATATTGCTATCACTCGTGAGCAAAGATCGTCTAGAGAAGATCTTGAAGCGGATGTTAGATGAGGACGAGTTCTTCAGTGATCACGGTATTAGATCGTTATCGAAATACCATGAGAAGAACCCAGTTTCCATGGATGTCAACGGACAGGAATTCAAAGTCAGCTATATATCTGGAGATTCCGACAGCGGGCTTTTTGGCGGCAACAGTAACTGGCGAGGACCAATTTGGCTTTGCGTCAATTTCTTGCTCGTTGAATCCCTTCAGAGATTTTACATGTTCTACGGACCCAATTTGAAGGTTGAATGCCCAACTGGATCGGGAGATTATATGCATCTTGGCCACGTCTCTGAGGAGATTCAGCATCGCTTGCAGCATCTCATGGCACGGGGAGACGATGGGCGCCGCGCTATAAATGATGGCGACGACAGATTGGACTTCGATCCTCACTGGAAGGATAATCTATGGTTTTACGAATTCTTTGATGGTGACTCCGGCCGAGGTCTCGGTGCTTCGCATCAGTGTGGTTGGACGGGTTTGATCGCCAGAATGATCCATGATACTGGGTAAGTTGGTACAGAAAACTCCAACTATTCCCACTGCTAATATTTCGTAACAGAATCAGTTGTCGTCTACCCCAAACACCACGTACCCCAGGTACAGGCATGAATCACTATTTCGATGACATATTCACGCGTAACGCTGGAATGCCTAAAGGGGACAATCGTCCAAAGATCCGCCGCTCGTCTACCACTCGATCGATCGGAGCCCGCAGCGACTTTGATACCTCCGTCGATGATGACGATGATGTTCGCTCCAGGGTGAATTCTCTTGGGCCTGACACTGAGGAGCGAGAGCGAGAGCGTCGGGAAGCTGATGAAATCACCGCAAACTACGTCTCTGAACAACTCTCTAGAGTCCGTAGTCACCAGTCGTTAATCGAAGACAACGGTGACGAATTTGAGGCTCAACTTGATGGTCAATGAAGAATATGATGTGTAGTAAAGACGGGAAATATGATTAAGCTACTTTGCGTATAGGTTTAGGACATGGCGTTACGACTAAAAGCAAAAGCATCGCACTGGCAGTACATAGAGGTAGAAAATGGCCAAAGAGCTAAAGTAAACAGATTTTTAGATGAGCAGCAGCACTATATTATATTACTTGCTAGTAACACAATAGAATTTACTGGTGATAGATAGATCTTTCTTTGCTAGGATTCCACTTTCTTTAAATTGAAAATTGAAACCCTAATCAAACTTGTATCTATACTACATTTCTTATGCTCGTCTTTTAAAAGGAGCTCAATATAGGGAACGTTATGAGTTTGGCTTACTCAGCAGAATCACCAAATCTCGGGCCGCTTCGGCCCACGTGACCGAATCCAGAGATTTAGCGACGACCTCTTCAATCGTCAAGAAGAGACGACGCAAGCTCCCATCTCCCCTCTCTAATCGTCAATTGAACTCCGCAATCATGTTTTCGAGTCGAGCAATTCTCCGCGCCACCCGGGCTTCAGCTCCCCGCACCATCGCTGCACCACGCGTTATTGCCAGCTCGCAAATCCGGTCGTACGCTGCTGCTCCTACTGCACCCGACTCCAAACCCCCCGTTGCATTGTATGGCCTTGATGGCACCTATGCCAGTGCTTTGGTACGTTGATGCCTCCTTGATTGATGAGTGACTGGGTTGCATAGGAGATCCGAGAGATAGGAAAGCTAATGAAGGGACGAACAGTACACAGCAGCCGTAAAAGGCTCCTCCCTCGACTCCGTCGCCCGCTCCATGGACTCCCTCGCAAAGATCTATGCCAAAGATGCCAAACTTGCCACCATCATGCAGGCACCTACGCTCAGCAGCTCCGACAAAGCCCAGATCATCGCCGAGCTCCAGAAACACACCGGGGTTGCCGCCAACGACAAGGGCGCCGAGACGATCAAGAACTTCCTGAGCACATTGGCTGATTACAACCGATTGAGCCTGCTGAAGGGCATTTCCGAGAAGTTTGGAGAGCTGATGAGCGCGGCGAAGGGAGAGGTAGAGCTCACAGTTACGAGCGCGAGTGCGTTGGATTCGAAGACGCTCCAGAGATTGGAGGCGGCGGTTAGCAAGAGCCAGTATGTTGGACAGGGCAAGAAGTTGAAGGTCACCAATAAGGTATGTCGCGAACCACCGCGCCCCCTCCATATCCCCAGGAACAAAGGACACGAGAAATGAGATGGGATGGTATGGCTAACGGGAACTAGGTCAACTCCGATATCCTCGGTGGGCTTGTCGTTGAAATCGGAGACCGAACAATCGATCTCAGCGTCTCGGCGAGACTTGCGAAGATGAACAAACTTCTTACCGACGCCTTGTAAATTAGTACTATTTGGAGATGAGAGCAGCATTTTATTTTGTTTTGAAGGGGGAGGTGGGGCTGGGAAGAAGCCATGAGAGCTGCCTGCGAGCGGTTTAGAGGGGAGGAAAGGCTTGATATGTATATGAAATGGAAAAAAATTAGAGCTTTGAAAAAAAAACCCACTATAGCCTGTTGTTCTACTGCCATCACGTCCAGGGGATCTGTATATCCGAGATGGACCAGTTGAGGGTATAGCGTGAAGTAACTTGGGTGAGATATCAATAGCGAGAGACTCCCTTTAGGGGGGAGGGGAGGGCCTTTTTGTTGTGTACAACATCGTGACTAAAACTTAAATGATAGGAACTGATAGCTAGCCAACAACTTCACTTCATTAATAAGTCATGGTAGATCCCGTCCCCGTTTTAACAGTTACATATATACCTAAAACTCCCCTCGAAAATTGTTTTCTTGCCAGATTCAGCTTCTATTTTAATCACAATAACACCAATAGCCAGAAAAGTTGGGGTTTGGGAGATATGGATAGCGATTCTTCTACATCTTGCTCATTTATAGGTACACTCTCTAAAAAAAAGAAACACCGTCATCCTCATACCCTCATCCATTCCTCCATCCGAAGACAACAAAAAGTCCCCGAGGATTTCCCCAAATTAAGACTCCGGTACCCTCCCAACGCCAAAACATATGCTCCAGTTACCGCATGAAAAGTCGTCCCGGCTGAGATTCTAGTCGTTTCGCAACATACTATCAACGAGATCTCCTAACGGGCCCCAGAAATCTTTGCCGCTGGCAAGGTTATGTTCATCGATAAAGAGAACATAATGCTTGAAGCTGGTGTTGAGATGGGCCTCGAGGCCGAGCTCACGGATGACGGGATAGTGGTGGCAGTAGATATGAGCGTAGACACGGTACATGCGTTTGAATACTTGGCGGATCATGCTGGGGAAGGATTTGGGGAATGGGACACCTGGGTAGGTCAGTAAAATGATATTGGGTGAGGCTGGGTGGGAGAGGATATATCATACCGATTCTGCTGGGAAACACAGCTTCGTTGTCGATATTGCTTTGGACCCAACTCATTAGGTGTTCGATGTATGTTGGTGCGGGCATCTTGGTAGGACGTTTGAAGTTTTCTGAATCTTGCCACAAGTACTCAAACCTACAAACTGTTAGACTAGGTTCTCAATTATAGACTTTATATTCGTACTCATCCGTGGCTTTCATGTCTGGGCATGATACTGGAGAGCAGAACTCGGTGATTGATCCATAGAGCAGATTGATATGATTGTAGAAGTCCACCACTGTAGAATTATCAGCCCTCTGTCTTCGTACAGATTCCTAGCATTATTACTGTTGACTGCCAACCATTCATTCTCATCTTCGCCCTCTGGCAGTCTCACAGTCTTGCGCAGACTTCCCCCTCCGAGTGTAGCTTCTGCATATTGTCGCAATTGGTAGCTAGTCGTGCCCTTCGTGGCATTACGGGGGCGGAACTGGTTACGTGTTCGCTGATTACTATCATAGTATATGTGTGAGTAAGGTGATACAATGGAGTTGCTATCAAACTGGTCACCAACGTCCCTCACTGAGATTGTGATTGAAGAAGTTGACTGGGCCAGAGTGTATACAGGGTCCAAAGCCTTTGCAGTACGGGGGCTTAAGAACTGGAGGATGGCGGCCATGATTGAGCAGAAATGAGGGGACTAACACGGTAGTGATGAAGGAAGTCATCTTGCTTGCGGTTGTAGTTGTAGAAAACGAGTGATGGAAAGGCTCCCTGCATTCCTAGTGTTAGCCCGGCAGTAATCGATTGGAAACAGAACAACTCACGATCGTGCTCCTCGTGACTTTGAAAGTTGCTTGACTGACGGTATCAAAGATCGTTCAGGAGTAAAGACTTTGGCTGTGATATGAAATGTGGATGTTCTTTGGAGGGGATGTTGCAAGGCTGATCTTTTGTTTACGCAGTAGCTGCTTCCCCACGTTTTCAATGGTTGGCTGAGCCACGGGACGGCCCCGCTTCTTAACCTGACAGGCGATGGTGACGGATGCTTTGATATTCCAGGCGCGCCTCCTTTTCTTTCACCACATTTACCACTTCACTTCATATTAGTATTAAGTTCGATAATTATGTTGCCAGGCGTTACCGGACTGCCTTATACTTTGCTGCATTCATGACTGGCAAAGCTACTCTCCTTCTGATAGGGGGAGCTCACACCCCGAAGTGGCCGACATGTCCACCAATATGAGAGTATTCGTGCAATGGACTGAACAAACTGTCTTTGCTGGAGAAGATATCGAATGTGAAATCACTTTTAAAAACATTGCCCCTAGTCCGACGCCCTCAAGAACATCTTTACATCCACAATCTGCGAATGGCATTGGACCCGGAGCGGATAAGCAGAGAAAGGGGCCTCCAGCACATCTTAAAGGCAGTCATAGCCCGAAATCGAAACCGCCGCTTGTACAAAGAGGCCACCGAGCCACTCTATCTTTAAATTCTCCTGTCGGATTGGGAATTACGCGCTCTCAGCCTGGGTCTGGCTCATGGAATGGAGTCCCTCCGAAAGTTACAAAAGAAGGTGGCGCGCATAAACGCTCCGTTTCTATAATATCGATTGGAGCGAATGAGAATGCACTCGATAATTCAAGCAACATTGGGATTTCTAGGGATGGGACACAAAGACCAAATAGGAGACATGGCCGATCCGCCAGCTTACAAATAATACCTAGGAGGAACGGTACAAACGGTGGCCCTTTGACTGCACCACTTGGAATGAGATCCTCGACTCAACCCTCTCCGCGGTTTCCTTCGCCGTTAATTGGAGATGGGGTAATGTCCTTACCAGAAAGAACTGGTCGTCGTCAAGTGGTCACTGCACCGAACACGCCTGGTATTGGAATCCAAAACTCGAGACGGCCTGCCTCGGGCTCTTTCCCTCCTGCCTTTCATTTCCCTGCAAGCCCTGTCGAAGATACCAAGCCTTCGGATAGTTTGATTGTAGATGAGAGGCATAATCACGAAAATCCTCATTTACGGTCTCCACGGTCGAAAGATCCAATACCTGTTATATCAGAGCAAACTGCTCAAATTACACGAATAATATCACCGAGTAGTATAGCAGGAACTCCTAGGAGCAGTGGGGAATTTTATTCACTTAGCAACAACTCCACGGAAACCCTAGCTTCAGAATATATTCCTCAACATTCAGGTCGGATACCACCCCATACACTTCACACGAGACGGCCGTCTAGTTTGTCTCCGGTGAATCATCATCGACCGCCAGAGACTTTGATGATGGGATATGCGCAAATTAATGGCTCCTTTACTGTTGATGGATCTTTGATCAGTCAAACTTCTTTTGAAGAAGTAAAACGAAAGGGTGCTGTTGGAGGTCAAGGAGGCGGCGTTATAGGCGTTGAAACTAAGAGAGACAGTGGAATGCTACGGGGTTTCGGATGGGGCAATATTGGAGAGTCAATTGGCGGTCTTCTAGGAGGTGGCGAGCTTAGCAGCATAAAAGAAATGCGTGGCATTGCGAGCCTGAAGTCGATACCACTACTTTCGACACCCCAGTCTATCTTGTTCGTTGACCTCCGACTGGCGCCAGGAGAGAGTAAAAGCTTCAAATATTCGTTCAAATTGCCTAGAGGTCTGCCTCCTAGCCACCGCGGAAAGGCAATCAAGATTACCTACAAGCTAATCATTAGTACCCAAAGACCAGGTGGCGCAAAGGAACAGCAAGTGAGATCTGTAGAAATTCCCTTTCGAGTTCTAGGAAGCGTGAATAACCACGGAGAGCTCTTGGGACACGATCTTATGTCGCCCTATATTATCCTTCGAGATCAGGCCAAAGTCACAGTTGTTGAGAACACCCCAGATCAGAATTTGGATCTTTCCAAGAACCTCAAAATTATTACTGGGGCGAAATCGAGTGATCCAAATTTAAGAGACTTCCTCGCTTATGTTGATGAGCTTATCAACCAGCCCAGGCGAAACTCTAGTTTTGGCTTGCTGTCCCCGACAGAAGCACCAGGCTCAAGACGGGGTTCATCGATACCAGAACCGTCCACTGTAAAGGAAGCAATAGACATGGCAATTCTTCGCAGTAACACTGCTACGGAGTCTCAGCAAAGTGCGAACAGATTTGAAATCGCTCGTAGTGGGCAGCGAGTTGCAGTTGTTATGCTGGCGAGGCCTGCGTATCGGCTTGGAGAGATTGTCACAGTAGCCATAGATTTCACTGACGCCGAGATTCCAAGCTATGCTGTACATGCATCGTTAGAAAGCTCAGAAAAGGTAGAACACTCGATATCTCTTCGCTCCGAAGCCAGCATACTTCGTGTCACACGTAAAGTGTACGCGTCTCATTCAGAGTCAACATTATTTGCGCGGCGTGTGGTTTTCTCACCTACAATACCAATCACAGCCACCCCTGAATTCATCACCAGCGGTGTCAGCCTCGAGTGGCGAATACGGATAGAATTCGTTACCCCCCACCTTGCAAGCACAGAAGAGACCGGATTATATACAGACCTATTAGAAGAGGTTTCCAGAGACGATCGTGGGATTATTTTAGGTTCGGCGGAAGTTTTGGATTGCGAGAGTTTCGAGATCGCGGTTCCACTGCGTGTATATGGTGCCCTAGCCGGGAATACAGAAAGAGATGACAGTCCTTCCGATGGACTTGTAGTATAGAAAAGGACAGGCATGGTGTGAGCATCAGCATGGCGTTTGTAGATGAGGAATTTTCTGAAAATAGTTGATGAATTGGATACAGGCTTTCTTCGAAGTTGGAGACCGCTTTAAAGTATTATGGATAGCAATGTGGACTCTATCTCTCATCTTACGTGACTTTTCCTCGAAATACTCGATGTAAAGTAGTATATGTATCTACTGTCTGTTTCTATAGGGTTCTTTACACTTGAGAAGTCCGGCCCGGAGCTCACTGGCCTTTCATATGCTGATGCTCATGTGAGCTAATTTTAAAAATAGTCTAGAGCCTATGATGGCCTTTTTCCATGGGGTTGCAGTCTAGATAACTATATCGGACGCCTTGATAGACATACCTTTTTCGCGAGCCAGAAAATTGCTCTGGGAGACAACTTGTCAGCGCTATCCCGAACACTCAGAAGCGGATGCAAGAGAAGGTATTGGAAGGACAAAACAGAAAAGGTACTAGTGTGCCAAATCATCTTGGACGCTCGTGCTATAGCAAAGCGTTTTGAGGTAAAATATATGCCAAATGGACTTATCTAAATGCCCGAACAACTTAGTAGACTTAGTATACCAAATAAATTTATACCAAGAACTTTGCAACCTCTAATATAAATTATTGGTATTGCCAAAGGGTTAAGTTTACCCATTCTACCATTCTACGCAAGTTAGCTTGTACATATGCTAGGTAACCTTGAAGCAATGTAGAAGAAAGGCTTGATCCCCCAGACATACCAAAAGAGTCTAATCATAACAGAACAACTCTAAATTAAGCGAGCTTTGCCGAGAATTCCCCCTTTTAGTGAAATCAACAAAGAGAGGTAGGTAACGGGTATACACTCTCTCATCAGAGTCCCATCAATAGAAAATACAAGACGTCTCCTCAAAATCTGAATAGGAAACAATACGGCTAGCTAAAAGTGAGATAGAATCGGAAGAAAATGAAACACTCCTATCAGAACTTTTTGTGGCCTGAATTGAGATTGGAAAGTCACCTGGCTTTTAATTGTGAGTCAGACAAACATTGATGTAGATCCTGTGTTACTCCATAGCCTCCCGATCATCGTCCAAACGCCTCCTGTACATCGATTACTTCGAGGGAAAGTGCCTGCGGCCATTCGCTCCGTCGAAGTGCTCATCCCTGCACAGTTAGCAGCTCACAACACACAGTTTTCTTTCCAGGATATACCAACATGAGCAAGGCATTGCGAACACTATAAGTGACGAGCAGATTACAACTTGACCAACTAAATCTAGGCATGTCTTAAAGATGGAGCAATTTCTGTAGAATATTCTTGGGTTTTCTGTTAAATAGAATTTCAAAATGCCTAGGCTCTGCTATTTAACCCACATAAACTAGAAGTTCAGATAATAACAACTTTTTCATTCAAACAATCTTGAAAAATTGATGTGTCAGGAGTTTGATAGGCTCTAAACATTCCTACTCGCCGGAAAGTCCGTAGACTCTGCTCTTTATCATTGGCGGATGAAAGCAAAAGACCACTTATCAATTTTCCGCCACCGACATCGAATGTGGCCAGCAATAAGAGCCAAATTCCTTCTATGCATATAGAATTTATAACATCAGGAGGTGAATTCCAATCGAAACTTATCTGGCTGTATGAGGCTGCATAGTCACCGAATGGTTTAGAGAGACTTTCTGGTTTGGAGCCACCATCCAACCAAATTTGGGCTGTTGCCGGCTCGATATGCTGCAATTTCCCAGCCAAGATGAGAATCCCATCAGTAACAGCGCCCAGAGAGCTTCCTTCCACAGCAGTTGTCTTCACGTCTTTTACCACGACTTCTTCTCTAAAATATTTAGGCTTCCGCCTTGAATACCATTTTACAGCACCATCCCCAGCGGCCCAGCTCCAGGAAGGCGCTCGGTATATCTTGCATCGTGATGGAGCTATATCGGAGTAGATATTCATATCAATACTAGAACACTCCCAGAGAAGTCCCCATACTAGGTCCTCTTTCCAGATACCTGCCAAGTAATTGCCATTAATTTTCTCTTTCATATCATGGGCCAATGATGAAAGTGCAATTAGTTTGTCAGACATGTATGTCAGTCTTCTTCCCGAATAATGTTCTACTACTCCAGACCATACATCCACGCCTCTTGACTTAAGATCAAAACTCCAGGATAAAACAAAAGCAGCTGGCTTTCTGACTTCTTGAGTGTTCTCTGTCCGAATCTCCATCTGGCACCGATAATGTGTCATCACCGGCCCAAAATACAATAGGCACTGGGAGGCCATATTTTCCTGAAAGGTCCAACCACGTCTATTCCATTCCACGTCCACGGCATTTTTTTTATAGTCGGAAAGGTACCCAGCAACACGTTGGTCCTGGAGGTAGTAGCAACCATCTTTTCCAGGATGACGTGAGGGACTAAATGGTATAGGGAGCAATTCCACCTTTCGTCGCTGGAGGAATCCATCGTGCATAGACTGGGACGATGCAGCCACTAATGTTATCGCTGCAGAGCCAAAAATGCGTCGCATCATGACTGATTCTTTTTGCCAATCCGTTATGTCGTCTTGAATTATGCACCTGTTTGAACTCAAAATTAGATTTGATTACATTCTTGAAAGTCAAGAATTATTAAGGCATGACTTACAGCGAATCTACCCAGATGAACTGATAGCCCAGAACGCGAGCTACTTGGAACGAATCTGCAATTGTTCTGGGAACTCCTGCGATACGAATGCTCCGCATTCTTGACCTCAGTGATCTCATTTTTGTCTTGAGTGGACGATGCGTAGTGTCTGGAGGACCCCAGCAATAGCTAAGCGCCAGATATCTCGGAATATCTTGCTCATTCGAGAAGCGTTCATCTTCAGAAGTGAGAATCAACCGAAGAGGTTGATCGTTATTACCAAGATCAATCAAACGTTTTGGAATATAGTTATCTCTGGTGCATTCATCATGGTTATTGAGGCAGTCTTTAGTCCAAGACTTCATAGCGTCTATATTGGTTTGGGATAGAGTTTCTGAATAGGGTTGACGATGAATGGGAAGGTATTGTGACGTGAATTCTCCTGACAGTTGCTGTTTTTCAGCAGAATAGATCCTTTGAAGATAGCTTCAACTTACCTCCATGAGCCACATCGAAGTATAAAGTCGTAATAAGGATCCCCTCTGCATTTCTTGCTGATACCTCCAGCAAACATAGCTCCCATGCATAAATAGATAGGTGATTATTAGACGGTGGCTTCCAGGAATATTGTAAGTTGGTAAGATATATTATTTGGTTCAATGTCCGAGTCTTCGGCACCAATTCCTCTCGAAGTTTGGTTCTGAGAAGCCTACAGAAACCACAACCATCTTGTGCCGATAATTTGAGCTCAGGAAGATCAGGAAGGGTATCCTGATATTCATAATCTAACTCCAAAAAACCTTTTGTGTAATCAAGTACAACCTGGCCATTGCTCAGAGTTTTCTCGTATATGCCGGGTAGTTGGTCGTCCAACACTAGAACCTTGCATTTTTCACAGAACATATTTCCAGGACCCTGAGTAAGGTTCTATGTTCGGGGAGTATTAGCTGATATGAAGAACGCAAGACAAGGATGCTCTGCCCGCACTAGGATCTGAATACAATATTTTGACCACTAATGGAGCGTGAATGAATGAGTGAACAGGGAGATTGAGCAAATACGGATTGTAAACAACTTACAAGTGCTGGAGGTTGATAAGTCAATACGCACAGTATATCAATGGTTTATGGAAAGTCAAAGTTGAAATGCTGAAAGGGTACCTCAGCAGACTGAAATATGTAAAAGGAAATAAATGCTGTCGTTGTCGCTCTTGTACCGCCTTGTTGCCTGCGCTTGCCTCACAGCGTCTACAGCAGCGGCTAGCGCCAACCACTCCATTATGGCGAACCACTTCTGAAGCGCAACAATAAGGCTGTGTGTGTGTATGCAATATGACGAAAAAAGAAGCATCAAACTAAAAGTGGACTTTAGTGTCATAGTGTATTACAGCTCACTAAATATTTTTAAAACAATTTACAATGGGGGAAAGAAAGTCGAAGAAGCAAAGTCAGCTAGCGATGTAACTAACGTCCAGAAGAAGTTCATGATATATATATATATATATAGGTATCTTGTTGATCGATCCTAGCCCTGAATTCCTTGAAAAAAGTCTCAGGTTCCGTCTCAATCGCACACCAGTAAAGGGGGTGGGACAACATAGATTCAAATTGCAAAACTATATATAACTTGGCCTGAAAATCAGGTCCCATCCTATCCCATCCAATTCCTAAACCAGTATGGATACGTGAACTGGAGTTTTGAAAGCTTATTGCTCGATACCAAAGGTGGAATAAAACACAAGGACTTGTGCTATATATCCTCCTCTTATAGTAAAAATGGGAGTAATGTATTAAAATCAATCGTCTCGAACGTTTCAAGGACATACACGGGCTTATAGTCTGGATTCAAGGACACTTAAGGCCCAACTAACACATGCTTAAATCTCCAAATTATTATAATATATTCCGTTTCCCATATGCGTCTAGCACAAGCTGGGTATGTTGTATCGCATTATCCAAACGCCCCCAGCCGACCATCCGTTCACCCCCATATATATATATATATGTTTATTTATCCAATATACATGCAGATTCCGCACTTAAGTGCCCTATCATATTCCTGAACCTACTACTTCTCTTTTTGGAACCATGGGAATTTCTTCTTTCCAAAATCCATTTGGCCAGATGAGCTTTCCACTTGTAGACTGCGTTGGTATATATCCTGGCATCAAGTTAGTTTGCTTTCTTTCGGTGCACCATTGTTTATGTAAAGAGAAGGGAGACAAACCTCTTCGTCAGTCGGCATCTTACAATCCAAAATAAGCTCTCTTGAAACATCATGCTTTGCTAAATTCGGATATGGGACGACTTGACTCTTCATAATGGGTACTATAACCTCAGACAAAACCTCAAACTTTTTCCAATTGATTCTCTCGCTGCCCTCTCCGAGATATGTCCTGCTCCCTAGTTCTGCTGATACCAAATCACGCCGATGAAGCGGGATAAATGGAATTCTTGGCAGTGAGGAGTTCTCCCAAGCTAACCGATATGCAAAATGACTCTTTTGGGTCCCCATCAAGAGGACGAGCCTTGCGAATCTCTTTTGTACATCAGCTGAAACCAACGCCCTGGTGTGCGCCAGACGATGAATAGCACTTCCGTTGATACCAGCTAATACGGCAGCCAGACCGTTGTAGTTGTTTAATTGGCGGAGCTTAAGCGCGATATTCATGAATTTCTCTAGTATCTGAGCTCGATGCTTTGCTTTATCGCGTATCAATATCATATTAGCGACCCACTTTGCAATGTGGTTGAAGTGACTCGTCATACGGTTGACATTGGTTAAGCTTTTGCATTTCTCTTTCTGTTCCAAAGACAGGCTGACATCGCGAACCAGATCTCGGAGACGGATGGAAGAGAACATTACCCAGTCAATCCTGGTCATTTCATCTGCAATGTCGTCATCTGAAGTGTCGATAAATATATGGTAGCGAAATTTTGTGAGTGGGAGTGTGGTCTTAGGTGTCATGGTGGCTGCTTCCCGCTCGTAGTCCTCTACTGTGTGGAAAGAAGGTGACAGAGATTGTGAAGGCGAATGAGGGCGGGCCGAGGAGCCAGAATCAGTAGCTGACTCTTTTCGCTCTATCAATGTATGGCTCTCATTCATGTCTTCATCGATATGGAGCTTTTGCGTATCTTCCGACAATTCACGCGCATTAGATTTCCGTCGTCCTAGAGTTGGAACAGCGATGCCATCAGTCGTAGTTCCACTCTCAATTTCCACATCTGCATCTGATCTTGCCCAACCCGTATCATCGTCTTCTACTACTCGAGACAATAGCTGCATGCGCATATCCTGGGCCGCAGCCCCAAATACTGGGTCGCTAGATAGCTGCATGATAAAATGTTCAAGATTTGCACTGGTAGTAGGGCTAGCGAAATCACCTGGATAGCTTGATACCCATTTTGCAATGACGGTTATGATGCGAAGCTGGTCTGTAGCCTTTGTCAAATAGTGCGTATTCCTATCATCTGATATGTCCTGCAGGCGGTCCAAAATTGCCTTGAAGAGCTCGGATGGGGCTGCAAACTTTCTATATAAACACAGGAAAATGTCCGAGAAATTGCTGTCAGATCTCGACATGTTTTGGTCAAGTAGTCTATCAACAAGCTCTTTAAAGGTAACACCAGAAACCTTTGGAGGTTTGTCGAAAAAGTTATCATCGTTGCGTTGTAAAATCGGTATATCATCGGAATAGCGAGATGCAGATTCGGCATCTGACTCCTCCATATCTAGAAAAGAATTGTCTATAGCTTTTCCTATACTCAAAGGCCGAGGGGAAGGTGGCCTCCCCAGCGTTCTTTTAGCTGGTTCTTTGGGATCAGCTGAGCTTTCAGTCTTAAAAGCCGGATGTGCCGATAGCGGCGGAGCGTCATGCGGATCTGGGAGGTTGAATTGGTGATGGAGGTTTGCACGTCCGTTGTTGCGTGATAAAGGGGGTCCTCCTGAGCGTGAATTTGAGTGCCCTGCAGTTGGAGATGGAAATCCCTTGGTGACGGAATACTCGGAGCTAGCTCGATTGTGTTTTATTGATTGTTGACTTGAAGGTCTCGTATCCTTCGATGCTGGAAGTTTCTCTGGGTGAGCCGAAGATATAGCTCGTCGACGAGGCCCGGTAGTAGCCTCGATGGGTTTTGCTATACAACGGTGCCGTTAGCTTAGCGTACTTTCTAAATTTATACATGAAATTAGGTTGCAATTGGAAATGTTCGAGAAGATTAATGATCGCCAGCGGAGTGCTTCACACCCTAGCTGAAACGTGGTGTAAACTTGGACTCGACTATGAACCTTAAATTCAAGGCTTGGCATGCATGAAATTGAGCCGCACCAAATACTAGCCGCCATATAAATTCCATAGAAGGAAAACAAGAAATACTGACAATGTCTATTGGCGACGATTACTCGAAGCATAGCAGAAAGACATAGCCTTGAGCTTTCTGGCACGTTCTCAGCCGTTTTGACAACTTTAATGCATGATGGACAGGCCGCTTCCATGCTTTCTACGTCGATTTGACGGCTATTTTCAGGCACATCGCACTTGCAAGAAACCAGAATTGTGGGTACCAACGTGTTCACAAGTGCGTCTAGAGAATGATTAGCCAAAATCAACTGCTGGGTAAGGAATGCATGTATCTTACTTAGAGTTTGGGGCAATTCTGTTATGCTATCTCTATTCATCACATCGTACAACAGTAGCGCGCCGTCCATTCGTGGTACACTATGCCCGTTTATCTGCTTGGGCCAATGCATTCGATGATCTGGGGCAACATCAAAAGATTCAAGGTTGAGTTCAATCAAGCTGACAGTGTACACAATGTTGTCGACCGACATCCGCAAGCTGGACGCAACTGCCGTTGGTAATGAGCGTAGGCCCAATGCCCGTTGTATAAGTGTGCTCTTTCCCACTCCTGCACTCCCTATCACCGCGATATTGATATCAGCCATAGCGCTCTTTGAATGCGGCTAGGAGACTGTTAGTGTCTGCTCGAGTTCGGTATGTGATGACTTACTGGCAGTTTTACCGGGCTATCAGAGGTAGACTTTTTGCGTGAAGGTGAAGGTAAAGGCTTCGAAGCGTCTCCATCGCCCTGACGTTCCTCGTATATCGCAGATCTCAGTTCGCGTGCCAGGGAAACCGAATGGGGTGATTGGTAATGTCTGAAGAAAGGATCATCCTTTATGGATGCTATCGAGTCCCGCGGCGTATGGGTATCTGCCTCCTTGCCCGCGGGCAAAGGCTTTGCTTCGAACAAGGGCACAAGGGGGGCTGAATGTGTTCGAGTTCCAGCCAGGCTCGACCTCGTCGTCGAGCTACGTGGTGATGTCGGGGTCAAAGGCAGCGGCTTGGAGTTGCGAGGTTTCTCGCGGCCGGAAGCTGATTGTGTACGCTTCGTTCTGGAGCCCTGCGGACTGGCAGCCGGGCGCGTGACTTCGTCCATGATCACTCCGTGTATTCAATTTGATGGTCCGACAAAAACCTTGTCGCCGCACCGCAGCCCTGTAGGACAGCTTGGTCGATGCACACCCGGTCAGATCTTGCCCGTTGTCGGGATCTCGCAGCTGTTGTGGGAGCTGTGCTGTACCATGCTGTGCAGTATGGAGCACCAACACTATCTCGAAGGTATTTAGACAAAGAGAGGGGAGTTGCGCGTACTAATGTTGCCCATGGTCGTGATTGAGAGGTGTCATGTATACGATCGTGGTGGGGTTGATTCGGCTCGGAGGCAGAAGTCAGGACAAGCCAGGGAGGCCAGGGTAGCTTTCCACGATCCAAATTTTGCTAGGCCTCCACGTGAAACTCTTGATTCGTCTACAAACTACAACGCAGAACATAGAACCATTAGCGACGGGCAACAGAAACGTTTGCTGCGCTCCCTTTGGAAGTCCGGACCAGCATGGTATCTACAACTTTTTTTGATAAAAGCAATATTTCGGCCTCAACCGTCATGCAGGCAACGCCAAAATCTAAACTGGAGTCATTGCCATTAGCCACGACTAGGGGATATCAAAAAGCAAATTACTGGAGGCTGGATATTACAAGTTGGCACCGTTTCTCACCCTTTGTTACGCGCACGTTGCTATGCTGATATATGGTAGCCTGCTAATAGCTGTTGAAGCGTTTAGCCTGTTGTGATGATGTGTTTCATTCTTAAGGGGTGGTGCTCTTCTCTGCTTCTCTGTGCCTTTGTTGAGAAGGTCCTCTGATCTATACTTTTCTTTAAAACAAGAACGTGTAGAAGGTTCATTTTCCAGGCTATATTCCTTCATCGAGACAGATATTTGTGATGGAATCGTTGTTAAAGTCCTCTTGCATAACGTTGCCACACAATCCTTCGATACCTACCACCAATACTCTGAACATGAGAGACAAGGCTCGTGCAAGCGAGGCAACAAAATGAAATTCGGGTTGTTATATGTTTCACTACGCCTGTAACATCTATGGAAAGAGATATCAGCCGTCGGGCATTACAAGTATTTGTGCCGCCGTGTAGGAAGCACACGATGAGAGAAAGAAGAAGGAAAAGAACCGTCAACGTCACAATCAACGTCACCATCGTTGGGTATTGTATCATATAATACCGTCAGATATACATCAAGATAAATCTTGGCTATGGAAAGGAGACTTTGGGATAATGCCAATTCGTGGAAACTAATCGCCGTCCGAGAAGCTTGATGCTTAGCCAGCCAAGTAGTAGGGTAGGTAGACGTGCATCGAGGCGTGCAGTTTTCCCAACTTCTTTCAGCCTCCACAGGGCGGCGAGGCGTTTGATGGGCGTGCTTCGCAGAATGCTTTTCATATGGTCTATGTAAATACACCAATCACTCGTATACTCTAATGCTACCTAACTAGAACCTAAAAAGAATACCTAATGTATATTGTTGTGGTTGTAGTTGGGCAAATAGTAAAAAGTGAAAAAAGACATCATCTTAACTTTGCCATAGTTAGAATGAATGACTCTACTACTAAAGCACCAAGTTTTTTTTTTCTTTCGAGCGAAGATAAAGCAACCCTGGAGGAGACGTATGATGTATGGTATAAGAGATATCGATCAAAAGCTAATAAGCACACACATCGGGAGATAAAGTAAACCCAAAACCATATTAAACCTCCTCCCCGCCCCGCCGTGGAGCATATACTTCAATAGCCCCAAACCGCTAGGACTTGTGTAACTCTCTCTCTCTCTCTCAAG
>Ga0247734_1000467_pt1 | contig 35240 bp, 34 predicted proteins | sample UWRJL103311B2_FD_180933 | JGI IMG/M metagenome (GOLD analysis project Ga0247734, IMG submission 180933) | Plant litter microbial communities from Arlington Agricultural Research Station in Wisconsin, United States - UWRJ-L103-311B-2 | ecosystem: Environmental > Terrestrial > Plant litter >...
GGAGGTCAAAGCGTTCAAGAGTAACCCAAAAAACGCGCAGGAGCTAAAGGATAGCGAGGTGATCATCTCTGGCAACACCGTAACGGTGGCGGTGACAAATGCGGAGCTGATCGATGGCTTGGATGGTTAATAGTCTAATGTTGCTGGAGCACGTACCAAAGATGGTATATACTCTGATCGGGTGGCGGTCAGACCTCGTAGGCATGCTTATGCGCTCTTGGGGTACGACTATAGCATGTAATTAGCGGGTGAGATTTCTCAAAAGGAAGCATTGCTGGAGTTTTTGGGTTTTGGAGTTTCTGGAGTTTTCTTTTCCTTTTCAAAAAAATTCATGAGTTCCCGGAGCCTAGGAATAGGAACTTAGAATCATGTGTTGCGAAAATCTGCATTATCTATCTTATTTAAACAGGATACTTCAAAATCCGTTTATACATTTTATGCCTCCAAGTTGTCGCCAATTTCACTGGCCCCCTTTTTGATGTACTTCACTATCCTCACCAACAGCTGCCATAGATTCATCAAAGCAGAATCACTTGGCGTCTCCACCGTCGTATTTAACTCAGTTGGAACAATTTTGTCTCTTAGACCATTTGTATTGCCTGCCTTAACTGAGGTGTATTTATTTTTAAACCAGTGATGTGGCGAAGAGAACTAACGAGGTGAAATTAAGGATGGAGCGGCAGGCGAAAACTGTCTTATTCGCTACAAAGCGAACTCTATGCAATGCAATGCAGCGCTCTCTATTTCTCTCGTAACGCTATTCCCATTTTACCTCTTTACTCGACCACTCCACTCCCCACCGTCTCTCCCTCATCTCTAAGCACAATCCTCATTCCTTCCTCAAGCGGAACCTCACCATCCAACTCCACTACGACCCTCGCGACTTGACCAGGTCTCACAATTCTCGGTTTCTTCCCTTTCACACCTACACCTTTCCCATCCAAGACCCCTACCAACTTCGTAATCCGTCCCGGAATATGTACTCTTCCTCGATGCACATCAACCTTCATTGGCATCAAAAATCCAAAAGCCAATACCTTCGCCGTAAACTCTTTCACATTCTGTATCGGATTTGAAGGAGATGATAGCACGTCTCCAATTTTGAGATGTATGGGGTCGATATCGGAGAGATGAAGCGTGATATTCTGGCCAGCGACCGCCCAAGGTACGGGCTCTTCATCAATATCTATAGATTTGACAAAGCACTTTTCGCCAGCTGGTTGGGCGAGTAAGGCATCGCCTGTTTGTAAGCTCCCGGCATCAAGACGACCAGATATACTGAGGGGATTTTGAACACCACCCCGGAAGATGTCTGCAATGGTAAGCCGCAGTGGTTTGGTGAGAGCGCGTGTTATTGGTTCTGAATTATCGAGCTCTTCGACAAGTGTTGGACCTTTGTACCAGGAGGTGAGTTCTGCCTCGGTGGATGGACGAACTATATTATCGCCATTAAGGCCAGAACAAGGTATGAAGGCGATATTCTTGCGTTGAAAATTTGCAGCCAGCAAGAAAGCAGAAATCTGCTGTGAAATTTCATCGAACCGCTCTTGAGACCAATTGACAGTATCAAGTTTGTTAACTGCAATAATAAGTCGTTGGACACCCATACTTCGTACCAACAGAGCATGCTCTTTCGTTTGGCCTTGAAGACCAGATTCAAACGAGCCAGTACTCGCATCGATCACCAAAACTGCAAAGTCCGCTTGAGCTGCTCCAGCTATCATGTTGGGGACAAAATCTTTATGCCCGGGTGCATCTAGGATCGTGAATTTCGTTTTAGAGGTTGAGAATTTATTCATAGCAATATCGATTGTGACACCTCGACTCCGTTCTTCTGTTCCTTGGTCTAAAACCCAGGCCAGAGCGAATGATGACTTGCCCATTTTTTCGGCATCTTTGCGGTAACGCTCTATCGTTCTTTGGTCGACAACATTTAGATCGTAGAGTAATCGTCCCATCATAGTACTTTTGCCAGCATCAACATGACCTACTATAATCAGCTTCCCTCTTCACAACTATTGAGAATATGTACCAATAACCACAAAGTTAGCTTCGTTTTTGTTCTCTACTTTCTCATACTCCTTCAAAACTTCCAAATTTTTACTTGTTGCTCTTGGCGTATCATCCAATTTCAAGGCTTCCACATTATTCGCAATTTGATCTGCTTTTTTCTCTCCATTGGTTTTCGGAGGTCCTTTACCTCCTTTGTGGCTTGTGGCTACACTGGGTTAGTTTCACTTCTTTGGCTTTCCAGACATCGCCGAACCTTTCGACTGTGCTGCTAATACTATATCATCAGGACTAGGTCCTGAAAAAGGGTCAGTCAGATTTGTGGCATTTGCAACATATGGCAATGTAAAGAGACTAGTCGTGGCTATGATTGGATGTGTGATAGTGCTAAACATCGTGTTGGCAAAATCTGAGGGTTCGGCTTGGTCTACAGGCGCTATCTCTATTTGAGCGTCTTCTTTCTCCGGATCTTTTGATTTAGGGAGCGGTGTCTTTGGTATTTTCTCATGAGGATTCGAATCTTTTCTCTTTCTCAAAGGGAATCCCCTTGCTGGGTGTTTGGACGTAGTGCTCGAATCCATGACTCCCGTTTCTGATTTCGGCTGCCCTTCTCTGTTCTGCAATGATAGTCCAGCCATAGGCTTCTCAATCACCTCTGCCGTTCCATTTCTTTGCTCTTGTGCTTTTTTCTTTCTTGCAGCAGCTAAGGCTTGAAGTTTGGACATTTTCTTTTCCTCCGGCGCACCGCCCAGTAATCCTCCACTTAGGTATAATGGCGCTAACAGAACCCCTTGTCTTTCAACTGGAATACCGAACCAAGGAGAATCTTTAAAGAATTCGGAGAAGGAAAATGGGTTTGTGCATATTTCAGGCTGGAAATTAACTGTTGATTGTTGTTAGTCTCAAGTCTCCTCTTCCAGCCTGCATCTTTTGCGTGATACAATGAAAGAACCCACCTCATCCAATCCCTACTACATCCAGGATCTTATTTTTCCGATTTTCCTCAATACGCATAGACCACACAACACAGCCACTGATATGGGGACCACAGATAAAACTAAAAGAAACACAAAACCCACCTGCTTTCTTTCCCCCTTTGCCTTTCTGTAAACTTTTGTTCTTCTTCTCCACCACCCCCAGCAGATAGGCAACCGTCTTCTCGATATCGTAATAATAATGCCATAACGAATCTTGGATCTCCTTGTCTGTTATCTGATCTGCCGCAGAGGCGAGGGTTTCGCGGACTTCGATCGTTCCTGTGCGGAGATGCTCTTGGGTTCTATGTCAACATTTATCCTCTTAAACTGCGTTTCTTCCAGCTTTCTAAGTACGATATGAAGACGGGAAATAAGAAGGAAGCTGACCTTTATCCGACTCACTGATCTCTGCTATAGTATTAGCTAAGCACGGAAACTGGAAGAGGGCGGAAACACCTTCTTCTTCACCACCATCAGCATAATCCTCCCCGCCATCGAAATCGTCCAGCTCATCGTCTAGAACCATCGTCTTGACTAGTCTATGACGAGACATACTTGCTGTGCTACACAGTGTTCTAAATTACTCTGTCTCAAATAAGGTTGGTGTACTGTGAGGGGAAATTAGAAAGCAACAGGCTAATTATTCTAAGGATGTTGACATTTTGGAAGTGGAAGTGACGTCCGTGGTGGGGTGAGTCTGAGGTGGGGGAGGGGTGATTTTATCACGTGTATTACGCCTCTAACTTAACAAAACTCAATTACTTTGAAAAGAACTATTGTACATAAGATCCAATGACGGGGTCTATGTTCTTCTCCACGAGATGGATGCAAATATTACAAATATCATAATATTTACCATTGGGATAGAATTGCATGAAGCAGCTCTCTGCTCAGATGCTAGTGCTAGAAGGGATATAATTGCTACTACATACAACCCAATAGTATCCTTCAAATGCTTATTGGAATCAGAAATATGAGGATCCATGATCAATTATCTAGAAACAACGCCACGCTAACATGCCGATCAAAGCTCAATAAGTGCTTCCTCCACCACCGGTTGCTGAGGAGCATGATGTGGAGCTGAAGGAAAAGAATTCTGTGTGTATCCTCCATAGGTAGAATTAGGAGGTTGCCAGGACTGCGGAGGTGCTGCAGTTTGTGACTGGCCTTGCCAGTATCCTGCTTGTTGTTGCGGCACCTGGTTAGTGGTTTGCTGCGGTTTCGTGGGCTGGTGGTATGTCTGCAAAGGAGAAACTGGTTGCTGCTGGGCTGGGGTTGATGCGAATTGCTGCGGTGACTCGGTTGGTACATATGGTGCTGGGGGTGTTTGGAGAGGATTGTTGTATGTGTTTGGATCTGCAGTAGAAGGGGGCAACGATGGATCTGAGTAGTTCATCGGAGGTTGTGAAGCCTGAGTCGTCTGGCCCTCTTGTTGTGAATGTTCCGGGGCGTAAGTTGGTGGATGTGACGACGTATATTGCGCAGGAGCGTCAGTAGGCTGCCATCCAGGAGTACCCTGCGGTTGCGGTGGCTGAACTTGTTGATTTTGCAAAGGATACTGGCTGAACGAATTGCTGCGAATATTTGTGTTAGGGTAACCTAGATTTGCAGGAGTAGGAGTTTGCTGGCCATCGTTATGTTGCCAAGCTGCTGCGTTATGTTGCTGCGCTGGATGAGATTGCTGGGGATATTGTTCTTGTGCTGTCGTTCGATGGTCCATGGGAAGACCAGCATGGTATTGTTGCTGGGGTGGAGCATAATATGTTGATTGAGGGCGATGCTGTGGCTCCGGTTGAGCATTTCCAGTATAATAGCTTTCAGCACCACTTGGCCCCTCTGATGTAAGAGACGGATAGATCCCAGATGTATTCCGCTGCGGGGGGAGATTATAGCCACCAATCGAGTGTTGGTTATATGTGTTAGATAGCCGCTCCTCGAGCGTACAACTGTAGAAAGCTTGGCGTGAAGATCCAGTAGTGTATCTAGCAATTATTAGATCAACAAAATAACATGAAGTTGAAGTACTTACCATGCTTGCTCATAGTCTCGCCATATGTTCGAGCAAGTTTGGGACGTAGAGTTCCAATGCTATCATATAATTCCTGAATCTGAGGTTCACGTAGAATAGTTCCTGGAGGCTGTGTTTGTAGTCGATCAACCAGCGTGGAAAACAGATTGATGTTCTCTGCTTCAACGGGTGTGAGTTCGTAATCATTTCTTGGTGCTGTGTATGAACTTCCTGCCTTGGCCCCCGAGTTCGACTGTTCTATTATTGTGGCAGTGTGTTTCTGTTTTTGCTCCTCCATATCTGCTAGAGAAGCTGCAATAGCAGCTTTCAGATCGTCGTCCTCTTCCTCAGGATTCTTATTTACGGAGTTTTGGGCAGCAGGATTCTTCGAAGGTGCCTCCTGTACTTTCGGAGCTGGTTGGATCTTGGCTTGTGGTACGTAGCCTGCTCCAGCATGCCCGTTCACCTCTTCGAGACTCATCGCCAGAGCTTTCTTTAGATCTTCGTCAAATCCATCATCGACCCGCGCACTACGAGGCTGCATAGACGCTGGTTGCGATTTATGTTTCGAGGAAGAACGCTCGTTGGCGAATGATCCTCCTTTAGCAGATTTATCTGTCAACTTAATATAGCAGCCATCATCCACTCGTACTGGCTGTAGAATGCCGAGATGAGGTAATGGTAAGAGCTTGCTCGAGCATTGTTGATCGAAAACGTTTCCGCAATTTCGGCAATGATGCTTTCGGTTTGTAAAACTAAATGCTGTCCTACAACGCATACAAACATCGGAATCCGACCATTCCGGAGGCTATGTATCTAATTAGTATATTGCATCAACCAAGAGGAGAGCAAATTACCGCGCTGCTGTCCACCATGCTTTTCGAAACGTTGGTCTTTGGAGGGAATTGAAAGCCATCTCGTTGCAAGGTGGTATATGTCTCCCCAATATATGAAAGATCGTGGCGTCCTTCGGTGGCTGTAGCCCATGTTTGTATCAGGTCCAATATCTTATTTTTGACTTCGTCGTTTACAGCTGCGCCTCCGTAGGCTTTGAGCAGTGACACCAGGTTGTCCATAAACTCCCGCGAGGCAATTTCCACCAGAAAATGGGAGCCGCCATTCTTGACGCATGTATCGGTAAGCTAAAAATCGTCAGCAACATCCCATAATATTTAACAGGGAACTCACATTCAGTGCGCTAAGTTGAGTGTTTGGGTTCTTGTTGTCTATGCGGCGTTTGAGCGAACGCATCGCCTCTTTCGAGTTAACGGCCTTGGATCGAATCACATCGGAAATCTCCAAATTAAGGGCAATATCCTCGCTACGAGTATGGTCAGTCTTAAGTTTTGGAATGGCCCTGACATTGCTAGAACTCACAGACTGCTTTCTGTAGCCCTTTGAACCTGCTCGTCTATCTGCGAGGAGGAGGTGAACCAGCCTGCCATGGTGGATTCGTGTTCTAGAAGAATGGAGTATCTAGGTATCTTCCTTCCCGTCCCGACTGTAGATTGCTGCAAGATGCTCTCTATGTGTATGCCGCCCGATTCGTCTTTTATCGGCAACAGAATGATAGAATGCACCTCCTACAACGTATTGAATGGTACCGTACGTCACCCCGTCGCCTAGGCAGATTTCCGGGGAAGATATTGTGTATCTGGAGGAGAGTAAAGCTTGTTAGAATGATGTTTTGAGCATGTGAGTAATGGCAGATATTTGGAGGTAGTTGTTAAGATTTCGGTTCCAGAGAGCTTGATCGTTCTATAGCTCGTTGCTCCCGTGGCGGCCGCCTTGATGGTACGTAGCTGAGGGCACCAAACACAGTCAGGCAGGCTTCAGCCTCGTCAACATACAAGGTCCAGTCAGTACAACGCACCAAGCGAGACAGGATACTAAACGTCCTGGAGCAAAGATCAAATAGTTATACAGAACCCGTGAAAATTAAACAACATGAATTTTACAATAAAGAGACTATTCAAAATAGCTCTTTCCATACATTTCTGGGGTGTAACTGAACTGTACCTATTTCAAGTATGTCTTGTGAATAATGTAAGCCTCATAATTCAGGCTTCAAGGTATATGATACTAACCACCCCTGTCGTTTACTATCACCACACCCAAATGGATGGCAAAATGACGACACCGCCCACCGCCTTACCCCAGCGGAACACAGCACCTTGAGGCTTGCGAGGCTTGTCTGAAGTTCACATTGTACAACCATTGCGTGTCGCTTCAAGAAAATATATTGATAAATCAACTTAGACGCCGAACAAAGAACATCAACACCCACTTCCGCACATCCGTGACAGATTCAAAGCCTTCGCACGCAAACAGAACTAGATATCTGCCTTCAGTCTTTTCCGTTCCGCCTCCAAGCTTCAAGATCTGTGGAGCATCCGTAAACCGCACCCAGCTCTCCCTCCCAAACCGCACCGCACTTTGCTCTCTATAGCCAAAGACCAGTAAAGAGATCCAGTAACCAAGGACGAGGCGGCTGCGCTATACTTTGAACACCTCTGCCATCCATTCTGTGCCCCCGAAATGCTGGAGTGCCTTCAACCTTAGAACCTCAGCTGGGATGAGTCCATCTGCAACAAACGGTTCGTTCCCAACTCGGCAGACCATGGTCAAGGGGGGAGGACCAGTCAGTACTGGGCATAGTTCGACGACTCAAGGATTAGGTACTGTGACTGGAAAGGAGAATATGAAAGGACTAGGGATATCCGTGGGTTATAAACATTTAGAAGATTTGAATGCTACGCGACCAAGCAATGTTGACAAAAACACATCGATTCGCAAGCTCATCAAACATGGCGAAGAGTTCGCCAAGTTTGCAGACACTCAGATGGACTTTCGACGTCCCGATATGGCTTACCAGGCACATATACAAGCTTCCGTCATTGCTTCTGAACTCATAACACAGAACCAAGAATATCCATCCATGAGACAACAAAAGGGAGACTTGTATCGTGAATATACAGGACTGTTAAAAAGGCTGCAAACTCAATCTGCAAGAGTACCGGAGATGGTAGTTGCTATCAAGGAAAACAATGAGCGATCTGGAGTCCGACCAAGCAATAGCATACCGCATGGTGCAGCACCGAAGGCAGATCAAAAAGAGAACACCCACGCTCTCGCAAATCCTATATCGAACGGTACTATATTATCCCCTTCTACAGGGAACGAGCTACGTAAAGCGCCTCCTCCGATTCAACCCAAACCAGAGGCACTCCTTGGTAAAGCTTTAAACGGACACACACCGCCGTCAAAACCAACATTGGTAACCAAACCACCACAGACCGACCTAGCGTCCCGCCTTGCACTTTTAAGGACGCCTAAGTCCCCCGTACCAAAGCAAAACTCGCCAGTTCTAAGGCAAGATCCCCGAATTCGGACTCAGTCTATCGCTGGGTTAGAAATGCCAACAACCCCAAAACACTCACCATCAGTTTCACAGTCCAACAAAGCCTCTCCAATTAAACGACTAAATGGACCCCGAGAAATACCTGAACTCTCGCCTCCACGGACATTAGGGTTGTCTCCTTTAAAGACTACAATGGAGGTCTCTTTTCCACAGATGCCTAGAGCTCCTGCTGCTATATACAGTCCATCCCTTAGCACGGATCCTGTCACAGCATACTTCCCCTCCAGTGTTCCTCGAAGTCTCTCATACTTAGGTAATGGGACGAATGGCTCCGCTCCTCCAATATCTCGGACTGCGCGTACGCCTAGTATTTCAGAAGAAAAACAGAAATTCAACTCGGCGCTTGCACACACTTCTTCCACTTCAGGTTATTCGCAATACCTTCCCAAACCTACTCGATCGCCTATCGATCCGAAGTCTGAGACCATCACTCCCGGAGAGCTTATGGATTGTCTCGACCAAGGAGTCCGAGTCTTGATTGTAGATATCCGGCCGCGCGATGAGTTTGATGAGGGTCACATACTGGCACCATTGATTATATGCATTGAGCCTCTACAATTGTCTTACGAGAAAGATCCTTCGGCCAGCCAACTCGAAGAATCAATGACACTTTCCCCAGATGAAGAGCAAACTCTATTCGAGCAGCGCAACCAATTTGATTTGATTGTGTTTTACGATCAGCAATCTGTTAATTTGAAGTCAAAGATTCCAGGAACACAAAGTATCTTACAAACGTTTGTACGGGCAGTATATGACTTTGGTTATGAGAAACAGTCCAAATTACCACCCAAACTTCTACATGGTGGCCTTGACGCATGGATAGACCTTGTGGGTTTTAATGCTTTGAAAAGCTCTTCTACGATAGGATTCTCGCATAAAGATGGAAAGAGTCCTTTAAGCTCGACTGCTGATACACCGAGAAGCAGTGTGAACGGAGATAAGCACCCAGAAAGTCATGGTAGTGACAAGATGGACACAGACGATCGAGAGTCAGGAGATTTCTCATATTACAAAACTCCCGAAGATTTCCACCGGAGATTTCCTGATGTCCAAACCGTCCACGAATCTATGATGTCTAGCGCGAACGGACCGCAATACGAGTATAATCATCAAGATGATCTGTACAGTCAACCACCCGCTCGCCCGCCGCCAGCTCTACCGAGACAAAGATCAAGTGGAATATCTGAAAAAGGTCCTTCAACTTATGTTATGAACCCTAGTTCTGGTCCCGGCAGTCTTACGAACCCTTCACGCCCGCAATTTACCACAGGCCTTACCAACTTCGGTAATAGCTGTTACTCTAATGCTGTTCTTCAGTGCCTCTGTGCTACTGTTGATTTTCGGGACTTCCTCCTTCGTTATAGATATGCTCTCAATCCTGTGCCGAAGCGGCCCGCTAGATTTGGCGATGGGCCAGACTTCGTTCCATCGCAAGAGACGATCCTAGACAGTGCACTTCAGCAGCCTGTTAGTCACATTCTTTCTAAGCTGTTTAGTGGGATGGCATCTGGTGAATTTTCGTATTTAGAGCCAAGACTTTTCTGGGTTAGTCAGATACTCTTTTTCTCCCTCTTTGATACCTCTGCTGACCATACTTAAGAAACATCTCTTCCACTCTCATCAAGCAATTACCGGAAGCCAGCCTGCCGATGCCCTCGGCGGGGGGCAACAGCAGGACTGCTCTGAGATCTATATTTTCGTCATTGGCCGCCTGGAGGATGAGCTCAACAAAAGCCGTGACAAGCCGGACTATTCACGTACCGAACTTACCGATGACGCTGCAAAATGGAAGCGTAGTCAAATGCCACTCTGGGAAAGTGCCTCTAGGGAATGGAAGGCTGAAAAGGAAACTCAACAATCCGAAGTGGCAAACTACTTTCTAGGTCAAAAGCTCATTCAATTCAAGTGCCCTAATGATGACACACACATCCATCGTTCTTGGGAGAGCTTTAATTATCTTAACCTAATTATTAACAAGTCTGGGACTCAGTCACTTGACCAAGTCCTGCGTAGCAACCTCGGCGCCGAAGAAACCATGGATGACGAAGGAAGGATCACCTGCGTTCCATGTGGTAAAGGAGTTACGAAAATGACACGACTAGTCAATCTAAGTTATTTACCTGACTACTTGGTCCTTTATTTCCAGCGGTTCAGCAACCATGGCGCTTCAGGAAAGATCAACACGGTGATAAACCAATTCAACTCCGATAACATTGATCTAACACCCTACTCTCCCCACAATGACAATCCTCCAGACAACCTCAAAATCCCTGCATATCGTGGCATGATCGGGCCGTTCAAGTATGAGTGTTATGGTGCGGTCTTCCATCGTGGTAAAGGGATTGGAGGAGGACATTACGTCGCGATGGCTAGACATCTTGATCAGCGTGGGAAAGAGGCGGGAGCATGGCATCATTATAATGACAGGACGGTTAGACTAGCAGGAGTCAACGGCAGCCAAGGACCCGAGTATGGTGAACCGAGAAATGCAGTTGGTGATGGGTCGATTGTGATGCTTTTCCTGCGTCGCAAAAAGTTATAGTGCGGCGAATTGGGCATCGGTGGCTCTGACTTCATCGTCAGCTGGCGGCGATATATAGGAAGGACTTGCTCAAGTTCCTATATGACATGAAATGGGGAATAATGAAGCGATTATTTGAACTTTCACATGGAGTCGGGACGGAAACGGATGCATATGGGTAGATGGCGTTTTCTGGAAAGGAAGGATATGCAGAAATTTTGAGCGTAGCATGTCTGGAGTTTCACCCTTACTTTCTGCACAAAGCGCATTGTACAACTGACTAGGCCAACTCTAAATTACAATCGAAATGGAACACAATGTATATTGGAATAAACATGGCCATTTACCCCCGCTGAATCAAATGTACGGTTCATGCAAATTTTCTCACCTGTGATAGCGGCTAAAACATCAGTAGTGCTGAATGGCACATGCACCTCTTGAACGTCAAAGCGAGATTTACAAAAAACATCAACATCAAGTAGAAATAGAAAATCGTAAGAAAGTCATAACATAGCCTGGGTAAAATTCACGGCTGCTGCACTGTATACAATGACCAATCGTAGGTAGGTAGCCCTTGGGTACACTTTACTAGGTCCCACTCAAAGCATATTGATGTGGTAGCGCGTCAAGAAGGTCATGAACCGGGCCGAACCGTAAGTTCTTGGCGAAAGATTTCATAAGTGGAGATTAAGATTGGATCATAACTAGCTGGTATTGAAAGTTGGATGCACTTCATATCTTATCGGGTCCCTAGCTACTGTAACAATGGCTATTGTCGCATTTTCTCAAACTGGTTTAATGGTGTAGGTACACAGCTAAGGAACAAAATTTCCTCAACTTGGATACCTATATACAGGCAATTAACTTTTAAGAACATATTATCAAATATTGGAGCGAAGTACTTAGGTTAAATATCTGATGGTCAAGTAAGGATGGAGAAAGCAAGACTATTTTTCGTTACATATATGTAACACTACTCCTCATTCTTAAAATTCATTCTGAGGAATCACAAGGGATATTGGTTTCTTCCTCATGCCACTTCTTGTCAACTTCCTCCCGCTCATTTTGTTCGTGTGAAACCCTGTTTTCGCATTCCCCTTCCTTCGTGAGTTCTGCTCCATCTCCTTCAGTACCAAGTTCTTCTTGCACCTCCTGGGCCTCTTTAAGCTTTTGAAGTTCTTGTTTTTCCTGAAGCAGCTTTCGATTATGCCTCCTCATTGCGGCATTTTCCATCCGTTGGCGGTTTTTTCTCCTGTTTTCTTCACGTTCGTTTTGCAATCGAGCCACCCATTGGCGATATGCTATCTGCTCAGGATTGTTCCAGATTTCCCTCATTTGCTCGGCTTCTATCTCTCTTTCGATATCCTGGTGGTCCATCAAAATACTGTTGCAATGCACAGATAGCTCTTTGTACTTAACCATCAATCCCCTAAAGACCGCCTCCTTCTGATGGTCAGTCGCCTTCCATTTCAGAACATATAAACATCTCTGCAAATCACCGCCTTCAAGATCAGAGACATTCCAAAAGTGTTCCCATCGTTGTTCTCGGGTCACTGGCTTGCGGTCTTTGTGTTGAGTGGCCCATGTGGCTAGAATCGCATCAAGCTCTTTCCATGCATTGTTGACACCGATTGGGTCGTTTGCGAACCGCTTTGTTATTGCCAGAGGTAGCACACCATCCCAACATATATCTCTATCCCTTAGCGAAAGATACACATCAGGGGAATCTTCACCTCCGACCTCCTCGATGACGGATCCTCCGAGCTCTTGTTCGGACCAGATGATCCTGGAATTGGAAATTATACGATCATATAGCATTCCAAGAGGTTCAACCTCTAACGGGTTAGGTTCGGGCTCCAAGGAAGACATCTAGATGGTCTGAGGGGGTTCGATGAGCTATTTACAACTCAAAAGCGAAATTTGTTAGTAACCTATTGACTTTATCAAAGTACTAAGAAATGAACCATCAGATTAAACTTGGGAAGGATAATTGTGGAATGTAGCTGCACACATACCAAGTTAGTAACCATTAGAGTACCGTAACTTCCTCTTTCGTTGCGAAGACAAACATCTGGAAAGAGAGACCACTCCAGATAGATTTCTGGCAGAATGCTCAGTCATTACTAAGAAGGGTAGTGGCCACCATGTTACTTCATCTTCATTCGCAAATAGCACATTGCAGAAAAGTAAAGATGGTTAAGACGGTTATCGTTTAATGTATTCATCTTTAGAAAAGAGATGAAACGTATCCCATTCAAAATAGCCAAACCAGCCCTTACATAAAAAAGAAACCGCCCCAATTCGATCTTTTTGCTTATTCAAGTTGAAACCATCAACACATCCACTCAAAAAACAGATTCGTTAACAACTACTTTTCTAGAAGGATCAAGCATTTCTCAACACCTCAACCACCTACGAACAACGGGACCCAATCTATACCAATCCTCTCTTTGTTCAGCACATGCATGATCTTTCCTGCAACCTTTTTGTTGATTTAGATACCCAAGCTGAGACGGGATTTAAATTTAAGAAAAATACTTCCTGGCCAGTTTCTTTTTGTTGTATTTCTACGATGTTGACTGTGTAAGAGAACTATAGAGAAAATATGAAGAAATCTTTTCAAGCTTCACTGCTATATTGTTTGTGCTGTAACCTTAATGATATACATTTCTTTCTAACAGCATCAAATAAGCCAAAAAGATGTGTTTTTGATACGGACTTGAAAAAAGGTACATTCTCGCGAATGGTGATTTTTGTATCGGGGGGTTCTATACAAAGTGAGAGATTAGTCCTCTTACGCTCGAGTAAGATTTGGCGAGAATCTGCTAGATAAACAAGCTTCTCCTGAACGTTCACATGAGACGGCTTGAAACGTGGCAGAACCATAAAAGCGAGCTGAACTTCAACAGTAATAGAGTGTATTAATATTAAGGGGGTTTGTTATGAGAAGGCGATGAATCAGCTGCCTTCTCAGCCCAACGCGTTTGTTTTTCAAACTCTGCTCTGTCTTGACCTATCAGAACTTTCAAGCCAGTTTCTCTCAGTTTAGCGAACAAAGCGAGAGCATCATTATATCTATCGCAAGGAGTCCATCCATCTCGAGCTACAATTCCTGAAACAGAGTCCCAGAAATCTTGGACTTCGTTCCATCCTTCTGCATCTTCTGCGTGCGATTGCAGCTCGTCCGCGGTGAAATGGATTGGACATGGAACGTCAGTGCCAAATTCTTTCCAATGCCTGTGGTATTTAATTAGCAAGATGAAATAAGTATATATACCCAGGAAGGGAGTTAGGTTTTAAGAGAGAGAGATTACTTTTCTATTCTTATCAAACATTCTCTGAATGGTAGAATATCATCGTCCCATGTATTACTAGCAAAACTTATTACTTCACCCCTTGTCCGCCCATGTTCAACACTAAATACTTTACTCAAGCGGGGATTTGCTTTTGCGGTGAAATTTTCATAGAGGTGGAGGATAATAGAACTTGCAACTTGTTTTCGGATCGGGATCTTTTTGTCTTCCGTCAGATCTTTGTAGCTATCCGGAAACTTCAACATCACTTCACCCTGGTAGTCTATAAGTTGCGGATGTCGAGCCTGTGTGAATAATGGGCCTGCCCATGCACGTTGCCAGTCGATAATACTCGTGATGTGCCCCCCTTCAAGAAAAATATTTCCTGAATGTAGGTCTTTGTGCCATAAATTGGAAGTGAGAAGGTCTGGGTCTGTAGGCAATAGATATGGAGCAATCTTGAGATACTTTTCTAGAAGAGAGACGTGCTCACTTGGCGCGTTTTGTGCAGCAGAGGGTGCAAGCGGGTCGTTAGTACTTACAGGAACGGCGTAGTCTTTAATCCATGCAATTTCTCGCCGTGGAATTGCTGAAACGTAGTCGTGCGGATTTATCCCTAGTGTGGCAATAAGCAGATGAACACCCAAGATAAGATGGTACTAAAATACATGGACCTCGATCTATCTCCATTTCTGATCGTTCTTTACTCCAAAAGCCCCTCTCGACTGTTGGTCCGATGACGAAGCGATTGGCTAGACTGGCTTTAACCTGGGCAGATGCATCACCTGTTGCTTCAGCTGGCACAGCGCCTTTGATAGCACCAACTTTGTAGTATATATTACCAAAGCTAAGATAATATTAGCTGTGTCGTATTAGGACGGATCTGACTAGAAACTACGACTGACCAAGCAAAGGAAAGCGAGAGTAGCTTTGTCTGAATGGATATCAACTCCTTGACAATCCCAACTTTTAGTTCAAGCTCCATGGTGTCCCATGAGTCTGCTGCTTGCTTTCCTACGGCTTCCTCCATGATAATATACTCTGCACCAACTGGATTATTTGCGTTTGAGCTCCAGACGTAGACTTCTGGAACCGGAATGCCCAGTATTGTCCGAGCCTGGATTTGTGTTAGCCGGTCTATCAGCGTAATGAGGCGTTCCTACGAACCAGCGTAGAGGTTTGGGATGCGTACCAAATCCATTGTCGCAACTTCTGACGCTGTTGTATAATATGGCGGCCCAGCATTGGGGTTTGGTATGCGAGCAATTGCAACTCTCCCGTTATCCATGACGAGCCGGAAGACTTTGTTGAAGGAGCCTTCGGCCAGCTTCTTCATGCTCACACACTCTCTCGCTCCCAGACTTGCCGCCGCGATGCGCCGGAGTTCAGGCACATTGAATCTTCTGTAGCGATCACATAGCTGTTGCTCTTCATCCCAAAGCCAACGTCCCGTTGTATAACGAAACGATTCATGATCCAGGGAGTCGGGCCTCGTGGACAACTGATGCTGGGATCTGTATTGTTGGCCACCCTCGCCACTGTGAGCTTGACGACCACGGATAGATCGTGGGATGCATTGAAGGGAGACAATTGATGGTGGTGTGGATACCCAACGACTCGAGAGGCTCTGAAATCTAACGTGACCGGGAGATAGCGTCCAGGGCGACGAATGCGAGGACGGGAAGATGGTATTGGACAATTGTACGTGCCGCACCGGAACGGTCATGTTCCTCATCATCAACCGTCCTTGGAAGCGCTGTTGCTTGTCGAGCTTGTACTGCTGTATCCATCGTCGTCGTATGGTTCGTCTGGCGTATGGTGCTGTGTAGTGTGCACGCCACAACTTGAATTAGTGAGGATGGAAGGCGGGGAGAAGGAATTAGCGTGGTTCTTGGGGTTCTAGGGGTATGGAGGGATCATTTGCCCCAGATGTGGAGTGAATGTTTAGCGTCAGCTAGCGTGAATAGGGTCAATTAGCGTCAGTTAGCATTGGCTGAATCTCCCCTTCCTTACGGGACAGATCCTGACAGTAAAATAGGGTTCGGAGTCGGCCCCACTTAGCAAATAACGTTACCCCCACGTGGGGTTAGCGGTCAACCCCTCAATATTCTTACTGTATTTATTAACAACATTACAGTATACAATATATAATATACAAGTATACAGTATAGTCCAGTGCAGTACAAATAATATATCGGCACATATACATATACAACATACAGACCCCACACTTGCCTCCCCGCCTTTACTGCCCAATCACAGAATCGCCAAACGGGTGGAAGCTGAATTACATAATCAAGCTAATACACACCAAGATACTTAACTCATCATATCCCTTCGAATGTCTTTTTTATTGTGATATCATGAAAGGAGGCAACATGTTTGATTAAATACCTCGGCCTCTTAAAAAGAAAAAGAAAAAGAAAAAGAAAAAGAAAAAGAAAGGAGAAAGGAGAAAGGAGAAAACCAGACTTAACCCAGGGTTAATCCGGCACCAACATATTCTCGTCAACTCAATAGATGAGAGGGAGAAATGGATACGCAGTAATTTCCCCCATGAGCTTAAACGCAGCACGCGCTATTTTGGAAACGTCCCTGCTCCGGACGATCCTTGAACAGCGGATCCTATAGACGGGGCCCATTGTGAACCTCAACCTGACTTGCTAGACTGGAATCCAGTCAGTGCACCTGCAAAGAGACCAATGGCGTGCATTTTGCGACATCAATATGGGCTATTGCTTCTGCTTCTTCCTCCTCCTCTTCCAAGAAACCAAGCGGGACTACAAATGCACAGTGGCATGCATCCACTAGATAGATGATTGCGACCCAATTCCCTAGAAATCCTCTTTTCCCTTCCGGTATGCCCCGTTACCAAGTGTTGGGAATTCCCGATACAACCATAGAGCATACAGCAATCGACGTCGACGTCGACGCGCCGGATTTCCAATATCTCGAGTCTGTTCCGGTACCCTATTTGATGCTGTTGCAGGGTTCGGATCTATTTAGATCCCATTGGCATCCCACTTATACAAAGATGATCCTAAACTAAAAGGTGGATAGAATGCTGTATATAATAATGATAATCATATCTTTTACACATTAGTTCAAACCCGGCAATCTTACTTTTTTTTCATACTGGTACGTTGAGGATATACAGTTCAAATACCCACTGTTCCCATCCCCTTGTTGTTGGTAGAAGAATTGGGAACGTCATCGTCCTCTTTACAACCTCGCCTTGGAAGTCTGGCACTTGACTACTATTTCTCGCAAATTTGTATGCGCTCGTCGGTAGTTAATTAGACCAAGTCTTCAGTGCGTACTATACCCGCTCGCACTTTGAAATTCGATCTCGCTTGTTGAATCTGCTTAGGTTTTATCTAGCTGCTTGGTGTAGGATGACTTGTGCGTTTGATAGACATGGATAGGAATTCATAATGTTTTACGATACAGACAACGTTTCTTCACTGAGCTGTGCCCTTATCTCATCTATTCCTCAAGTCCAACCGGTAACTCAGCTCTCACGTTATCAGCCTCTGTGCGCTATATCTGGTCTACCCTCTACCCAACGTTATAAAGCTTCGAATGTTTCAAAGCACCTGGATCATGCTCTGGCCTTCCGTGCGTGGACTATGGACACAATGATGTCGAGGCCCTATTTGTTTCAAGGTTATCATGGAAGGCTATCTCCCAAGGCAATTCAAAAGGAGGCTCGACCCCCGTCACGCGGTGTTGAAACTAGACTATTTGCAACAATCGTGCGCCGTTAACTAGCTAGATGATCATTGCTACTAGTCCTGTCAGCTAATCTACTTAGCCTGGCACATTTGCTACCTAGGTACCTACATATTAGAAAAGATGCTAGGCCCGAGTTCCGAGAAGTTCCGAATCAAACCATTAACTTGTAAGCTATTGCAAAACTTGGGAATTAGAGCAAGCCCACGGTTTTACGAGTAAGCACAGAGCATTGACCGCGCAAACACATTCAGTGTAGCGAGATCATACATATTGTTCCAGGGTGATGAATTTGAGAGACGGGGGAAGGCAATACTGGGGGGATATTGGATCAAGGCGAAAAAAGCTAGGTAAGTAGGAGGGAGGAACTAGAAGTACATTTGATAGGCGCTGACTGTATCGACCCTGGTTTTTAGCATTAGCATGAATCGTTGCCGTCTAGCTCGATCTCAGTGGCGGCCTAGAATTCTTCGAGAAAGACGGTAAAGGCTGACCGGGAATTACCCTTGTTCCACCAAGCCTTCGCTAAGCTCAATAGGCGTTAATATTATTATGCCTCCCGAGCTTACGACCTGGCCGACCCAAAAAGCTCTAGATTGTTTTACAAACGTATAATTCACAATGCCAAGCAACCGGATCCAAAGCTAATGCTAAGTGCTAGAGAGTGAACGTTAGTCGCGTACTCATTCACCTTCTCAATTCCCGAAATCTTGCCAATTCCTTACTTATTGGTAGGACAACAGATGTAACATTGCAGCGGCCCTTCCGACACATCGCATTCGGGTTTCTGCAGGTTTAACCACGGAACTGACTTGTATTCAAGAGAATCCAAGACCGTGGCGTTCTGCTGAGGGTTTTATCACAATATATTGCCGGCTGCTGATTGGCCGCCAATGCTTACAAGACTCTTGGTGTCACTTGGTCAGCTTGGTGTTGTTTCTTGGCACTCGGTGCTTTTCTATCAGCTGAGATAATCTTAAACTGTTGGATGCGGGGAACCCCATTATGTTGCTCCAGATTGCAATTCAATAAGCTTGAGCAGAGGTTGGTGGGAGTGACATGAAGTTCTAACAAGTATGGAGGTATTTGCCGCGTGGGAAGTCGACAAAGCGGCTCCCTGGGAACTTCACAACCAGAAGAGCTTTATGGAGGGCTTTTCAGGTAACACATCCATAGATGGATATTCTCCAAGACCACCCCCCGCATCTGAGGGATAATCTAGCATTTGCGTAGCACTAGCTTGGCTGCATTACGGTTCCTGCCAGGCAAGTCTAAGAGGAAGCATGCCGAAGCCTTGTGCAAAGATACGCCTTTTGGGGCGCTTTCTTGGTGCTTTGTTTTCCTTGCCGACATTCTCCGAAACATTGCAAAACCCGGGGAATCAACTTAGTAGAGCAGTGAACCTGGATTAGACTCTTGGCCCGACAGATTGTTGGAGACAAGTACCTAGCAATACGTGCGCTCCTGTGGGGTAAGCATGCAACCCTCTCTGTTTTGGCCTTCATAGGATTACGGGGAGGAGAAGTCCAATATTGACTTGTATATAAGATACCTTTCGAACCCCAGGGTAAATTTTTCTCGTCAAGGTCCTCAACTGAGACTCACTCCAACTACCATCTCTTCACCACATCTTTTGAGCTCCTACATTGTGATATTCCTGCCCACTTGGCGCTCTCCTCAACAGCTATGGACTCCAAAAGGGACAGCAAAGGCGACTTGGCCCTTGAACATTCAGCCTCCCATATTGAAGTTGACGAAAAGCAACAACATGTCCAGCGCGATTACTCTGGAGCTATAGTCTCTGTAGACCCTTTGGAGCAACGCCTTGTTCGAAAACTTGACTGGCGTATTATGGTAAGTGCAACTCTTCAGTTAAGTGACCAATCTGAGCTAATGGATTTTCAGCCGGTCTTGTGGATTATGTACTGGCTAAACTATCTTGATCGGAATGCTATTGCTTTAGCGAAACTTGACAAGATTGATAAAGATCTCAAGCTGACGCCTACACGTAAGCTGCAATAGGCTATCCTCCCCCTGCTCATGTTGCTAACTATCTGACACAGAATACTCTACCTGTGTATCCATTCTTTTCGTTGGGTAAGCATATTTTACGAGCTTCTTTTTTAAGGCTCAGCTAATTTTACTAGTTATATTCTTGGAGGCATTCCATCCAATATGTTGATTACCAGAGTCCGACCTTCGTATTTCATGGTACGCCAGCTTATCCTCTCTCTCTCTTGGACAAATGCTTACATTACACAGGGAGGAGCCATGGTGCTCTGGGCAATTGTATCAACATTGACTGGAATTTCAAAAGACTTTAAGGGTCTGCTCGCCACTAGATTCTTTTTAGGTGTCACTGAGGCTCCATTCTACCCGTACGTTTTCCCCCCATCATTATTTAGTCGAGTATCCATTCTAACTCCTTCTAGCGGTGCCCTATACCTCCTTTCCATCTTCTATACCAGAAAGGAAGTTGCTACCCGTATTTCTATACTATACACAGGAAATATCCTTTCTACTGCATTTGCTGGTCTTATTGCAGTCGGGATTTTCAAGATGGACGGGGTTGCTGGTCTTGAAGGATGGAGATGGCTCTTTATCATTCAGGGCATTGTCACTTTCATCGTTGCCGTCTGCGGAACTTACTTCTTGCCTGATGATCCTTCCGTTACTCGCTGGTTGACTCCGGAGGAACGCATTCTTGCTGTAGCTCGTGTGCAACGCGACAGTGTTGATGACCGAGGGAAGACGTCCATTATGAAGGGACTTAAGGAAGCTCTATCTGACTACAGAGTGTGGATCTTCGTTTTCATGCAACACATGCATTTGGCTTCCAACGGATTCAAGAATTTCGTAAGTTATATTAATATCTTTTACCATCAATTTGCTAACACAACCAGTTTCCATCAGTTGTTGAGGGTCTTGGCTTTGACCGTACTATCACGCTTGTCTTGACATGCCCACCAGTAAGTTCTATAACATCACTTAATAATATGATAGAAGGCATTGCTAACAGCTACAAGTATTTGATTGCAGGAGCTATCAGTGTATACTGGTCCTGGTCATCTGGAAAATACAACGAGAGAACCTGGCACATCACAGTTGCAAAAGCCGTTGCCATTCTTGGATTCATCATGTCATTCGCTATCAATAATGTTGCAGCGCGCTATGTCAGCATGATCATTTTCGCCATTGGTACATACGCTGTCAACAGCATTATCCTCGGATGGGTCGGTGCTACCTGCGGACAGACCAAGGAAAAGCGTGCCGTCGCCATGGCTCTGATTGTTTCCACTTCCAACATCAGTTTCATCTGGACACCTGTAAGTTCTGACCATCTTTGATATGGTTGCTCTGTTTGCTGATGTTTGTCTTAGTATCTTTGGACCAATAGTTATGGAGGAAGATACACCCTGGCACTTGCAAGCAGTGCGGGCTTCTCGGCAGCGACTGCAATGGCGGCATGGGCCATGAGACTCGACCTTCAACGAAAGAACAAGAAGACTAAGCAAGAAGACAATGAAACCGAGTTGTTCTACGCTTATTAATATAAATGCGGAAAAGGAGCAAACGAAACCTGAAATAACACTCGTCTTAGATATCCGGGGAGTAACCTTTTAGATTATTTAGATATCTTGTCATGTGTTGTTTAGAGAGCCTTAAAATATTGATTAAATGAATAAATATACACAAACAAAGAATTCCCCGATGAGTGAGCTTTGTATCAGTTTTAGTCAATATGAGTCTTTTGCATTCTAGCGAGTCTTAGCCGGAAGCTATTATATAAAAGTAAGGAATTACTCAAGCGATCCTATGCCGGTGTTCCGTGCGGTTAGTTGAATTTTAGTCCTTGCAACAGATTCTTTAGTGCTCCTAACAGCAGAAATAATTCAACCAAAAACAGACCTTAGCTGATAACGTTATGACTTCATCCTGCACTACTGTCAAGACCCTAGTCCACAAGAGAAGGAGGTTCCTCGAAGTAAAGAGGTAGGTCTTGTATTCTGTGTAGTCCAAGGAGGAGAAGTGGTTTCTCGTAATGGAAAGCTATGCATATACAGTAGTACTATTGTTGATGCTTGAGGCCACAACGTTCATCCTGTGCAACAATGCGCTCTCCTAACTACCACAGTTTTTAATTCTGAAGAAAGCTTACTAACCGGAGTTTTAGAAATCCGGCACTTCCTCTGTTGTCTGTCAATGTTCTTATTAATATAAAAAAGTGGCGATAAAAAGTTCCTATCCGCAAACAAACGGTGCAAGATTCGCAAAAGAAGCACCCCACAGACCACAAAAGCCAGTTTGAACAAATTGAAACACGCGCCGTGAATACCGAAGTCGAGAGATGTGAGTACGCAGTATCATATTATTAATACGTGCTACAGGGATCGCTTTTTGAGTTTGATGACTTTACATGCTTATGCAAATGCAGGCAAGCTGAAAGATGATTGGCGAGCGCAAGATTTACCTCACCATGCATAGGAAATCACTCAACTTTGCTGCAGGTACTATCTGATGATGGACTCATGTATCAAAAACCAGGCCAAGTTGTTGGCTCACTTAAGTACCGAGGTGGGAATTGCTTAGACCAGGACTGTTTGATGATGAGAATGTTTTGGAAAGCTCATTAACAATCGAGTTACTTCTGACAAGGGCAATGCCAGACATGTATTGTGTTTCTCTGAGATCGGACCAAGGTATAAAATGCAGGAGTCTGCACTTTCAATTTTATTCAGATGATAAGTTCATACAAACAATATACAATACTCTCTTAGCTGAAGTCTGTGCGTGGAATATACTTACCTACCTGCTGAATCGCCATATCCAAGGAACCCAGTAACTACCAAGCTTCGAAGATACCCTTCCCAAATCTGAGATAATATGTCTGATTTCATAAGAGAGACTTTGGTCGGCCAGATAATCAGATGGGCCACCGGAAACCGATTTCTGCTCTATCCGGAGGAGCAACCAGACTTTCAAATACCCGAAGTATACTCGCTCGGGACACAACACGACACGTTGATCGAAAAGCCAGATGAAAGAACTTCACAAGAAGATACTACAGAGGAATCCACCGAGCCTGAAAACTCAACCCTTGAGCAACCCAGGGCGGAGAGACCGCCACCGGGTTTAGAATGGACCAGCACTTTATCGCAAATTGTCAGCCGGCATAATGTAAGCAAAGTGGCTACTCGAGAAGATTTGGAGGCTGCTTATAGAGCTGCTAGTTTGCAAGAGTCGATTAAGCTACAGCCATCCAGACCAATAGTTCCTGTCAAGACAGCAGATGGCACGATCCTAGTTGATTGGTACACAACAGACGACCCGGCTAATCCACAGAACTGGAAATTTTGGACCAAATTCAATGTCGTGTTCCAAATCTATCAATATGCTGCTATTGTCTACATGGGCTCTGCGATCTTCGCTCCGAGCGAGCCCCAACTCATGGAGATATTTGGTGTATCCCAAAGCGTTGCCTCACTTGGTCTGGGGATGTATGTTCTCGGCTATGGGATAGGCCCTTTGCTATTCTCTCCGCTGTCCGAAGTTCCTTTCGTCGGTCGCAACTTACCTTATATGGTTTCATACTTGCTCTTTGTGCTAATCTCAATTCCTACGGCGCTTGTTGAAGATATACCTGGCCTCATGGCATTGCGTTTTCTCCAAGGCTTTTTTGGGTCGCCGTGTGTGGCTACTGCTGGTGCATCGCTTGCCGACGTAACAAATCTATTCATTTTGCCATATCTATTGTTCGGTTGGGCTATGTCAGGCCTTGCTGGTCCCGCGATAGGTCCCATAATTGCTGGATTCGCTGTCGTAGCCGAGGACTGGCACTGGTCTATGTGGGAGCTGCTATGGGCTTCGGCGCCGTCATTTTTTGTCTTCTTAATATGTCTCCCAGAAACATCGACTGCCACAATTTTGCTACGTCGAGCTCAGCGCTTGCGCCAGTTGACCGGAAATAACCATCTCAAATCCCAGTCCGAAATAGAGCAAGCAGCACTTTCCTTGAACCAAGTAGCCTATAACGCCTTGGTCATTCCCTGGAAAATAAATATCCTCGATCCCGCAATCCTATTCAGCTCAATTTACACTGGCTTGGTATACGCAATTTTCTATTCCTTTTTCGAGATCTTCCCACTCGTTTATATGGACATATACGGACTTAATCTTGGAGAAATGGGCTTAGCATTTCTGACTGTTCCCATCGGAGTAGCCATAGCAATGAGCTTATACTACTGTTTTCTCTTCTGGGTGGTAAACCCCCAGATGCGAATCAAAGGTCTAGCGGCACCGGAGCAAAGGTTGCTCCCTGCTCTTGTTGCTTCGATCATCATTCCTATCGGTTTGTTCATATTCGGTTTCACATCTCGGCCGTCCATCCACTGGATAGTTCCGAGTATTGGCGCAGTCATGATTAGTGGGGGGATGATAACTATTATTCAATGCATGCTGCTCTATGTTGCAGTGGCATACCCAACATATTCTGCATATCTATTTGCAGGAAACGACTTTGCGCGCTCATCCCTTGCCTTTGCCGCCATTATGTGGTCAGGCCCGATGTTCCACAATCTTGGGGTTGATAGAGGTTGCAGTCTTCTAGCTGGACTAACAATTGGATGCATTGGTGGTGTTATCTTTCTGTACTTTTATGGTGCCAAGCTTAGAGCCAGGTCTAAATTTGCAGTCTAGGATCATCCTATTTGAAAGGATTTCTGTGAAGTACTCCATAATAATAGGGAGAGGCATAATAAAGTTGAAATCGAAATGGATTATGACTCAGGCACTTTTACTAATAAACAACTTATGCACAAGACAACGTTTGTATTGTACACTGTGTCAGTACAGTAGAAGTTTACATATGAAGAAGGTAAATAATTAAATACTTTATGTACCGATCTAGAGTCGGAAATATTAAGTTGACCTCTTCTTTCAGAGTAGTAGCCGGCCACATTTCACACTTTTAAATATTTCGAAGATATGAAACAAAATTAGGAAGCTGGAAATACGATGAAACGATGAGGGACTAGCTATTGAGTCACGAGAAGGCAGTACTATGGGAGATCACTGTCAAAATCAAATATATTATTAATTAGGCTAGCAATTAGATCGAGTGCAGGAGTCAAATTAAAGATCTGAATGAACATATTTTATTATTGCAAAATACTTGAAAACTTTTTAACTACATCAAAGCAGTATCATATTGTTCATTGATTGTTGCATCACTACGACGTAAGAAATACCTAAAGTTCGTCTTTCAAATCGTCATCATCGGGGTTCCAATATGGGGCCTCTTTCCACCAGTCACATCTCTTCTTCAGGTCTGAGTACGATTCATAGCCTTCTACAAACGTGATATTTCCAATCTGATCAATTGGCCCTCCTGGACCGTTCGTGCTCGTGATGTTGAGGAATCCATCCTCCGAGGGAAGCCACTCGGGTCCCAATCCTGCAACATTTGGGTCGCCATATTTAGCAAACGAAGTCAGGTAACCCTGTAATGATAGAGCAGTTCCTTCAGTTCCTGCAGTCACTTTCGAGAAATTACCTGCTCCCTTCTGCTCATTTGCAAATGGATGCTCGTAGTACTATTAGATAATTTAGTAAGCATGTATTCAGAATTTATATATAAAGGAGAAGAAAATGGCAGCCCAAAAGGAAAAGATGGAGACTTACAGTGAAAAAAGCGTCCTGACCATGAAATCCAGGATACACGCCGAATTTATAGTTGTATGCGTTCCGATACGGACCGCCATAAGCTTTGAGCACGTACTGTGTATTACAAAGAACAGCTAATTCACTGATGGCATTGGCAACCCGTTGTACTCTTTGCTTTGGAGTGAAGCTGTCGTCGGTAGGATACATCTTAACGACTTCTTCGAGTCCCTCTGGAGTCAAACCCGGAAGCCTCTGCGAGATAAGAGACCTGAAACTGCTGTCTGATTGGACGGTCGGCGGGGAAAAAAGGAGGCCCTCGTTCCCATTGTCTGCCACCATGACTTGATACTTTGGCCAGTAAAACCCTTTGTCAAGAAGTATACTCAGTGGGGCTGGCACCAAAAGATCGTCCACAGCAGGACCAAACGTAAATTGGCCGTACTTGGCCGTTTGGATCATAAAATTGCTCGCGAACTGCAGCACCCTTGAATCAGTATTTCTTAAGTCTTCCAAGCTGTAGGAATTTGTTAACTTGAGAAGATTTGAATAAATCGATTGTTCTTTCTTGTCGTCTACTTGTGGAAAGAATGCTGGGCTTTGGAGAATCGCTCTTAGGAATGGAGGAGGACCGTATTTACGACCAAGCTGCGGTCCACCGTATGAAGTGAGGTGATGAAGGATCGAGGAAGCCCCAGCAGATTGTCCAAATACTGTTACCCTTTCTGGATCGCCATTAAAGAGGTGGATGTATTGTTTAATCCATTGGAGGGCGGCCAGCTGATCCAGAAGACCAGCATTTGATGCGCCTCCCTCCTTAATGAACTCTGGAGAAGTGAGCCAACCAAAAGCACCCAGCCTGTAGTTCATCGTGACCTTTTAAGATGGCTTAGCGTCTTCAATTTAGATTGACAGTTTCCCAAGTCTACTCACATAAATGATTCCTTCTGCGTTCTCGTCGGGTTTTCCATCTTCGTATCTAGAAGCATTGAAAAGGCCAGTAGGCCTTCCAAATTGATTTTTGTCGCCGAAAATGAAGCCACCTCCATGAATCCAAACCATCACAGGAACTACAAGTTCAGCTGTTAGCAATTGCATGGCATGGATGGTTAAAGTCTCACCTGGTGGAAATTCTTTCCCATCCTTGTCCTCCCATACTTTCTTAGGTACCACAACTGAGATTCTGTTAGTGATGGTGACGAAGAGCTATACCATCGATATCGCATACCATCGAGTAGTAAACAATCCTCAGATGTTCTTGGATCTTGCTGCGTATTCAACAAGCTCCTGACCTTCATATGGGCAACATCCACTTCTTCGAACCAACCAAGGGTCCAGGAGACTATGAAGAACAGAGCAGAACCAACCCATGTAGGTTGATCTTGAGGGCAAATACGTCCAATTGTGCCATCGTTGAGGTCGTCAGACTCAGTAGTTATAACTTCTGGTTTGGCAAATCGAAGCTTGTCCAAAGGTGGTTGAGCATAAGGAATATTGCTAAAATTATAGTAGTTACCAGTTTCCTAAGCAGTTCAGTATCTTGTGAAATGATTTTTGAAGGAAGAAACTACATTTGAAATAGCCTGATGTATTTCATACGGCAGTTTGACAGTCGGTGGAGAAATTTGACTAGTTGGTTCAGGCTCGCGATGAGATTGGTCTACCAATTGGTGCCATGGAATTCGAATTGCGGATGTAGCAGTAGAGAAAGCAAGGAGGCACAACAACGTCTTCATCTTGAAGTGATCGAGAGTTACCTTGCTCATCCAAAGGTGCTATCTCCATGCTTTTGTACTTACCATCAATTTGGTATGACGATATCATATTTAAACTTTCCAAAGGATTGGCAGCGAAGTAAGGTTGGGCAATCGATGTTGTCCAACATGAAAGCAGACAAATAGTTGATCAACACTGTCTCCACAATCCACATATATCCAATACGAGTGTTCAAGGCTGTAAATAGTTCTACATTCCCTACGCCCGGTAAGTTTGTTTTTCACGATCGTGTGAAGCATCTACAGGGAGTACATCGATCATGAAGGTTAGCGCACTGCCGATCATAGATTGGTTTATGCAGAACAACAGAGTTGTGGAGCATCCAGTAGCACATAATTACTTCACATGTTTAGCATTTAGAGACTGATAGGCAAGGTCTCAGGTGTTGTCTGACTCGATGGATTAATATCTTGTAGCACGATTTCACCATTGTATAACCTTCCCTCTTATAGGTGCTTCTCTATTATCGGCTCCATAGAAGCATCAAGTCAAGACATTTACTTGTTCGCTTGGGTAGTACGTGGCTACACAGCCCAGCAGAATTCTGTTGACGAAGAATAACATAACAGCCTTGTGCAACAAAAGTGTGGGTGCGCTTTTATGCATAAAATTCAAATTCAACCCACTTATCAAGGCTTCTACCACCTGTCAAACACGATTCCAAGCTTTAATAAATCCATACTCTTCTGTTGGCTGACTGCCTCTATCACCTCATTCTAACACTGTGAATCATTATTCTATTCCATATACCAGAAAACCCTTTTCTGAAGAAGATTTAGGTGCCCTACATCATGGAACCTATAGATGGACAGTTATCGGGAATAAACGAGGCTGATAATTAGAGCAAAAGTTGGCTTGAAGTAGCTAGAACCAAGAATCGGCTTTTTGAAAGTGCAAAGCTTATACCAAAGAAACCTCCGTAGTGATTAGTCATGGAAATGAGAAGACGTTGGGGAAAACAGAAACGCCAATCCCAACGGAGTGCTTATTTTTTCTACTCGAGAGTTTTGGCGGTCGTTCTAGGCTTCCCAGGCGAACTCATGATTACAATCAAGCAGAATCTCTTCATCCCTTACAGAAGGTCACTGAAGACAATAATTGTCCGTTGGGAGAGCTCTGAGATATTCACATATTGCTTCTACTGTACTTGGAAAGAATCTAACCCTTTCATCACAACCTCCGATTCTTTTGATACTTAGGAGTTAGGTATGCTTGCATTTTTTCGTGAAAAAATAAACAATACCGGAACCAATCGGAAACCAAAAAGCCTGGTGCAAACCAGACAAAGACACGCCCCGGGACCCTATCCCGATGCTCAGGTATCGCCAACGAAAATCGCCGGAATGTTTTCATTTGCTTGCTGGGTCAGAAAAAGCAAAAAACTGCAAGATACTTAGGTACTTGCTTACTTATCTAGGTAAGCAGCTAAGCCATTGACTTTGAATCTCAGCCCACTAGCCTCCCCATAAACAGCCAGGGATTAGGGTTTGAGACCTACTCGCTTTCCGACAGAGTTAGTATGCATAGATCTCCCTCCCCCGCACTGAAAAAAAAGCCTTTTCCACAGTCTTACCTTGATACCTTAGACCAAAACTTAAACACTATACTTGACCTTAAATGTTAACCATCACCCCCTCAACCACTGGAAGGTACCTCCGTAACTTGGTTAGCATGACAAAACACCAACTATATTATGTGTACCAAAGTTAGCGAGATTTTGATGTATATTCTGTCGTCCATTTAAAAGAAACAAGCTTATCTTGGGTTTGATTCAATCGCCTCCCATAAATACACCGATCTGATTAGTACTGACTTACTCTCCAATACCTGAATACCCCTTTAATCTACGCTGCACTCTAAACATGGTCAATATGAAGCCAAGAAAATGGAGGCTACCAAGAATGTTGTTCAGTGTATGCTCATTAGATTAAATCATAGAAACATTATGTGTACATGGATGCAATGTATATCTTCCACCCATCATATATCCAGCTTTCGTCATCCACTATACCGCAGCAGTAGCAGCAGGTAAGCAAGCACACGCCGAGCTCACTCTAGCAATCACATTCCCCTCGCAAGCCTTGGTCGCAAACTCCGGTACAACCTTAACATCCGCCTGAAAGCCTTGAGTGAAGCTTCCACAGAACTCCTGACTCTCTGCCAATCTACCCTCGACACTATTGCTTCTCATTGCCCTCAAGCAGTTATCGGCAGAACAGGTTTTAGCAGCGCACTTCTCGCGCTTACTAATCTTTACAACATATGCTCCACGCTCGATGGTGTTGATGAAGATATATCCAGACTTGAAATAGGCGTATGAAGACCAAGTGCCGGAATACTCAACGGTACCTCCACCAACATCACCATCATCTTCGGGGTAGATATCGAAATAGGCAACTTCGCACACACCGGCTCCTGTTGGGTCGCTGGGGATAGACGAGACATCGTAAACACGTAGACCGGCTCCATAGTTGGATTGATAAGAAAGGCCGTTGACGACGTATTGGTTGTGGTCGATACCTCTGTTTGTGGCTTTGTAAATACCAGTTTGCTTCGGCTTCTCAAGGGAAGAGATATCCCAGATATAGGTCACGGGGTAACCGTCCTTTGCTGGGCCAGCACCGTCCTCCTCATCGACCTCGTCATCGAGAATGAGGAAGCGTTGGTCAAGAGGGTCAAGAACCCACCCTTGATGTGTATAGCTAGCACCGGTGTAGGATGTTCTGGAGATAACCTTGGAGGCTTTCTTATCGCTTACATCGTAGATGGTAAGTGTGTCTTCATTGTAACCATAGCAGATATCTTTGCCGTTGTATTTAGTATCTGGTCCACGGTATACAATGCATTGAGCCTAAAGCCACACGTTAGCTGCGTTCGTCGAATAATGGAGTTATGGATTTGCAAATAAGCACCATAGATACTTACATCGTGAACATAACCATCTTGGGCTGCACATCCCATGTCCTTAGGTTTAGAAGGATCACTAAGATCGATGAACATCAAACCAGCTCTGCATGGTCCGGTACGTGGTCGTGCTCCAGCTGCGACGGCATAGCCCTTCTCTTCGTTGACAATAACAGTGTGACTAGCTCCATCGGGTAGCCAGTTAACGTGACCGGTAAGACCATTAGCAGCTCCAACTACGTTGGTGAATGTTACTGGACTGGCTGGGTTGACGGTGAGGAGCTTCTTCATATCAAAGATCTGAATTCCATGGCCAGCTAATTCACTTCCACTAGAAGAGGATTAGTATTATGGCTATAGAAGTTGATGGAATGTGTCATGTGAGATCCTTGTGAAGCCAAAGGACACATTATTGAGAGATGACTTACATAAGCATGAAGTTCTTGTAGGCTCGTATCTCATGCCATATCGATTGGCGTCCGACTGGAGAGAATGAAGGACTAGATGGTATAAGTTCTCTGCGAGCTCACTTTCAAAGGATTCATATTCACTTACAGGAAACCAAGTTTAATGATTTGACCTTCCTTACTGATCTCAAGAAGACCAGTACCCTCGTACATTCCAGTTGCTAGTGAAGGGTCAGTTCCAATTCAGATCTTCTTTGTTCTCTAAATTTACCGATGAATTCTCGTCCCGATGTAGGATCTGTCCAACCCCAAGATGAACTTCCTTGGCCAGTAGGTGCGCCAAGATCGGCATGGTTCATGAAAGAATATAAGTCGGTCTGACCAAAAACATTAGGGCGATGAAACTTGTTAAATCGTGGGGTGGGTGACAAACATTCTTGCATCTAAACTTGTGCAATGGGTCTCCGGGGATGGGGATTGAGAAACCATTCACACAGGGAGCATAGCTCAACTTTGGCCATGGAGCAGCCTCCATCAGTCCCATTTCACTCTTGCTCTCCCACTGTGCCTGCAAATGATTCTGTTAGAATGAATTCTAGCAGGAATGACTAATTTTGAGGATTGCCTACAAACTTCCTCTCCATGATCCTGTCCATCATTATACCGGAATCATAAAGCGCTTTGATAATTAGTGTATATACAATGAAGATGGATTCGACAATTCATACAGGCACCAAGTTCCTCATCTTTGGGAAGCTCTACGGCGAAGGTAGATGCGGTCAGCGCAAGTGCGCTTAATGCTGAAGTGATACGCATATTGAGAAGCTTGAGAATCGAAACCTTTCCAACGGACTGGGAGTGAGATTTGATGGTTGAAGACGGGCTTGAAGATCAAAAACATACCAGCGGTGAGGGGATCTTATATATCATATCATATCACATCACACCGGGAGCACGACTCCAGATCCGAGTCGTGCACTGACACTGGCCATTGCAGCGACTGATGTGTGCAGGCACCGACAAATGGAGGCGATTAAGATCAACCAAGCATATAGAAGCCGAATCAACCAGGTAGCAATGTCTTGCTCCAGCTTAGTGGTCTGAGAGAGGAAGGCAGAATGCACTTGGCATTGGCCTGGCAAGTGCTATATAGCATGGCGATGATAGGAGGAAGGTCATTATGATTATGACTAAGTGCGAACACTTCATTAGCTTTTCTTGACGTGATGAAGTTGGCTAACCAGTCGAAGATCAATACTCTTCCAAGGGTGGCCGACGACCTCATCCAAGACGCTGCCAAAGTTTGGCATCGCGAATGAACCCTGATGTAGAAGGCAATTCTTCGCCCAGAGATCTCCATGCTAGAGCAAGCTTGGCCTGCATTCCACCCCGCGCAAAAACCTCGCGTATGAAATTATTGCTCAAAAAGGAAGGTCTGTATGATTCGTTTTCCAATAATGCACGAGGGTACGGAGTACAACGTTGTACGGTGAATGTTTGTATGTCTGAAGCCAGGCAGAAGCAATAATCCAAGCATCATCATTGGGCAACTGACTATTGAGATATAATTGTATTGGGTGACGATGATGCCAACTCAGGGGTACATTCAGAACATGCACAGAGATCCTCATCGTTGTCATACAAGTAACGGTAAAGTACCGAGACTGCGAGAGTCGAAGAACACACGCAGTTCGAAAATGTGCCGGATTGAATTGATTGAATTGGTCCCACCAGCTCAACGGGCATAATCCAACGGCTCACGACTCTGTTACTGTCGAGAACCTCTGGGCGAGTCGTGAAAATGAGGATAAGGATGCCGCTATGTTCATAATTAAAGCTCGTCGTCATGCGACACGGCCAAGAAGACATGGCCCGATACTATTCAAGGCTTGTTTTTCTTTCATATCGCCAGAGATAATGCAAATGCACCATCGTATATTAATTAAAAGCGGCTGCATTCGGAAGCTGGGCGGGTGGCAAGTGAGGAGGCATCTTGTAATTGCAAAACAATGCGATAACCGCAATTGTCGTACAGAGATGAACTGCCGAGGAAGATCGATGTATATGGGTATATGGGACGGGGATTTGTATCTGTCGATACGTAGTCTCGACTTCTCGGAAATGTCGCCATTGTTTGGTACTGTATAACAAGCAGCCATCTTGTCTGTCCACGTGAACAATTTCACATATTCATAACCAGGCAATGAACCTCGAGATTGTCAGCCATATCATGCCGTTATTTGCATATATATCTCTTCCAACACAACATTCCAACCCCTCGAAAAGTGTTTATTTTATTTTATCACTGTGCTTCGAATTATGCCCGCCAGAGATGTAGGATCTCAACGCCAAAGCAAGCGCATTGCTCAACGGTGGGTTTCTGGAATTGTTCTCGCTCTTGGAGCGAGGGGCAGCGTTTCAATCGACGGTTAGGTCTTCCATATCTTTCATTTCCTAACTTGCTGCGAATGCCATTAATATGGTCCCTGTTTTCCAACCACACCGGTTTCGACTTTCACTCCCACTAAGTTTGGGTCGAGTAGAACCAGAGAGTAAGTGATTTGTGACCAGAGCAACTCGTGTGATCAAAACAAGAGCTCAGAAACGTTTAAGTACACGTGTTTGATGCTGACCAGACCATCGGAGTATTTAACGGACGAAGTCGTCATCGAAATTTACACGATGAAAGTAAGCCAATCCATCCTAGTGACGATGCCAGATCGATGGCATGGTATGTCTGAGCCTCCGGCGTGGCTGCACTCATAGTTGGTTAGTACAACGTTGAATCTGTGGCTTGTTTTCAGCTGTTGGTTATGTACTGCCTCTTGGTCGTTCACTACCATGGGCTGGCGACGGCTTAAGTATAATAAGAACATGAAGTTAGTTTAAGCTTTCAGCAATTTATCTCACATGTTGTTTAATTAGAAAAGGGCCAGCTTTGGGGCAGCTTCAACCATCCTGCTGGCTTCATTTTGGGGGGCTGAAATGTCCATGGTGCTGCACTTTCTTCTCACTTGGTACCCCTATTCCGATCAATATCAACAATCAACAATCAACAATCAAACCATCAAGAAGCAGCTGCAGTCCATTGCGGCCAATCTCCAATTCTCAGTTCTCAACATGTATGCCTTCACACTCGGTCACTTTCAGCCACCCGGACTCCGAACACATTCGTACCAGTGTACGTACCCTCAAGGTGCTGCCCAGACCAATCATCCGGACGCTTGATAAACAACGACAGGGTTCCATTCAGCTCTTGATTCGTCCCCCCGATGCCTCCAGGTAGAACAACCTGCCTCCTGCACATCAATTACCACTTCGGCTGTAACGTTTCAGGGCGATCCGGACAATTTACTGGGCAAATCCCCAGAACGCAACAGGAGTACGGCGTATAGGGCGACGAAGCGTTGAACCGGAGCGTTGAACTTGTCTGGTTTCGTAGGATTCCAGCGTCCATCACAATCAACCTCATGGTTCACCCCTCACTGGTTTCCCCCTGATGGCAGGTATTCGATTGGGTCTTCCAACGTTCAACGTTGCACGTTGTGGTGAGGGATGCCGAGTTTAATTGAGATTAATGCTCCTCTCTGGGGAATGATTGGTGTCCCAATATATAAAGTTTCCAGAATAGCGGATGCCCCAGTTACATGGGACGATTGACGTCAAACTTCGCTCAGCCTTGATATATATATATAACCGCGTGCCCTGCGTGGACTATTGTTTTGTTGCGACGGGTTAACAACTTTTCGATCCTAGGGGCAGTGAAATTAAGTAACACGGATAAATAAAGCAACCTCCGCCTGCGTCAATTTCTATTGAACAACAGCGACGGTCATATGATGAAAATTCCAAATTTATACAAACAACCGAATTAAATCTTTCCTTTATTAAATTGCTTAAGTTGTCAATTTATCTTTGCCTCCCCGGAGAAGATCAAAATTTCGACGATGCATTTCACATATGTAGTACAAGTGGTCGCCATCTTGGCAACGACGGGAAACGCAGTGAAAGTCAACCCGCTGCCAGCGCCAACTTCAATAACATGGGGATCATCCGGACCAAAGAGTGTCGGCCATCTTGCCTTCAAAGGGACATCAAGTTCGGTGGTTCAGAGTGCGTGGGAGCGTGCATACAACACCATCACGACATTGCAATGGGTTCCTCAGGCAATTGAAGCGCCAATTCCAGTCTTCGACCCCTTTCCCACTGGCACCGCGGCAAAGATCAAGCGCGAAGAAGTCTTGCAATCCGAAATTGGTTTCGCAAAAAGAACTGGAAGCTCGGGATTAAATGAGGTCGATTTCAAGATTTCGGATACGGAGGCGAAGTTGTCACATGGAGTGGATGAATCCTACACCATCGATGTCACAGACACATCTTCCACTATATGCATTACCTCCAAAACTATTTGGGGAGCTCTCAACGCGATTACCACTCTTCAACAACTGATCATATCTGACGGACAAGGTGGCCTCCAAATTGAACAGCCAGTGTCCATCAAAGATGCGCCTCTTTATCCTTATCGAGGTGTC
>Ga0247734_1000469_pt1 | contig 35132 bp, 34 predicted proteins | sample UWRJL103311B2_FD_180933 | JGI IMG/M metagenome (GOLD analysis project Ga0247734, IMG submission 180933) | Plant litter microbial communities from Arlington Agricultural Research Station in Wisconsin, United States - UWRJ-L103-311B-2 | ecosystem: Environmental > Terrestrial > Plant litter >...
CAGATGAACTGAAGTAGTTGAGGCAATCATTTCCATTCTAATCGACGGCTACACAGTTTCATGTGTTTGTCCTATATAATAGACAGCACTTAATTCAAGCTCCTGTAGGATATAAAATTTGACGCAAATACATTACAACAAGCAGAGTCAGAGTTACTTAGAAATCCTTCTGAATGTAAACACACTGTATCTCCGGTTCCTAGTCAAGTAGATAACAACCCTAAAGTTTAGAATTTACTTGAAAAGCTTCTTGCACTTTCACTTTTACACTTTCACTTTTACACTTTCACTTTCAAGATATTAATTGCGGCAAGCGGTTGAATAAGTTGAATAGTACTTTCTCAAGCCCTTGTTGAGTGCAAATTATTAACATAGGCATACAGTTGGTGCTGGTTATCAATTCCTATGACGACTTCGAAGCCTTTCGGACTCTCCTTATACCTTTCTTTATTTTCCTACTAAAGACTCAATCATATAGATTTCGCTATTATCTGTCTTATCGTAAATATCCTCCTTTGTCTCGTTCTTCGTTCTCCAGCTAACATCCATTTTAATCAATATCTATCTCTGATAATCTTGCTAATCAATGGCATCGTGCTTAGGCTTTGTGGTGGCAATGTTAATGTTTTCTCCTACCACTTGAAGTCTTCTCAAATCGGCTTTTGCATGTTACGAGAATGAGAATCGAGTCTGGGGATTATGTCGGAATTTGCGTATATGTATAAAATACACCTGCCATTCCTGCTAGAGCTATTCCTGGTCAAACAAAAGCTAGTATATAGTTGAATGCGAATGAATACGAGGAAGTCTACCTGAACGTCAATTAGCCATGAACTCACAGAGCTCCGTAGCTGAAACTTGTGATACCAACACCCAGAAAATAGTGGACATGATCCGATGAGGTTAAGAGCATTTTGTAAACACAAGACTAGAAAGGCTCACCACATATCAGCTCTTTAAATCATTGGCCACTATTGCACCAAATTTTTTGATAATATTAATATCATAGAGTATGTATTGTAATGGTTTGGATACGAATCGTAATTTCTCTACTCGGACGCTATTGGAGACCTAGAAGCCTCCGAATGTATGTATTCTATCCTAATATATATATATATATATATAAATTTTATATACTTTTATTATTAATTGACGTTATTATATATCTCCACTCCCCCCATGAATCATCCACGCTTAAATAACCTTGAACTTGAATCCACACTGCACCGATCTTGACGCGATATAAATTAACGTGCCAAATGCCATCGTCGTGCCACAAAAGATCTGTAAATACAGATAATCACCGTGGTTCTGTCCCACAAGAGCACCACCAATAGGATTTCCCGTTAAACCCGCAATGGAAACGAATAGGAAAAAGGTTCCATTTCTCACACCAATCTCGCGAATCGGGGATATCTGTGCGATAAGAGCCGGACCAAGGGATACAAAAGCACCGGAGGTGAAACCATAAAATACCGCGAAGACAATGATAGGGGCATTGCCCCGGGCGGGCAGCCAAATGGCTAGAACGATTATGGAGGAGAGTGCACAAGTGACGATCATGGTGTTGAAGCGACCTAGTTTGTCTGCTGCGATACCAGGGAGGATACGCCCGAAAATTGAGGCTGCGTTGAGCATTGCTAGAAGATACTGCGCTAGCTCTTGCGACATTCCTAGTTCTTGAGCTCTGGGTAATGGGTTAGCATTGCCATTAAACTAGGATAGGGCGTATACGTACTGAAGAATCAAGTAATTGAACGGAAGGAATGTTCCGAAGAAGAAGAAGAAACTTGCAACACAGACCAGTGCGAAGGATTTCTGCTTCAGCGGCCGTATGAATTCCATAACGTCGATCTTCTGAGGTCTTGGAGGGAGTCTTGATTTTACGGTCAGGTTGGCGATAATCAACATTCCAAGGATAATAAATGCGCAAATCCGCATTGTCCATGGAAAGCCAACTTGTCTGATCAGTCTTGGAACCATGATCGGAAATATCACCCCTCCAAGACTAGATCCTGAAGCCATGATTCCAAAAGATGCTGCTCTTTTTTTAAAAAACCAGGTTCCTACAGATGCGGTGGAGGCACTGAAAACCATGCTTGAACCGAGCGAACTAACAACCCCTTGAGAGAGAAGGATTTGGTAGTATTCGGTGGATAATGAAGTCATCATCAGACCAAAGACATGAAGGAAGGTTCCAACGAGAAGAAGATAGCGAGGGCCGTAGTTATCGAATACTTTACCCCAGATGGGGCCGCCAAAGAACATCATAAAAACCTCCATGGATGGGATCCACGATACTGATGACGAAGAGTATCTGCTAAGGTTATTTTGCTGGTAGTATTCCTGGAAGATACCAATCGCGTTAATCCAGCCAAAAGAGCAAAATCTATGATTATGAATTAGTGCTCGATTCTGTGTGTAGAACATTAGGCAAGATTTCTTACAAGGAACACCACGATCCAAAAACAACCTGGGAAAGAAATCAGCAACATGTTCACCATAAATCAAGTGCTTCGTAATGCACATAAGAAATATCACTCACCAACCATGCTTCTAATCCCCCATCCGGAAAATCCGCAGGATTCAACCCTCCAACGACAGGTTTCGGTTTCTCGGCAGCATTCTTCTCCAAGTCTGCTTCTGCCAATCCCTCTCGTTCTGGAAAGATGTTCGCCTCCGTTTCCTTGTCTGGACTCCGAACCCGTTGAAGGTCAGGCGAACGTCGGTTCTCCTCAGCTATTTCTGACCCATGCGTAGTTGTGGACGCGTTCATGGCTTCCCGAGCCTTATCGTCTACATCTGTTGACGTCTTCGATGACGGCACCTCTTGGGCCATGCTCTGGTTGTTTTCTGATTGGATGGAAGTATTTGACCGATTATTTGGAAAATGAAAGCAGGAAGTTGAACGCAACAAGAAGAGAATCAATCAGAATTATCACGCGTCGGTCTCTAAATATGTACAAGCTATAGAAGAAGTATACCAGGTTTTCATTCAAGCCTCTGATGTTTGTAGAGTGACGTGAGAAATTAGGTCCAGCAGTCCCCAGCTAGCGAATCCTCGGCCTTAGAGCATTGCGCGAGGCCCGAACGAAAGGGTTAACTAATAACTAAAACCAACTACTACTACCTTAATCCCAACAGCGCCAATCAACGTTTACAACGCATGTAACGCCGCTAGGCCCTGGTACAAGTACCGGGTATGTATGACAGGAGTATAGTGCATATAGTTACTGTAGAGGTAGAGATTAACACCATTAACACCGTGTACTACAGTAGCTCGAGGAGATACCTCCAAATAGGAATAGGGGCGAACGGGACTACATCCGCAATTCCTGTTACCGGTCGAGTCTATCACGTGATATCGAATCTGGCGAAAGTGGTATTTACTGTACTGTACTGTACATACAGGTTCGAGAGAAGGGTTGACTCGTAACTCGTTCTCCCATATTACTAAAAGTTACATTTCTACCAAAAAAAGATATTTTGGTGCTTGCTATTCCTATCGGGAGCAAGATTAATCCCACAATATATTCTAACAATAGATTATGAGCGCGTTGTACGTACCCTAACCAGAAACACCTACTATCAAGATCAGAATCTATCTTCAGCATTTTAACAATTCCAGCAATCATTGATATAAAGAAAAACTAGACATAAAAGACAGTAAAGAGAAGAGAGTCAAGCAAAATAGTCCATGTTTAAGGGTTGAAGACAGAAAGAAAGAGGGAGTGAAGATATGGAAGGACACGACATTTGATCTTGCTACCAGGCAACTATGAGTCTTCTACATTTGTTGGCTTTTTCTCACAGTAAGATGTGACTGAAAGCAATATCCAAGATTGAAAGTGGTGCATCAGAAGGCTGATATTCGGTATTCCTCACTATAAGGTCTCCTGCTCGCCTCGGCCTTAAATGTCTTGGCTGCACAGCCTTCCACTTCTCCCAAAATACATACCAACAGAACAGAATCCATTCAATGTTCAAGAAAATATTGGACCTGCATCCTCCCGGCTCCTACCATAGGAAATAGTGCTCCTTCTCTCCAAACCTTCTCTCTCCTATAGGATCTAATTATATATCACCAACAATCATAGCCATATGGAGAGACGCGCAGAGCTCACACCTTGTGAAGAGGGCTGTATGTTGGTTCCAAGGCCCAAAGATACAGAAAAAGAGTTCAGCGCATGTTCCTCGAGGAATGATCTATGTCTTGTTGTATGGAGAGCAGTATATAGTTAGGAATTTTCCTCAATTGAAGTGCGTCTTGCACACTCTAATCTCATTACTTTTACCTTTGTGATTTCATCTCTCATCTCTCATTTCATTCAATCACTGGACGAGAAAGAATGTTTTTCACCAAGGCTGCTCTACTCACTTTGGCACTCACTTTCGTCGCCAATGCTTTCCCTATTCTAGAGGAAACTGGCTCCTTATCTTTTCACGAATCGCACATAAACATCACACACGAGGATAATGAAGGAGAATTACAGCGACGGGCCAAAGTTCCAGGTCTCAACCCGCGACAGTCAAAGAAGGGTGTGAAAGTATTCGGTGGTGAATACTCACTTGACTTTTATCGTTCAGGAACAAATTTTGCCCCTTACAGGAATAGCCCAGTGGCGGATGTTTTGGAGTCGTGGCAAGAAGGTACCAAGAAGATTCGAGGGCCTTACGTTACTGTGCTAGGTAGGAAAAAACTGGTCAGCGTATTTACTAATACAGATTCCAACCTTAAGCTGGATGGTAAGTAGGAAAGCTTAGCACTGTTGCAGGACATTTCTAACTGCAAAATAGCCGACCATATTTTCGAAGCGCAGACTCTTGGCCATTTCCTGGTATATCTCGAAACAGAAACCAAACAAAGATGGCCTAAAGATACAATTAAAGAAGTTTTTTTGGCGAACCACAAGAAAGCATACATAGATAACCCAATACAAAGAGCGAAAGATCCAGACTACACCCAAGATACGTATTATGGGTCATTGTTACAACATATAATGGCACAGATGGGGAGTAGATTCAATCTTGATCGCATGGCCTTGCTGTCTGGGGACAAAAAGACCAATACTCGCAAAGGCCACGTTTGGAGTAAGCACGAGGCTAATGGTGATGTGGAAGTAGCCTACGATCTGGCCCGGATCAACAATTATATGATAGAAGTAAAAGACGGATTTTGCGATACGGTGAACGGTATCTACAAAGTTCTCAAACTTTTCTACGAGGCTAGGATGGACGATCCTATGGATGGTTTATGCGGTCTATTTGGTGAAGCAAAAATAACTCCAAGAACATCATCCTCAGATTCAGACCCCCCTATCTCGGAACCAGCCACAGACTCCGACGATCAGACTTATACGGATATAGCAAGTAAGGGGTATAGCGATCAAGACCAGCCGGGCTTAAAACCCAAATATGCGAAGAAGCAAGTCTACAATTTCCACGATTACTTCGTCAAGTTTATGAAGAAAGATATTACGGAAGCTGGTGATAAAATGCAAAAAAATATCGATAAACTGCTTAAGAGCGTCGTCATTCCAGCTGGAGGAGATCCGTTGATAGGATTCAAAGTTACCTTTCCGGAAGAGCTTTTGAAATGTTCCTCATTGACCAGGCCAATAACCGTGAGACAGGCGAAGGGCCCTATCAATGGTAAAAGGCTTTCGAGCTCGAGCAAAGCATGTTCGATATCCTCGACGCGTACTTCATCGCCCCAGTTGGGGGCAACGTCTACAGCAACTGCGAAAGCTCCAAGAGGGTCGACGAAAACTCCCTCGGGTACAACAACGAAGCAAACATCCCGGAAAGTGTTACCTCCATCTTCTAAAACGGTGGGATCCAACCAAAGCCCTACAACTACACCATGCAAGAAAGGGAAAAAGTGTTAAGGCTCTACGTAAAGTCTCGATCGTGTTGTATCACTAGATCATAAATCGAATTCAGTTATAAAGAAATAGAATTTAGAGGTAGGACTAGGATATATGTGCTTGGCTATATATTTGGGCTTGATGGGTTCTTCTTTTTAGGAACTCGGATTTCGATAGGGAGTTTGGCGTTTCGTTGTTTTTGGCCTGGACAATACAATTCTTATTTCTGCGTCTTTAACTTCTTGTCTACAACCTCAGTCAGGATTTATTTTATGAAATCATTATGTCGAATACCTGTATTTCGACGAGTCAAAATAGGCTGATAATCGGTTTTGGTGTTTATTGTGTACAAATTATCTTCTTATCTCTGCAACATGATATATAACCAATGATTTATTGATATAATAGAAAGCTCTTGAACTTTTATGAATGAATTTCAGAAACTTGGGAAATTTCAGATTCAAGAACCCTAAACAGTCTCCTGACTAGCAAGAGACTTGAGTGTGTTGTGTTGTGCTAACTCTTTAATTTAAATTCGTATACATTACGAATCCCAAGACGCTCAAACTACTCTTCATCATAGGGCCAATGACTTAGCATATATCCATTATTCTCCCAATATATTTTGGAGAATTCCTCTGTATCACTGGTACAAATGTCCACATTAGTCATGACAACAACCCCAAACCACTCACTACTCCTTATAAATGTTCTCAACCGGCTACAGCACGGATTATTTTTCCTGATCTTAACAGATTCCCATGTTTTCCCAAGCATCTTCTGGCCATTCGGCCTCACTTCCCTCCCATCCGAATCCCCAGAATGATTCCATATTTCTCTCCATGACGGCTGAACAGGCAACATTCGCTTCCAACTCGCTTCCTTACGCAAGAACCGCTCATCGCTAATTACTTTGTCCCAGTCAAACTCCAGATACTTCTTAACCTTATCATCAGGGTCAAATCCCCACTGCTCATTCGGCGATAGATCAGCACCGCTCTCAATCATCCATTGTGTAGGCGGCTTCGGACCGAAATTATAGTCGCAGCCTTCCTCGATCTTTGCACCCTTTCTATACGCCAAGTACTTTAAGAACGGGTTTATCCGAAACTTAGCAACAACGATCCCGTAATCATCTTCATCTTCATCTTTATCTTTAACTTCTAGCGGAATAAAGAATAGCCGTTTTTGAATTGACTGGTTATTATCAATAATACATTTGAACGTGCTATTCACGCGAGGCAAGTGGCAAAGTAGATCGTGGGCAGCACAGTCCTCCAGGATTTGCGTAAGAAGCTCAATAGTAGAGAAGACGGAAGTTGAGGGGCTAATATATTCGGAGTTGCTGAACTCCTTAGCTGTAAGTGTGGTTGTGAATGACCTGGCTGGACTGGTGGATTGAGACATTGCGGATGTGAGGATGATAAGGGGTTTGTTTTTGAGAATAGTAAGTTCTCTTCTGCTGAGCTTGCTTTCCTCACTATAAAAGTCACTAAAGCGATCGCTTAGATTTCTGAAGCCTGGAATCTGAATTGAGTTGAACCCCAAAGACTTGGGAAGTTCATAAACATATTCGTAAATAACAAACGTAACTGGCGTAAAGCAACACCATCCTAACCGGATTATCATTATTCCCCTCCGAAAACACATCAAGCCTTTGATATGCTTTTAGGAACAACTTACCTATCAATCAATGACATAGATATGTATAGCATATCAAATTTCTGGCTGGCCGAATATTAATGTGCAATTGCTACAGCCATAATTCGGGGATATTGACTTCAACCGGCACTCTGATACTAGGCATGAAGGCGGGACCCTGCGGGAGGCGCTTCTCCGCCATAAAGATGGCATGGGAGCACAAAATACTTACTAACAGCTACTAAAAGTAGTTATGCAGTAAATTAGTATCCCTAAAGCAGATTAGTAGCTCCTTCGATACCTAGCCTATTCGCATACACGGAGTTAAGAAGCTCCGAGCGCGAATACTACATAACGTAATTTGTGAGTTGAATAGGTCGTTTTGTCGTAAGTGATGGGATGCGGAGGTGTGGAGAGGAGATTAAGAGGCTTTTCAGGTGGGCCGCCATTACAGTGATCGCAAGTACAACAGTAATAAGTCTCTCGAAAGATCAGCAAATTAGACGAAAGAAAGTCCCTTGTTTACCAACCGAGACTACTAGGCAACTTCCAAAGAGTAGGAGAAATGACATATCAGGTACAGTCATCGCAGTTGTGGGAGCCGACAGTAGCACGTCTTGGTAATCAAGGAATGTACATGTACCATCTCTTTAACAAATCAACAGTACGGAAAGAACATAGACGAGAAACTATTGCTCCAGACTGATAGAGCCAGTTAGCCACATGGTATTATGCGTTTCTTAGTTTTGCTTCCGTAGCATACACAGCTTACACTACCTAATCCATACAAGGTTTCAATTTATCTCACAAAGTGTGCAACATCCTTAGCATCCTCAAATCTAACCTTCCCATCACCGCTAACCTCTGCCACATGAAAGCCGGTTGGTACGTCTGCGGTTTGTCTACTCGTAGCAATATCCTTTGGCTTAGTTGCTAAAGTCACAGCTTGCTGGATAATGCCAGCTTCTGTGTCCGCAATTTCGTTCACATCTCTCGACGTTAGCACGTCGTTTACCCGTGCCGCTCTCGAGGAGAGTAAGATCGTGGTAGGTCCATGGAATTGAAGAAACAATCTATCTCCCCAGATCGTTCTCCGTGCTGACGTTCGCAAAGTGAATAAGAATCTCCTAATGCCTTTCCACAAATCGGTTTGTTGCATCACCCTGAAGAACTTAATATCTGGAACCAAATGATTCAATCCAAGGTTGGGAACTTGGAAGCGCAGCCGGGAGGACTTTAACCTGTATGGCAAAGGAGGATGTTGAGTTATGGTGTATGCGACAACGTTCCCTGGGTGGGCAACATATTCCTCGCCAGCCTTCAATATGATCCTATAAACCTGCCCCGGCCCAGCCAGTGCAACCAAACCCCTTCCTGTAACTTGTGAATTACCCCAATGTGCTAGACTAAGTTGTCGATTTATTGTTGGGGTTACTGAAAGTGTATGTCCTGTCCATGCTAAGAGTGCTTTCCGTTGTGTTACCATCCAGTCCACAGTTCCATTCAGATGTAGTACTGTAAAAGAAGTAAGGGGTGATCTTGTAGATATTAATGCCGTTATCGGGCTTGTGGAGGTTATTTGCTGATATAAGAAAGGTATGCCGAGTGCTGCTCTGCGAAATGGTTCTAGTATGGACAATGTAGACTGCGCCTAAATCGAAAATTCCTTAGCTGACAATTCTTTGCCCTCTCAATTTCTGGAACGCTTACATTTTCTGCTTTCCCGCTGACTCCGACCAAAGTACCTCTTCTCGTATATAACTTTTGCGACGCCGATAACGAAACAGACAAAAGAGAATATGGAGCGCCTAAAACCTCAAAGCGAGCATCTACCAACGGAGAACTAATCAGTGACTTGACAAACAGCTAAAACAAGTATCAATTACCTGCAGTATCTGTACATGAATCAATTGAGTTGCTCAAAACATCTCCATTCAGTATGGGAGACTCCGAGGTGGTCGTTGCGCTGATATGAATAGCTCGCCGGCATTGCAGACTAGTATAAGAACTTTGAACTTTTCGCAGACTGTGAGTATTGCTATGCAGCGACAACCGACCGCGCATAGCCATTGCAATGCTGGTGGGTGTAAACGTGAAGTTCTTGTGTAGAATTTACTTATGATGTCGTCAATCCCAAGCTTTTGAATATTTACGGCCTCAGGCGGGCATGGGAGCGCCAATTGCGTAATAATCTCTTCGAATCACTAAAACACAGCTTCTTCGTAAGCTTCGAGTTTTTGGACAATAATTCGTGAAAGATAAGTTGAAACCGAGAAATTTTTTGTGTGCAATTTTTATGTTCCTTGGAACGACGACGTCAACACCAGTCTTCCCGAACCACCTAGTAAACAAACAAAGCTCGAAACTGCCCCTCCAAAAGCTGCACAGGGGAGAATGCGGGTGAAGCTTTGAGGTGAACCAATAGCTGCGCTAGCTGGAAGACAATGATACTGCGAACTCTGCAACGAGCCTCTTGCTCTGGAGCAAAGGTTGGGTTCCGACAAGCACAATGGATGCGGCCTGGGGTCGGTCTAAGGGTATTTACCAAAACCAGCGTGGGGTTTAAGGAAGCCGTGAAAGGCACCATCGCAGCTCAAGCCCAGAGGGAAACAATTGCAGCAGATAATGTTCCTGGCACAAAGCCAGAGAGTGCTTCGAGACCAGCGGCAGCAATACCTACTGCTTCGCGGAAAGATCCCCTAGCATTAGGAGACAAGACCAACAAGGAGCAGCGGAAGGCAGATTGGGCTATTCTGAAGGAGATGGCACAGTACTTGTGGCCGAAAGACAGTTTTGGAACAAGGGCTCGCGTTCTGATTGCAGTAGCTCTGTTGGTTGGATCGAAGGTATTGAATGTGCAGGTGCCATTCTACTTCAAGAGCATTATTGACTCTATGAACATCGATTTTGCTACTGTTGGAGGTACTGCCACCACTGTTGCGGGTTCTATGCTCCTTGCATATGGAGCTACGAGGATTGGAGCTGCGGTCTTTCAAGAGGTTCGCAACGCAGTTTTTGCGAGTGTAGCCCAGAAAGCTATTCGGAGAGTGGCTTGCAATGTCTTCGACCATCTTTTACGTCTGGACCTCAACTTTCACCTGACAAAGCAAACTGGAGGTCTGACACGAGCGATTGATCGGGGAACCAAGGGCATAAGTTTTGTTCTCACGTCAATGGTATTTCATATTTTACCTACAGCGTTGGAGATTTCCATGGTATGTGGTATCCTCACATATCAGTTCGGGGCCAAGTTTGCGGCCATCACGGCTGTGACGATGGTTGGCTATACAGCATTCACCATCTGGACAACAGCTTGGAGAACAAAGTTTCGGAGACAAGCCAACGCAGCAGACAATAAGGCCTCTACTGTTGCGGTTGATTCGTTGATCAACTACGAAGCAGTAAAGTACTTCAATAATGAGAAATATGAAGTTGGCAGGTATAACCAAGCCTTGAAACAGTATGAAAATTCTTCAATCAAGGTTGCAACATCACTTTCTTTTCTTAATGCTGGTCAGAATTTGATCTTTTCGTCTGCCTTAACAGCCATGATGTATCTGGCGGCTGAAGGGGTAGCTAAGGGGACGCTGACGGTAGGGGATCTTGTCATGGTGAATCAACTAGTCTTCCAGCTTTCAGTACCTCTCAACTTCCTCGGGTCCGTATATCGAGAGCTACGGCAGTCTCTTCTCGACATGGAGACCCTTTTTAATCTCCAGAAGGTCAACGTTGCCATCAAGGAGCCAGCAAATGCAAAGCCGCTTATACTTACTAAAGGTGGTGAAATCAAGTTCGAGAATGTATCATTTGGCTATCACCCGGACCGTCCAATCTTGAAGAATCTGAGCCTCACTATTCCGGCTGGCAAGAAAATTGCCATTGTTGGGCCCAGCGGGTGTGGAAAATCCACTATCTTGCGGCTCTTGTTCCGGTCATATGATGTTCAAGAAGGACGAATTCTGATCGATGACCAGGACATTACACAGGTCACCTTGGAGTCTCTGAGGAAGGCTATCGGAGTTGTTCCTCAAGATACGCCTCTTTTCAATGACTCCATCGAACACAACATTCGATACGGTGATCTGAGCGCCTCTCCGGAGAAAGTTCAAGCTGCTGCTCAAAGGGCTAAGATCCATGATATAATATGTACGCTTCCTGATGGCTACAATACCATGGTCGGAGAGCGCGGTATGATGATCTCAGGAGGAGAAAAGCAAAGACTGGCTGTCTCTAGATTAATTCTCAAGGACCCACCACTTCTTTTTTTCGACGAAGCTACTTCTGCATTGGACACTCACACCGAGCAAGCTCTGATGCAGAACATCAATAGCATCTTGAAGGACAAAGCCAGGACTAGCGTTTTCGTCGCTCATCGATTACGGACCATCTATGATAGTGACAAGATTATTGTACTGAAAGAAGGCCAGGTAGCTGAAGATGGAACTCATCGTGAACTTATTGATACCGGAGGCGTATACTCTGAGCTATGGAGTGGTAGGTCATATTTCTTTGGTCCGTTGCTATACACAATCTAACTATTGGTAGCCCAGGAGACCTTGTTTAATGATGAAGGAGAGAGAGAGATAGATATCGAACGTGAGATCGAGGATGAACAGACCAACACGCCCTCCTGAACTTGCTCTATAACCTAAAAACATATTAGGGAAAGCTTCATAACCCCAAAAACATATCAGGGAATGCTTGATAAAGCATAGTATAGATTTTTCTCGCCACGAGCGGAGGTGGGCCTCCCGGAGTCACCTATTTGGCTTCATTTGTTGTATCTATTCTGCATTAGGAGTCAAAGCGGGTTTTTTGTTTCCAACCCCTCAACTCAACCAAAATTTGTCACTCGGAGGAGGGATGATTGGCATCTGGATTGTGGATGAAGCTGGGTTTCATGATGTCGCTAGTAGAAAATACCTCCGTCCTCAGCGCTCTGATTTCCTCTTCTCTGGTAAATACAAAGTTTCTCATCACTCAGAATCCAGCTTAAGCTGAAAATTCTCTGAGGCCTCGAAATTGCAAACACCTTCCTAAATTTTGCCCTCCTACCCACTTATGCAAAGCCAGCTTGCTCGGGCCTCGAAAGTGGCGGGATTCTTGATATTGGCAGGGGGCGGAACGGGCTGGGCAACACGTTTTCTTAACTTCAGTCCAAAGCCCTGTCATGCCCATTCTTCCCATTGGATCCCACCATCTCGGCCGTGGGGTACAATCACGGTCGCTAGATACCATGCGGCTTAGATTGGAGCCCGCGAGTCCAAAGTAACAAATGGACTCACCTTGGGAGCTTGGCAATACTTTTGGTGGGGACGATTGTGTTCCCACGACCAAGTTTGACCACCCATGGTAGCCAGACAGGGGAAACGATCGGAAGGGGCTTGTTTTGTTCTTATCTGCTTTTCTCTTTTCCTTACTTCTACTATTCATATATCCAATTCTTGCGACAGGTTTCAGCGATTCGGTTTCGGGATTTCAGGTCGTCTTCGTACAGTGTTAAAAGAATTGCTTTTTACTCAAAGATCTAAGTGAACTCTTGAAACAAGCCCGGCATATCTCGAATCGATTGACATCTCACTCCTCGACGGAATACCTACTCTCTTTCATTTTCGATTTCTGCTAGCCATTCCAAAGGAAACTTGTGCACAAACACCTCTTCCTACAGCTTGCCTCTTGGTATACGCAGCAATGGGACTCATCGACCTCCTCCAACAGAAAATCGAGCTCTTCCGCCTCGAACAACGCTACAGTCGTGGCCGCAACCGTCGAAGCACCTTTGTCTCCGAAGCACAATATGTGGATGGCGAATATATATACTCTCCCTCATCCAGCTATAGCGCGAAATGCACCGCGAGAACCTCAAACCAGGAGATGCCCGAGAGTCCTATGAGCGCCTCCAGCTATGGGAGTAAAGGGAGTGCGAGGGAAGGAGTGGAGAGTAAGGAAATGAAGAAGGATAGGAGGACGAGTAGGATTGGGTGGGGAAGTAGCCGGCAGGAGAAGAGACAGTCGAGATTTGGTGTTAGGGAGGTGCAGTGGAATGAAAACCCTAGGACATGAGTCTATCTATGGCGCAATTTCACCTTACACGAACTCTGGGCACTAGCATCGAGGATGAGGGTGGATAGGAACAAGAGGCTGGATGTTCGTTACGATCAACTATTGATACGATCCTGAGCGATTTTATGTGTTACGAACTTCTTCTGGTCCGACAGTTTTGTTGGTTCTTCATGGGGCCGTGAGAGCCATTATCCTTTGTACTCGCTATCACAGCGGATTTTCCTGTGTTAACTGTATATATATATTTGTGGCCATGTCTAGAGTGGTGGATATGTTGTACGAAGCTGTTAAGCTGTGCTCTCCTTCATCGGATATGACGACTACTTACCGAAGAGGGGGGTTTATTCGTCCGAAAATGCAGGAGGCCAATATAAAGCCATTCTAAACTCCCTTGAAATTATCCACACATCATCAATACCAATAAACAAGTAAGATCATAGGGAAGGCTCTAAAGAATTCTTTATACTCTCCTTGTAATGGATCTCAATCAAGTCTAGTATTTCATTGGTCCTTTTCATAATCCTTGAGAGATTGTTCTAGTCGATAAATGTAAACAAGGCTTTTCGGCACTCAGTCCCCGGGTAAGCATCTGCTATCAGTTACGACGTACCGCCATTAGATTTCCACATTTATGGAGACCGCACAAGAATTTCTAATTATTACTTCTTTCCAAAGCCGCAGGCAGCCTATTTTACATATCACATACTCCTCTCCAAATTCGAGACTACACAGTCCAAGAGCCTTAATGCATATGGTTTATCACCAGTCTGGATATACCCAACCCTGTTTTGGACAGACTTGCCAATATTATGATAGCACCTCAAAAGGATTCGCCAAACTTTAGACTCTTAACGGTACCTCCCGTACTGGAAGGAGCTCAACAAAGGCTTTTGCGACCAGTTGATAACAATCAAGAATGTTGTGGAGTTGCAGCAGCGTTTAGCCATTATTGCCCCCCTTCTTTACCTTGCCGAAAAGAGCTTGTCTATGTGAAAGAGATATTGATTCTCAAGGCACAGTATTCTATTCACTACGAGCTGTACAACAAATGGTAATTCAGTAGGTTCTCAACACTGCTTTGAAGATGTTGGATCGATTTTATAAGATCTGCCTGCCCTCACTAGAGGCTCTGAACCAACCTGGTTGCCATGGTTGACAGCTACCAAGTATCTACAGTTTGTTGTACTTTTCGGAGATCAATATAAAATTTGACCTTTGGAAATCAAACCGCTGCCGCGGGGAGTCTGCTAGATGTAACTGGGATGGAGATAAACTTAAGGAGACAAAGCTATGGATAGTGTTGGCAGCGTAGATTCGGATGCTGGATCTAATACAGCGGTGGGAAGAGAAATTGGATGATATTTCGAGATAAAGTAGGTGTATACAATAGTTTTATTGGCTGCTTTGCAAATTAGGACTCTTTTAGTGGCCTTAGAGGTGTTAGTACGGGGGTCGGCTCTTAGGTGATGTTGTTTTGTAGACCTGGCTGTAGATGCTGATGTAGAGGAAGATATCATTCAGGGATTCTGTAGAATGTTCATTGTATTAGTGTACTAAACAGTGATTGTAATCAAATGGAGGGAGTGGTTAGTTGCCGACTGTTGATATTGAATTTATCTAACGTTATAACGTGCCAAGCTTACTTGCAGCTAATGTACCTGAGCTGCCCGACCTAATGGTAATTAAGGCAAGAAAGCCACGGCCCAAAACTCAATGAGCTTAGGCAAACTAATGCTTTCGTTTCCCTCCTAGCTATCTTCGATCTGTTCTGTCGCTCGAACTTTTTATTACCTATCCTCCACAAAAGTACAAGCTGTATATGCGCAAAGAAAGAAAAGTAACGGACCAGAATGAGATTACACAAGCACCTAGCTTACCTAAGTCGTAAACCTCAAGATGGACAAGTCCTGGCGGCAATGGAGGTTCCCGACTGGAAAGATAGCTTATTAACCTTACGCACTCGAGGCGCTCTCGATACTATTTTTAAACATTTGGGTAGCGTTGTTTCCCAGAATTACTTGTATGGAAGATGAATTAGCAGATTGTTATGTTACCTAGAAATTAGAATTGAAAAGAGCTGTATTTCTCCGACTCACTGCCGAAGCGCGCCCGTACTAGAACTCTATACAGTCTGTAAATTCATGGGAAATGGACAGTCTGGAAAAAAAAACTTTGGAAGGAAATGATGAGGTTTCGAGAGTTTCAGTGTTTCTGTGATAATTGGGAGATACCCGTCTTCAGGTCTGTGTGACTTGTCGGAAAGCCTAGAGTTGAGGCTATTTAGACTTTGGAAACGCTGGTTGTGGTTGGAAGGGAAATCCCGATATTCGCTGGTGACATCAGATGAGGCTGGAAGAGTAATCCCTGTGCCGATCCCCAGGAGTGGTGATCTTCCAACTTCAACCTTCTAACCACCATCCATCGCAAGCTCAAACTCGAATTCGGCCACCTAAACATTTCCAATTAATCATGGCATCATACGCACTTCGTCGATTGGCGCTCTCCTCTTCTGCTCGCTCATTCCACAGCTCAGCACGATCGTTCATCAAGATCGGCGAGAAGCTCCCCAACCTCGATGTTCTAGTTGAGAACTCACCCGGAAATAAGGTGGATTTGAGTGAATTCACCAAGGGAAAAGCTTTGATCATTGGTGTCCCGGCTGCATTCAGTAAGTCTTGACATTAAAATTTCAATCGATCTACCTACCACTTAACTAGCTACAAGAAATGCTCTGGTGCCGAAATGTACCCTACAAGAAAGCTTTCTGACTATGTAATAGGCCCTTCATGTTCAAACTCTCATGTTCCTGGCTACATCAACAACAGGAATCTCAAAGACGCTGGTAATGTTTTCGTCATTGCAGTCAATGACCCCTTCGTGTAAGTATATGAGGCTTGATAGCGCGGTATTTAGATCATATAGTCGTGGTCTACTAATTCCATAATGCATTTGGGTTCCAATAGTGAAACCTTACTGACATTTCTCAATTGATTTAGTACCAAAGCATGGGGTGAATCACTTGACCCAACTGGCAGCTCAGGTGTAAGCACAACTTCATATCCTCTTCATAGTACCTATCTTTGCTTACAATAAGCAGATTCGATTTCTTGGTGACCCTACTGCGAAGTTCACAGAAGCACTGGATTTAGCCTTTGATGGATCTGCCATTTTCGGTGGCCCAAGAAGTAAGAGATATGCCATGGAAGTTGAGGATGGGAAGGTCAAATCACTCCACGTTGAACCTGACAACACGGGCCTTGATGGTATGATACTCATCACCTTCCAAAAAATATTGCTAATGTGTTCCAGTGTCTGCCGCTGAGAAAGTGTTGGGTTGATTTAGCCTTGAGGCTACGCGACTTTCGGAGGAGAACTAAGGACAAACTCGGTGCATTATTAATTTAGTTTGAATGTCTGTGCGAATGAGTAGATGTATGAATTGAAAGGACTATTGCAAAAGGCAGTTTCCATTCTCCATTTGCAGCAATTGTTCTTGAGATGCAATAAAAGAGTATAGTCCATTCGTGTGTGTACCTTATCCTGGTGTGGCACAGAGAGTACATTCTAAAGGGGATAAAAGCAAGGTTCAAAAGGACCAATACTGGCCTTCTTTGGGAGATTTTCGAAACACTTCCTATAATAAGACCTGCTTACTATACCAAAAAAAAACAACTACTTGGTTTGAATCACGTGATGGATTTGCTGTTAAAACTAAATATAGCAAACAAAGTACTACTCAAAGTATCAGCAAAGTGATGTGAGTGAATAACCACACAGTAGGAGAGAGGATTTGGTATTCACCGCATCTTAAATCATTGAACCGGGGTAGGAATGTTCAGGTGAAGCCACCATCGTTATCGACAGCCGATTAGGTTCTTGGCTGGGAATGACATCCCTTCTCCTGAACCGTACCCCGAAACTGTAAACCAACGACCTTGACATATCCAAACCCTCCGACTCTAGAATTCTATCTTCGCCACCCCTGCCTAACTCATATGCCGACTGGCCATCCAAACCCCATCGACAGAACCATCTTAGTCACCTGAGTCACGCCTAACCCGGCAGCCTTGTGTCTGAATCTCGTCATTCCTCGTAGACGACACAACACATACCCAACAGCTCCTTTCCCGTCGTCACCATTTCTTCCCATCCTAGAAAGAGAAAGGCTGCTGAGGCGGAAACTACTTACAACAAAAAGACCTGTTCAAGTAGTAGGGCAGCTTCAGCAGCGGACACAGCAGCACCGCCAACGCCACTTACCATCGATAGCACAGCGATGGATTCCGAGGATGAATTTATGTCTGGCATGTCCAGCGACGGAGAGGATAATATCCTACAGGATGAGAGCGACGATGGATCAGATGGAGATGGTATGTTTGGTTATAATTTTCTCTCATACCCCACCTCCATTTCTAACGTATATTCGATGTGGCAGACTTTGGGTTTGACGAACCCGAACCCGATCTAGGTTATTCGCAGAAGGACTCTGTCAAAAAGGAGAAGAAGTCCTATGATATCAACTACAAAGTCTACCACCCGGTCGATATTCAAGCCCAACAAGATGATCTCGTCAATGAAGTTAATATGATCCTTGATATTCGGAAGGAGGACGCGGCTATTCTACTACGGCATTTCCGATGGAACAAAGAGCGGTTAATAGAGGATTATATGGACCGTCCGTCGAAGGTGCTCGAAAGTGCTGGACTAGGCCCCAGCACGACAGGACCTCCAAAACTCGAGACGATTGCGGGGTTCGAGTGTGACATTTGCTTCGATGATGGCGGGTCACAAACCTTTGCCATGAAGTGCGGTCATCGATATTGTGTCAACTGCTACAGACAATATCTGGCACAAAAAATCAAGGAGGAGGGAGAAGCCGCCCGGATCCAATGTCCCTCTGATGGCTGCAAGCGAATAATGGATTCCAAGTCCTTGGACCTCCTAGTCACATCCGAACTACAGCAACGCTATCACGAACTTCTCACTCGAACATATGTTGAAGATAAGGAATATCTGAAGTGGTGCCCAGCTCCAGATTGCCAGAATGCCATCGAGTGTGGTATAAAGAAAAAGGATCTCGATAAGGTTGTACCTACAGTTGCTTGTGATTGCAAACACCGCTTCTGTTTCGGCTGTGGTGTAGCAGACCACCAACCTGCCCCATGCGATCTGGTTAAGAAGTGGCTGAAGAAATGTGCGGACGACTCGGAGACTGCCAATTGGATATCGGCCAATACAAAGGAATGTCCAAAGTGTGGCTCGACCATCGAGAAAAATGGAGGATGTAATCATATGACCTGTCGAAAGTGCAAGAACGAGTTTTGCTGGATGTGCATGGGCGTTTGGTCGGAGCATGGAACAAGCTGGTATAACTGCAACAGATTTGAGGAGAAGAGTGGCTCGGAAGCTCGAGACGCTCAAGCAAAGTCCCGGATATCCCTTGAACGATATCTTCATTACTACAATCGATATGCCAATCATGAACAATCTGCCAAGCTTGATAAAGACTTGTATCAAAAGACAGAAAAGAAGATGATTCAACTGCAGACTGCATCTGGGATGTCCTGGATTGAAGTGCAATATCTCAACTCTGCCTCTCAAGCACTTCAGACATGCAGACAAACTCTGAAATGGACCTACGCTTTCGCTTTCTATCTTGCCCGCAATAATCTTACAATTATGTTTGAGGATAACCAGAAGGATTTGGAAATGGCAGTCGAGGCTTTATCAGAGATGTTTGAGAAGCCTGTCACAGATCTTGCAGATCCCAAGCTGAAGGTGGAAATTATGGACAAAACTTCATACTGCAACAAGCGTCGGGTTATCCTGCTTGCTGATACAGCAGACAATCTCGCAAATGGTGTGTGGACCTGGGGTATCAGCTTCTGATTACCCGATCTTCCATATGATATTTCCCTTCCCAACCCCCAGTACTGAGTATTTGGATAGCTGACTAACCATTCTTCATTTCGCAGGAGGATGGGAGTTCTCATCACAAAGTTCCTAATTCTCCATTGCCATGTCTCATTTGTTTGGGCAATGTCAAAGTCTATATTGCATCATCGCGGCGTTTTCTGAGTTGGAACCACTCCGAAGGGTTATTTTCTTTCCTACAAGCGGTCAATTAGCATGGATAACATGAAATTGGGTGCATCCTCGCACAACTGCAACACGCGGCGTTTTCCATGGCCACATGGCTAGGAGAGGGATAGGCTCCATTTTGATATTTGCGGTAGCTAGCGTGGCTTTGGGAATCATTGATATCGGCGTGGGATGGAAGGGGTCTGGTGGTTGGAGGTTATGGTTATGATGATTGCGTATAGTACATAGAATAAGACTTAAGTGATCAGCCAATGCAACTCAGTATTTCCGCGGCTGGCGAATTCCCATTGGGAACCTGCATTTTCCTAATTCACTTAGGGACAACTTCTTATGCCCATCTCGTTACCCATTTCTGCTTTGCTCTTCACATATCTGCTCCCCTCTGGTACTGTTCGGCTCATGGATTGCCTCTCGCAAATATGTCTATATCTATATTGCTGCCACCTAGATATCACATCCTGCTAGAACAGATTATTACCCTCAAAATGATTGGTGTAACGAGAAGAGCCTGATCACGTGCTACCATGTCCTAGCGCGTTTTTCTAGGTATTGCTGTATTTCAATCTATTCCAACTCTGAATTTCTTCCCAATTCGATACACATACATTTTGCTCTGGTCCTTCTACTCTTGAGCTCCGATAAGGACAACCCAGGACGTACATGCAAAAACCACATGGGATCCTGAAGTGAAAGCACTCGCCGGGCTATCCCCTGGTGCATTTTACCTCTGTGACTGACAGTTAACATGCTCGTTTTGGAACTTCACACGGATAACCCAGGCGTAGACTTATCCTACACCATCAAAGTGCACTTACCCGGCATCCTTGTTCAAGATTTCCACTTCCTGCAAAATCGTCCCACCACACTGATCTTGCATAAGCTTCCAGTACGAGATTGGCGATTCAGTGTCTTCAACCCACGCGATGCTCCAAAACTTTCTCGAACAATGTACGCTAGAACATCCATCCTGTATCAACAATACCTAGCTGCGAAACACAGCAACCAACCCTTATTTATTTTTTTGTGCCAGTTTCAGTCCTCCACAATTCCGTCATACACCCCCGTACGCATCTGGTAGGATGGCTAGTCTTCAGACATCAATTGTCTTAGCTAGTACATTTCCAGACGACTGGATTCTCCTTCGCTTTTATTTGGCCTATAAAAAGAAACAATTATGGAATTCATCCTATGATAACTCCTGTCCAACTGCCAAGCCTTGCTGCTAGCTTAATGAGAGATGCACTCATTGTTGCCGTTGACAGCTGCATATGTATATGAGGTTATTGTTCCCCACCCAAAAGCGTAAGCCACCAACTCCCTTCTATCCATCCGCAAAAGTAATAGAACGCAACAATACTGCCTCCATCGCTAAAACGGTCTGAACACAGCCCATGGGAACTGCCCCTGATTCCCTTCGGCTAAGTTTCCCACTTTGGTAAAACATCAACAAAGGCTGCCCCATCACCGCAACTACAGGCTATGAACCACAAAGCTACTAATGCGCAATAGACGCTGATGACAAACCTTATCCCCTTAATACAACCACCATGATACAACTAGGTGTGAAATAAATAAGTTTTTTGTATTTCTATTTGGTTCAACTCGTGCTTACTCCGCTTTGATGCAAGAATGTGTATACGTAACCCTCTTAGTTAACAATTTCCTAAACCTTCGAACGCCAATCTTGTACTTCTCATCCGTAACTCCTATGCCATACAAAACACCTCAACACCTAAAACAAATGTCCTTCTCAACTTTTTTCATTTCCATAAAACACCATTCTGTAGACTTCTCATCAACTTTATTGATTCATGCTTTGTTTAGTAGTACCGTAATATTCCTCACAAGAAAGCACTCAACCAACATAGGCAAATCTCCCGAAATCCACCCGAGACTCAATCACAGGCGAGGGCGGCTCGTCCTCTTCGCTATCATGGATAATAGCATCTTCGCTTCCATTCATCAACGTCATGTTTTCGGTCTCATCTGGCACTGCATACCTATTAGCATTTATCTAAACGACACTGAACCCAATGAGTAGAGAACTGGGATATGCAGACTTACATGGCAAAGGAACCATAGCTGCATCCACCACCTCTGGAAACGGCACACTACCCTTACTCAATAATGATCTTCTCTTGCCGCCCATATTCGAGATCTTAGCCATAAGCACAGGAGTAGAAGGCGGTGTCATCGGCAGCTTAGATCGATTAGCAGCACTCGCTCCAAGACGTTGGAGGGGTGTAAGTTTTGATTTGGATGTAAACATTGGGTGGGATTTTGGTGCAGAGATGGTGGGTTTGATGGCTAGTGGGATACGTGAGGGCTTGGTGGTGCTCGATGCAGGTGTGAATTGATTTTGTGTAGTGGGTGTTGGGGTTGCAGCGGCGAAGGAGAAGTTTGACTTTAGGTTGGCAATGGAGGGATAGGTTGTTGGGGTCGCCGACGGGGTTGCTGGGGGGTCATATGAGCTTGTAACGGAGGCTGATGGTGTCATCCCTGGATTCGAATCTTGTGAAGCTGACTGGGCGCTTGCTATTGCTGGAGAGAGATCTGGGAATGGAGCTGGAGATGGCTCTCTTCTCACTTGCTTACTTTCCGCAGCTTCCGCAAAAATGGCGATCTTCTTTCCACCTTTTGACTTTCCGCCACCAAATCCATCAAAGTCAGGAAGACTAAGCATTGCCTCTTCAACAGAATCATCAGAAAAGATCGTGATATCACCTTTCTTGAGACGCCTGGATCTGGAGACTTTTCTGGTTGTAGGACTAGGATCAACCACTGATCCAAAGAATGGGCTGCGGCCGAATCCAGACAGCTGCCCCGATTTGGGAGACGGAAGCTCAATATCGTCACAAAGTCTAGCGCGCTTGGGAGGACGAGGCTCTGAAATTGTTGGAGTGCGGGTGTGGATTCTAGCATGATTGATAATTGGAGGGGGAGCAGACCTAGGAAGTTCGAGTTCAGTGCGTGATCTGTTTAGATATGGACGAGCATGGCTTGGATCCCATGGTCCAGAATTGCGTAGTAGCGCATCTTGCTGACTTGGAGACGGTGTGAAACAGTTGATATCTAGTTCTGCCAGAGGTATACGCTTCTTAACATACTTATCCATCGGCTTCGATTTCTTGAGGTCATTAGAGGAAGCTAAGACTTGTGGTCGTGTCTGTGGCTTTGCCCATGGCGTTGTTGGAGCACCCATCGTATTTGTAATAGGAATGATTGGTAGCTTTGTCATTGGATTTAAATCACCAGTCGCAACGCCTTTTGCAATCTCTGGTTCAACATGGGCCCCTAAATAAGGCATGGCATCCAGATCTATTGGTTGCTCTGGTTCAGTGTGGAGCACTATTTTTTCTGATATGGGACAATAGACGCGTTGATGGAGGAAAGTGAATTCGGCTTGGTAGAAAGCTGAGAGATATCCATCCGGGACACGAAGAGAACCATCAAATTGTAACATCCGTAACACCTTCTCGACCGTTTTGTGCTTGCGAATAAGTCGATATGCAGTTTTCAGCCCCATGTTTTTGATGCTAGCGAGATAATCGCAACCGCTTAAGATCGCCATACGTCTAAACTCTGTCTCCGACCAACCGGTTAAGCTAATCTCGCGGCATGCGCTGAAATCTGCTTTGTTGACCTCTATGCAGTTTCCGTACTGGTCCAACTTCGTTAGAAGACACTTTGCCCCAAATACCAAGAGATCGGAATCCTCCGATAGAATCCCATCAATGATTCCTTTCCTCTCTAGATAGACTAGCTGAGAGTCGGCTTCGTATGGTGCTACTATATATTTCACGTTGGATTTCTTCAGTTCGTCGATTAGTTGCCTGGCCATTTCTGGAGTCACATCCACCGCTTTTTGGAATTCCAAGTATGCTTGCGATTTTTTCCCTGCATTCAACAGTTCTAAGCCAGTCTTCTTACTTTCACTTCTCCTCTTCAAGCGGTCTGTTTCTGTACCGGCTTTGCTAGGAAGATAATCTCCGTCGAATATCAAATATGGAGTGACGCCATAATGTTGTAGCATTCGAACTCGATGCATAGAAAAGTCGACAAATCTGTGATTTGTTAGGCATGGATTCGGTCCTGGATTGTTTTTAAAGGTACCTTCTGGTCGGCTTGTCTAATGCCAGCTCCATAGCACAGGCTACAGTCCCACGGTGAAGCCATCCATAGGCATCAACACCAATAGTTTTCCCTTCAAACTTCTTCAGATTACATGGCTTATGAATAGACTTTAGTAATGGCAAGAGCCCTACCAGCTAGTGGTTAGTCCTGATCCGAATTCTTGATTTAAGGTAGGGGCTAACCATTGATTCCCATTCTGAATGCTCTGCTGCACAGCAAAATATCCAGCCGGTACTTGTACCTCTGTATTCACACAAACATGAGGTAGCCTCCAGGTAAACAGGACTCTTGGAAATAGCAAAATATGGAGGCCAATAGTCCAGTACCGGTATTATGTCGTAGAATGTCGAGTTGTCGTGGGGTAGTCGTCGATTAGTCGTTGATATTGCTGAATTTGGCCATTGGAATCCTGGACGCGCTTTGGGAAGAAAGTGTGACCCGCGACGCGACCTTGGAAGCTTGGTCGTCGGCAAGGGAACGGAATCTCCGTCACCCAGCAGAGCTACAGTACCAGGCCAAGCGTACAGTGCCTACAACACATAACAAGGTCAGAATGAAGCCACCTGGATCTTGGATGACCTACTTCAAGTGATGGTGAAGTTCCAATTAATTATCATGACCTTCGCATATACACACTTCACCTAAGCATAAATTATTCCAACCTTCGCTGCATTTTGCCTGAGATGTCATAGTAGCCGCCGTACCCATTTGACCAACGTTGCGGGGAGCGACGATAAGCGATAGCGATAAAAAGTTGTGCCTCCATCCTAAAAAAAAGTCCCAATTACTTCAGCACCATCAATCTCCCACCTCTCTATCACCGCCACAATGCCAAAATCACTAGAAAAGACCCGCAAGAAGATTGCGAAAAAGAAGGGGAATATTACCGCTTTGCATGAGAATTCCCGAGATTCCCAGCGGTTACGAAGGGCTGAGATGAGGGACCACAAACTGGTCCGGGTCGCATCTGCACGAAGGAAGAACGATCAACCGCTTGGTATGTTTGGTTATTGAGAGTGGGTTGCATAGATGCTAATTGATGATAGTTGTACGGGCTGCATATTTCCAGGAAGCTATTCGGAGAAATGAAGGGAAGCCGCTGGAGATAGATGCTATTCAAACTTTGATTCGGGAGTGAGTGTTGACCAAATCAAATCAGCGAAAGAAGAAATTCTAAACCATATTAGTTTTGTCCATCAGCATGATGAGGAGTTTAGCAACCTAAAGAAGGAACGCCGGGCGGGAAGACCAGCGAGCACAAGGGAGGATGTACTAAAGATGAAGATTGCAGCCGATGAGAAGGAATATGAGAACGGATTCTGTGAGTATCTCACGTCATTGAATACACCATTAGCTAATTTGTTTAGATATGCCGGACCTTACGGATACCAACAATGTGATTTTTTTGGACAGATGGGAGGGAGCTTGGGCATACTTGTCGACACTGAGTTGGGTTTTGGTATCGAGCGCAGGAGAGATAAAACCAACAAAGTTTCCACCGAAGGGCCAGGCATGATGCAAAGGAATATATTATATGATTGGCGTTTTGGGGTTTAGCACAAAGGCAATTGATACCAGTCTTCATGTTTGGAAAAAGCTACACTAGAGGAAAGCTCCGATATTTATTCCGAAAATCCATGCCCTTGAAACCATCTGACAAGTGAGAATGTTGAAGGATACAAGCGATGTTGTACGGCAGGAACATCTTACAATTTCATGTGAAGTCTATATTTACAATAATTTGGGCAGAAGGTGCGTGATAACTAAAAGACTTCTTTCCCGCCAAGCTCTTTCTTCCCGGACATACAGACAGTAGATTAATGCAGTTTACGAGTTCTGTTGCAAGTTTGATTTATAACCTAAAAAAATAAATTCTTCAATATCTAATGTTGAACTTGATCTCCGAGGCTTCGTGCCCAGTCTCAGCCTTGTGGTCCCACTTTTAAAGTTTAAAAAGCCTTCCCGGCTTCACATTGTTTTCTCCTTAATAAACATCAACCTCTCCATCTGCAATTTCACCACCAACACATCCCTTACTTCCCATATACATACTCGCCATCATGTTCAGCATAAGATCATACGTTCGCTCAGCGCCAAGAGCCGTAACACGATTGACATCCTCAGCGATACGGACTCCTACACTCCGTCAATCCTCCTATTTACAAGCAGCATGGAAGCCATCACGAACACAGTTTGCGTCTGCATTCTCAACATCATCGAGTCGGAGGGCGGCTGGTGATGAGGAGCTTGTACAAAAGCTTGATGCTGAGATCGGACTGGAGAATGAGATGAAGGAGACCGAGGGTGTTCCTACCAGCGTTAAGGACTTTCTCGAGAATGGTCCTTTTGAGGTCACTGATGTACCTGGAGAGGAGGAAGTTGTTCTGACTAGAAAATACGAAGATGAGACGTGAGTTTCTTCCTCAATTCCAAAATTTCTTGAAGCTGATGGTTCCTAGCATCCGCATTACTTTCTCAATTGCAGACCTCAACAACCTCGACCCCGAGGCTGATTACCAAGATCGCGCCATGGGTGATGAGGAGGATCTAGACGGAGAGGAGAAATCCGAAAACGAAGAAGGACAGAACGAGGAAGAGCCATCGTACCCAGCACGAGTCAACGTCGTTGTTGAGAAAGCTGGAAAGGGTGCGCTTGCTATTGAGACCGTTGCACAGGATGGCATGATTGTCATTGAAAACGTCTACTACTACAAAGATGCCGCTCACGCCTATGCCAAAACCGTTGACAAGGTTCACGAGCGTCAAGACCTCTACGTCGGCCCACCTTTCAACAATCTTGATGAGGATCTACAAATTTTGTTGGAGAGATATTTGGAGCAGAGAGGAATCAACACCGCCTTGGCCATCTTCGTACCCGATTACATTGACATGAAGGAGCAGAGGGAATATTTGGGATGGTTGTCGAATGTCAAGGACTTCGTTGCCACCGAATAGATGATTAATGGTTTGGGAGGGGGCGCTCACTTCAAATGTTGTCTTCTTACTTTTTTCCACTCTTCTGTACAGCCTATGTAAGATATCAACAATATTGGAATGTCTATCATAGAATGGCCAAGGGCACGTAATGTCAAAATACTCAAAACTACTATCTATTTTGTCTTTCTTTCTTTCTTGCACATGCATTGACATAGTTATTCTGTGAACCCCAAGACCAGCAGTATTTTGAATTGCTTCTTTCAGTATCTTGCATTTATCTCGCATTCACCTCCCATTCACCTCGCTAAACACAGGCACTGTTAGTCCCAGGATGCAAATTACTGGCGTGAATCATCACCTCTTGAGTGCCTTTTGGCATCCAACAAGGTATAAATCCGCCCGGCCACCAAACCCAAAGATACCAACAAAAACTTCAAGTTCAAAAGAACAAGCTCTCAAGGTAGGGCTGGACCAAATTATAGTAGTTAGTTACCCGAAACACATGGAATATCACCTATCTGGTAGCAAATTCAGGCGGTTCATATAAAAGATTACCTTGTCTAATATACATGTGACAGTTACGTGAGGTCTTTTCTTTTCTGTTACTGTCTATGCGAGATATTGTTGTTCATAATTCTCTGTTACTTTTGACATCCAGTCTTTTACTCGTTCCTGTAGCATTGGTATCCCTACATGTCCTAGTGTCTAATCACCGCAACTAGTCCTACTTGATCTAACATAGACCCCCCACCGCATTCTATTTGGAACATAGACATGTCTATTGAGTGCAGTGTTCCAGTTCTTGAGAAAATCCTGCCAACTATCTTAAAATTGGACTTTCAATATCCCAAGCAGTTTCATAGCAAAAGGAAGACATATTTCCTAACTCAAGCCTGCTCGCCCCCTCGCGTTAAAAGTACACACCTAAAATTTGTTAGTAGGTTGGGTTTTAAGGTTTAGGGAAGTGCTTCGAAATCTAAGAGCTACTCTAGGAGTTGACAAAGCTTCTTTTCTCAATTGAAATGACAGAGTGTTCCTATAACAGCCCTCGGAGCTCCAATGTGTGGTTCTTGTCAAGGGAAAGTGCTCTTCGTAAATGAATCAGATCACCTACCTCACTTCCACACATCTCCTCTCAGATTCATCCCCATCCATCTTCAAACCCCCAACTCTCTCCCTTTCCACCTCGAGCTCCTCCGCCGCCCTCTTTGCCACCCAATCCAAGTCCCCCCTCCATTTGGGTGTCTCTAAAAATGCGGTCTCGCCTTTGAAACCTCGACCAAACTCCACCACAATACATACCTCCTCTAAGGATTTCATCCTCGCTAAAACACCTAACAAACCAGCATCTCGGCATCCGTTCCAGACTCGCAAGTCGAGAGCTAGAGAGTGGAGAAGGTGGCGATGTCGGGACGTACTGAGGTTGTAGAGGAGATCGGGGAGATGGGTGGCCAGCATAGGGGCGAGATTAGTGATGTATACAGTATCTCTTGCGGGGTAGAATGGAATAGGGATGATTGGATTTGCGGTTGTGGTAGAGGAGAGACGGAGGTTGACATAATGGTGCTGTGTGAGGGAACGGGACTCGTGATTAATTGACAAGGTAAGTGGGGGTGTAGTGCTTGGGATATATGTGTTATGAGATGGAGAGAATTGAATTGAGAGGATTCGCGGTGTAGGTAAGCTGGAGAACCAGATTTTGAGACGAAGTTCTGTGGGTAGAAGTGGGAATAGGGGGAATAGCAATGGTGCCGTATTGGTTGATGAGGATGTAGTTTGGATGAGTGATGAGGGCTTTGATGTGGGATCTGGGTGTAAGAGATCATCCGTGAGATGGTGCATGTTTAAAAGCGTGTCAGCTGTAGACTCAAACTTGAAGAACGTTAATTGCTGTTGTATATACTATATTTGTATTGACGTATGATGCCTAGATGAAGTCAATTAAGTTCGCTTATTGTGCACGTGATAGCCCCTTTAATACTTCCCAGATTTGGTAGAGATTTCAAAGTGGCATTAATGATAGGAAAGAATAAATCAAGCAATGGATTCAACTTTCTTACATAAACTAAATCTATTGTTAGCTCGTTAATACAGAATGCAGGTCTTACAAAAAAGAATTCCTGCAATACAAGACGCACAATATTATATCCAGGGCTAGCTGAATCGCGCAGAACATGTCGAATTTAACATATATTCGTAGCAACCTGGCGATTCTGTGAAGTCACAGGTTTCTTCGTGTCTCTGACGACTGGACTAGAGGACCTGAAGTAAGTTGAGGAAGCCGTTTTTAACTTAATCCTCTTGATCGATCTTTGCTTTGCGGCTAGAAAACCTCTTAAGATGAGGACATTTTTTATGCACTAGTCTGCTGAATGTGAAAAATACTTACGATGAACCATGCAAGATTTTGTCAAGGAAGCTGAATAACACTAGTCTCGATAATCTATACAGAGGAAAAAACTTGTGCAAAATGTGCGCCTTTCAACAATGCCATCATAACTCCAAAGATTCGCTATAGCCTATATGCAACCCTTCATACTATTTAAAAAAAATTAAAGCATAGGCTTCAGATCTTCAGCAACCGTGAATGGTGCTTCTGTCTTGCTCTTGATCTCCTCAACCGTAACACCATCGGCAATTTCTGTCAATTTTAATCCGGTCGCAAAATCAACTTCAAATACACCCTATTTGCTGGTTAGCATGCCTTTTGATCACAATCTTGAGTCTCTAGGAGGCTTACCAGTTCCGTAATAATCATCGACACGCAAGCCTTTCCGGTAAGCGGGAACGCACACTGTTTTACAATTTTCGCATTTCCTTTCTTGTCCGTGTGCTCCATAGTAACAACTACCTTGGTCTTCTCTGGGTTGCTCACAAGATCCATGGCGCCACCAAAGCCCTTTATCTTGCCTGGCAGCATCCAATTCGCAAGATCACCATTTCCACTGACTTGCATCGCGCCTAAGATGGTGAGATCGATACGTCCGCTACGAATCATGCCAAAACTCTCTTCGCTACCGAAAACCGCAGCTCCCGGTTTTAATGTGACGGTCTCTTTGCCCGCATTGATCAGATCTGCATCCTCCTTACCCTTCACAGGATATGGACCTAGTCCCAAAATTCCATTCTCGGATTGAAGCTGTACTTCAACTTCAGGGCCAACAAAAGAAGGAGCTAGCATAGGCATCCCGATACCAAGATTGGCATACATGCCATTCTTGAACTCTTTCGCCGCTCTCCTTACAATTCGTTCACGCTTTGCTGCCGTCTCTCCGCTTCCAAGAGCGGCTTTCACATCAACGTCATCCTTCTCCTTCGCAAAAGTGTATTTTTCGATGCTCTTTTCAGTCGTTGATTGAATGACTCTCTTCACATAAATCCCTGGAAGGTGGACTGCTTCTGGCGCAATTCCACCAGGTTCGACAATCTCCTCAGCCTCCACAATCGTCATTTTCGCATTCCTTGCCATCGCACCATTAAAGTTATTGGCTGCAAGTCGAAACTGGCAATTTCCCAGTTTATCAGCTTTCCACGCCTTAACAAAGGCATAGTCACCCTTGATCGACTCCTCTAATAAATATTGCTTTCCATCAAAAACCTTAACGTCTTTTGGATACGAGTATTCTTTTGGGGTTCCGTCGGGATTATTCTTCAATGGCAGCTCGCCAGTCTGCACCACCGTTCCGAGGGCCGCAGGCGTATAAAAGGCCGGTATGCCTTTCCCGCCACTCGCACAACGTTCCGCCAGAGTCCCTTGCGGTGACAACTCCAACTCAATCTCACCCGTCAAATACATGCGTTCAAATGTCTTATTCTCCCCAATATAACTCGCGATCATCTTTTTAATCTGCTTGCTTTTCAGCAACTTGCCCAGTCCTGAGGCGTCGGTCCCAGCGTTATTTGAAACAGCGGTCAATCCAGTCAGGTGCTTTTGTTCAAGGACCTCGTCGATTAATGTGTCTGGTACACCGCAGAGTCCAAACCCACCACAGAGAAGCGTGGTGTTGGGTTTCATGTCTGCAATTGCTTCGCGAGCGGATGGATAGACTTTATTGATCTCATGTCGGCGGGAGGTGGATGCAAATGTGCGTGCGAGGAGTATGGATTGCTATTTCGATTTTATTAGCTATGAACACTGATACAAGAGTTGGAAAGCTCTTTGGAAGCTGCCTTTACTTTTGAGGTGTTGCGAGTATATGCTCTGGTGGCACGTAAACAAAGCTGTGCAGAAGGCATTTTGGAGGAGATCAGATACAGTCAATTAGTTAGTATGCGTATATTACTATCCAATTCTCATGACAAGTGGAACATAAAAGGAGAGAGTTGGAGGATTAAAATCAACAGATGAGGTTTGAAGCGGGTTAAGTCTTACCCGGCCGAGGCTGGAAGAAAGCCGAGAGCGGAACCAAGTTTCGGAATGTGGGGAAGTGGAACATGGAGAAGCTTGGCATACATATAAAACGGGAAGTGAGGATGCCAAAAGTTCATAGTACTCTGCCATCGTTCCATCCCGTCACCTCCATATTGATAGAAATAAAACTCTGTTTATTCTGTCCGCTAGTAAAGAAACCAAGAAGTTCGGTCCTCGGAGTTCGTTCTTCTGGTGCACTTGCTGTGTTCACAAAATGAATTAGCAACAACACACTTACTAACAGTACATTCATGATCCTCCAGCAGACATATATATTAATAAAAGTGCAACAGTGAGTGAGAAAACAAAACTAAACCGAAATACATAAAATGAATGCAGGTCGTGCATATGGATTTCATAATATGTACACATAATTGCTGGCCTGTAGCCTGTATATCGCGGAATAGTTCCGGCAACAGGGTTACGAATAGCTTCATCCTCACCTTTCCAAGTTCCATTCCAGGTTGGGATGTGTCGATTCTTTAAAGCTTCGCCATTTCATATGTCTTCAGTGATTTTGAAGATCTATCTTGCCCACTTATAACCAAAGCCCTTCACATTAACACCACTAAGTTCTCTTTGAAAGTCCCATTTATATCAAAGATTTAAAACCTGGCAATTTCAGCTTCATTATCTGAATCGGTACAGGAAAATAATAAGCTGAAGCATTTACAACTTTCCTTTCGAAGTTCATTGCTTGAACATATAATTCCTTGTCACTGAAATCCCGATTACAAGGCTTAGGACAGAAACCAAGGCATAACTAAACCTCGTATGCCTAACATAGGAAGTTTCCTGAATTCATTATATAGTAGTTTCATGACAACCCACTAACACTGCGGTAACTTTATCGGCAGAATAATTGCAGCGGATACTGACTTCTACCAAATCAGAAATACCGGTTCTTCTCTGGTTCTCTGGCAAGACCAGTAGAACCGCGGATACTCTTCCTGCATTAATGACACTAAATCCTTTATAAGTGTTAATTTAACACTAAACAATATATCTTTAATGGGGTTTAGTTGTTTGATTAAGTAGACTATATGTGGATTATTTTGCTGCGATTTTCAGCTAACATACAATCGCACTTCTAAATTCATTAGTTCTCAAAACTAGTGAATCTCAAAATCTATGGCTTCCGGCTTCAGATGCATCGCTTCTCCATGCATCTTCCCATCAACATAAACCTCACCAACAAGAATATGGTGGCCATCTACCTGTCGCAACAAAACAGGGTAATCACAGCCCAAAAGAATGCAGATCAGGTCGCCTTCTCGTGCATCTGCTGGTGCTAGGCATGCTAATTTCTCAACTTTAGACAGAGCAAGCCGCTTATTATGCATCCTCAGACTTGCCGCTGACACTGTTGCGCGTTGGTCCTCGACACTTTCGACCGTAGCAGCCGAAAATGATGGTGCAGATGAAAACTCCACACCGGGAAGTAATATTTTGAATAGGCTACAGAACAACTGTATTCTTTTCTTGTGGTGGACATCGTATACGGCTGCCCACGAACCCCCACAAAATGTGTTGTTGAACTCCTCAAGCGATGCTTCCGCGCCTTTGAAACGTAAGTACAGAGCCAGCCACTCTTTAAATGTATGCAAGGTTTGGATGACCTTGACATTGTTTCCATGGTTGCCGTTGATCCAGAATTTGCTCGACACTTCTTGGATCGTATCAACAGTAAACCCACGGGCCCTCAAAATTCTACTGTTCTCTGAAAAGGAGACAATGGCAGTATAATTCTTTCCCGAAGCCTGGAACTGCGGGTAACGGATATGTAAGCCCATGACTCGATGCAATGGGTACTCGTTCCGACGTTCCCAGTCTGGTACCCAGCTTGGGAGATCATACTTGACATCCTCATTCTGACAGATACATATGATATCGAGGTTTCCGGTGGTACTGATAATATATCGAGCTGTGTAGGTAAATGTATCAATGATCGATCGCTTATAATCTATCGGGCCAAATGTATCGAGCGAGTTTGAAATTCCTATTAAGGCGTATATTTTGTCGCGGGGGTCAGTGGAGTGTTTGCTCATGTGTGTGTAGAGCAAGTCAAGAAGAGATGGCTGAGTTTCAGGCGGTGTTGGGAACGACCTTTTTGTCAAAGTGAGACTTTTCGGACCCCCTGTCAACAGGCTAAATACCGAAGTTGGATCGTTGGGATAGAAGGAACGGATTAAGTACTCCTTGAGATGCTTTAGATTTTCACAGATCGCATATAGTCGGTTCCATGATATCGAGTGCTCTCCCCAGTACACAGAGACATCCCTTCCCAAAGTAACTTCCTGAACTACCCAGACCCTGAACCAGTACCGGCGACGGAAAAGCTTCTTTAGCGCTTGGAATTGTTCAAACCTCGAATAATCACCGATTATATCGTTGATAATGGCTTCAGATGCATTGTCGAGGTCTTGAAGCAGTGTCCACGCCAAATCACCCTCCTCACCGCTGTCTCCCAGCCAAACTCGGACCAAATCAGCCTGTCGATAGATAGATCTCATTCTTGAAGTCTGAGCACCCCTCTCTGTCAAATCCTCCTGATTTATGCAAATTGAATCCACCCATATTGTCACTATCTTGTCTGGTGATCGTAGCCTGCGAAGTGCTGATTCAAGATTATCTGTAATGGAAGCGTTATTTCCATTGATGGAGATAGATCGACATGCTTCCTCATTTCCCCAGGTATATGAGAGTGCCTCGTAGCTCGGATTATCAGTTAGAAATACGCTGCTCAACTGACAAATCAATGGCTCAGTTCTGTTGCCGGGGAGAATTTTGGCAACCCGAATTTCGTTCAACTCGCTGTCAACTCGAGAATACTTGTAGATCTCGCTTGATGGGGCGCAGAGTGCTGCCTTACTTGTGTGGGCTTCCATTGTTGTTTTTATTGTTGCAGAGAATGGTCATAGAAATAGTACGTTCCAGTTATCGGAAAACCTCTCCTCGGGTGTGGGAATGAATTCCAGCTGCGGTTTAAACTTTGAATATGAGTGACGATAACACTACTCCAGCTCTAAAGTTCTTTTATTCCTTGGTTCTAACGAAGCAGTCCGCGATTTACATGATAAAATGCCTAGTTGTAAGCAACGAGTGAAACTGCTATCGGATTTTTCTTGTTGTATGTGAGTTACATAGCTGCCCAGAAATAGCTAGGTCAAGCGTTATGAAATCCTATTTTGCGACAAAGAATAGTATGTCCAATCATGCAGAAGTGTTTGCTAGCCTTGATAGCGTTGGTATTTATTACAGCTTAGTGCTGTTAATTGGAGTTCTTTTGAACAATATGTGCCAAGACTTGCCACGTGGTTGAGCAACGTCTTAACAACGCTAGGCTTCAACGAAGCACAAGGCTCACCTTATAGAAAAAGACAGGAAATATAATTTAATGATACATTGAAGCTTTTGATTGTTTAAGTACTAACTTTGTCACTTTGTTCAATTAGAGCTGTTGTGGTTGTTCCAAATACCTTGCTAATGGTGTTATATATATATATATCATCCTCATAGATCTAAATTCCCAAAGTTCAAGCTTATCTATATAGACTTAAGCTGCAGCACTTTTGAAAAATGGCACCAACCATTATTTTCATTCGACATGCAGAAGCTTTACATAGTAAGTGTTTTGTCAAATCTCCCTTCTCTTTCTCATACACGGAATTCTTAACTAACCATGTACAGATGTCACCAATAAGTCCCTCCCCCCAAATGTGGTCAAGCAAGCCTTCAAGCATCAAAGCTAACAAAATTCCCCTACAGGACTACACAACCCATGATCCACCGCTGACCACGCACGGTCTGGAGAGCGAATGTAGCAGCCTGTCGCAGCACCTCCAGAAACACGTGCCGCTGATCCACCAAGTCGAGCTCATCGTGACCTCGCCGCTGACACGCACGCTGCAAACCACGCAGCACACGCTCGGCTTCCTCATCCAGCGCGGAGTCAAGGTCATCCCGCTGGCGGAGCT
>Ga0247734_1000470_pt1 | contig 35102 bp, 26 predicted proteins | sample UWRJL103311B2_FD_180933 | JGI IMG/M metagenome (GOLD analysis project Ga0247734, IMG submission 180933) | Plant litter microbial communities from Arlington Agricultural Research Station in Wisconsin, United States - UWRJ-L103-311B-2 | ecosystem: Environmental > Terrestrial > Plant litter >...
AAATGACTGGAATATCTTGTGCGCTTCCACAACCAGATCCATGGCGGCGCTTTCTTGGGAGGGCGTACGAGAGATATAGGTTGCCATGTATCTGAAGAGAAAAGTCGTTGCGTTGAAAAGTGCCGCAAAGTAAGGCTTGGGGACGAAATGGAGCAAGCCACCAGGATATGAATCTGACGTACACAGTTCGCTAAGTTTTTGTAGTTCGGTGATGAGATTTGAGGCGGCTTCAAGGGCTTTAGGTAGAATTGCTTGGCGATGAAGCTGTATCTGTATGTTATGAGAAGTATCTGCGCTGCCAGGGATGGTGAATGTCAAAGCATAGAGATACAGTTTGGCGTTACACCATTCGATCTCAACATTTGTTACCCACACGTCAGAATTTACCCTCTTAAGTTCATTCAGTTGGTCGTCAAACATCTGTGTGAGAGAAAAATGCAGAGCGTAATCTTCAATGTCGCCGAGTGTGTCCATTACCGCATTCGTGATCTTGAGAATTGAAAATAACACGCACCACCATGATGGGATTGAGTTGGAGACAACACTAAGTGCTTTATCGATGGACCTCTTCTGTTGCTGTGTTGACATCGGTGGGGGCAATCCGTAAAATGCGGCAGTCCTATCATATCAATTAACAAACGTGTATCTATAGCTCCGCCAGCATGACTGACACGTTCCCTATCCAGAAACACCCTAACCATGTTCGAGACTGGTCTACAGGACTCAAATCGTTAATACCAATATGTCCGAGACCTTTCCACCCATGTGTCTTGCTAGCAGGGCTTAATGGACTATGACAACTCATTTGCATGGCGGCGTTGATCGCTAGCCCTACATAATTCCAGGCCGGATTGTAGAAATGTCGAGACTGGGGTGTCGGCCACATGCAGAGGAGAAGTAATGAATGGATGGTTTCAACTTGTTGAATAGCTCTCAGAAGAATTGGCGAGAGGATGGCGTCATGCTCCGTACTCACTCCCTGGTGAACATCCGCAAATTGAACGTGGTCTTGACTAGCTACAAGGATTATGGTCCAGAAAAGTAAAGGTGATCTATTGAGTAGATCTGACAGAGAAGAGCATGGCTGGAGAAACATCGAATAAGCGTGATAATGCACACCGAAGCTACATAGCTCTGTCAACGGAAACGCCATAATTGTGATAGTGATGAAACATACTGTTGAAATAATACGACAATAGTTTGTGCTTCCAGGCTAAGTTTTCCCAAGGTATATGATCGGGTTCTGTCACCATCAGAGATGGTGGGCCACAGCAAGGAATACTCCTCGAGGGAAGTCCCGAGTGAAGCGGGATTAATATTTCGGGCTGGCTCCAAATTTACCCGTTCCAAGACACAGGGCGGTTGTTCTGTAGATCGAAAAGCATGTACCCCATGGCTGATCTCTTCCGTGAGTCTACACGGGTGAGAATACTGCACTGGTGGAGAGGTCCATGAGCTTACTTTCTTGTTGCTACTCGCTTAAAGTGTGCATCGAATCGACAATCAAGATTCCTCAGTTTGCATCGAGAGCAAGCATCATCAAGACGCCTTCTCGCATCGCAGGCAAGCTTGGCCTGACGGCAGGGAGTACAGCTCTTTGCCCTACTCACATTTCGTAAGTCAGTGGTGACCTTGGAGTTGGATATGGCGGCGCTAGGTCTATTCATAAAGTTGGAGGAACAGCTTAATCGAGGACAGAGTAGATCAAAATGTATTTTAAGCTATCAAAAGAGGTCTATCGAACGAGGTTATATGTAAGTATCTTGAGTTATATTCTTTGTAGGTTCTTGATGGTATGAGGTGCGATCTAGGAAGTCACCTCAAGGTGGATCCCGTCTCAGCCACTCGTTTGTGGCGTCGGGCTTGGCGGTTCGCGGCTACAGAACGAAGGGAGCCGAGGTGTGAAATCAGTATCAAAATTGAAAGTACGAAGTATATTATCTCAAGTCACTTCGATTCAAATCCGAATTTATATCATTCAATCATGTCTACTCCAGGTGGTACAGCACCAACTATATTTTTACGAAAACGATTCACAGCATCAGATCTACCATCTGAAGAATTTAAAGCTCACTTTTAATTAACATGAGCTTGATAGTTATTCGAAGACTCAAATCTCCTACCCTTAGATAATAATTCTCAATTTGTTAAGAAGAAAACTATAGCGAATATGTTTATTTCTAAAACATTAATAATAAATGAAACTACTAAAGTATAGTAATTATTTAAAAAGATATCTAATATTTTAAAATTATTTAGAGAGATGTTAAGTGTGATATCTTTTGGATCAGGACTAAATAGTTATATAAATCTAGGGCTGAGTCCCTGAAGCCACAGGGAGTAAACCGCTTAAGCGAATTCGGACTAGCGTTAGGCCACTTGGCGCCGGACGAGGGGTGTACTTTTCTTGGCAAGCTAGATCTATCACAGTTAGATCATCTGCCTTTCACGAACAGGAAGTAAGAAAAGCTTCATTGATCTGTTAATAAGGGTACCTTGGCTGTATAAGACATCAACGAAACCTGCAGCTGGATCTAGACGTGACACTTACTATGTCCTCCAAACCAGTAAATAAAGTTGCTATCATTGGTGGTGGAATCAGTGTAAGTCCTACATTTATTTTTTCTAGGCTCTGGTAGATATTGAGATAAGACTTAGGGCCCAGCACTTGCCTTGTCCCTTCTCAAGTATGGAATTCTCTCCACGGTCTATGAAGGTCGCCCAGCGAGTTACAAAATTGGGGGCAGTATTACAATGAGCTCAAACGCAAACCGAATCCTCGACCACTTGGGCGTCTACCAACAAGTCCTTTCCACAGGCTATGTTTGTGGAGAAGCCACCATTTCTAATCTTAAAAGGGAAAAGATAGGTTCCTTTGAGCAAAGCAACGTGGAGAAATATGGGTATCCTGCTGTGGTGGCCTCCCGTAGTACTATCCGCACAGTTTTGCTCGACGAATGTGAGAAACAGGGCATCAGTGTAAAGTATGGAATGCGTCTCCTCGCCGCTTCGGAGAACCCCAACACCAGCAGCACAACCGCACAGTTCGAAAGTGGAGAGACAACCACCGTTGATTTCCTGATCGGAGCAGATGGCATGTGGTCTCGCGTGCGAGAAGCCATTGCTCCTAACATAAAGCCCGAATTTGTTGGCGAAGTTGCTATTCGCGGCCTCGTCGATCTTAAGAACAGCCCAGGGATTATTGATAAGAAAGCTATTGGCATGAATACGAAAATAATAGTCGGGCCTGATGGGAGATTTGTCTCCTCTCCTCTCGACTCCGAATGCGACCAAGTCACTTTTCATACTAATATAACAAGTCAGTCGCGTTCGAAAAATGAGTGGCGCGCCTTTTCAGCAGATCTACCGGGAATGAAGGCAATAATGCAGCAATTCTCGGAAGAGCCATGGCCAGAATATGTACAGAAACTTGTGACTGAAACACCTCCTGAGTGTTTCGACTGCTGGCCGTAAGTAAATTGTTTTTGATCCGATTCCCACTAACCCAATTCAACTAGTTTTCACACTGTCACAATTCCAACCTACATCTCTCCTGATGGCCACATATCTGTAATCGGCGATGCAGCGCATGGCCTTCCCCCAACCTCTGGCCAAGGCAGTGGTATGGCACTTGAAGACGCCGCAACCCTCGGATTAGCCATTTCGTATTACAATAACTCCCTTAGAAGCACGTCGCGGTCTCTGTCCCCAAATTCAACCCTCATAAAGTACCTTAAAAATTGGGAAGCTATCCGCGTAGCTAGAATAAATCGGGTGATTGAGAGGATGAACTCAATGATAAAAGTGCGTAAGGTGGCTGGTAGTGAGAAGAATAAACAAGATGCGGCGAAGAGCGCTATAGCGGAAGATATGGGGTGGCTATACAATTGGAGGTTGGAGGCGTTTGAAGAGGAGTTCCTGGGACACCTTGCTGAATGATCGTGAAGTTGCTGATTGCTGGTGATCTGATGAGATTTGGATTTAAAATCATGTATTTATAGTAAAGGATATTAGTGGGGGAATTTGTTCTTGGTCATCTCATCTCATCTATATTTTGTAGTTTATCAAAGACCTATCTGATTATTATCTTTCTCCTTTTTATAAGTTTAGCGCTGAATCAATTGAAGTCATGAACTTTTACATAAACCTTTGGTGATAACTATTCACAACTCGCAGCAGCCTGTTGGTTATAAGTAAAAAAAATTCACCGAACTGCATGTTATAAGTCATAGCTTCTTGGACGTTGGATATCACGTGAAATTCAATTTTTAGTGACTTTAAACTGCTTATATCTTTAATTAATATCAATCATTTGATGATGCCATTAATACGGTAGTAATAATTAATATTCTATATTAACCCGTGACTCGTGCCAAGCGAGTCCGTGACACCCTATTCCACGGCCCTCTACGTTAGGGCATAGATGATTCTTATATTAATAGGAATAATAGTTCTATGGGTTATATTCCTCTACTGTTGCTAATCCTTATATTACAGCTGTAAATATTCTGGCAAGGCTGAAATATACTTAAGATCGCATTATATACAAGCTGACACGTATTTAGAACCTCACCGCCTAGTTTCTAGTTTTTTCCCTTTACCTTGAATCACATTAAAATAATCTTTAATAAATAAAATAAAATTCCTCTAAAGTAGATAAGGATCTTTCTTCTTTGAACAGCAATTGTTCCTGGGACTTAACATGGACCAAATAGCATTAACTCTCGCTCTCTCCAACAGTCGAACCCTCGCCTACGCCATTTACGGCTCTACCTCCCTAATGGCACTAATAACCTTATACTTTCACGGCACTCCCTCGTCTCGCCCTAAAGCCGCCATACTATCTTCCTCCGCCATCGCCCTCAATGTTCGTATTATAGAGGTTAACTGTCCCAGCATAGGCCTCTCACCCTTCCAAGCCACCCGCAAGATTCTCAACTGGCCACTAGACATCACCGAACTCGCCAACTACCTCAATCTCCGGACATTTTCCATCCTCGCCTACTCTAGTGGCTCTGTCTACGCATTTGTATTCGCGAAAACGATTCCAAGTTCGCGATTACTAAATGTAGAAATCATGGCCGGTGTTTACCCGCTAAAATGGGACGGTCTGGCCTTGATCAGGCCCCTGCAGCATCTCATGACATCGGGACTTACCAAGCTGGCAGGTTCGTCGATAAACTCGCAGTAGGGGAATCTGGGACGGAATCCAGATCCGACTGCTTTCTACGCGGCATGCGAGAAAGAGATGCCAACGTGGCCTGAGATAGAGCAGAAAGCTCTTAGAGGAATTAAAAAAAATATGCTGTTTGATCCGATGAGAGAGGCCTTCAGAGTTGATAGACGGGGTATTGGCTTAGAGTTTAAACTTCAGACGAATAAGTGGAGATTTGAATTGGATAAGATTAATTATGCTAGTAATAGAGTTAACTTGTGGCATAAGCTATTAGATGTTAATGTACTAGTTGATCAAGCTAGGAAGGCAGCTGGGAAAATGACTAGGGCTGAGTTGCGCATCTTTAAGAATTAGGGACATGTGGGTATTCTAACTCGTCATGGGGGGGGAGGTTTTGCAGCATGTAGTATTGAAACTAAGTTGAACGTGGAAAATGAACAGAGCCTGAAAGACTTGTAGCACACCTGAATAGTTTTGCGTTACTATAGTTATAGAGGACAGTATAGATATCTTCCCACAAAGCTTATCATTCCATATCTGGAGCAGCAGTGATTTCTTATCTTGTAATCATTCAATGTTGCTTCTCTTTAGTGCTCGATGTATCTTGGAATATATAGCAGCGTTCTAATTAACGTCTATTATAGCGGTATTAATTAATAAGTAAAACTATTCTTAGATTAATGATAGCTTGGGCACAAGATTATATGTCACGTCATCCCAGATCCTGATACATTTGAGAAAGCCTTGGAAGAACCACCCTCATATTTGAGAACTAGCAATTTGAGCTAACTGAAAATAAATAAACTTGCATCAGTCATCTTTATTTATTGTGATACTAGGACGTTAGTTTGAGCAAGGATGGTCACGTGTTGGAGCCGATTCTGAAAGCTATTTTGAGATGTTGGTATGAGGCTGAATTGGATTGGAGGATGTGCTGTAAAAGGTGCAAATTCAGGATTTCTTCAACAACAAGCTTACCCGCTTCTCTAGAGTTCTGGTCTTTCGTACAGATACAGGAGAGAGTCAGGATTCGGCTAGGATTCACCACCAAACATCCCCATCCACAGCACCAAAGTGAGCTGGCAACGAAGTCGGACCAACACGACCCCGCAACCATTGCAATATGGCATCCCCTATCCCTAATCCCAAGAAGTCTACCCATCAAGAAGCAATCGACGCATCAACTCGCGTCTTGACCATCGTCGAAATCCTCGCCCAGATTTTGGAAAGTTGCGCCTCCCTTGACTTGCTGCACCTGGCTCGCGTGAACAGTACATTCAAAGATGTTATATCAAACAACAAGATCATTCAAGAGAAGCTTTTTTTTCAACCCCGCGACGTGTTACCAAGTGCTACAGAAGATTTTGAGATCAATCCGGTTATGCAACATCTAGCCTTTGATGGAGACCAAGATATAGCCCCAGGCTGTGATTATGACTGGGGACCTTCGCCACTAGCACCAGAAGATATGGAAGAGAGTGCTAATAGCGACTCTTATCACCGGGACTCTATGTACGGCGGCTGGACCCCAGATGATAACCCTACCGTTTTCTTGGAGATCGACTGGGAGAGAATTTCAGCTGATCCACGGTATACACGTGAGAACGCAAGCTGGAAACGAATGCTGGTTAGCCAGCCTCCTTCTAGGGAGGTCTGGAACATTAACAAACCGACTGGATACACTGATGGGACGACGAGTAGGGATGTGAAAAAGAAAGTGGAAGGTGGGAAGAGGATAGGGAGTACATGGGAGGACGTGCAAAAAATGAGGCCCCATCCTTTTGTAGAAAGATTAAGGACGCTGGTTCGAAGTAGCGAGCGATTTGGAGTGGCTGTAATCATCAACGTGGATGTCGCCCGTATAGATACAGATGAGGAATTCGAAAGATACTGTAAGGCGCCTCATATCTGATGTCAAGGAGAGCTCTGGTGTAGCTTTTGGGAAGGGGAACTAGCTGAAGATTAATCGTTATTATGCTTTGAATTTATTATTTTCAGTCTGTCAGCATGGAATCAATTCAAAGCAGGTTCCTCCCATACCTGATTTCACATTTGCGATTGTGAAGGCATCTCAAATTTGAATGGTAGCCTACCTTCCTCGTCACTCCCTCACCAGATCAAATGGCAAATGAATGTACAGTCCGATTCCAATGTCAGGTATTTGTGTCCTTATCTTCACTCATGAGTTTTGAATTTGAGCCAGTGACCACATTCAAAAACTGGAACACCTGGCCATGAATTATTTTAACTATGAGTCAAAATAACTATAATTCGTTCTCCAAAAACGCCAAACTCAAAAAACAAACAGAACTGTCACTTGAATATACAACTGGAAGCATCTCTTCCCCACCTTGTAACCAAAGTACCCCACTAGGTACACAACTCCTCATATTAAACTAAGTAATAAGGTATATCGTCCCAAATTTTAGCACTTCTTCCCCGTCTTGCAAGTCCCGAGAGGCGAGGATTTTGGAATCTCTGGCTGGTTGGTAGCCTTAGTACCTGCTGGTGATGTCTTTGTGTATCCCAGCTGACTTGCCGGCTTGGTGACTGCGGAGGAGGATGTGGATATTGGACTTTTCATCTTGCACTGTTTAGCAGTGGGTGTCGATGTTGACCCTGACTTTGGACCTCCAATCGCTGCATTTAAGTTCTTCGTATTGTTTGCAACTTGTCTCTTTCTCTTGCCAACGCTGCGATGGGTCGTTAATGCTGTGCATTTTAAAAGCTCCTCTGCAAATATTGCTTTGAAATTGGCCAAGGAGTCTCCACCGGGTATCGGTTGGCCCACTGTTTTACATTGTAATACGGTCTTCATGCTCCTTTCCATCTTTTTTTTCACATTCGATATCTCCTTCTTCATAAATTCTACAAACTCAATATCAAAATCAAAAACCTGCTTCTTGGAGTAGATCGCCTTTAAAGGACCATGAACGGTATCGTCCTTACTGGTTATTCCAGGCTTCTGGTTTGGCATTTTTGGCATTTTTCTACCGTTGTAATCCGAATCATCAGAATCAGATGATGGTTCAAGCTCTGACTCCGAACAATCACTATCAATTTGCATGGCGTCCGGGTCGGTGGGCTTTGTGGCTGGTTTTCTGGCTTCGTAGAAATTGTTGAGAACTTTATAGATTCCATTCACCGTAGCACAGAATGAATCCTTTTCAGAAATCATATAGTTGTTGATTCGTGCTAAATCTTAGGCCACTTCCGCGGGAGAGTTTTTGTTACCGACATCCTCTTGCTTCCAGACTTTACCTTTCCGGCCATTAGTAAATTGACTTAGGAGTGCCATTCGATCTGGGTTATCCATAGTACCAAGCTCATGCATCATGTGTTGGAGCAAAGAGCCTTTGTACTTATTCTTGGTGTAATCTACTGGCTTTTTCCTCTCCGCCGAGAGTTGTGTACCCTGGTTACTGACATATCCTGGATCATGGTTTGCTAGGAAAATATCCGCAAGTACCGTCGGATCATATTTCTTGGGTGATTCTTTCTCAAGCCAGCCCATGAACTTTCCAACAGTCTGGGCTTCAAAAACGTGATCCGCCGACGAGAAATTAGCTGTATATTTCAGATATCTGACAAAATGATATTTACCTTCTAAGATCAGGATGTCTTCTTGGCCAGTCCACTGATTTGACAATTGACTTTTTCCTGGTAAAGAAATATATGGCCCGTGGATCCTTTTGGTGTCTGATTTCCATTTGTCCAAGACAACAGATGTAGTAAGTGAAACCCACGGTGCAACATCGGTTCCAGCATGATATGATTCTGCCTTGAAAGCAATACCTGACCATGTCAGCGTCTTGCCATTGGCTACTGGTGCAAGAGCTGCGATGGGCTGTTGTGGGGTGACTCTCTTTTGTAGACTGATCTCCTCAGTAAGGGGGAATGCGCTGGCAAGGAGAGTGAGTGCCAAGAGCGCTATGGTTATGGCTTGCGGGATGAGGAACATTGCTACGTATTAGTAGCTACGAAAACATGAATGCAAAATCACAACTCAGAATTGATAGTTACTCGAGGAAGAAAGTTGATATTCAGACTGGGAGATAGCTAAGAACTCTACCTTATAGTTTTAAAGTCTTTCAGAAGGATGAGTTAAATTCTTCCTATGATCTATGAGCCACTTAGTGACCATGATATGTGTGGTAAACACTCAGCTATTCTACCTAAGGATCCCCCACCCTCCCTCCCCCCTGAACGCGAATGAGGCTGAGATTCAATATTGTGTTTTGGATTTATCGGATCCTCAATCACTTTATACTTCCCTCCTTCCGATACAATCGAGTCCAGTACATTTTCGAGGGACTATTATACAATCAAATAATCCTAGATGGAGATAAAAGCTCTTTGGCTGCGAAAATATGATTTTTCTTTGCGGTTGGGTGCACAGCGTCAATTGAGTCACTACATGTTACGTCCTTCGGGCTGTAGACATGTACTGCGTGCCAATGGGATGTTGGTATTTCTTGGCTTCCACCACACGGCGGCAAAGGAACCGCTGCAAAACAATCATCCAGTTAAACCGACAGATGGATTTCTCGGGAATGCATAGAAGTCTCTCCATCTAAGACCACACGCATCAAATGGATTGATCCAGCATGTCCAGAATTCCAGTCAAACCAACTGGTGGATTCGTTAGGATTATTTGGCAGGATTCTATAGAGAGACTTGATCAACTGATCGATGGCTGAGGCTCTTTGAAGGGATTCTGCATGAAGTCTACCAATGTGATGCATCATTGACCGTATTTAACCAACAAATGGGTGGCTTAGGATCTTCATAGGCAACACACCCATCTGCAGCTGAACTCCCTTTCATATGCTTGGCTGTTGGTGGTTGTTGGCTCCGACCCAAGTTTATTTACCCTTCTAAGTACAGATGACGCTCATTTTAACCGGATAATGATCCAACGACCGACCGATTGATGAGGGGTAAGACACAAAAAGTTATTTTTGAGGCAAAAAAAGACCACCTTAACCCACAGAGTTTGAAATAGTTACACAGCATGAAACTTTTGGTGTCAGATCACGTGCCTGATGGTTACTGTATTTACCCCTGATAATTAGCCGAGTGATACAGCACGTGACTTAGAAACTGCCCGCGTTCGAATCCAACTGGTTGTGAAACCGCTAACGGCATTCTGTAGGTACAGCGGCTAAAAAATGAATGAATGCCCGTTGACTATATAACTATAGATGCTTTCTGGTATTTCTCACATAAAACGAGGCCCAAAATCCTTGTTCTGCACCCGGGGAAACATCCGGCTGTCAAGTCCGCAATTTACGAAAGGCAGAAAACTTGATTGTAGCATTTCAGAATGTCAATGAGATACTCGTGTTGTTATTAAGGCTGCTGGCGATCTCTACCTTGACAGTTGGAGTAATTTCGTGGTTAAAGTTCTATATGGCACTCCTTGTGTTAGACTTGAGGGTGGTTTGTATATTGGTAGTACTAATCCATCAAGTTATATATGCAGAATAGGTTAATTCCCAGAGCAATTGAAGATTGAGAATCGTAGATATGTCATTGACGAGGAGGTCGGTACGGTCGATATCTTTAATGACTTTCCTTGGATTGATAAGATAAATCCAAGGGGGACGGCCAGCATAAATCTTGTCAGGGTGGAGGGGGGGTTGATCAGGTATATACGGTGTGTACGACGAGGAATTGTGGAAGATAAGAGTTGGTTTGTTTAGGGAGAGTTTGTATGGATTTTGGTCTATGTTTCGCGTAGACAAGGAAAGAAGCTTTACAATGGCATGCTATCGACCATGATTTAATATCATAAACTGGCACCTACTAAATCCAGAGACTACATAGAATTGAGGTTATATTATACGGCCGTATGCAGTATGTGCAGTGTGCTTCTTAAGCCCCTAATACGCAGTCTCCGCATTCTAAAAATTGCTATATGTAGGAGTGTTTGTATCTAGATTGCAGATGTTCAATAGATTCCTTAACTCAACTTCTTCCCAACAGCAACAATCAGACGCCCTTTCAGCTTCCTCGGTGTTTCAGGATGCATCTCCTCAATTAGCCTTGCTAGCTCATCCACGAACCCATCCAACTCGACATCAGAATAATCGCCAACGAAAAACGTCACACCTGGATTCTTGCCTCGGACGAAAATATCAACAAAGGTTTTGATATCTCCCACATCTAAGAAGAACTCAGTGATCTCAGCAAACTCGGTGCTGAATCCAACTGCTTCGAACTCGCCTCGGATACCGTCGAGCGTAGTATAACCTTTGGGGAATTGGTGGGTTGGAGCTCTCTCGCCGCGAATCTTCTTCGCAGCTAGATGCAGCTACGAGTGGGAATGAGCATATCTTCTTATTAAACAATAGAGGATTGGGAAAAACCAATAACATCATGTCCAAAAAGAGACAGGGAGCAAGAAGCAAAAGAAATAAAGTTTCTTACCATATCAGTCCACTCAGCACCAGCCCCAAGAGTCATGCCAATGACACCAGCGGGCTGTAGGACGCGCTGCGCAGCTTGGAGAGCTTGTCTGCCATCTGACACTAGGTTGTAGACCATTGTGCCAGTGATATGGCTGATAGACGCGTCCTCGATTCCATCTAGCACTTGGGCATCAAGCACCTTTGCCTCCACTCGGCTCCAGATCGGATTGCCGTCCAGCTCTTGCTGCTGCACTTTCTGGATTTGTGCAACCATCCCAGTGCTGAAATCCGATGCAATCCTAACGGCACAAGGAATTAGCATGTTTATTTCTTTTCTGTTTCACAAAAACCGTTGATTTTCACAACCCCCTGTTTAACTCTCGCGACTTTCAATTTTCTATTCATGAAAATCAAGGAAAAAAGAATTCCACCTTCGCAACCAACAACACTCCTCAAAAAATGCAAATAGAATGGGCATAATTATTTCTTACAAGCGCGCCCCGGACGGGAGTTGCGAGCCATAGGTTTCAATGAGCTGCGTAATCGTAACCCCCGGCCCACTGCCAACATCCAAGACCGCTGCAGCGTTTACAAAAGGGTTTGCAGCATCCATGCACGCAAACAACATCTCGACGGGTGCGTTGCTGAACCGCTGGCGGCCTTTTGCATAGGAGTCTGCGGTGGCGCTCCATTGATCTTTGTCTTGGATTGCGGACTGCATTGTGGCTTCTTGGGTTTGACTTTCAACGAGGTCAAGGTGCAAGCAAAAATAAGCGATGATTGAAAGGATTTTTTCTTTTAAAATAGAAGAAGACAAATATGGTTTTGATAATTACTTATCAAAAAAAACCAATCTCGTTTGGAGCAGGTTATTTAAGCTGTTTTACTGTGCCCTCGGACACTTTTCGGATATATTTGCTGACCAAACCCACCACGAAAGCAAGCACAGCTCTCAACCCTCCCCATTACGTGAATTTGTTTTCTTTTATTTCATATGCTCGTTTAAGTTTAAGCGAAATATTTTAGCCTAGTGCTTAATGGTCGCTATCACGGGTTGGATGCAATTAAGTCAAAGTAATAACCTGATAATATTACAAGTAGGATTAACTAAAGAAGAAGAAGTAATCCTAGCTACAACGAAAGCTTTTATAAAGCTTGCGCGTTGATCGTACGTAGGCACGTGCTGCGGCTCTAGGCCAGATTAGCAGTAGTCAACTTCAAGGGCTCTCATGCTTGTATTAGAGCCTTATCACGGGTCCTGCCTGACCCGTCACAATCTTATTATATTACCTATTTTGATTTTCTTGTAAAAATATTAAAAGTTTATAAGATTATTTAATAAGTTTAATGTTTTATAATATTAATAGTATAATTTATTTATTAAGTTTAATATTGCTTTATTAATTATATAAAAGTATATAAAAGTAATTTGTTTAAGGCGTTATTGTTATCTGGTCACGTGACCATATATCCCGTGTAAACCTATTTCCAAACCTGTATATACTTGTAACGTACGCAAATATATATTCATAATAATCTAGCTTTTATATTTCTTCTATTTTCTAGCCTAGCTACTCTTTATATTAGTCAAATAATAAAGTCGAAAAAAAATCTATGTACAATTCTTTTCAAAAAACCTAAAAAACCATCTTTGAAACCACCCCAAAAAAATACCAGTTCAAAGTTCATATATGGTATCTTAGATTTTTTAAGATCCCGCAGCATCAATGTGCGGGTTCTTCTCTAACTATTTCTAATCACCACTTTGACCACTAGGCCGTCAATAAGCCGGCAATAATCGTTTGCTATGTTCTGCTAACCATATCTTGTATCTTAGTATATAACTATCTTTTTGCTACTATCTACCATCCCCCGAATTTCCTTGACTTACCTTTATTCCGACGGCCCAATGATGCAAAGCTGCTTGGGAATACTGTTGAAGTCGACCGTACTTAACTTACCTAATATCGCTGAGCGAGAAATACCCTCAGGGAAATTGACTGACCTCTCCTGATAAACAGGGAAACGCCCTTGGCCGTCAACAGCCTTTGCTCTGGAGATCTTGACTTGAGACGTCTTCGTTGATCTTCTCAACTATATTCTCACTTTGCGCGCGCTAGACCGGTGATTCTATACGTTGTTACTACGTATTCTTATCCTAGCATGACCGATTTCTCCGCTTCTTTCTCCACGCCTAGACTACATGACCGCCCTCCACGATGCGTATGACTTATGAATAGTAGCCTTGACGTGATGCGCCTGAGGCATATGCTTCCTCATTTCTCTAAGATGCCGGGTCTGATGCCCACAGTCCGACTGCAGATAGTAGAAACCACTATACACTGCTAGGTGCTCGATTACTTGACATTTATCCTCAACTCGAGGCTTGTATTTCTTGAGCTCCCCGAGCGTTCTTAGACTATAAGTACCCAGTAGCTCAAGGGTCGTCTTGAGCTCCTGGCCTAAAAGTCGGTGTGGTTCTGCTCGCAAGTGATATTCTTGACTTCGATATCCATTTCCACAGTCAATTTGCCTGTCCCCGGGTACGATGTGAGCACCTGATATGCCAACCCTCGCTCGTACCATCTATTCTGCCATCGACAAAGTATTTTTACATAGAGAAGATAGAACAGAGTCTATTTCAGCTCTCCATTTACGACGCCAACGGGTCCTTCGATCTTCTCCACGGAATGCTGCCCGAGCGCCATCGTCCAGAGCTGACTTTCTGGCAATTTCAGATAGGATATCACGCGTCTGCGCTTTTTGATTCTTGATATCCTCGCCTTTTGCTCTATTACTTTTGCTCGCAATTTTCTCTCCATAGCAGTAGGACTTGAACCAGACGGACAGTTTCTTGGAAGAGTGTGCAGCCATAGGTTTACGCTCTAGATCACCCTCTCGAAGTATGGCAATCGATTTGCGCCTGTAATCGAAGCTTTGCCGGCGATTCAGTGTCTGCTGGGTCCCGGCCAGATTCCATGGCTCAAGATGATACTTTGCAAGTAGCTCCGAAGCGAACGCGAAAGCTCGTGTGATCACTGTGCACTCCAACTTCGTTTCCCGCTGGCAGTAATCCATCGTCAAGTTCCGCAGCCTTTCGGCTTGTTTTGAAGCCGTTTTTGAGGATAATCCCTTGTCGCTAAGAGATATGTATAATCGTACAAGATTGAAATCTTTTGGTGATATTCATTGGCACCATTATCGCCATTGATGTTCTTGTATTTCTTTAGCAGAGCTTCATATTGCGCATCAAGTCTTTTGTGGTCCATCGTGAACTCGCTCGTGCAGTGTGCAGTGCAACGTGTTGCCATGTTCAACACAATAGGGTGGTCATGGGAGATCATGTCCCCAAGCACATGGATTGCTTTCCAAAAGCTCAGACCCAGTGTCTGTTTTAAATATCGAGGCGTACCTTCTAGTACTTTGAGGATAGAATCCACAAATATGACTAAAGGATCTTTTTGGTTCTTAGACGTGGACTTGAACAACCCTCTGAGGCGCCACAGGAAGATTCGTAAGAAGAGGAATTATCCAAAGTACCCTTTGCTACGAAGTTTGATCTTCGACAGGTCGGGACGGATCCTCAAGAAATATATCAAAAAGTTTGGATCATGGGATCTCGTGGCCCTTTTGAGAGTCTTCGACATTTCCTCCAGCAGGAAATTGACTATAGCTCCAACCCCCGAGTTCGCGATGGCCGCAATGCTGGAGCATTTGTTGGCCACTAGCTGCCAGGAGGTATGCCTGCCTTTAACTCCTGTTGGCGGGATAAATCTTGTTATACCAGCAGTCCAGGGCTTGGTTGAAGCGAAGGAGCCGGCGATGATCTTGTTAAAAACATGGAATATTGCGTATTGGTGGATATAGGGCTCAGCGAAGATAGATGGAGTTGGACCGAGCCAAGCAATATCTCTCATGATCTTTTTTTGAAAATGATCGATTTCTTGCAGGTAACCGATGGCTTATCTACTGCGGACCTAATACGAGCTGCGCCAGTTCCATCGTTCTAACCCCTAACCCTAAGAGCATGACATTAGAAAAGAGAAACCAGAGAAGATACAGGAGATAGCTGGAGAGAAGGAGGTCGTTGCCGCTACGCGGAAGATCAACGAAGTGAACTTGCAGGTCCTGGAAAGAGTGTTGAAGACCTTAGAAGAGCATATAATTTAATGATATTGCGGAAGATAAACACGTATACCTAGTCTCGAATGTGAGAGGGCAAGCCAGAATATAAAAGGGGCCCCGAGCACTATAATGTTACTCTCTCCATGATTATATATCAAAGTGGATGGAAAATGAAACCACTCCAGAAGCTCATTGCACAATTTCTAACATTTACCTTACTTGAGTCGGATCTTTACGTAACGTTGTCAATTGTTTTCAAGATGTGCGTATTCCTCCTAAAGTCCTGTGAATCCTCGAACCATGACCAATCGTGCATACCATGATATTAACGACTTTTGTAGAAAGATGTGAAGTTTACGTTTACTTCGCGAGTAAGGTCGTGATTTGGAGATTTCACTTCGTAGCTCCCCCTTAAACTGCTGTGTCCCGTTCGGTCGGCAATGTAAGGTCAGTCATCGAGTTCTAGAATCAGATATAAAGACCAAAGGTAAATATGCAGCCATGCATATGGCTTCCATTAACGACATCAAGAACACAAGCTGCCATTCAAGCAGGTTGTGAGTGATAACAAGGCAACCTCTGGTAGACAAAGGTGCAACTACGGAGATGTTCTTAATATAACATTGAGACATTGACCTGCGGTAAAATTAAACATTTCGATAGCATAGTACTGAATGTTGCTTCATACTTCCTTCTGCCCTCGGTCCTGCTTCGTGCGTCACCACCTGGACCATACAATTTAAATCTATACGACAGGTGCTCGATCCTCGGACTAGAAGGAGTGTGGGGAGAAATGGGTTGAGTGAAGAAAGAAACAATATTGAGGGGGAGACCAAAAGGGAAGTCAAAGGTTTACGAATGGAAGTCGAAAAACTGAAACGTGAGTTAGAGGCCAGGGATATGGACGATTCAAGAGATCAGAATGAGTCAAAGATTACAATTGCAACACTCATTGCTAAAGTCCAAGAACTTGAACAACAAGTTACAGGGCTGAGAGCGATGCTACACCCAAAGGAGGTTGAATCCGAGGGCTTGATTGGGTTTGACACATCCTTTCCATCACCGCCGTCCACGATGCCCAATACCCCGTGCAAACATCCAACTTCTGCAAATTCCAGAGCTACATCCGCTACCAACCCAGATTCTCTAAACGAGGTCATAAATCATCACCAATCAGAGTCGTATATGAAAACCTATGCCCGTGGAGGTAGGGAGCGTCGACAAGCGACCAAGTGGAGTAGAAACGGGAACTCTTCTCTGCTGCATGACGCCGTAGATTAAATTTCTAAAAGTGCTCTTTGTCAAGATCATCTTTCAATGCCCACGTTTGATAGCCGCAAGGATGATTACTGTTATGTCGCAAAGGGTATATTTTCACTTTCTGATCTTTGGTTTGCAGGCAAAACAGACACGTGAAAAACTGGGAGAATTGGACTTGCCTCTTGCCCACAGATCATTTGAGTGTGAGCAGCCTACCCCTGCTCAGATAGCACTGTTAGCCAATACGCATACGCCAATAACATGATCATTAATACAATGCCCTGCGAGGAACGGACGGGTTTTGTCAGCCGGAAAACAAATTTGTCAACCTTGTCTGGTCTCCTGTCACGAGGAGTCTCTCAACCTCATGTTACATTGTATGGGCCTGCTGGCTCCGGGTGAGGACTAGTTGTATCGCATTTAATTCACAAGAAGACTAATATCTATTCAGGAAGATTGCAATTGCAGTCCAGTTCTGTCATATCATTTTCAGTCGAGAAAATTACCCCGTATTTTGGACATCCGCCCAATCAGAAGAAAGCTTCGAGGCATCTTTTGCAGATATAGCGCAACTGGTGCGGCTGAAAGTGCTGCTGAAAATCAATCATTTTGCTAGTACTGAAGATATATGTCTCAAGGTGAAGGGCTGGTTGGAAAGTCGGGGTAGCGGCTCGTGGATCTTCGTCCTGGACGGAATGGACAAACTAGAACTTGCGAGCCGTAAGATACCTACCTGTCAGAAACAGTAAGATGATTATCACAAGCAAGAATGAAACGGTTCTGAGAGATCTCGTATCTACAGATTCGGGCATAAATATTACTGAACTAAGAAAAGACGATGCCAGAGAGCTTTCTCAAATGCTGGTGCCTATCATACCGAATCTGCAGGATCCTGAGAAGCTGCTGCAAGAATTGGATTGGAATGCTTTGGCAATCCGCTAGGCCGGAGCATATATCTGACACAAGCATATCAGTATTTCGGAGTATCTATACGTCATGGTTCAGAATGCATGCAATCAGCGAGGAGGAGATGCTTGAATACCAAGAACAGTGGAGCTGGAACGCAGCTGAGAGGCTGTCCAAGGCCGTCATGGCAACGTGGGTCATCCCTTTCGACCTCATACAAAAATCATATCCAGCTTCACTAATTTTATTGCAGAAAATGTCTCTGATGAACCCCTCCAACATCGCACGTAGTGTTGTTGATCAATCGCAAACACCAAACGCCGTTAAGTATTCTTGGAGACCATAGGACGACTCCTTGAATACTCCTTGGTGAACACATTACGATATGATAGCTACCACATACATTCTCTTGTTGCTTTCTTCAGTCACGAATATGAGAAGGGAAGGGAATCTGAGTGAAGTGCTAGAGGGAACGATACAGCTTCTAGCACCAATAATTACAAAGGAGGATCGAGGAGAGTCCGTTAACATACTCTGCCTCACGTCGCTGCTGTTAGCAGCTGCGCAAAGGACGCAAATCTCTAGACAAGCCAGCTGGCTAGACTTGAGCACCGGCTTACGGCCTTTCTCCTTGAACAGGGAAGCTGCAATAGGGCAGAGTGGCACAGCATTACAGCCTGGAAGATTCGGGGCGAAACACAAACTACTCATTTCGATGACTTTCCGGAGATTCTCGACCAACTGGCAAAGGTATATCGCTATAAAAATAATACCAGAAAGATGCGTAGGTGGTTACATCCAGCCATTAACGCTAGCCAGCGGCGCTATGGCCCGGAGGACTCGATCACCCTCCGCATCCTTCAGCATATAGCTACGTGATGTATGGCTTCAGGCGACTATACTCAGGCCCTGAGCGTTCGTTATGAAGAACTCATGGCTATTCGAGAACGACACAATGACCCCGGCAGTCGAGATGGCCCGGAGACATTGGATGTTATCAACAATTTCGGCAATTTGCAATATCTCTTGAACAACTACAACGAAGCTGTTGCTCTCGACATTTGAGCAAGAAATGGGAACTCCAGACTTCTAGATCGTGGCCCAAAACATAACATTACTCTTCAAGCATCTATATGCATCATTCGGGACCTCGGGAACCAGCAGAAGCTTATCCAATCCTGAGAGAGGTTATTATTGAATATGGAGATAACTTTGCAGACGATGAGTTAGGAATTTCTATGGCTTATGAGGATCAGGCAGAGCTCTGTATGAATGATAGTAAGTACGATGAGTCTTGGCATTGGTACCAAAACGCACTCGCAAGGTATCGACGAGTAGGCTGCTATACCTGGATGCTGATAGTTAGCATCGGTGAAATGCTGAAGCGGAAAGGTGACTTCGAGGGCAGCCTCAAATATTTCAACATGAGTCTGGCCCAAAAATGGAAGTTAGAACCACAGAACAGGGTGAGTATCATGCCGTCGATGCGCAATATTGCAGACTTGGGGAAGACATTCCACGATTATACGATGGAGTTACATTGGTACAGAAAGGCTTTAGACCTCAGTTGGAAAAGGTTCGTAATGAACATGATCTGACGATCAGACATCAGTGTCTCATTTCTGGACCTTTGGGACATCAAGGGCATTTTAAGGAAGGTATCGAATTGTGTGAAAGTCTGCTTAGCCACCTCAAAAAGAGAGGAGCTAATGCGGGGGAGGGAAAGGCTTATAAAATGTGCAGCCAACGGCGGGGCAAGCTTTATAATCAGCAGGATAGTTTTGTTGACGCCGAGGAGATATATATTGAACTACTACTTTGATAACAAATTCTGTTAATTAAACATAATGCAAGTGAAAAAACATATATTATATATTATTGAATTTCGAGCGATGATTGGTTTCCGGTTTTGAGGAACCTGGCATCAAACCAGAATCTATTGTGTAAGGAGTCAGGTGTCCCCGGGACTGACACGTGATGACCTTGAAATCCACGGATAACATTACATTGATCCTACTCTTCTAGATATTCCCATCCCAACTCTTAGATAATATGAAATGATGAATTGGACAAGCTATCGTTGGCATGGAGAGTTTCTACGAATAGCAATGCTTCGCCTAGCCATAACCATCCAGACTACGGAACTATTAAACATGAAGTCTCCAGGACATGAGTACATTTATAGTTTCCGTTCGGAATACCATATCTTATTAAAGGAAATGTCGTACAACAGAACTTTGTTAATATCTAGGTACACAGTACACATGCAGCTAGGCAGTAGGGAATAGAACTCAGCTTTATCAAAGTGGGTGGACTATCCTTAGCCAAGTGTGTAAAGGATAGCATGTATTGATGACTGATATATTCGTCGGTATATTAAATAATTCGTGTCTGATGAAAAGCATTTCTACAAAATGAAAGTCTGTTACACAATGTGCATGATTAAATTATCAACTCCTTCAAATGAAACAAAAAGCAACATTACTCTATGTTTAATAGTGAGTACAAGGGATGTGCTAAGATTTATGGATAATTGTAATTGACAGTGAACTCGGACTTCGTGAACTACACATCTTTTAAGAATAATTATTTTCAGGCAGTGAATAGATGACTTCATGATGTGTTCTATTTGTAGATATTGTGCTCAGGAAGTAATGCTTTCTTCTGAGGGTGGGTGTTCCATCTCAACCGGTTAGGATTTTATGGAAAAATGGCTACATGTGCTGGAAGAACTGAGCCCGATACAAAAAGTATACATGCAATAGGTGAGAACAACAGTTAATGAGTTTAGTAATAAACCTGGCTTTCAAGTCTATTGACACTGCAGATGCAAAAGTGAAATTAAAACTTGCCCTGCTAAAGCTTGACTTCACAGAAGGATACCCGGTGTCAGATCCTTCAGAGTAATTCTTCGGCAAAAAATGATAAATCAAGCATCAGATAGATACTAGATGCCACGATCGTTCAATACCAACGTAGCCGTATCCAATATGCTGACTCTCGAGCTAGCTCCATGATGGGGAGTTTCAATCTGAATATGGGGGCCGAGAGATGAAGCTCAATATTGATGCAATGGTGGCATGTTTTGTCGCTTTTCCATCAGGTGGTTCAGCCAATGATGTCACAAATTATTCATCGTTACGCCCACAAGCTTCTGGTTGGATCTGATGTACAGCCAGGCTATGTTATTCTACCAGAGCATATAAAGCACTCCTTTTATTGGTAATTTGACCATATTCATCATCAGACACAATCGTACTCGGTGGCATAAATCCACAACAGGCGTTCAGGTTGGCTTGTTATGGTTGGCTGTTTTCTTCATCACATGCTTGAACAAGAACAATACGATGATCACGCCACCTTGAATATATAGTTTTCGGTATTTTCCATATATGAATCATTCAAAGATGATCCATATTATATGATTCCACCTTACATGAGCCAATCTGACTGTTAGAGAAACTACCTATTAAGTTGCACGTGCCTTGACAACATCACGGACTATCTTGATAACTCAATTCCAATAAGCTGAAACGAGCTTCAACTACCCCATCTACCAATCTGTATCAGTCGTAGATATTCGGTTTGACTTCTTTTATTTTCTATAGTGACAAAGTGGCGGAGAATGATCAATATTTTAATGGAAGTGTTTGGCCCCCTCATAAAATAACAAGAAAACAATTGAAAATTAGACTCTCAAAGCTATATGACTTGCTTCAAATAAAACAAGTCGTGAATAACGCTTAGTCCGTACTCCACAAAGTCCACATCACAAAACACTCAACCTAACCTAATAATAATATATCCTCGGACCAGACTCCACGCCCTGGACCCAGACCACCCAATCATTGCCGGTAGCATCTGAGACAGGAGCAAACTCGACTCGATTCCCTCCACGGTTCCTGGGACGGGGCATTTAGTTGGCTGGGTTAGGTATGAGTATGAAGTCCATGCCCATGTTGCATTGCCACCTGCAAATAAATTCATTCTACCGAGCTCAAGGTCCCGATTATTGCCGTAAGATGGGCATGAAGTTACTGGAGATCACATCCTGAAGACATCAATCTGCTGTGAACCATATAGCTCGGCCGACGGGCCCAGAGGGAGTCCTAGATAACACGTCTTTCCCAGAACAGCGGGCGGGTAGGTGAATGTGAACATAGTGCTTTGGAGATGAGCGCCGTTTTGCTCCGAGATCTTGCAGACGAGTGGGTCACAGCTATTTCCAACATCTACATCATGTATAATAGGGTTTGAAGGCAGAAAGTAAAGCTGGGCCTGTGGCGAAGGAGCTGACGCACCGACGAAAACCACAAGGGCGATTAAAAGAGTAGTTAAACTGTGGGTAGACATATTGATCGTAGGAATGTGAGTATGGTCAAGGTAAGACAAAGATTTATGTTTTTTCGATCTTCCAAAGTTTCATATTGATGATTAGTTGTATCGATATTGTGGATGCTGGGAGAGGTTGGCACTATGCGTGAACAAGCCAATTGTACGATTATATACGACTGAGCTGAATAAAATCAGAGGAGACATGACCGAGGACAACCTACTGTCAAAAGTGATTATAAGAAGCAAGACATGAAGTTTCACCTCATTATCATCTGTTGCAAGATATTGATGCTTGATCACCCAATCTCCAGTTAAAGTTGCCATTCGCTGACATTATCATGGTGTGGCCTGATATTATACATGGAAATGGTATCAAGAATGCTACCACAACACGTTACCAGAGAGCTTCGGCTATCGAATTGCATAAGTAGTATAACTTTTTTCACAGAGGGAGACAAAATAGATAAGAAGTGCGGTCACAAGAAAGACCGTGCTGTTCGGGAGTTTCCTTCAACAACTGGCTGAATGTTGGACCAATCGAATTGTATGGCGTGCTTTCTAGCCCAAACACTTTATTCTATCTAAAAGTAACCGAGGAATACTCTTTCGAATAAAAATAACTCGGGGGACCTCATCAGCTGTCTATGCTGTGGCGGGTTTTGAGCAAGAGGGCGCTGCTGTGATGACCGAGTTGAGCACAATCAGACAGACATCTGTAACAAATCGAAGTTTATATTTAACTTTGATGTGTCTTACATTTAATGGTCGTAAGTTTGGTCATAAGTTCGCAGCAGTGCATGTTGGGTGTTGTGATATTCGGCAGTCTTTGGTGCAACGTTAGAGAAAATGACAACATGCACAGACACTCCTAGCACCCGAGAACCACATAGCAAGAGCAAAACTTTGTGGATACTTACCAATGACCCAAGGGAGTTGCAATGACATACGATAATTGTCAACTGATAGTGTTCGTAATCATTACAATGCTGATGAAATGAAATGTTTACTAAATTTGCTCGTTGAGAGGGTAAAAGTAGCCTCGTTCTGGGTTGTCGTATATAAATCTGCTATGCCAAGTTCTTTCTTTCCAAAATTATTTCATACCTTAAACTTTTCAAAATGAGCAACAGCAGTATTCCCAAAGGCGCTATCATCATATTTGCCTCCGACAATACTAACATCGCGGGCTGGGCGTTATGTGACGGCAACAATGGCACTCCCGATCTTCGTGGAATGTTTATATCTGGTGAGTCCTGGCTCATGAGAAGATGTCTGCTCAGAATGACCTTTTTATTGATCATCCCGCAGGTGCCGGCTACGATCAAGCTGATAGAAGAAAGTTTTACCCACCAGGAGTGAGGACCAGCTTCACAGCATCTCCCAAATGGATGTCCTCAGACCTCAAAATAAACCACGAAGTACAAGTATCCATTGAGCATGTACCCAAATACTACAATCATGTTTACGAAGCATCTGGCTCCAATATGATCCGCTGGCAGGGTGATGCTACTTCCTTCACCGTAGCTAATACCGATGTTGAAACCCGACCCGTTAACATGGCTCTGAACTTCATGATGAAGATTTCAGATAGCTTTATTGATTCCAGGATGCCCCCTGGATCAATCCTTCCATTTGCTGGTGATGATGAAGAGTCTGCGCCTGAAACATGGCTACCTTGCAACGGCGGCATGTATTCTCAGACACAATTACTATCGTTGTCGAATTTCATCGGTACTCGTTTCACCAACCCCAACAATACGCTCTCTGGGTATTTTAGTGTACCTGATTTACGAGGCTTATTCATTCGAGGCGTCAACTTCAATAGCTCTTTTAGCGATACCGCCGGCGATCCTGATTGGAACAGCGATGCCATTCCCCAGCCAACTGGCCGAGAACTTGCACCAGACATGCAAACACGTCACCCTACCTTAGTTGGAACATTGCAGTATCCGGCAATATCATTTCGGAACTGGCAAGTCAATATTCCGCATTTTCCGCAGCAGAGCACGGTTGGGGCGAAGAGCGTAGCTGGCAACAAGAACCTTGAGAGTTCGAATTGGCAAAGTGCGCAAAAATGGACAGGGTTCGGTGTTGAAACTCGTCCTTCGAACGCCGCCGTAAGATACATTATTTCTGGGTTGGGTGCGGGTGCAACAGATGTTCCTATCGGGTCGATCATCGCATCCGTTGTAGACCTACCCGACGAACAGCGTCTGGGCTGGCTACGTTGCGACGGGTCTACTGTCCCGGCTGCAGATTACCCTGACTTGTTTCGCGTTCTTAACGGGGCATGGGGTAGTGTAGTTCCAGCGAGTTCCAACTTCATGACCCACATCCTCCTCCCTAACCTAGATGGCGGAACATTCCTTCGGGGTACAGACCTGAGGCCAGCAGACCAGCTGTTGGAGAATAACCATCTCGTAGACCCGGAAAGAGAGAATCGGGCTCGAATAGCTAGTAAGGCGAACTTGCTTGACCCTAATGTCCTCATACCAAACGCAAGAGGCACCGGCACCACCCAAAGCTTCAGCACCGGAATTCCTAAACAGTGGGTGTTGACCCAGCAGTTCCCCAATGATAGAGTGATCGGGCAAGATGTTAACGCTCAAGATGTGTCACAACGATCAACTTGGTTTGTGGAGATGCAACCAGATGTTAAATTTGGCGTGCCCAATATGGGGTTGGCAGCTTCGATCCCAAACAAGATTGGCAATAATGCAAAAACTATAGGGGGATCAGGGCCAGCCGCGGAATGGTACGATAACGCCACGCAGTTTCACATTACTACCGCCGATGAAAAGACGAAGCCAAAGAGCGTTAGCGTCGTCTTCTATGTCAAAGCCAAGCATTCATATTGATAGCTGAGGAGGATTGGATTAATGGCAAAGCGGCAGACTGGTCTAGTGCAAAGACTTATTTTCAGCTACATGGGTAAATGGCTAGTCTACTCCTTGGATTGAATCTTGAGCTACGACTTTCTTTATTTATCCATCTCTTTACGAACTTACGAACGTCTTTTATTTATGCAGCCATCTTACGATGGCATACCCTGACATGGAAATTTGTTACGATATCATCGTGTGGTTTATTTTTACCATGATCATGATCATGTGAATAAAGCCTAAAGCCTACTCATAAGCTCATGATTCTTGATATGGAAGTAGATCAATATTTACTACATACTGACTAGAATAAAAGCAGTGAAATGAAACTTGTAGGAGATTGTTCAAAAATATCTTGTCAGAATCGCGAGTCTTTCTGCTAATGGGGAGTAAAATCAAACGATTTGATAATTTGCTAGACATGTATATGTATCCATGCACCTTTGACTTCATTCAACAATGTGGAGAACTTCTTGTTCTGCTTCAATCGTCCTTTTCTACTTGGATATTGGAAAATCTTGGCAGCGACGCATCCCCTACACCAGGCTGACCACCTGTTTTAGATTTTTTTAACTTTATTGATATAATACAGTTTTTTTACGAAAAGAAAGTATTAATCTGAATATCAAGTTTATCTATATAATTTAATAGGTTTTCCTAAAAGAATAAATAAGGAAGGGTCAGTCTTCGCAGACTCAGGTCATATAGTAAGATGCGAACCAGAGGTGTCAACGCTACCATTCGGGACGACAAACATGAGACTTTCGATAATCCTTCTCTTCTTGATCCCAAATCTGGCTATGACATCCCCAACGTTACCTTTTAAGGGTATTTCAACAAAGAACTTAAGCGCTACCGGAAATATTGCAATTACCTTGACGCCCGTGTAGGAAAATTAGTAGTTCTCAACTGCTCATCGAAGAAAGATAGATCTTCCCGAGAGGCAATCATAATCGAGGAGACGCTAGCAAAGAATAGGTATAAACGACCTAACCACCAGCTTGGTCTTATATCGGTGCCTTTGGTAGAGGAAACGAACGAGAGCCATTACAGGTTGTCGTCCAGGCTGGCCAATAAATAGCACTAGGCCTCTACTCTAAGAAGAAGTAGAACAACAAGCAGAAGTAGAACAACAAGAAGAGGAAGAATAAGAGTTGCCAAGCGGGTAGGATCCAGTCAAGGGGTTAGAAGAGAAAGTTGAAGGAGCCTTATATAACTATATATAATAACATGTAATTACTAAATATAACAAGGTATTATAATACTACAAATAGAGATTATTTAATATTTAAGGTTACTTGTTACTACGGCTAGAACTCTGTAATAATTACTAATTCCTAGATATATTTTGTATAGATATTAAGTAGATTATATAATTTTAATTGTTATAAGATCTATTAAAGTCTTAAATTAGAAATATAAAAAACCTAGCCTAGGATATAACTTTATTCTTAGCAGCGCCTTATCACCCGCGGATCTGAAAGTAATTGGATTTATAACATAAATATTCGAAGACTAGTGAAAATATATGGCCTGCTTAATCTTACTAGTTAAAACCTTGGAAAGATTCACTTCACCGACCTTTAAAGGGGTGTCGGGACTACGTCTTTAGTCTTTTCTAGGTACTGTGGTAAGAATAAATAGGAAGCAAGTTTTCTTTGTTGTTTTTTGTTATAGCGGCCTGAGATATCAGGTATAGATGATAGAAATATATATAGTCTAGATACTCGACCGGAGTAAAAATCGAGCGTCTACACTTCGAATATTTTTGCCCTATCAATTTAACGTGATAACAAGAATACGATAAATCCTTCTATTATTGGTTAAAGTGTAATAGGGACGTACTACACTATAGTTATTTCTATTACAATACCAGGTCGTGATATTATATTTAAACTTTTATAATTCATAATATAAATTATTTAGTCAAGTAATAACTTTAATTCTATTTAAAGACCCTCTAATTCTAGTTCAACCGCTTCTCCCGCAATCCCAAGCCGACAACCCTTTAGCCCTACTAGGTAGGATATTAGGATCGTTACAACCACCCTTGTTATATTAGCCTCACCCCCTTTATCTCCCAAGCGCAATATCAAAATCTGGTCCCTATTGGTCGTCCGCCGCCATCTTATCATCTTCTATGGCAGTTGCTAGACTGATTCTGGCCTCAGCGTCGTCCTTACTGTTCTTAGAATATACTTATAATAGCCTTGCCCCTATTATTTTGGATCATTTCCGACTTCAGATAAACTGCGGAATAATTGCTATCTGTATGTTTTACGGGCTCTGGAAATTTCCTAAACGAGAGCCAAATGCGTATACAGAGGACTAGCGAACCATATCCAGCCACTTGGACTTAGCATACATATGCAGTGCTACCCCTCCAATTTTTAGTGTTGGATAATAAATCCGCTTTTCCCCCTCGTTGCCATCTCACTATAAATTCCTTGTCTTCTATCCAAAAGACAATAGTTGGCATATAACTTCTCAACTTCGTCAAGGGCTAGTATCAGCCTTCACAATGGAAAAATGCTGGTTCAAGCTCCGCCAACCTGACTTCACCCCGGAAGACGAGAATGCTATGGGCACTGGCCGTGAGACCTCTCCACTCTGCCTCGGCCACTTCATCTCTTCCCTTAAGAAACTCGACTTCGTCCTTAATAAAGGCGAGATAGAGGAGTTTCCCGTCAACATGCCGGTATTTTCGACCGAGACCCTCCACTTCAAGTGGCACGACGCGAACACAAACACCACGGGCGGCGGATTAGGCGCGGGGGCCCCCATTGCCGCGCTGGCAGGGCTGGTATTGAAGGCGAGCATCAAGACGATCTTCAAGAAAAACATTGAGAATTGGGAGGAGTATGAGAGGCTCGACACATACATTTTCCAGCCGGATAGGTCCTATGTAGAAGATTGTCTCGAAGGCAAAAAGCTCGCTACGGAAGTAAAGGTTTTGGAGAATGTGGTGATAGAAGAAGAAAATAAAACAGAAAATTCTGGAAAAGAGGAGGGCGAAGTAGCTCGGAATAATAAATTGGCGAAGGAGATAGGGGGGAAAAAGGCATGGTCGATGTTCCTTATTACTGGAATCAAAGTTGCAAGAAAGGGCAAGAAAACAACGGCGGAGTCGAACAAGACAATAATAAAGGGCGACATTAAAGTGTCCGTTCTCTCTTCCCGTCTTCCTTTCCTCTTCGTCTCCCTTTTCTTTATTTTCTTTCTCCTCGCTCCCCATGTTTGCTTCCTATATATTTCGGATTTAGCTGTGCTGATTACTATTATTGCAGGGATGTGCCCACAGCCGCCTCTGGCGATGGTAATGTTGACTACTCCCGCAGTCATTTACAGAAGTTTGGAGGTAAGGGTCAGTCGGATTTCATTTGGGCTATTCGCCTAGCCAAAATCCATAAAGGGCTGCTAATGAGGGACTGGTCGCTTGATACATACAAGACCCGAGCTACCTTCGGCACCGACGACGAGATCGTGGATATATATCGCACCGTAGCTAGTGAGGGGCTGGAGCATTTCAGTATCACTGAAGATGAGGAAGTCGGCGAGGCTATTGTTGAAGATGATGAAGACGAGCAACACGAGAGGCAGGTTGAGACTGCTCATAAAGAAGATGCGCTTGTTCACGAGGTGGAGAAATTGATGGTCGCGGAAGCTGAGGAGCCAGAAAGCGCTTCCCAGGAGCCCGTGAGCGATGCCTGATGACTATATCATAAAAATGATATCAAACTTGTAGTTACATGGTACCTTAGTTCTTTAAATCCGAAATATCCAACAGCTTCTCCAAAACCTTCTCCAGCAGCTCCTTCACCTTCTCCCTGGCTAGTGCCCTCTTTGCACTATCCTTTGCGACCTCTTTCAAAATTTTCTGCGGACATATCTTCGGCGGATGTACACATTCGAAAAGACCGATATCCACTCTTACCAACTCCCTAAATACAGCCGCCATGCCCCATTTCGTGCTCAACAACTTCACATTTTCCAGCTCCCTCACCCCAGGCTGCCTAGTGAAACACAGGATGCTTGCGGCGAGACCCGACGCAATAGCCGTGGCAGGAGAGGTGCCGTCGAATCGCTTACCCTTGTGATTAATGTCCTTGCCGAGAAATGCAAAGTTGTGCGCGTGCTTTAGTGGGGGAGGGTTAATCTCCACCGGGTCAGTCAGCCCACCGGTTGTGGAGAAGATGCACAGGACATAGTCGCTAAGCCGGGCCGGGAAGGCAACGGGATATTTATGCGACCAGTTACCTGGGGAGGCGAAGATGAGGATGCCGGCACCGTGGGCAGCGCGGACGGCTTCGTGTAGGCCGAAAGTGCAGGTTTTGAACCCGCCGGAGATGTTGATTATGTCGACTCTGTGGCCTGTTGCCCATTTTATGGCCTATTTATTGTTGTTAGCCAGGGACAAAAGTTGGGATAGAACGAATCAGCAATCAGATGACAGAGGAAGCGCACTTTTGCCATCAGGTCTGGCTGAACTTTCTGCTCGTCATCGCTTCCCGTGTTGTTTTCAAAAATGCGAGCTACGTAGAGTTCCGCGGATTTGTAGGCCTTGAGTATCAGCTCCGCAATCATGGTGCCATGTGTGTCTGCGGCATCATCACGCATGGAAGTAATGGGATCGTCTGTTTGGCTCGCGCTGGCCTTGCCCTTTCCATCTGCTGCATTCTGCCGGGCGACAAAGTCTCTGTACTTGACGATGGCCTTGCGTGCCATGTTTTTCGAATCCTTCTCCTCGCTCGTGAAGCCAGTGTCGATGACAGCGACCTTGACGGGCTTGTACAGCTTGTCTCGATCCGTTTTTTTCGTTTCCAAGATATATACGACGTCTGCGAGTTCATCGAACCACCTGGTAGACGAGATTTCATTCGGCCTGAGATAAATGTCAGCTTGCAACACTTTTTATGGTCTCCAAGCCACCGAGACGGCGCACCCCTGAATGGTGAAAGTGGTTGCCTCGGCATAGGAAGTTCTAGGTGGTGGCTTCCTTGAGCGATCTTCAAGTTGTTGCCATGTTTTTCTCGTCATCATCAATACTCCTGAGCTTTTACGGTCAACCACCAAGGCGAGTTGGGACGTCAAAAAGTTAGACCACCCTGCCGGGGTAGCCTGCAAGGAAATATTGTCTACTATAGCATTTTATTCAGTATATCTCATACCCATTTAACTCATATTTGCGATCTTACACTTGAAGCAGATTGTCCCATTATCATCCCCATATGTCACGACATAACGGTATTTGCCGACTTGCGCGTTAGAATTGTAAATAATCATGATACGTGCGCCGGCTGCGCGAGTAGATTCAAGGGCTAAAATCTCAGAAGTACTGTCCTAAGGTGAGCTTTTTTGGGAGAAAGACAAAACGAAGTCCTCTAGAGTTTTCTTACTGCTGGTAGACAATCTCCTCCCCACGGAATGGCTTCTGCCAGGTCTTATGCTCCAGGATAGTTTTCATGTATTCGATGTGCTGGATGAATGTCTTCGCATCTGTTGAATATTAGAGAATGATAAGAGCTTCGTGGTTCGATGGTCGATAAGATATATACAAACCTATCTGCCCGCTCTGGTTCATGCTTGTCAACTCTAGCTGGATTTCCGAGCATTGAAATGAACTTGGATTCGAAGAGAGATACTGGTCGCCTTCCTTAAAGAAGTCCACGTCAGTGATAACGACATTATGTTGGCCTTGCTCTCTGATGGTTGTTTCTCTTGATACTAGAAAGCATCATGTGTCAGAAAAGCGGAGGTATCAAGGGGGTTATGGCACTATACTCCGAATCTTATACAATTCGTTCATCGAATTCTTAGACTTACAAAGCGCAGGATGGCTTCTGCTGATGACAATGAAGAAGTACGGTTCGTCTAGGAAGAGAAAATTAGAGAGTTTCTCCTCGGCAGGATTTATTGTGTTTTTCGAAGCGCTGGCGTATTGAAGAATCTGCCAATATCCAGGAACCCAATCTGGTGAGAATTTTCGGCGGACGCCTTGCATTGCATTGGTGACCGCGAATTCGACCGACTTGATTTTCAATCCTTGCGATGGAGCAGTGCTATATTATGATTTTAGTGACTCAAGAACAAGTATATGAGCCTTTGCAAGTCCATGCGCCACGCTAAAGTCTTACCTCTTAATTCGTAAGATGCTGACTTTGTCCTGAAAGACTCCAAGAGTTTCACTCGTGCGATTCGTGACAATAAGTCGACTGCAAATAGCTGCGGCTAACCGATTTGACAGAATTTCGAGTTGGGCAAAATCTGGTTTCTCTTATCAGTATAACGTGATATTTTCCGCGGCCGCTTGTTGACATGTCTTACGGAGCGGCAGTAGAGTCGACAACCGTATTGAGACAGTGGCATCTCGTTTACTTAGAATCATTTTCCAAGTTATAAGCGTTGTATCGGGTCCAGCTTCCGCCCCTGGAATGGCCAACTCGGGTAGCTTCTCCAACACTGCCGTATTATTACTATTTTTTCTGAGTAAGGGAACTGAACTCGAGTGACCCACCATTGTAATTCAAATCGGATTTGTGAGTCTTTTCGTCGCAATAACAGACGAACTGTAGCTCATATGCTTTTTCTCTGCCGTCGCTAGCCACGGGAAACGCAGCACGCGGGCATACAAGAGCGTAGCTGCGACGAGGCTCACGACCAAACTTGGTACTCAGCTCTGCTTCTTGAATATTGAAAGTAAATCGTCTTTTCTCTCCTTCGGACATAACTGGAAGGCTTGGGAAAATCTCTTGTTCATAGAGCCACATGCATGAACTATCAAGCTGCGTTTGAATCAACTGAACTATGGGCGGGTCGTTTTTATCCCTTTCCTCTGTTAGCTGCGGGTATTCGACATAAACTTGTCTCTGCTGTATACTATAGCTTCTCATAAGATAAGAAATTATGCGTACTCTTTAGTTTTCCGCGCCAAATGGAGACTAAGTGTCAGAGTATTTATAAAACCGAGGATACTCTTCTCCATCTCAACAACCTTCTCTCTAGTGATTTTGTCATCGTTGTTACCGGATTGAAGAAAAGCGTTTAGATCTGCCAGAACAGAGTTGCATGACGACAAGTTTTCTTTGAAAAGATCAGTTGATGGATGGTCAGTCATCCATCGGTTCTCAAATGCCTCGTGGACTCCCCGAAACGCCAGGACCATAGAACCAAGTACGCTACGCAACGATCCAGCGACCTTGGGGCCAAACCTTTCAGCATTGACCAGCACAGTGGCCCCACGATCGATCAGATTAACAATATCCTCACTCAGCTGCGTATCTTCTACCGACATCCTGCTCACTTCGTTGGCGGTAGATTTCTCACCGGTTTTCTTTGGGTCCAGCCTTGAAGAGCGAGGGATTGAGCTCCAGGCTCGCGATAAGTGCGATGGCACGGCCGGTCCCATTTGCGCGGCTTCCAGAGATGATTTGTCGCTTTTGGCTGCAAGAGGCTTGTCAGGGAGAGACCAAGAACAATACCGAGTACTGTAATCGGCATGGCATGCGGATGATTCCGCACCGCACTGTCCACTCAAGATGCATCCCATCACACCACTCATTCCTTGAGACCGATGCAACTACTAGGAATACGGACTCCCCGTGAATGCATCAGCATCAAGTGTGGGGTGCGGCTCTAACACAGATTGGTGTACTTCTAAACAGCGAACGCATATGCATCGCTGCATCTAGTACACTTTCATCCTTAAATATCATACCAAGACGCAGTGTGTAGGGTAGAATCACCTATCTTTCGTCCTATGCCACAGATCACCATGAGTCGGCACTTTCTTGTCGAGCGGCCCCCGTCCGGTGTCAACTTTCCTGGCCAGAGGCGAGTGTATGATCCGAATAAGAAACCTGAACAGAATAAGAAAGTGGGTAAAGAGAAGGGATATGGATGGAGAAGCGTCCCGACCGACAACTTGGGAAGATCCCGGGACGAGATACGTTTTCGTGACAGCTCTGCTGTAGATCCGGAATTGAGGCGGCTGGGTTTTGATAAGGAGTTTACTCCCCACTTTGCTATGTTCACTGTTGCTCGCTCACCAGGAGGGAATAGCTTTTATGGCCAACCCTACAGATATGGCGATGCTGATGCTCCCGCACAAATGGTAACTCCAGCTCCGACTCCGTCTGAGCCTCCAACTCTCTGTCTACCTCTCCTGAAAGTCGCCGTCAAGGTCAAGGTCGATGGAACCATTGCTCGCACCACCTTATTCCAGAAATTCAGCAATAAGTCCGACGAGCCAATTCCAAAAGCCACCTACACCTTTCCGCTCTACAACGGTGCCATTGTCACTTCCTTCCGCTACATAGTCGAGGGCAAGGAGCTAATTGGTCAGGTTAAACCCAAGAAGCAAGCGAAAAAGGAGTTTGGGGAGGCTGTCAAAAACAAACAGGCAGCTGCTTTGTTGGAGGAACAGACACCTGAAATCCTCGAGACCGCAGTGGGCAATATCCCCGCCAATTCGGAAGTCGAGGTCCATATCACGTACGTGAACCAGCTGCGTATTGCCACCTTGGACCAGCACGGCGCAGGGGAAGATCAGCCCGTTGTGGGGAAGGAGCTGGACGTCGTTATTCCGATGTCCATAGCTCCACGGTACGGTGGTGTTCATGGCGGAGACACTGACATAAAATTCGAGAAGAACGGGCTTGACGTCGTCGTCGAGGTTATTGACAACGGGACCATCATGAAGATGACATCGCCAACTCACAGTGGAGTCGAATTTGAAGAGAGCGTGTCGGCCAAAATTGTCACGGTTTCGAGCTTCGACGAACTGTTCGTTGGTGGTTCGGAACCAGCCAAGACTCTGACGCAGCGAGTCGCCTGCTACACCAGTTCCAAAGCTATACTTGATGGTGACTTCATTCTCACCATTGAGACGAAACCAGAGTATATGTTGCGCTCCCGTGCCGTCATCTCGCCGCCCAATAACCACGGCCACGCTGCCTTGATGGTCAACATGAGGCCAAGCGACATCTTCGAGTATGATTTCCGCCCTACAAACTTCGACGGCGAGGTTATCCTCATACTCGACCGCTCCGGGTCTATGAGTTCGGGCTACCAGACAAACTCCCGTCCCGTGACCAAGATCGGGACCCTGCGCCGCGCTCTACCCTTGGCCCTAGTTAATCTGCCCAGTGGTTGCGCGTTCAATTTCATCTCGTTTGGAACGGGGACAGAGTTCATGTGGAACGAGTCGCAGCCGTACTCGACGAATGGCATCAAGCACGCAAAGAAATACATCACCGAGGAGGTCAAGGCGAATATGGGCACTACCGAGTTGCTCTCTGCTATGGAGGCAGCGGTGAAGTATCGACTAAAAGCGAGATCATCTACGCAGATCATCATCATTACGGACGGCGAGGTGGATGATATCGGCATTATCGACTTCCTCCTCAAGACACGCAAGGAGTACGGAGACAAGATCCGCTTTTTCGCCTTGGGCATCGGGGACGAGGTCTCACACCTGATCATCGAGAGCATCGGCGAGTTTGGCGGTGGGTACGGCGAGGTCGTCAATCTTGCAGCCAAACCTCACTGGGAAGATCGCCTGAGCCGCATGCTTCGATTCGGCGTCACCCGCAGCAGCTGGGATTTCGACATCAGTCTCGGGCCTGGCTTCGAAAGACAGAGCCTAGTGAACTACCGCATCCACGATAAACCACCAGCTCAACAGAAGGGCGGCATTCCCTTTATTCAAGCGCCGTATTTGGCCCCATCATTCTACCCCTTCGCCTTCTACTCAATCTTCTTCCTCCTAGATGTCGGCTCGCAAACCCTTCCTAATCAAGTAACCCTCACCCCCAAAAACACAACTTCCAAATCTGCTCACCCCCACACTCTCCTCGTCCAAGAAACACGGACAGACCGCCCCACCATTCACTACCTTGCCATCAAGGCTCTCCTCACCTCCCTAGAGACCGAAAGCTCCCAATTCGACCTAACTCCGTCTCAAACCAATCTCGCTAGCGAGAACGCCGAGCGCCTGGGTCAGATGTA
>Ga0247734_1000471_pt1 | contig 34990 bp, 34 predicted proteins | sample UWRJL103311B2_FD_180933 | JGI IMG/M metagenome (GOLD analysis project Ga0247734, IMG submission 180933) | Plant litter microbial communities from Arlington Agricultural Research Station in Wisconsin, United States - UWRJ-L103-311B-2 | ecosystem: Environmental > Terrestrial > Plant litter >...
TGATTGATTCTATCGTCATCTTGGTTGATCGGTATGGTTCGATTTGGGCTGTGACCTAATGTTTAGTTGAGTTATACTGAGGTTTCACTTACGGTGCAGGAATTGGTGTAGAGGCGGATGCGTATGACGCGCAAACACCAGGTAAGGAAAACAGAAGAAAATTATTGAGACAACGACGAGGGAATCCATCGCACTATATAAGAGGGATTTGGAGTGAGTAAGACGAGGTGTAATTTAGTAACGTGGCTGACCGTCAATGGATCCTCTTCCCAGCCCGACTGCAGAATGCGAAAAGCGACCTGATAGGCTCTCTCTCATCCTCCAGCAACCAGTGAACAGGCGCTATTGACAAAAGAAAAGCTTGAATGATACAACGCATGTTAAAATTACGCTTAGCTGGTCCAGTCAAAGTGCAATATCCATATGTTTCTCCCACCATGGCGGCGAGATCTCGGTCTATGTTGTGAGGGCATCGTAAAATATCATCCAACGCCTGTGAACGCCGTGGAACCACAAGCCCAGAACTTAAGTATGGCTCCCATGCTAATCCACCCCGTCCGCATCGGCGAAACCTCCGATTAATGGACCTACGTCCTCCGATTTGGCGAAGGGGTGGTCCTTGATTTCCTCCACATCATCCCCCTCAGATATCCAGCCATCCGAGACGTTTGGCATGCTGCCGGCAGAAAGTTGGTGTGCGGTCCCGGGGAGCTGATTTGCCGACAGCTTCGCGAGAACGTCCTGGTATCGAATTAATCTGGCATCATGGGCGGGAAACGCAGGCGCTGGAGGCATATTTTGTGGCACCATAGCGAAGATATCAACAAGATGACTAGATCCACCCAATTAGCCAACGAGTTTTCCGTTTTACCAAAAGTGCAAGGCCGAGGACTGCGAGGTTTGAGCATAACCGCGACCACGCTGCATCAAAACGTACTTGGATGTTTGTGCTACGACCTTCTGTAGGGCCTCTGCCTCGCGCAAGACTTCCTGTGGATCAGCTGTTATGACACCTGGGTTCTGGTCGCCGAAGCTGCCATAATGATTCGCGTGAGGGTCGTCGAAAAGTAGTCGAGATTGTTCATCCTACCACGCAAGTTTGTTAGCATCGCGATCACTTTCCGGTAGATTTGAAGCTTACCTCGTCCGACAAGTCCCGGTCGCGATGGCCAAGGCAAGATGAGCATGTTCCCATGGTCGCAATGGGTTTGTGTCAGGCCAGATACGAATCGCGGTGGTTACTCGGGGTCGTGCGTGAAATGTGGTCTTGACCACCACACACTCTTCTAGTCCCTCCTTCGTTGGCAGATCATGGAGAAACAAGCAGAATGGTAGGGCGAGAGGGAATATCAAAAGATCAAAGATCAACCCAAGGTACTATCAATGAACGGGGTGGGTAGTATTGGCGTGTCTGTGGCTTTCGTGGTGATGATGTCGGAAAATCGAGAGGAGTCGAGTTCAAACTTGAGCCGCCCTCCCGCCTCTGAAGAGAAAAGGCATCATCCTAGCGAAGCCCCGCTAAAACTCCCGGGCACTAAACACCACACCGTTAACCTCCCGCCCTTTGCATCAAACCTTATATTGATAGTTTCATGTTTCAGTGAAAAAACATTGTCATGAATAGCTTCAAATGTTCCCCTTTCGGCCTTTCGGCAATTTGTCTCAATAAGTTATATTTCCCTTCCGTGGTGCCTTTCTCTTAACCCCCCATGCCACTCGCGCGATGTGCCATGGCAACGACCAAGGGCTGACAACTCCTAGTGCAGCACTGAGCCGCTCCCATTAGTCTGAGTTCGAGCATTGATTTGTCTGGTACCGGACCTGGTCGCCTTGCTACATATTAACCAATGGCTAAGTGCCCTAAAGACTAGAGCTTATGACTGTAGCTGGTTTATTTCCCAGTACTGTATAGTAGTATATCCGATCCGCTCCTTGATCTCAGAGTCAAAAGCAAAAGAAGGGATGCAGTATTTGCAACTAACGAATCATTGCAGATCCCTCTATATCTATCCTCCATATGCTCAAATCCCTTTTGTGGAAATCCCCTTTGTGCCGACCCCCTTGCGGCTATAAGGGGGCATATTTCCTTGCCGAATATTCTCCTAAGCTAGCTGCGGTGCCATTCCAATTCGGCTTAACTGAGCCCAAGTAATGAACATGACGCCCTTGGTGCTACTACTATAAGGGGGGATTTCCCACTGCGCTATTCAGCAGCCAGTATATGAGGCTACCATTCAGCACGTTACGGAGCAGTTGCTAGCTGTTCAACCATGTATCCGCCACTTTTGATTCTGCTTCTTGCTTCCTTCAACCTCTTGACTTTTATAGCTGCAAAACCGCTTCCCAATCAAACCTCAGCAAAATACTGTCCTGCCGGGTGTCAACCAATATGTCCAGTCGTCTCGTCGCCTCCTGTCACAATATACATCACTAGTTCCCAGGAAACAATTGTTATGCCAAGTTCTGCTTCCCAGCCGCTTCATAGCGCCATTGCATCAGACTCCCTTGATTGTCAACCAGCTGATTGTCCTGGCCAACATGAAAAGGCTGTAGCAACAATTGCACCGCTTAGCGCTGCTGGTACCACAACCTTGAACATTGAAATCACAGATCTTCCTAAGGATTTCTCAAATTACGCTAAGAACAATGCGATATGCGTAGCCTGCTCATCCATCATGGTCCACTCTCTCTTAGCCTCTAAATTCCAGTGCTCAGTTACAAGACCCACTACCCGTAGCCAGATTCGGACAACAACTCAGACAACAACCATGATATTGATTTCGACACTCACCTACTCGCCCACTGTCTCAGTTCCTCCTCCTGTCCGGCCTGTTACATTGATGGATTGTCAAGCGGATAACTGTCTGCGTGCACTGGAGAAAGGATTTCCTGCCATTGCTCCATTCTGCTTTACATACACTAAGATACCGCACAATTCTTTGAATGTGCCACTAAACATCATAAACTGTGGAGGAAATAGCAACGCGATCTCATCGGCTTGTTCATGTGTGATGCAACCGAGCACTATTCCAACTCTGACATCACCACCTGCGCTAGGGGAGATTGAATGATGGGGTGGGAAGGTTAATCGGGGCGAAGATACCGATAATCAAGATGGACCGAATGGACACCAATATGGGAGGCAGGGTTGGTGGGGCTCTTATTGAAACAAGCACGGTAGGAAAGTAAAAACAGAAAACATCTCGGGGAGCCAAAAGGAGTATGGAATATCGTCCTGGATAAGTAAAAGAAGCCATGTATTCTCTAATAAAATGCGATGTGGAGTTTGATTGAGGGTGAGCTAGCCTTTAACCTGTTGTTTTCTTGTGTCTATTGATGCGTATTGAACATCTTACTTATGGCCGAGATGATGTTGCTCTAATGGTATGTTAAAGGTAAAATAATGCCGTCTGTGGAGGCTTTTTCCTGCTTGGGTTTCACTTTTCCCTGATATGTATCTCTTTCAAGGTTGCAAACGCTGTGAGATTGAAGTATGTTCACTGATGGAACCACGAGCAGACTGCAGTAAACACGTAGGATCTCACAACAATGGTAGAATAGAGTACAGCGGGGATGTACTGTTGAGGCATTTAGCTGTACGTCCAAAGCCCCTCAGCTAGCCAACCTCAGACTTCTAGATTCTTTTTTCAGGGACCGAAATACAAAGTTCATACATTTGTCGACATAACATACAAAATCATATTGGTACTTTCGGGCCCTTTACTGGAATGCGAAAGCGCTTAGCCTCAACAACTCAACCACTCACCTACTGTGAAGGACCCTATGCCACAAAAGAGAGGGGAGGTTCCTCAGAAATGTAAGAAAGGGTTCTTGTATGCGGTCTAGGCGTTGCCTCTTCCCGTGATGCTATATACTGTAATGTTAGTAGTGTGGGGCTAGCGGTGCCTTACACATGCTACATGGCCAAGCTCAAGATTTTACGAAGAACCTTAAGAAGTATAAACATACTACATTTTCATCAAAATATGAATCATCTTTAGCTAACATTTAGCTAACAATCAGTCTTTCCCAACCTGCCCTTTCAAAGATAAGCGATGATGATCCTCAGGCTTTCCAATTATTCACACCGCATCATTGGCATGACATTTACATTGATTCAGGCCAGATATTTTATTTGATCGATCAAGGCTGCAATTTTAGCAATTAGCTCACCTCACAATTCCTATTTCTTTATACAGCATTGGAAAGAGCATCATCTTTTGCATTCATGCCTAATTATCCTAGGCTTAACATTCAGTTGCGGCTAGTCTTGAGACCGTCCCACACTGTAGCTTCCTGCAGGAACGCGTCTGTATTCTCGCTACCTGCTGCCTCTGCGAAAAAATCAATATTTGAACCACCTTCCTTAGCAAGATATATTCTCGTCGAAATTACTGTCCTCCCGTTGACAAAAACTTCGACAACACTCATATCCCAAAAGACCCTCACATGAAGATTTTCTTCGGTTAGAAGTCCTGAAACCGGATCCGAGACTGTAAACAGAGTATGAGGAGCAACCTCAGGAGCAAAGTTGCTTCCATCTCCTCCAATAGAGGCTTCTTTTCTTTCGATTACGAAAGTTTCGTTAAGAGAGTCGAAAAACATTACCGTTCTCGCCGTGAGGTTTTGATCTTCAGAAGAGTGAGTATACAGTTGTTTGTTTAGCACAAGAGGCTTACTTGATGTGTGTTCAATACTGAACCCTACTTTCCTGCTAGTCTTCCCAACCACCAATTTGCATTCCAATTCCCATGTCATTGAATTAACAGAAATTCTCGAACTTTGGTCTCCGCTTCCCCCAAGAGGCGTCCTTAAAATACTCTTAGGTTCTATACCCGCTCTCAATCCTTCAAGCCGTGAATCAGGAGATATGCCTAGGGTAGAGACCGAGTAGGTTCCTAGACCGTCATCAATGCACTGGATAGATGTGATATCAAATAATGACGATCTATGGGCACAAACAACATAGTGTGTAGTTTGGAGTTCTAGTACACGAGGTAGTGAAATTACACCTTGCCAGCCTTGTGCTTCTCGCAATACCTTGGAATGATCATCTTCTTGTATCCAGCCGAAAACAACTGTGCGATTTATAACGGGATCCCAAAACGAGTTTGATGCATAAAGACAGCCATGATCAAAATAGCCTCCATATTCATATTCCATAAATGGCGCGGACACATTCATTCTGCTTGATGCTATAGAACCTGCCATCCACAAATGCAAACGTGACGTCCGCGTTTCCGTAGTGTGTGCATTCGATGATGACATTCCTTTCTTAGGCTGTGGTATGGCTCCTTCAACGCCAATGATCAAAAAGTCCTGAGTCTTGGATTTCGTGTCATCTTTTAGTGTTACAAGGTTGACGACCTCCCAATTGCGTCCAAAGTCTCCTGACCAGTGTGAGGGACAATAATTTAAACCAACGTCCGCGAGGAGCCCAGTATATTCCCAGGAATTGAGGTTTGAGGGGTTGATAGTATAGAGGAATGCTGTTGGAGTTGAGTTTTTGATGCCACCTGACAAGATACCATACAGCTGCTGTTCTGGAGCATCTAGACTTTGAGACAATGAAGAGCATGGTGAAATGAAGGGATCACGAAAACCAGTGACAGAGATATCCTTTGGCGGGCCTGGTAAGATTGGATTTGCCTCCGACTTTCTCCAGGTTTTCCCTCCATCACAAGAGCTTGCAGAACTCAAGGTCTCGCATCCATTGCTGTACGGAATGGTATGGTGGATTGGAATTTGAGACACAGACGTGTAGATTTGCGTCAGCTCACCGTCTGTCTTACCAGAAAAGCTCGTTGGTTGAAAGCAGCCAGTATAAACCGCACACTTATCGTATGTTTCGGAAGACTGCAAGCTGGGGACGTCCGATATCTCCCAGGACAGAAGATCCCGAGAAACAGCTTGACCCCAGCAGATATCTCCCCAGAAGTTCCCATTGGCATTCCATTGAAAAGACAGGTGGTACAACTTGGTTGTTGGGTTGTAGCCAGGGCCACACGGATCATTCATCCAGCCCCTTGCCGGCATGCAGTGGTATGTAGGTCTCCATATCGTTGAAAGTCGAGTCGCCAATTGCGTCTGCTCGAGATGTGAACTATGCTCAGGAATAGCATGCTTATCTTGTTCTAGATGGGGGCCGTTATGACTATTATCCAGTTGGACACAACTCGCAGAAGAGGTTAGAGCCATTGGGCGAGACATGTGCGTCGGTCAGGGGGTATCTGGTTCAGGTAGGAATAATTGGTGATTTACAGTACAATTGATGTCCGAGAACTCAAGTGAAAGTGGGTATATGAGTCTAGAAAGAGTGATGAGGCGCAACCGCAACGACTGTTGTGAACGAGTTATTGAGAGGAACTGACTTTGTTGACTTTGTTTATGTCGCTCGTGATGAAGAACAGCTGCGGTTTGTATGCACAATACCTGTCGTTCTTGGTCTGCCACTACCACATGGAGTCTCCGGCTCGGCACAGTCAAGAAGCTCCTTGGATATGACTGGGGAAGTGGGAAAAGAACGAGTGACTGGCCAGTATTCATGGTTTCGAGAGTGCCGTGACTTAGTTGAGAAGTTAGAGACCCAAATTGTGATCCGCTTCCTCGGAGGGATTCCCGGGGCTCTCCAAGCCTGACATGTTGAATTCCGGGTCTACTCTCAAAGGGGGAATACCGAATGAGGTTAGCGGTCTCCATGGTGGGGATTTCCCCGGCAATGGAGACCCCAAGTGTCACCAAGTGTGGCCAAATGTGGGAATATGTATTCCAGCCAATCGTTTTGCTCTCCAGACCCCGTACCTGATCTACGGGTCCAGCCGCCCCACACGAACATAACCTTCTCTCTCACTTCGAGAACACTACATAAAGTCGGGATGAAGTACCAACTTTCAATGCGTCTATACTTGTCAGGCAAAGCAAGTAAAACTACTTCCTCGCCCTCCTCCTCCTCCTCCTCCTCCTCTGTCGCTGCCGCTGTATCTCCCTCCCTTTCACCCACCGCAAGATGTCGGACGAGAAAAACTCTCTTGAGATGAAGGCCGTCGAGCCTTCGGTTGCTCAACACGAGGATAGCAGCACGACTACAGATAGCCTGCCGTCCGAAGAACAGACCAAAAGGACAGCCATCAACGCCCTACTTATATTTTCTTGTCTCACGGTCGGCGCCTCCTCTATGCTCTTTGGATACGACGACAAGGTCATCTCGCCAATTGCTGCCCTCGAGCCATTCGTAAGTAGTCAAGAAACTACACTCTACCCAATCCTAACCTCTCTATGCTAGGTCAAACACCTCCAAGGGCTCAACCCAACTACAGGGACCCTCGTTTTTACAGCCAGAAACCAGAACTTGATCTTTTCCGTGCCTCTTGTGGGCTCGATTGTTGGCTCCGCCGTTGCGCCCCTTCTCAATGCACGCCTGGGACGAAAATGGCCCTTGATTTGTGCTTATCTATTGTCATTTGGAGGAATTTTCCTTCAAATCTTCTCCCCAAACATTACAGCTTTCGTAATGGGACGCTTCTGGAATTCAATTGTTATGGGCATTGCCATGTCCACAGCTCCCCTATACTTGGCCGAGGTTGTACCAGCAAATATTCGTGGAGCCACAGTCACCTCAATGAATATTCTCAACCTCGTCGCAGGAGTTATCTCCACATTTACTGTCTATGGGACCCAGCACCGGACTGATTCTTTGTCATACAAGATTCCGCTAGCTGTTCAGTTTGCGTTACCTGCTATCTTGATCCCATTGACATTTTTCATACCCGAAAGCCCACAGTGGTATATTAGCAAAGGCAGAATGGAAGAGGCACGAACTACTTTACGCAAGCTACGAGGGTCCAGTGATGCCCAGGTGGATGAAGAGATCCGAGTGATGAAGCTCTCCGAGGAGAATGAACGTCAACTCACGGCTGATGTTCGATTCCTGGACATTTTCAACAAGCAGAATATCAAACGCACACTTACTGCCGGATCAATCTACTCCTTCAATCAAATATCCGGTATCATACTCTCAACAACGTACGCAACTGTATTCCTTACCCAAATCGGTGCTGGTGATCCATTCACGCTCACTGTGATCTCCTCAGTCTGTGTGCTAGCAGGCACCGTCTTAGCTCCATTTGTTATAGATCGTGTTGGTCGTCGGCCACTAGCATTAACCGGCATGTCACTGCTGTTAATTATCGACATGATCGCAGGTGGTCTTGCCTTCAATTCGTCGAACCGAACTAGTGCCCTCGCGATTGCGGCTGTTTCATTTATATTCAACTTCATCTGGGCAGCATCTTTCTACTCACTGTCCAACGTATTGCCATCTGAAATCGCTACGATGAAGCTTCGCAATTACACCATGGCATACACAATCGGCTGTTCGTACGTCACCGCCGTGGTTACTACGCTTGCGGTTCCTCAACTCGTGTCGGCAGATGCAGCCAATCTTGGTGCTAAGGCTTACTTGATATTTGGAGGATGCATGATTGGAATCATTGTTTTTGTGTATTTCCTCGTGCCTGAAACCCGTAATCGATCCTTCGCAGAGATTGACGAAATTTATGAGGCCAAAATCCCCATGCGTCATTGGCGCAACTATCAGACGAGCAACGAGGCCAAGACGGCAACAGTTCTACCGGGTACAAAGCTTACGGGAGCTGCCCATGTGTGAGTCTGAGCATCAAGGTGGGTTTTGCACAAACGTGGTGTTTTCATACAACAATAATGACGACTGTTCGTTCAGGGAAAAATTGAAATCTTTGCAGCTGGACGAGCCAGAGTTGTGCGTTTGTAGTATAGCCTTAGCTTCCATAGATAATTCGAAACCACCAGTATCACTAAATACGGCTCAATGATTAACGATGATATCCAATTGAACGTGATCACAGCCAATTAGAAATGGCGTTCTCTCCCAAGTATTTCGGTTTGCGGGTTTAGATGATGTTGGCCGTGATTGGATGCTCGATACTGTAAAGCACACGAGTCAGATCGCCACGCGGGTTATAATCCCTGCCAGTATCTAGCTGTGCGAAATTTTGTCAACTAAAACGTGATAGAATTCGAAACAGAGAATTGTAGTAATTCGCCGGGCAAAGCTAATTGGCATGTATGTTTATGAGTATCACATATGCTTTCAAACGGGCGATATCTGGTAATTCTCCTCTCCTCCCGAATCGATTATATAGATCTCGACTGCGAACCAGAAGATTCACTAACTATTTAGTCACCTTGGGTAGTATCAATTGCTACCAGTACAATCTCTAGGTATGCATCTACGCGTGGTTTTGTATGGAGCCATACTCAGCAAGGTGCGGAAACACTTCTAAATGCGTTTCACTACTAGTATGAGATTGTGGTTGTTTACGTACAGTACATTCCCCTCAAGGTTTAACGTTATTAAGCTTAATTTTATCAAGCGAATTGTTCGCCCTGCCCCTCTCCCCGCCATTACTTTTCGCCTAAGGCAACCACTTCGTCTGTCCTTGTTTGAGGTCATATCGACGTCAAGACTAACAACGCTCCATATTGCTCGACCGACTATCATTGTCTGCTTGTCCTCTTCTAATATATTTTATCGATCATCTATCGCCCCTCATAAGTAAAAAGTCGTGCCCAGTGCAACCATAGCCATTGCCTCCAGCTAATTTTGTTGGTCCATGGAACATCTTGTTCCTCTCATGCCCCCCAGCTGAGATCAGGCACCTTGCCCCGCGGTGAACCACGGCTATGCAATTCCATGCGTCCACAAGACATAGCGACGCCATATAGGACGCCATGTCTCCCCAGAGCGAGCTGGAACTTGCTGATCCATCCTCAACATTACTGTCCTCCCGTCAACATACATTCCCCGCTGGCCGTACGCAGCACCTCTCACGCCCGATGCGTGCATGTGACAACTGTAGACAAGCGAAAGTAAAGGTAAGCATCCATCCTCTCCAAGCTTTGCAGCTGTGAAAATCGGCGGAGGTATTGGTCTAAAAGAAGAAATAGTGTGACCATCAACGACCGTGTAGCAACTGTATCTTGAAGAAATGTTCCTGTACAAGCCGACTTGCATGGAAAAAGAGGGGACCTACACAGACAGCTTATACCGTTCCCCCCTTTTCGGTGGTCCCTGTTTCCAGGACCAAATCTAGCCAAATATCGCCCAGTCCCTATGTCACTCCGGAAAATGTCGCACTTTCACCGGCTCTCCAGTCTTCGGTGACTTGGTCCTCTGACGAACAGAACGTGCTCGAAGACGAGTCGGATTTTGCGGGCATTCATAATATTGAGGCTGTCGAAGTCAATAGAACACATCAACCAAGCATCGCTGATAATATGGTAGGTATCTACTCACCACTTGATAGCTCGGACATAGCTCAGTCATCGAACCCCCATCAAGTTCCAAGCAATGTACCTGCAGCTGGATATTGTGTTTCCACAAGTTCAGAGGAATTTTGGCCGGCGTGTTTCACCGAGGAGATGATTCTGCCATGGATCGATATATTTTTCGATAGGCTTTACCCAACATTGCCACTTCTTGACCGGTCGTGCCTCTATCGAGATATGATATGTCAAAGGCACCGTAAAGACAGGCAATATGGAGCTATGATTCTCGCGCTTTGCGCTTTCTCATTAATCCAACCAGTACACACACAAGAGCGACAACTGATGCCAATGAGCGATGAATATGCAAAAGTCCTTCTGGATGAAGCCTTCCGCTTGCATAGTAGATCAGATCTGGGAGAAAGTCCTGTTTTAGAGACAGTATTAACAAGTTTCTTCATGTTTGGTTGCCTATTTGGATTGCAGAGACACAACGCCGCGTGGTTGAAATTGCGAGAGGCCATTGACGTCGCTACTATCCTATGCCTCCAATTGCCAGAGGCTTATACTTTTCTGAGTGATAGCGAACGCATGCGGCGAGTACGGATCTTTTTTGTATTGTCGGTAACAGAACGGTTAGTCTCAAAGTCGACTGTGCAATAGTGATACTGACGATATTAGCGCCTATGCCCTTCAGAAACACCACGAGATTGAATTCAAGGGTAGACCGGGTTATATCATGAGATGCTTAACACTGAGTTCTGTAAATGATATTTCAAGCATTGGTCAGCCTTCCGGAATTGACGCAAAGGCAATGGTCGGGCTCTCGCGAATGATGGAGTTACTCGATACTGTTGACGAAAGCTTTGTGTACTGCTGGAATGGCCAATGCGGGAGAGTAACCCATTTTGATAAGGCAGACGCTCTCCTCATCCAGAGAAAGCTCCTCTTAACAAGCTTTTCGACTACGGACCAGGTGTTTTCGGGAATGACTGAGTCCCAGGAGGTCGATATACGTATCCTTGGACATTGGCTTATGAACAGATTATGGAATATGTGTCTCTCTCACGGTTTACTGTCTGAGTCGACTGACGAACCTCTGTTATGCTACCAGTATGGATCCACCCTAGCCCAGGAGATTGTTCAAATCTGTAAGAGATTTAGCACTGACAGTATAGATGTTCATGGACTGGGGATAGTGAGTGCTACTAAAAATGAAAAGGCGTTCAACTTACATACGTTTAGATTGAAAGACTTTATGATATTGCAGCCGGTGCAGTAAGTGCACTAGCTTTAACCGCAGCACAGTTGCCAACGCACGATGAGATAGAACGTGAAGGGTCACATATGATTCAGGACCCCATATCTGTCCAGGGCAACAAAGCAACTCTGCAGGACATTTTTAATCTACTAGGGTCACTCAGAAGTGGCGAACACCCATATATGCATCGGTTAAAAGTTCTGATTGGCGAATATTCGCCGTACCCGTGTTCAGCTTAAGACAAAGGCTTTTAAGGATGAGATGACTTATGGTACGGGCCACCGCATTGATCGAATAATCTTATTACACCATATCGCAAACAGTCTACAGTATAGTGACAAGCCCCACCATACCTTATATCAGACCCCTTCACGGACTACAGTATTCTAGGATAGGGAAGTTCCAACCCAATTGAGGGCGATGTGATGTAAATAGTGGAGTGGGCATGTATCTGTCTTGGAAAACGACAGTACTTCAAGTGTATGCACACAAATAAAGATGAAATAGACACGATACCTTCTGGAAATGCTAGGCTAAATGAATACCCAGAATTGTATATCACCCTTAATAGTTAAGCTTCAGCTCTGGTCTAGATTCTCCTGATTCCGCATCTGCCCTATATCCTCCGTATATTGGTATTTATATCATTAGACTCAAACAGCAATAGATTAAACGGTGTCATAAATTGACCATGAAATATAAGTTTTGATGAGCGAGGTGATGAATATAATTTGACCGTGGACCCGTAGATGGCGTATGTGTATCGGCGCAGTTTTAAGATTCGTCCCCAAAAGCGCCGTGGCAAACTATGCAGGAGTTGATACATTGTATGATATTTATTGGCGTGCTATGTGTGAGTGAGGATGACTTTCTTCAGCCAATCCCCGTTAGCCAGTGACATTCTACTTTAGGTGCTGCCAAGATCGGCATCTTGAAAACCTTAAAACGCCCTCCTCTGTCCTTCGTCCTCCGCCAGTACTACCACAGCACCATAGCACAGCACCAGGAACATACCACAATCCGACCTGTTTATTTTTCTTTGGTTCGTGGTTGATCGGTCTCAATAGCACTTCTAAATTTTATTCTCATTATGTCACTCGTTGGGTTTTATTTTACTGTTTAACAAAGACACATGCATCGTTTACCATCCCGGGCATTTGTAAGTATTCAAAGGCCACTTTATCGAATAGACTCTCTGCCGCCGACATCAGCCACTTCACGGACTGTTCAAGATTGTCCAAATACTACTTTACATTGGCGAAAACAAATGTCTCTGCCTGCTAGAGTCACCACTGCCATTATGGACGGTGACCTGAACAACACCTCGGCTATGCGCAAGGTTCAAAAGATCGGGGTGGATCCAGAGTTCTCCTACCGCTCTCTCGCACTTCCTGAAGATGAAGACGATGAGTTGGTGCGGAAACAGTACCGACCATTTCTCCTAACCCCTGAAATTTCCGCTAGGGATTGGATCAGTAGGTTGGAACTCAGCACCGCCATAAAGATGTCAGCGGAGAATATCGGGAACACTGGCGAACGACTAAGAATCTTGGTTTTATATGGAAGTTTACGGCATCGGTACGGCTTTTGTTTATTTGTCTAGGTCTACTGCTGAATATTATCTCAGATCATATTCACGACTGTTGGCATTCGAAGCCTCTCGTATTCTGTTTCGGCTCGGCTGCGACGTCCGTATATTTGATCCAGCTGGCCTTCCCATGAAAGATGATGTCCAACATAACGATCCGAAAGTGCAAGAACTCCGAGACCTTAGCCGTTGGAGCGACGGCCACGTATGGGTCTCTGCAGAGCAGCATGGAAACCTTGTAAGCTATGTACCTGAAAGCACTGAAAAGCTTGATATATGACTGTGTGACTAATACTTGTTGACTTTTTTCAAGACGGCAGTGTTCAAGAACCAGATCGACTGGATTCCCCTTTCTGTGGGCTCCGTACGCCCAACTCAAGGTCGAACACTAGCCATAGCCCAGGTTTCCGGTGGCTCACAGTCCTTTAATGCTGTTAATTCGCTTAGGATATTGGGGCGCTGGATGCGAATGTTCGTAATTCCAAACCAGTCTTCTGTGCCAAAAGCATACACGCAATTCACGGACGAAACTCCAGTGGATCCAATGGAAGGAGGTAGTCGGATGAAAGAGAGCGCGAATAGGGCGCGTATTGTAGATTGTATGGAAGAGTTTGTCAAATATACCATCCTCATGAAACCCCATTTTGCCCTACTGGGAGATAGATATAGTGAACGGGAAGAACGAGAAGAGAAGAAGGCTGCTGAAAAGGAAAAGCAAGAAGTAGAGAGCAATATCGACAGATCAGCGGATAAACAGGGCGTGAACGGAATTGAGATAGGAAAGATATAAATACTTGAGAATAAATAAATACTAGTTCGTATGACTTTCACTTCTCCAGAACGGAGCGAACATTACGAAGGATTAGATAGATGGTCATTAAAATTTGTGCACAAGACAACATGATTTTCCTCAAAATTATTCCCCTATTACAATAACGCTGATTTCCCGACGAAGCTTTTTTCTTCCTATATAAAATCCATCAAGACCTAAAGCCTGAATAGGCAACCCGGGCGGGAGGAGTCAGCCGAAAGCCCCTGAATAGCCGAATGCGGGGTTCCGAGCATGAAGGTGTTGCGGGGTGCATATGGGGGAAGGTATGCCGACTGAGGAGCCATTCTTCATAAAAAGGGTTCGTGAACTTCTCTAGCTCTCTACTCTTTCTCATCCCGTTATTGCCTACATCTCTAACTCATACAGCTTCTGCATACTGGTTTTGCTTATAAACTGCTTCAGACCCGTCAACCGCAAGCCCGCGCGAAGAGAGTCGAAATGGCTTTCGCAGTTCGGGGGAAAACCGCAATAATAACAGGAGCTGGATCTGGTAGATTCCATGCAACCACCTTAAACTCTCTAATCAGCCAATAACGATTCTAGGAATCAATCTGTGTTTCGCAAATGTGCTGCTCGATCGTGGTTGCAATGTTCTCTTTGCGGACCTAGCTTTGCGTCCAGAAGCCCAAGAATCATTCGTAAAATATAACGGCACCAATTCGAGATTTGGAAAGGCAGCTTTCTGCAAGACTGATGTTGCCGAATGGAAACAGCTTGAACGAATGTTCGCTGCAGCCGAGGATAACTTTGGTGGAGATGGTGCTGATATCGTTGTTCCCGGTGCTGGGGTTTATGAACCTGTATGTGATTCCAAGTTGTAATCCTTTCTTCTCTAGAACTGCTATGAAATGAGGAGTAGAAATATTGAGACTGTGCTATGCTGATAACATACTAGGCATGGTCGAATTTCTGGCACCCCCCAGGAGAAAAAGTTAGTGCGGATGGAGTAGACAGTGGACGATTCAAACTACTAGACATCAACCTTATACACCCTATACGTACTACACAATTAGCAATTTCTCATTTTCTTGAGAAAGGGAAGGCAGGCAATATTTTGCATATTTCCAGTATTGCTGGCCAAATTTCAAATCCTGTGACACCATTGGTAAGTTTTCTAATTAAATACAATCACCCTATTATGAAGACCAAATGCTAAGGATATTGTGGGTAGTATATCGCATCCAAATACGGGATTTCAGGGTTTGTAAGAAGCCTCGCACCTTTAGAGAAAAGACTTGGTATTAGAGTTGTTGCTGTTGCACCAGGGGTTATCAAGACGCCGTTATGGACAGAGGTACGCCACGATTGCTATCCACAACTTCCAAGCAGCTGACGAAAACAGTCACCTGAAAAATTGAAGAATGTAGAAGCAGGTGTCGATGAATGGGCAACTCCGGAGGAAGTCGCATTAGCAATGCTAGATCTCGTAGAGAAAACTGAATGCCCGGCTGGTACGATCAAGGGTGGGAGTATACTTGAGGTAGGGAAGGCGCAGCAAAGAATGGTGTTTGAGAGAAATGATCCGGGACCCTTGGGATCTGGACATACCGTTACAGGGAATGAGAGGGCGATGGAAGACATTTTTGAAACGGAATTGAAAAAGGGATGGGGTTGTAAGAGTAAACTCTGAGCTCTAGGACCGTACCTAGGGGTGACAAACATCAACTCTTACTCCCACGATCATGACGATGAAATACTGCTTTACAGTTGTACGTAGGTTCTTTGAGTATTAAAGCACGAATCAACCCCTACAGAGGTTCTCCAAGTCCAGAATCGTCAACGTTGAGGAAAATAACATATGATGAACTGGTGCTCAAGGTGAACAATGTTACATGTATTCAGTATTTCGTGATACACTTGGGTTTACTGTAGCTCGTCGAAGGCTCTATTCACGGCGGCCGTTACGTCTTCATTGGGTCCTTCAAGATGTGTGTAATAAAAAGTAACCAGTGGCAAATGAAACTACTTGGTCTAAAAGCAAAAGCATGACATGTATGCTGAGAAATTGCGCATATTCGGCATTAACTTCCTTGCTTGGGGTGTATTAAAGATGGGAGGCTGGCGTTCTAACTTGCTTGGCACACTTGAGCATGCAGGTGGGTGAGTAATCAAGATTATCCTGTGCCATCTCGAAACCAGACTTGGGTTTTGTGGTCAATCTGAAAGTTTATATATATCACCGAGTAGCTACGGATGCTCTTCTTCGGAATTGTACGATTTTAGCAAATCTCTACGGCCAGAATCCCAAGAACCATAAGCAATGGCATCTCATCAATTTGCCAAAATATCTGTCGACGGAGTGTCAATCTTCTACCGGCACATGGGTCCTGCGGATGGGCCAGTAGTATTGCTCCTTCATGGTTTTCCAAGTTCCTCTCATCAATTTCGCAATTTCATGCCACTTCTTGCTGCCAAAAATTACCGGGTTGTAGCTCCAGACTATCCAGGATTTGGTTTCACTGAGGTGCCGCCTGCGAGAAAATATATTTATACCTTCAATAACTTGGCCACAACCATCGCCGCATTTGTCAATGCTCTAGGCATCAAGAAATTTGCCCTCTTTATCTTCGATTTCGGAGCACCCATAGGTTTGCATATTGCACTAAGACGTCCTCAAGCAATAAGTGCTATAATTTCTCAAAACGGAAATGCCTATGTAGAAGGTCTTGGTGAGACATGGGGTCCAATGAAGAAGTACTGGGCCACAGACAGCGCGGAAGACCGTGAGACAATAAAAGGTCGTATTCTGAATCCCGAGCGTACCTATTGGCAGTATAAATCTGGTTCTCCCACGAATGGAACTGGGGTACCACCAGAAAGCTATACGCTTGACTTGGCATTGATGGAAAGAGAGGGCGTCAAGGAGATTATGCTTGATTTGTTTAGAGACTATAAGTCAAATGTGGAGATGTATCCTGTATTTCAAGAGTATTTTAGAGTGAACAAACCAAAGATATATGCGATATGGGGCAAGCACGACAAAAGTTTTATTCCACCTGGTGCAGAGGCATTTAAGAAAGATACAAGGGATGCACAAGTGGAATTTGTGGATGCGGGACATTTTGCTCTGGAAGAGAAGGGTGTGGAGGTTGCAGAGCGTATCATTTCATTCCTGGATCGTATTGGGTGGAAATGAGGGTAGTAGATCTTCTGGTCGGAAAAATGGAAATTGTAGTTGTTGGTATAATCTGACCCTGAATTGTACAGGTCACGTGTGCCAAAGCACACGTGACTCCGTACAGCCCGGGTCGGTCCGAGTATGCGGCCGCATCGATCTCTATATCAACACCATCACCTACGTAGACCTTACAATACAACCAACTGATTACCACCGAATACAATAGGCACTTACGTGACAACACCACGTAGTGGTGCCCTGTATTCAAAGCTAATCAATACTATGCGCATGGTGTGAACCGACAGTAGTCCTTAAAAATGGGATTTGATCCAAAATAAGCCGTGGTTTTATATCTATGAAACAGAACTAACGTCCATCTCTGCGTGGCGGAAAACCCTGTGTGCTGGAAAAAATACAGTAATAGGTACTTTAACTTCAAGTGTCAGATCACTTCAAATACGGGGCACTACTACGTGTATATTACGTAAGTGCTAGTTATTTTCGGTGGGATCGATAATTATATTATAAGTTCTACATAAGGATGGTGTTAATGGGGTTTCCTAAGGCGGTGAACCGCATTAGGGAATTCTGCCACCCGAATCGGGTCACGTGCACCCTCCTCGAGGTCAGAATTGCACCAACAGCTCCTATCAAGAAAGGATATAGCTTTAAAGTTTGAAACTACACAATATAAGGAAATCTTTATGCCGAATTTATCCGGGCAAAGTGGGAGGAAGTACGAAAGGTACACAATACGCCAAGCATCTTAATAAGCGAAGGAGGGGTTTATATAATATCATATTTACAGTTGTGTTAAGTTACGCTGAATTAATCGTATATACTTGGTATTGCATATTGTGGCGTTTTCTAAAAACTTCCACAGCTGCTGCAGTACTTGCTTTCGCTCTACCTTGAGCGCTGATATACAGGACAGTTTCCTCTCTACTTACCACAAGATATGCTTAGTGATAGATTCATGGCTCGATCGCGCATCAGACTCGCTCCAAAAAGCTTTGTAGTGGCTGGCCGTGATCGGCTGGTCTGGCACGTTTATAGCGATAATGCGCAGCAACGCCTGCCACAAGGCTGTTGTTCAGCCGTATAAGCACAACCTCAACTCAACCTGACTCCTACACAAATGCATATATATCGACGCTGCGACAATTATTCACCGGCATTGTTTCGTTTAAATATTCTCTCAGATTCTGGCTGAATTATGCGTCTACTACAATACAACAATGATGGCGAGTTCAGTCTAACCAAGGACCTTATGAGCGACGATATTCCTAACTATGCTATCCTTTCGCACACATGGGGGCCGGATACAGAAGAGGTCACATATAGAGACATGATAGAGGGCACCGGCAAGAACAAGATTGGGTACGAGAAGATTAGGTTCTGCGGAGAACAGGCCAAACGCGATCGATTGGAATACTTCTGGGTAGACACCTGTTGTATCAACAAGGCAAACTACGCTGAGCTCCAGTATGCTCTCAACTCCATGTTCTGCTGGTACCGCAATGCAACTCGATGCTACGTCTATTTGTCAGATGTTCCTAGCCCTCCCTTAGGTACTGATGCTAAGTTCAATCCACAGTCGTGGGATTCGGAATTTTGGAAAAGCAGATGGTTTACCAGGGGGTGGACGCTCCAAGAGCTTCTTGCCCCTCGTCGAATTTTTCTCCCGCGAACACGTGCGATTAGGTGACAAAAACGAGCTAAAGCAACAAATTCAAGGAATAACAAGTATTCCTATCTCAGCGCTACAAGGAGCCCCTTTATCTCAGTTCAGTGTTGATGAGCGATTTTCGTGGATGGAACGCCGCCAGACGAGTCTTGAGGTAGATAGAGTGTACTCATTGCTAGGCATTCTTGACGTAAAAATCCCCCTTTTCAAAGACACAGAAGCAGCGACTGCCTTTGAACGGCTTCAGAAGATTATTGATAAGCGGGGAAAATGTATCCAGGACTTACGCCTTACCGACCCATGTCATGATAAGAAGCGTATTGAGAACACCAAGGGTGGCCTGTTAAAGGATTCCTACCGCTGGGTGTTTGGGACCTCTGAGTTTAAACAATGGCGTAGCGACCAGCTGAGCCCACTTCTATGGATCAAGGGCGATCCTGGCAAAGGCAAGACAATGTTGCTCTGTGGTATAATCAACGAGCTGAGTATATCGACAGTCGACACAGCTCTTCTGTCCTACTTCTTCTGCCAGGCTACCGACTCGAGAATCAACAATGCCACTTCCGTGCTGCGAGGCCTGATATATATGGTTGTCGAGCAGCAGCCATCGCTTGTGTCGCATGTCCAAAAGAAATATGACAAGGCGGGTAAAGCGCTATTCAAAGATGCAAATGCCTGGACTGCTTTGTCAGAGATCTTTACTGATATATTACAAGACTCGAGCTTAGATAGCATCTACCTTATTGTTGATGCGCTTGACGAATGCGTAACTGGCTTGCAGGAGTTGTTGGAGCTTGTTGTATCCACATCGTTAGTATTATCGCGTGCCAAGTGGATCGTCTCAAGTCGAAACTGGTCGAGTATTGAGAGGAGTCTTAACACTGCAGCGCACGGAGTGAGACTAAGCCTTGAACTTAATGAAAGGTCCGTCGCTGCGGCTATTACAATATACATTCAGTCCAAGGTCAATTGGCTAGCGGAGCGAAACGAATATAGTAGTGAAACACGTGAGTCCGTCCAGCGTTACTTGTCGCTGAACGCAAACGGCACATTTCTTTGGGTGGCTTTGGTATGCAAAGAACTCTCCAAGATCCCCGGATGGAAGGCTACGAAGAAGGTGACCGCATTTCCGCCTGAACTTAATCCCTTCTACAGGCGAATGATGGATCAGATCAGGGGTGTAGAGGACGCAGAGGATGGGGAGCTTTGCACACAAATACTGGCTGTCGTTTCGGCTGTGTACCGGCCCGTCTTGTTGAATGAACTGCCGTTGCTCATTGACCTGCCTGACGGGGTTGCTAGCGACGATTACAAGGCTCTATCGGATATCGTAGGGCTTTGTGGCTCTTTCTTGACGCTCCGCGAACATACTATCTCATTCGTTCATCAGTCAGCAAAGGACTTTTTAATCAAAGAAGCACAGAACGAGATTTATCCCTGTGGTGTAGAATCTGTGCATAATACTATATTCTCGCGATCGTTGCAAGCCATGTCCCGAATAGTACAACGTGATATTTACGGCCTGCGCACTCCCGGAATCTCGATCGACCAAGTCACGCCACCCGAGCCAGATCCACTAGTCGCATTACGGTACTCTTGTCTCTATTGGGTTGACCATCTCATCGATTGCCATACCTCTGAGAACAAGTTCGAGGACCTCCAGGACAGTGGCCCAGTGTATGTTTTCCTATGCCACAGCTTTCTATTCTGGCTTGAGGCACTTAGCCTGATAGGAAGCCTATCAAATGGTATAGTTGCAATTAGGAAGCTTGAGAATTGGCTTCAGGTAAGTTTTTTTTCTGCTACTGAAATTAATATTGATAAAATACCACGACTAATGTAAAAAGGCTCAGAAGTGTCCGGATCTGTACGCATTTGTCCACGACGCAAAGAGGTTCGCCCTACTTAACCGATTAGTTATTGAACAGACACCTCTTCAATTATATTGCTCTGCTTTAGTCTTTGCGCCCAAAAAAAGCATTGTTCGAAGGCAGTTTGAGGATTGTATCCCAGATTGGATTCAGCTGAAACCAAAAGTGCAAGAACACTGGAACGCGGTGCTGCAGACGCTCGAGGGCCATTCTAGCTCGGTTAATTCCGTGGCCTTCTCGCCTGACGGCAAGCAGGTGGCGTCTGGATCTCGTGATAACACAATACGGCTCTGGGACGCGGCTACAGGAGCCTCGCTGCAAACGCTCAAGGGCCATTCTGACTGGGTTACTTCGGTGGCCTTCTCACCTAATGGCAAACATGTGATATCTGGATCTTACGATAGTACAATAAGACTCTGGGACGCAGCTAGAGGAGCCTCGCTGCAAACGCTCATGGGCCATTCGGACTCGGTTAATTCCGTGGCCTTCTCGCCTGACGGCAAGCAGGTGGTGTCTGGATCTGGTCATGACACAATACGGTTCTGGTCTGGATATGGTAATAACACAATACGGCTCTGGGACGCGGCTACAGGAGCCTCGCTGCAGACGCTTGAGGGCCATTCGGACTCGGTCAATTCGGTGGCCTTCTCGCCTAATGGCAAGCAAGTAGTGTCTGGATCTGGTGATAGCATAATACGGCTTTGGGACACGAATACAGGAGCCTTGCTACAAACGCTTAAGGGCCATTTAGACTGGGTTAGTTTAGTGGCCTTCTCGCCTAATGGCAAGCAGATAGTATCTGGATCTCACGATAGCATAATACGGCTCTGGGATGTGGCTACAGGAGCCTCGCTTCAGACGCTTCAGGGCCATTTGGACTCGGTTAATTCCGTGGCCTTCTCGCCTAATAGTAAGCAGGTAGTATCTGGATCTAGTGATAGCACAATACGTCTCTGGGACGCGGCTACAGGAGCCTTGCTACAGACGCTTGAGGACCATTTGGACCCGGTCAATTCGGTGGCCTTCTCGCCTGACGGCAAGCAGGTAGTGTCTGGATCTAATGATAATATAACACGGCTCTGGGACGCGGCTATAGGAGCCTCGCTGCAGACGCTCGAAGGCCATTCGGACCCAATCTTTTCTATGGCCTTCTCGCCTGACGGCAAGCAGGTGGCATCTGGATCTTATGATATCACAATACGGCTCTGGGACGTGGCTACAGGAGCCTCGCTGCAAACGCTTATGGGCCATTCGGACTCGGTTACTTCTGTGGCCTTCTCGCCTAATAGTAAGCAGGTGGTATCTGGATCTGATGATAATACAATACGGCTCTGGGATGCGGCTACAGGAGCCTCGCTACAGACGCTTAAGGGCCATTTAAGCTCGGTTAATTCCGTGGCCTTCTCGCCTAACGGTAAGCAGGTAGTATCTGGATCTAGTGATAATACAATACAGCTCTGGGACGCGGCTACAGGAGCCTTGCTACAAACAATCACAGGCCATTCGGACTCGGTTAATTCCGTGGCCTTCTCGCCTAATAGTAAGCAGGTGGTATCTGGATCTTATGATAATACAATACGGCTCTGGGATGCGGCTACAGGAGCCTTGCTACAGACGCTCACGGGCCGTTCGGACTCGGTTAATTCCGTGGCCTTCTCGCCTAACGGTAAGCAGGTAGTGTCTGGATCTGATGATAATATAATATGGCTCTGGGATGCGGCTACAGGAGCCTTGCTACAGACGCTCACGGGCCATTCGGACTCGGTCAGTTCCGTGGCCTTCTCCCCCGACGGCAAGCTTGAGTCAATTATTCTAGTTTCAGGAGATTGGGTAGTAGAAGGGGAAAGAAATATTCTTTGGCTGCCTCTTGATTATCGGGCATTTAGTTCAGCTACTTGGAACAGAACTCTTGTTATAGGACATCTTTCTGGGAAAGTCTCATTCTTTTGCTTTGAAAAAGCAAAGCTTATTATATAGAAGTAAAAAATCTTTATTTTCTGGAGGGTCTTAGGGAACTATTTATTTTATACCATATAAAGCTCGCCACTTGCCTTCTAGCATTTTCTAGAAAGTAAAAATTTTAATGCTTTTGCTACGAACCTTACTCCTCTGGCACTGTCGCATAAATGCGATGCTCGTGGCTGGACCAGGTACACCAGGCAGTTATTACCCAGCTAGATTGTGGCGCACCTATTGCACCAGGCACCTCCAGCCACTTTTAACCTTTATGCCTAAGGCCTTATAATAAAATTACAGCGTAAATTATATGATGTACTCGTTTTGCTCTAGGCCTAATATAGCTAGTCGCTATGACGCGAAGTACTGATTCGCGTTTCGATCTTATATAGATTTGTATATTACAGCAGCTGTAAGGCTAAGGATAATTTCCTGTATAATAATAAAGCATTATAGCTCGATTAAGATACTTGACGCGTATTTAGGAATAGTACAAGCTCATTAGTAAACCTGTGGTAAAAGAACTATGTTATACTATAAAAGGAAACCCTTTATAAATTAGGTATAACTGCGATAATATAAATGTGAATTTTTAGTAGGAGAAGTTGGGGGTATCTAGTAATGACTATGGAACTTATTTATATAAAAGTAATAGGAGAGTTTAAGATGTATCTAAATTATAAGATGCTTAAAGCCATAGCAAGCGTCAGATAACATACGACACTCCAAACACAAAACCTATGGCACACCGCACTCAACAGTCCTGGTATCACTTTGCGAGCTAGCCTCCAGATCAAGTTTCACAGCGCTAGATGAGGCAAAACCTCTGTCAATACGTACGCTAGCTTTGTTGATAGCTCTTTCTATAGCGAGCTTAGTTCGTCGTCCGTACAAATTGTCTGTCCAAAATGCAGTTCACATCAGCCTTTCTAATTTTCGGGCAGCTTCTCATTTGTTTAACAATTATATCCTGCTTAATCAAACAAGAAGAGTTCTTATTGGGAGGATTATATTTTTATTTGTACTATAATCTGTACTCTGTACTCTGTACTCTCTCTGTAGCGATGTGGCAATATATATATTCAAAACTTGTGCTAATGGTGACCAGCACAATTCTTAGATCCGAGCATCCGACGCATGTACAGCACATATGTATATTCAAGTTACAATCTCTGAAGTCATTACCGGAGGCCTCGAGTAACTTTAATATAGCCGGATATTTCATACTCTACATGTTGATGAGAAAGCCTTCTAGAAATTCAGCAATTGAAATTTAACACACCGAGACACAGGAAGCTTAGGTGGCCCCAAATCTGTACCCAAGCAAGATATAATTAGGTCCTTGAAGCATGAGATCGTTGGCTGTCATATTTAAGTAATACGATTACCTGATGCAGTGCAATATTCGAGTAGTTTGATGCATTCAAGCATGGTCCCCCTTTCTAATCTACCCAAATTATTGTAACCATTAACTAAGCCGGACGTGCCACTTTGAGAACTCTACGAAAGCAGTACCGCTATCCAATTTATGCCAAGCTCAATGTACGCAATATTTAGAGATTCGGAAACACCAGACGGAATTTTATCATGAGAGTTTATGATGCACAAAAGTTGACGAAAAGAGTGTAAAAAAATAATAGCTGATTGAACCAAAAAGCTTATTTGATCCAACACTCGATAAAACGTAGCATTGTTGTCCTAGCACAGCAAGCCTGTGGTTCCCCGGCTCAATGACGGTTCCAGGTGCAAATTATTGCATGCCTAAACTCATAGGTACAGTTATTACGAGCGTCATATACTTGAGGAGATTCAAACAAATGACACATATCCCTATTGGATGGTTTTTAGTGACCGATATGGCCATAATACACCAGCGCGACAGATAACACTAGACTGTACGTCCGCGGCAAAGATGATCAGGGTTATATTTGTTATATTCCAAATCTCCGCAAGAAAGTCGCTTCTCCTTGATGGAAGAATATGTTGGGGATAGTTTCGAAAAGTCTGAGATTGCTTAATCTAGAGCCATTGCATTCTTGCTAAAGTTACCTGGATCGAAAATCTGAATAAAATCCAAGGCAAAATTTGCAAGGCAAGCTGAGGATTAATTAGGTTACCGTATTAGGTTTACCAAACGAAAGCTTCCACATAGATATATTTCAAATAGTTTTCCTCTCGCAGATTGTGAATGAGGCCGGTAGTCCTCATATCTTCCTAACAATTATATCCCATCTGAAAGCAAACAGCGACAACACTTTCTACTACAATGCAAGACTTTCCAGCTTTCGCGAAAACAATTTCTCCAGTCAAGCATGGGTAGATTTAAAGATAGAAATCAGAAAGATGGGGCTAGCTTTAACTTTAGGATTGAAAAGCTCAACTCGGTAGTCATTACCCGAACCATCTGGCCGGCAAAAGTCGGGTCTCCATTTCCGGGCCTTCATTGCTCATGTAGAAATCAACCTATACGTAACCTTTCACTTCCTAGTAGTTATAAGAAGCATCTGATTTGACTCTTCAAACGACTTAAATCTTCAGACATGTCAAACTTAAACTACGAAAAGCTCATCCGGGTCACCGTTTTGGTCAATCGCAAAAAGGGTACCACAGAAGATGAATTCAACAAATACTGGGCTTACAAACATGGCCCTCTGGTAACAAATTGGCTTCTACGCTCTGGAATCATAAAATATACTCAGGTATTGATTTAATCTCGAACTAATTCACCCTGCATCAACAAGTGGAGCGGATTTTGACTTCTAAATTTATAGTTTCATACCACCAGCGAGTATAAAGTGCTCGGCAAGAAGATGTCCGAAGCAGTGGGTAGGCCGATGTTAGACTATGACGGAATGGGCGACTTCTATGTACATAGATATCAAGACTTCGAAAATGCGTTCTTGGACCCGGAGTACTTGGAAAAGATACGGCCAGATGAGTTGAAGTTGGTTGATATGGATTCGATTAGAGTTACAATCGGGGTTGAGTACGTTGTTATTGATCAGGGGAAATTGGTTGATGAACATGAACGGCACTTTTGATTTCTTAAAGCAATTGTTCGGCGATGTACGTACTACATATCATACATTCTTTCCAGTTTGTAGAGACTTCCAAACTGCGCGATGTGAGAATCCGTACCACCCCAAAAAGACAACAACTGCGATGCCTACAGATACCAGACAATCCAGCCAAACCCAAGGTGAAACATAATCGGTGCTGCTTTTGGGAGTTAAATAACTCTGTGTTAAAGAATATCTACGTAATAGATTAATTATTGTTACCGCCAGTTGTATATCTTGAGAGGAATGGGTGTTTGGGAAGACATGAACCCATACCGCGGCCTCAGTTGCTGGAGAATAATATCAAGGTCACATCTGCGATCATTCTCATGTCCGAACTAGCTCTGAGCGCCACTCTGGAAGTTTTGAAGTTCAAAAAGTTGGCTCGCTACACCATGAAGCTTAAACACTATGTAGTAGTTCATAAAATTAGGAGGGGGAGCCATGCTAGACTGGAAATAATGTAAAACAGAATGAACCGCTTGAACTTGGATCTCTGCTCTTCGGCCTTAGTAAAAGCTTTAAATCCAATGGTTCCTCAACTAAACTCTCACGAGAGATATCTTCTCCCTCAGAATCGGATATGGTGTGCATGCATCTCCTGTATGTACGATAGGCATCATAATAGTGAAGTCATTACTTCTTTCCTCGATCCAGTTTAAGAGCTCTCCTTTGAGCTGGCTTTTCGTATCAAGCATAACGCAATCAGAGGCCAATGGAATCAGATCTCCAGGAGAGGAATCAAAGTATTTATTGCCTCACACATTCTCTGCCTGGGCATTGTAGCTAGTATAACATGATGCTCCCCGCGTTGGTAGTTTTTGTGTGTTTCCGTTCGTTTTCTCAACTTTGTAGAAGGCTGCACGGATCATGTCAAGAGATGGTGCAACGAACTTGTTTCATTTCTCTAAAAGTAGTGTTGGAAGCAGAAGTGGATGCCACGCAATGGTTTTCAATGTCTCTAGTCCTGCCAAGAATGTAATCTAAATTCTCTTCAAGGAGCAAATGCGACTATAAGGCTCAATCCGGTCACATTTGTGTCCCACTGTTCTGGTTTAGCGCTGTAACCTAGATATCATATGAATATTAACTGCATATATCATATTGTTACCATTGAAAGGGAAAAGCACTCACCCCACAAGTCGTCGCCAAATGGGACGTCAAACCAGCTCGACCGGCCTTGCACCTGTTCACTGAAAATAAGAGTTAACAAGTTTGCTGGTAGGTTCCAATAAAATCAGGGAGATGTAAGGAAAAACGACCTGTATCTCACCACCGTCGAAGCTTTCTCTGGCACCGCATGGAATTTCACTAGACGTCACTAATTTCTAATATCAATGTCTTGAGTTACTTTTTACAACCCATAGACGCCATACCAGAATATTCCTAGTATTCAGCCAGGTTCTGAGCTCATTGTTCCCCACCTCGACGATTCTAGACACCACACTGCTCGATAGGCTTCATTCGCAATTCAACACTCAAAGCACTCACATATGACGAAGAGTGAACCAAACAGTCCACCGTCGATCTCGATGCGCATCAATTTCCTCTCGATCGGCAAAGTTCTCCGTCTTTTGTCGATAAGTGGCCAGAGGTGAGGAAGAGATGGTGTGTTTGTCGGCGGTGGAAGTTATTGCAATACTTGGATGCTTAGATTTGTGAGATTTTTTCTAGCGAAGATCCAGTTCTCAGGAACTATAAAGGTTTTAGCCAATAGTCTTTAGCGTTTCAAATACTTATTTATGATGGGGGTTTTTTTTTTTATCAAAGCCGTGAGGCGAAGCAAGCCATAATGGACGACACATATGCGAGGTTAAATATCGACACCCTCGCCAATTGAGACGGAGTTCACAATTGCAATAGTACTAGAATAGAACTTAGGGAAAGAGAAGCTCTTGGTGGGGCACACATAGACGGCAGGTAGTTATTGTTCATTCCCACCTATCTATCTGCATATTGCCTCATTCTATCTCCAGTAAACGAGGGTATAGTGCTTGCACATTCGTGCCAATCGGGTTCATAAATATAGATTACATACACCATGTATACCTTCCACCCAATCCAAATTCCACTCGCGTTTTCTCAAAGAGAATAAAAGAAAATTCTTTGTATCATGGTGCATGGTACGTGGGAGACATAAGTTTCCAAGTCCTGCCACACAACAGAGAAGATTTCTACTCCCAAGACATTATGTGCGGCGAGCAAATCCCAAATGCAAAATTACTGGTTATAACCACCAGGAGGACCGGGGTAGAAAGCCGGACTTCCTCGTCCATTCATATTATTCATATATGGGGCTGGACTAGCCAACCTCGCAATAGCTGCGCGGTCGCTGTTTGGAGTCCCACGTCCTCCCAGTCCGGTTGCTGAGCGTGGTGGTGCTGGCATTTGGGAACCATTGAAGTAATCCCCTGCTGGCGCCGGTCGGACTCCTGGATCCGTCATGTTACGATATTGTTGTTGAGGCGGACCTTGGTGGTATGGTGCTGGCGAGGCGTTTGAAACTGATCTGGGCCCGTTGTTTTGGAAACCACCGTTGGTAGGCGAGGCAGGGCCGGGATTATAATTTCGGCCAGGTGCTGGACTGGAGCGACCATAGTTATCATATGGTGCCCCAGGAGTTCGTTGCCCTTGGCTGGGAGCGGGACCAGAAGGATTGATAGATCGCAAGTCACCAACTGCTCTAGGTAGGGGCCGCCCATAGGAGTCAATGGAAGCATCACGGATAGGTGCGGCTGGGCCTCGGTTATCAAAAGATGTTTGGCTGTCGTATTGCACCGGGGATTGGGTGTAACCTCGATCACCCATGGCCGAGGGCATGCGAGGTGGAGCTCCAGGAGGACGGCTGAAGTTAGTGTTGCTACTGTTGCTAGTCAGGCTCCGTTGGGCACCTCCAGGATGAATATTGGCATTTAATGAACGGAGGGATGGTGCTGGGGAACCGGATCGTGCATACCCCATATCGGACTGGTTGCCCATGAGGGGAGCATTGGATGCAAAACTGCTGTTCGAGACCGTTGATCCACTAGTGCCGGTTCGACCTTGGTAGGGACGCTTTTGATCTAGTTGATTGAGCTCTAGTGCTGGGAGGGCGCTGCTTGGAGTGCCAGGTCTGGAGGAATAAAGGGGAAGCGTAGTAACGGTATCATTGCGATTGAGCATCGGCATGCTTGGAAGCCTATCATCTGTCTTGGGGTCGAATAGTTGAGGAATTGTAGCCTGGCGTCCAGGAATAGGTTTTTCTCCCTTCTTGAGTGACTTTTGATCAGCTCTGATCCGCTTGCGCTCCTCCTCTTCCAAGGCTTTATTGACCTTGACAGATACAATACGCGATAGCCGGCTGTTGATCTTACGCTCGCAATAACCGGATAATCCTCCGTCGTTATTGGGGATATAATGCCACAAGAAAGTAAGGTAGAAGATCACGGCAAGGATCAAGGAGAGGGCAGCAAAAATCCAGACGATCAACGTGAACAACATGCCAGACAATATAATGGCTTGCTGGTTGCTCTTGTCTGCCAATATGCCAATGTTCTTGAAGAAAGTCCCGAAAGCATCACCGATATCCTTCGCCTCATCTGGCTCGAGGTTGGCACGAAAGACCGAGTATAGGGTGATGGCATTGGTGACTTGTCGAGGACCCTGGCAGAAGATAACACGAATCCATGCTGGCATTGGTTAGAAAAAGCAAGGACGATAGATGGGGAATACTCACATTGGAAGGAAAAATACGAGAACAGAGCCACATATTCGGCTCCTTTCTTACTCTTCGTGAGCTCTGCAAACACCAGGAATCGTCTCCATCCGCGCCCATGCTGTCCCATGCGGATGCACTGAAGTCTGACAGCCAAGGAGTCCAGGTAGCTCTCTGCGACGGCACCTCGCTTCATCACACGCATGGCGCGGATATATTCGTAGCCCAGGTTGACCCAAGATGCGATGATGCATGCCGAGAAGATCCATTTGGAGATATCGAAGGGGATGTAGGGCTGGATTTCTCCCGACCAGCGATTGAAGGCGAGGAGATTGACGGCGGTGAAGGTATCGATTCCATAGACGGCAATTGATATTAAGAGGGACACCCAGAGGTATCCATATGCGAAGATGGTGAGGCACGAGCTGGACTTGAAATCGTTGAGACTCTGTCATGTGTTAGCATTTGTCCCTCATGGTGCCGCCCACAGCTGCTGCGAATGCTCACGATGAAATCCCATTTCTGTTCCGGTCGGATATCCGCCATCTTTTGTCTCCGTGAGCACCCCATGGTGTGTGTTGTGTAGTAGTATTAAATGCGATTGGCTCGCTGGTCCTGCCGGTGAATCACGGCTCCTGGCCGAGAGGGAGTCCCAAGAATGGAATGGAATAGAATGACAAAGGAATGTGGGCGTTATGGAAACGCGATGCGATGGCTGGCTGCGCCGGGTGGTCGATCGAGTCTATCGAGCAACAGGCGCCAATGCAACTTGAATGGAGGAATTGGCTGAGCGGGAGAGCGTCGTGAATACAGGTCGTCCTCCGCCTGCGAAGTGTCGACTGTAGGGCTGAGGAAGGTTACGGTCGCTGGGAATGCTGGCGAGATGGAACGGTGAGGTTGTCGTTAGTTGCACAGGAGGATGTGGTGTGGTGTGGTCGTCGAGAGCTGGTGCGGTGGCTGATGATCGCTCTCCGGCGAGAACAGGCACGCGAAGGGATCGAAGGGAGGAATAATGCTTGCGGCGCTAGTTTGCTGCTCTTATGATTGTTGGCTTCGCATTGTGGACGGGAGGTTGTGGCAGAGGAGAATGTTCCACGCGCGGGAGTAGTGAAAGTGAATCTCAGGGTTCCACAAGCACATCCAACGATGCAAGAGCAGGTGCAGGTGCAGCAGATGCAGATTGATCTGGTACTACTGTACTACTCTACTCCTGATAATGATATGCTGCGATGTTGTATCGTTGTCGGCGTCGTGCTTATCGTCGTCGTCGTCGTTGTCGCCGGGTCTGTTTGCTTTGCTTGGTCTTCTTCGGTGACCGGTTTGATCGCTGGACGGGGGGTTGTCGCAGATGGCTCGGATTGGGAATTATTATTGGGATCTCTCTTTTTCGAGGAGGGGTCGATCGAATGAATGATGGGCGTCAATGCGCAAAGGGGGGCAGTGGTGATAGATTTGTGATGATGGTTTTCTCGCGGGGATTGATTGATCTTGAGATTGATGCGTGAAGGTGTTTCTGCGCAATGTACGATACCGTGCTGTATATCTATCACGGCGCGAGGGCGGCGGAGGGAAGGGAGGGGTCGCTTGAAGGAAAGGGAGTTGGAATTGGAATTGGAATTGGAATTGAATGAGCGTCTGAATCTGCAATGAATGGATGATTGAATTGGTTGAATTGGTTGAATTGATTGAACGAGTGGAGGAGCGCGAGTGAAGGGAAGGTAACTGTAGCGTATCGTATCGTATCGGATCTATCAACCACCGACCGGATGGATCCAACCCCTTGTTCGTCTTCTGGTCTCGTACCCCGTGACCCCGTCCTGTCCTGGAGCACTGTAGTAGTGTAGTCCTGCAGTACTGTAGTGGTTCTGTTTCGTTCTGTTCGTCTTGTCGTCTTGCGTTATGTGGTGTTGTCTCTCTGCATCTCTCTTTTGGCCTCTTTCTCTTTCTCTTTCTTTTCGACCAGCGCAACCACACGAGGGGGCGTCTAGCCATCTACTGTATTGTATTTTCCCCTGATTTCCCCTTTTGCCGCAGAAACCCAAACGGTTACAGAACAGGGGGCTGGGGTCCTCCCGCCGCCGCCTTTCTCTCTCGCGCTCCCCTCGCCAATCGGATGGCAGAGGGTGGGGTGGAGTGAGGGCATGGCCGGCGTTGATTGGTGAGAGTGGAGCCGCCGCTGCACGAGTGTGGGTGGGGCGGGCGTTGCTACTTTTGGCCGTACAGCAACAGGTTACTTATTTTACTGATGATGAAAGGACCAGAGGACGAAAACATAAATATATGACATTACTCATACAATACCGTATATATACTGTACAGTAAAATATACAGCAACTGTACAGTGTACACTGCAGTGTATCACCGGTCCCTAGCCCCATGTTACCCATATGTCTTCCGTATATCCGGTATATCGATCCATGTATCCGATGTACTGTAGAAGGAAGTAAGAAAGTAAGATAAGAAGTGCTACTGTACTGTATGCCGCGCTTCCGGTGCCAATCAGTCACGTGATGGACCACGCCAGGCAACCAGCATGCTCAGCCACTTGGTGTAGTTCAGAACAACAATAATAACTAAAAGACAAGCAACACGACATAGCTCCCATGGCCCCTAACTAGGTAGATGACAGGCAGATGTGGTCGCTCACGTGACTGTCTCCACGTGCCGTCCCGTGCATGCCAAGCCCGATTCCTCCACGCCGCTCACGCTCACGCTCACGCTCACGCTCAACCGAACGAAGCGGATCGGATAATCCGCTGATCGGCTATCGGGGTTTCGCACCCCGTTTCCCGCTTCCAATCAATCTCGGCCCCTCTCCTCCCATGAAACATGAAACATCAACTGTCAACACAACACAGCACAGCACACACCACACGCAACGTACACGCACCACGAATACCACCACCACTCACCCTTTCTCGTCCATCACTAGCATTGCTACACGCATCCAACCCATCCAACCCATCCAACACATTCAACCCTACCAAGCCATCCGCTATTCGCCATCCATCATCCATCTCATCCATCCCGTTGCCGAACCCTGCGCCCGCGGCATCGACTCCCCACACAACCAGCAGCAAGAATGAAGGTAAAACAATATAAACACTGAAGAACGACCGATGGAGGAGTCATATACGCGTGAACGTGTTGTTCACATGGGGGGTGGGGAAGGCGCATCGCGCGTCCTGTGGTGCTGCACTAAAGATGGTGATATAACAGATATAATATATAAATCCCACACCTCAAAGTGGCATCTCCAGTTGATGGCATCTTGACTTCGGTTTACTACCCTCCTCGTCTCTCCCTTTTGTCTTTTGTCTTTTGTCTTTTGTCTCTGAACTTTTCTTCTCTCTCTCTCTCTTTCTCCATTCCTCACCCAGCCCCGGTTGGACGCACCGACAATGAGGACTGCTGGTCGACGGACTATTTGATTTAACTTGCTGCTTCTTGTGGAATAACCGACACGAGCATCTGAACCCGCCCTTCTGAACATTCATTCCGATCTTCTGGGTTCTGGGTTCTGATTCTATCACTTCGTCGTTATCCAAAGCTAAAGCCGCAGCGGCTGCTTCCTATCCAAGAACTAGCATAGCAAGCCATCACCACTACCATGGCCGACACAATGCTCCCGCAACCTTCCTCCCCCTTAGAAGTATCAAGCCCTTTTGATCGTGCTGCATCCGTTTACTAACTAATATCGACAGCGCCTCTCGCAATCCTCAACGCTCGTCGACACCACACCATCTTGTCCACATCCATCCGCTCTCCTCTCGCTCACGCCAGAGCTGCTTCTCCAGATCATATCTCACCTACCCACCACCTCGTACTATTCTCTCACGCGCACCAGCCATGGCCTACGACTCTTCTTCAAGATCCACGCCGCTCACCTCTGCAACACTTACATCGCTCACCACTTCGCACTCGAAGCTCACCTCCTAAAGAGCGTCGTGCGTGACGGCTGGCTTGTCCCAACCCATCAATCAGTCTACACAAACCTATCGAGCATTTCCCTCCCCAAGAGTGAGGAATTGCTTGTGCTGTCGGAGCCAGGTGCGTCTTGTCATTTGATTGTTGCCTACACAGTGCGTCGATTGACTCGAATAGGTCCCCATTATCTTCGCTTCCTTCAGGAATACTCTAAGGACATTCTCATCCGTGCCGAGATGACGATCCGTCCCTCCCATCCAACATACCTCCAACCCCCTGGGCTTTCTCTCGAGTCAGACGTAGCACCAGTTAGCTCTGTTGCCACTGAAGCCAAAGTCGAACCAACCGAGGAGGACAAATTTCAAGCTGAGCTTGACTTCACATTCATGTTATCGACTTATTGTGTTCGTCCTTTCACCACCCGCCTTAACTCGACCTCGCCCAACCCCAACAGAAAAGTGACAACAACACGCCAAGTTTTCGGAGAACTCCCTCCTCTCCAGGTAGAGAAGTCTGGGGTTTCCAGGCTCGATGACACGCACAGTGCCCTGCATTGGTATTTTGGAGCGGCTGGAGTCGCTAACTGTCCCCTTGACGACGGTAAGCGGTTAGGTTTGGCGCCCAAATCCGGTGGCGAATTCGGAGTGTGGGGACGAGTAAGGATGTTGACGAGGAGGAGGAAAGAGAAAATTTCATGCAGAAGATTTGAAATGGAATCCATGGGATTCAATAGATTCAAGAGAGGTTTCAAGGGATTACGGATACGTGCATTGGGAATTAGTGAACGGATGGGTTACAAGCTGCTGGCAGCGACCAAACGAAGCTGCCTTAGCCACGCTTTTCAATCTCTAGATTTATGACGCAAATATAGTATCAGGAGTTTAAATATCTAATCTTGGGATTTCTTTGCCATTTTTGGTGGTGCTATCGGGTAGATACAGAATGCTCAGGTTGATCATAATGTTGTAGAGCTACAAAATGAGTTCTATGCTCAGCACATCCCATCATTATCTACAACTAAACCACCGCCATATGTAAAAAAAAATACAATACCATCCTCTTTAAACCCGTCAGTGTTGTCCTCTCATCTCTATTTGTTTGCAGCGTCACCAGATACATCGTCATGATTCAAAATCGTTTCTTCCCACCTCCTTCACAATCCTCGTGAATATGCTATTTACCTACGGATCTCGAATGATCAATCAACTGATTCATGTGCGATATTGAATGCATGACGGATGCTATGGAGAATTTAGCGTCCAGCAACAAGTCACATCCCACTGCTCCCCTCTTGTCAAACCCTCGATTTCTCCACCAGCCTCCAATACGTTGGATATTAGCAAACAAGCTATATTATCAATAGCCTATACCCAATTATAGCATGCCCACCGTAACTTTCAATCTTCGTCTTATTCATACAACTAACAAACAACGTCATCATCACTCCCACTTATTTACTAGAGCAGTATAACTTCAAATTTGCCTCCGGATTTTTGAATCTATTAGGCTACTCGTTGGACTTGCAAGGGGTCTACAAAGCTGTTCTCTATGTGTAGATGTCTGAAGGGTTGGTGAGCACATTGGTGGTAAGGTCAATGGTAGCATCGCACTCCTTCTCAAAGAATATCCCGTCAATATGGTAGACTGAAACCGGTAGACTCAAACTGCTCAGAAGGTTTCCTGGCATCAGCAAAG
>Ga0247734_1000472_pt1 | contig 34980 bp, 29 predicted proteins | sample UWRJL103311B2_FD_180933 | JGI IMG/M metagenome (GOLD analysis project Ga0247734, IMG submission 180933) | Plant litter microbial communities from Arlington Agricultural Research Station in Wisconsin, United States - UWRJ-L103-311B-2 | ecosystem: Environmental > Terrestrial > Plant litter >...
TTCCTCAATAGAGGAAATACAGGAATCAAGTTCCTGTCTCAGAGCATTACCGGTAGACCTGATAAGCTTCGAAGGAAAAAATACAGCAGAAGGTAATCTTCTAAGCTGGCAAACTACTTCAGAAACAAACAATGCTGGTTTTTCTATTGAACACAGTGCAAATGGTAAGTTTTTTGAAGAGTTCGGTTTTGTAGAAGGAAGTGGTGATGTAAATCAGCTTAAAAATTATTCTTTTACAGATATGTCGCCTGCTGAAACTACCTATTACCGGTTAAAGCAAGTCGATTTTGATCAAACTTTCGCCTACTCAAAAATAATTGTGGTAAAGAATGAGAATAAAATTGCGGGTGTTCAGAAAGAAACTGTGATTGTCTTTCCAAATCCGGTTCAGGGATATATTAACATTGAAGCTAAAAACAGAGATCAGAATTATCGTCTCCAATCTCCACAGGGAATTGTAATAAAGGAGGCTAAACAACTTCCTTTAAAACCCATTGAAACCAGCTTTCTAAAAAATGGCATTTACATATTAACAGTAGGCGAGGAAGTGCACAAAGTAGTAGTAAATAATTAAATATAATTTATTGTTAAATTAGAAATAAGTAATCCAATATTTTACTGACTTCTTTCCTTTCTAAACTTATACCTACCTTTGCGAAACTATTCAGCTCATAAAAGCTGTTAAAAAATTTCAAATTAACCAAAATCGGAAGGCATTCAACCTTCGCAGATTCCGAATATGAGTAAACACGGAAGAATATTAGTCGCCATGAGTGGCGGCATCGACAGCTCTCTCGCAGCTGTTATGTTACACGAACAAGGTTATGAGGTTATCGGCATGACCATGAAAACCTGGGACTACGCAAGCAGCGGAGGTTCAAAAAAGGAAACAGGCTGTTGTTCACTTGATTCGATCAATGATGCAAGAAGTATAGCTGTTGAACTTGGTTTCCCACATTATATTCTTGATATACGTGCCGAATTCGGCGATTACGTAATAGATCATTTTACAGGAGAATATCTGGAAGGGCGCACGCCTAATCCATGTGTTTTATGTAATACGCACATTAAATGGGATGCGCTTTTAAAAAGAGCGGATCGACTGGATTGCGAATCAATTGCAACCGGACATTATGCAAACATGCAGTTTAATGATGGCCGTTATTATGTTTCGAAAGGAATTGATAGTTGGAAAGATCAAAGTTATGTGCTTTGGGGTGTCTCTCAGGAAAGTCTTTCTCGTACTAAACTTCCGTTAGGATTTTTGCATAAAAGCGAAATACGCGAAATGGCGCGTGAGCGTGGTTTTATTGATCTGGTTAATAAAGCAGAAAGCTATGAAATATGTTTTGTGCCTGATAACGATTATCGTGGCTTTTTAAAACGACGTATTCCTGGTTTGGAAGCAGAAGTAGCAGGAGGAAACTTTGTATATGAAGATGGAACCGTAGTTGGAAAACACGAAGGATATCCGTTTTATACAGTAGGTCAGCGTAAAGGATTAGGTATTGCTTTAGGAAGACCGGTTTTTGTAACAGAAGTACGGAAAGATACGAACGAAGTTGTTTTGGGAGATTTACCTGACCTTTTCCGTGACGGAATGATTGTAGGAAAATTGAACTGGCAAAAATATGAAGGTCTTACAAAACCATTGGAAACAGTAACAAAAGTACGTTACAAACACGACGGAACGCCTGCATTATTAATTCCTGACGAACCAGGGAAAATAAAAGTACATTTCCATGATGGTGTAAATGGTATCGCTCCCGGTCAGGCTGCTGTTTTTTATGAAGGGGACGATGTAGTAGGTGGCGGCTGGATTATGAAGAATTTTAGACAGGATAAGGAAGGTTTTTGAGGAATCAGAAAGAGAATACTTTAACGAGGTGTTCAAAAAGTGCCTACGTTAAGTTAATCTTTACGATACTGTAATGCATTTAAATCTTTTTGCGGAAAGAGGCTAAGGAAAGGGTAAAAATTGAATTAATAGAAAAGGGAATAGGTATTTATCGGAACGAGTTGAATGCAGAGATTAAATTTAATATTTCTGGAATCAAAGAATGTATAAATCAGCCATTAACCGTTATCAGGATAAAGTTGAACTTATAATATTTGGTTTGGAAAAAGCATTAATTGAAGCGGAATATATGGGATATACTGAGTATCAAACTCATCCAAAGGAACACGTAGTTGGATATCATTACTTCAAAACAGAAATAGGCGGTACTACCGCCTATTTTAATGTACAGCTTACCATACAGAAAAAGTTCTTTCTTTATTCGATTACAGAATCTATAAATCTGGATTCATTACAAAAAAACACCTGATGTGCTTAGAGGAGTTGCAATCCAATGCCGGTTCAGGTGTTTCACAAATATAAACAAAGTTTATATTTAATACATTCCGAAACAGAACTGCATTTATTAAATTATTAAAATGGTTCTGTTTTTATTTAGAATATTGTAAAAAATACTACGCTCAAACCGGTTTAACAACCCGTTGTCTCACAGCCTCATAAAGTACAATAGAACTTGCAATAGACACATTCAGCGATTCTACATGCCCGATCAATGGAATTTTTGCTCCGCTATCTGCCAATTGTAAAAATTCTTTTGAAATACCATCTTCTTCCGAACCCATGATAATAACTGTTGGAATAGCAAAATCAATATCGTAAAGTGATTTATCTGCTTTTTCTGTACATGCCACGATCTGTAATCCACTGTTTCTTAAATAAAGAAGCGTTTCATACAAGTTTGGTTCACGGCAAACAGGAAGAAAATTTAATGCGCCAGACGAAGTTTTCATTGCATCTGCATTAATTTGCGCCCCACCTTTCATAGGAACAATTAATGCCTGAACACCTGCACATTCAGCCGTACGGGCAATAGCTCCAAAATTCCGAACGTCAGTTATACGGTCAAGTAATAAGAGCAACGGCACTTTTCCATCTTCATAAACCTGCGTAAGTACGTTATGCAGGGGCATGTATTGGATAGGAGACACGAAAGCAATTACGCCCTGGTGATTTTTCCGGGTTACACGGTTTAGTTTTTCAACAGGTACCCGTTGAAAAGGAACACCACGCTCCTTAGCTAATTTTTCAATTTCAGCAAGACCGAACTCTCGTTGAATAAAAAGTCGTTCGATTTCTTTTCCTGAACGAAGGGTTTCAAGTACAGACTGCGTACCAAAGACCATATCGGCCTGGGACTGTCTTGGGGCGGGTTTTCTTACCGTATAGTTCCGTTTCTCCATGCTTCTACTACTGGATACCATATTGGCTGATATTCGGCGTACCGGACCAGTTCATAATGATCATCCACAAATTGATTGTTTCTGCGATTAAAAGTAAAATTAACATTCTGAGCATTACCGCGCTGGTCATAAGTCCATACTTCGCGGTCTTTACTGCGCTGCACTTTATCAGGAGGACCTAACACAATGTAGATCATTCCTTTATCTGTTTTCCAGCCTTCTTTATAGGTGGTAAACAGTTGGTTAGCTTCTTCGACTCTGCCATAAAAAGAACGGATAGATTGCTGTGCCAATGGTGCATTACCATTCATGAGCGTCAGCCAGTATTTATCAAGTGCTTTTTTATAACTCTCTGCTTTTTTTATTTCGTTGATCTCATTGTTGGTGCTCATGTAAAGCAATGGTCCCAGCAATATTTCAGGATTTGTGATTTTTGGATATCGCTCGTTTACAACTAATAAACCCATGCCTTCCGACTGCGTTGTATCTGAAAAGATGTTGTATAATCCTTCCTTTTCAAAGCGCAGACTTTCGTTGGTATTGATGGTAAAAGAACTGTCAATTTCCAATGATTTCGAAACTGTTTTAGGCGCAGTGTTCATAGGCGAACCTGCCGCTTCAAAACTATGGGCGTAGTAATAAACGTGTAATTTACCAGGATCTCCAGTAATTCGCTTAACTGTAAACGGCTCGTTGGAATTAATATAATGTCTTTGTAAAGGTTCTGTGCTGGAAGGCGTATAAATCCCATACAACAGATTTGTAGACTGCTTTTTAAAATGAATTGTCAAATCATTCAGTACTTTTTTTAATGTACCGGTCTGGCTGATTTCACTAAGCAGAACGCCGTAATCCTTATTCGGACTTTTTACCTGAAAACTGATCACAATTTTATTTCCGACTCTGCTCACGTTGGATGCATCAAGTTTTACATTTCCGTATCCTTGTCTGTCGCGTGTACCATAGTCAGAATAGATCACATAATTCAGATTATAGATCTTTGAGAAATCTTCCGGAGAAATTGGATTTTTTCCTCTATAAGCATCTACGTACAAGTAAACATTTACTTGCGATGTATCTTTTAAAAGATATTTGCTTTGAATCGAAACCAAAGTCGGCTCTTCAGCCACAGTTGCTGTTTGCTGGGTAGGGTGTACCTGAGCCTCGGGTAATGGCTTGGAAATTTTGCTGGCAGAAGAACATCCTGCAATTATCAGCGCTGACAGTAAAGAAAGGTATATTCCTAATGTAGTTTTCATATACATGTTTTCATCATTTGTCAAATAACGAATGAACAGGTAAAATTACCCAATAAAACCGGAAGAAAATTATTATTCTGATTTCTTACTGTCACGATTGGCATTTTTTATCTGATCTTCTATTGCATCCCACTGTTCATCTGACACTTCTTTAAGGAAATTGAACTGTCCGGCAGCCAATACTTCACCACCATCCAGCGTAATTACTTCACCTGTCATGTAGGATGAAAAGTCAGAAATAAGGTAAGCGGCAAGATTAGTTAACTCCTGATGATCACCTACACGCTGCAAAGGAATCCTGTTTTCAAACGAGAATTTTTTAGCCAGTTCTTCCGGAAAAAGGCGATCCCAGGCTCCTTTGGTAGGAAATGGGCCCGGCGCAATGGCGTTCAGTCTAATACCGTGATCCGCCCATTCAAATGCCAGAGACTTTGTCATGGCTAGTACACCCGCTTTGGCCATAGCCGAAGGCACTACCCATCCTGATCCTGTCCAGGCATAAGTGGTGGAAATATTGAGCACATTTCCTTTTATTTTATTTTCAATCCAGTATTTGCCAAGAGCCAGTGTAAAATAATAAGTGCCGCGCAAAACAATATCAACAACTGTATCCACAGCTTTGTACGATAATCTTTCAGTAGGACTTATAAAATTACCAGCAGAATTATTGACCAATCCATTTACGCTGCCAAATTTTTCAATGGCTTTGGCAATCACGTTCTCAATTTGATCCGTCTTTCTTACATCACAGGCAACCGCCAGTATTTTTCCACCGGTCAGTTCTTCCAGTTCTTTAGCTGTGCTTTCAATTACTTCCAGTCTGCGGCTGCAAATGACAATGTTAGCGCCTAATTTGAGAAAATAAGTGGCCATAGATTTTCCTAAGCCGGTTCCGCCTCCTGTTATAATAATCGTTTTACCTTCCAAAGCCCCGTCACGAAGCATTCCTTCCTTATATTGCATATTTTCAGATCGTATAATTGTCAGATGTATGTGTCAGAAAAGTATTGAAAAGATATAGCTTTCAATTTCTGAAATTGGGTTCCCGCTTTTGCATTTTCGACTGTAAAGCTTCGTTCAAATCTTCTGAAAGTAACATAGCTGCATTCCAGGTTGCGATATAGCTGAGGCCTTCATCAATGGAATGATCCCGGCTATAATTCAATATATGTTTGGTTCCTCTTATTGAAACAGGAGATTTTGAAGCAATGACTGCCGCTATTTCTAAAACCATTTTCAATAAATTTTCACGTGTATCAAAACACTGATTAACCAATCCGATTTTCTCTGCTTCGCTTCCTGATAAATTTCTCCCTGTAAATGCCAGTTCACGCATTATTCCATCGGGTATCAGGTTAGGCAGGCGTTGCAAAGTTCCAAGGTCTGCCACCATTCCCATGTCTATTTCTTTAATACTAAAAAATGCATCTTCACTTGCATAACGCATGTCACAAGCGCTGATAATGTCGACGCCCGCACCAATGCAACCGCCGGAAATAGCAGCCAGAACCGGTTTGCTGCATAACGCAATAGAAGAAACTGCGGCTTGTAAATTGACAATTTGTTTTCGTAAATTTTCACGTTTACGTGCTCCGCAATGTTCTTCCGAATTGGCTATATTCATCAATAAAGACAGATCAATTCCTGAACAAAAATGTTTTCCTTCTCCACTTAAAACAATAACTCTAACCTCTTCATCTGTATCCAACGATTCAAAAACTGTCCGCATTTCCATCCAAGCCAGGTCATTAAGTGCATTTGCTTTTTCCGACCTGTTGAATTTGACCTGTGCAATATGGTTTTCAATTGTCAGAAGTAAGGTTTCGTATTGTGCCATAGTTTTCGGACAAGCGTTTTAAAAATAGAATCCAATTTATTTATTGGTATGCATGCATACCAAAACAAAGGTATAAGTTTAGAATTGTTATTTTTTTTATTTTTGGAATAATAAATTGGATGTAATCCGTGGCATGGCTAATCCATCAGGATTTTTACGAAGCTTTATGGATCAGCCATGCCACGGATAGGCTCTCCAACTTTTTTCAAGATAAGTTATATAGAGAAATGGAGTTATTGCTGCTAAATGCAAGAAGGATGTGAAGTTTAATTCGGATTAAATATAATTACTGCTGAGCCAACAGATATAAAACAGCCATTCTTACAGCTACACCGTTTTCAACCTGATTCAGAATAATAGAATGTTTGGAATCGGCAGCGTCAGAAGTTAATTCAACACCACGATTAATTGGTCCGGGATGCATCAGAATAATTTCTTTATTCAAATCATCCAGCATTTCTTTGTTGATCCCAAAATAAAGAGAATATTCACGAAGAGATGGAAAATATTTAATCTGCTGTCTTTCAAGCTGAATCCGAAGCACATTAGCAACATCACACCATTGCAGGGCTTCCCTTACATTATGACTTATTTTAACTCCCAGATCGCCCAAATGTTTAGGAATCAATGTGGCCGGTCCGCAAACCATTACTTCGGCTCCTAATTTTTGAAGGCAAAAAATATTTGATAAGGCCACCCTGGAATGTGTAATATCACCAATAATTGCAATCTTTTTTCCTGTAAGGTCTCCCAGTTTTTCACGCATCGAAAAAGCGTCCAGTAAAGCCTGCGTAGGATGTTCGTGTGTTCCGTCACCAGCATTGACCACATTAGCTGGAATGCGGCTGGAAAGATAATGTGGAGCACCGGGACTGCTATGGCGCATCACGATCATATCCACCTTCATCGCCAAAATATTATTGACTGTATCCAGCAGTGTTTCTCCTTTTTTTACAGAACTTCCCGAAGCAGAAAAATTAACAACATCAGCAGAAAGCCGTTTCTCTGCCAGTTCAAAAGAAAGCCTTGTACGGGTAGAATTTTCGAAGAAAACGTTAGCAATGGTAATGTCCCGAAGAGAAGGTACTTTTTTGATCGGGCGGTTAATAACTTCCTTAAATTGAGTAGCAGTATCTAAAATAGTTTGAATGTCATTCTCGTTCAGGTTTTTAATTCCAAGTAAGTGCCGGACCGAAAGTTTTGTCATTGCGAATGTTCAAGAAGTTTGGCAAAGATAGTAAGGATGGCTCAATGAGAAAACAGAAATTGTATTTTCTTAGGAAATCCAACTTGGTTTTCTTAAAAAACCGGGTTTCGTTTCGACTTTGTATTATTTCCAATTTTCCCGTATTAACATTAAATATAATCACTTACGTATCTTTGATCTTTTATATCAATGTAAATCTAAGGACTTCAGATTTTGGTTTAAATTAATAGACCAGATTTTGAAAATTTTAACAAAATGAATAAATCAGGATTAATTGCGTACACCAAGGAGCTTCTGGATGAACGTATGCAGGTAGCTTGGGCAGCCATGGAAGCAGCTCAGGAATCAGCGAATGACCAGAGTAAAAGTTCTATGGGAGATAAGTACGAAACGTCGCGTTCTATGGGCCAGCTGGATCGCAGCATGCATGCAAGACAGTATGAACAGATCAGGCAGGAAAGATTTTTACTTGACCGGATTACAGGAAATGAGTCGTCGGGTAGAAGTGCAATTGGCTCTTTATTAGAAACAACAGCCGGCTGGTTTTTTATTTCAGTCAGTATCGGGGTTATAAAATTTGAGGATGAAACCGTTATCGTAGTTTCATCCTCATCACCAGTCGGGATTTCTTTATTGGGAAAAGAAAAAGGAAGTGTTTTTCGCTTTCAAAATAAAGAACAAAAAATAATTTCAGTCAGTTAACTGTTTGATAATTAATCCATATTGTGATAAACGCGCTGAACATCATCATCGTCTTCAATTTTCTCAATAAGCTTTTCTACTTCTGCAATTTCATCCTCAGTTAAAGTTTTTGTATCACTTGGAATACGCTCGAAATCTGCTTCTACGATTTCGAAGCCGTTTTCCTCGAGGTAATGCTGTAAAGTTCCAAATGCGGTAAATTCTCCGTAAATATTGATCTGGTTGGTTTCTTCATCCAGAAATACTTCTTCCCCACCGTAATCTATCAGTTCAAATTCCAGTTCTTCTACATCTTTAGAACCGTCATTTTTAACTTTAAAAATACATTTTCTGTCAAATATAAAATCCAGCATTCCCATAGTTCCCAGGCTTCCACCCAGTTTATTGAAATAGCTGCGGACGTTGGCAACAGTCCGGGTAGGATTGTCGGTGGTGCTTTCTACCAGAATTGCTACGCCATGAGGGCCGTAACCTTCATATACCATTTCTTTGTAGTCTTCCTGATCTTTTGAAGTTGCCCTTTTTATCGCGCGTTCAACAGTTTCTTTTGGCATGTTGGCTGCACGTGCGTTTTGAAGTAATACGCGAAGCCTTGCATTAGTATTAGGATCGGCAGTTCCACCTTTTACAGCAAGTACAATATCCTTACCGATTCTGGTAAATGTTTTGGCCATTTTATCCCAGCGCTTAAACATACGCGCTTTTCTATATTCATAGGCTCTTCCCATTTCTTGTTACCTGATTAAATTTTTGTGTTTTTTTATGTTAAACTGAGTCCGGACAACTTAATTACAGCATTTTTTTAAGAAATCTGATTTGCGTTATTGACGGGCTATTCTTAATTATGCTACAAATTTATAAAAGACAGTCAGAATCAGACATAAATTAGAATCTTTCAAGACCAATTTGTTGAAAATGGATGTAAAATTAGAGTGGGTACTCAAAAAATTTGATGAACTCTCCAATGAAGAGCTGTATCAGTTGCTGCGTTTGAGAAGTGAAGTCTTCGTAGTGGAGCAGGGCTGTAACTTTATGGACATGGATAATAAGGATCAGAAATGCCATCATTTATTAGGCAAAAAAAACGGACAGCTACTTGCATACTCCCGAATTGTACCGCAAGGCGTATCCTATGAGTTTGCATCAATAGGCAGAATCGTAGTTTCGTCGCAAGGCCGCGGAACGGGTTTGGGTGTCGAATTACTCAATATTTCTATCTCAACGGTTGAAGAACTTTATGGTAAAACGATCATTAGAATCGGAGCTCAGATATACTTAAAAAAGTTCTACCAGTCATTTGGTTTTATACAATCCGGAGAGATTTATTTAGAAGATGATATTGAACATATTGAAATGACAAGACAGGTAAGTCCTGCATAATTTAAAAAAATTAGAATAATGTAGAAGCTTTTCCCTCTTTTGACGAAAAATTAAACAGTAATGTTATAGGGTAACTAAAAAATATATCCTTTTTCAGGATTCTTCCGTTAAAATGTAATAATATATCTACAATAATTTACTTATCTCTAAAATTGAGTTGGACAATTAGAATAAGTTTAATACTTTGGCACAGAATTTTAGTTATCAGTATTCAGTCAAGCAAAATGTAGTCTCGAATCTGACGCCCTGTCAGAAACTCATTCGACATTTTTGACGAACACTGATAGAGGAGGGTTTACGTGGAATGGCTTACTGTAATGCGGTAAGCCATTTTTTTGTGCTTTGCAAATTGGGTTCATTGCTAAAAATGCCGTTCATTTGTAAAGTTTTTTGAATACCACTATCATTTCATGACAAAAGTTACCGATTATATTAGCCGCGCAAAGGGTAAAACTTTATTTTCCATAGAAATAATCCCGCCAGTTAAAGGTCAGAATATCAATGAACTGTTTAATTCTATTGAGCCTTTAATGGAATTCAAGCCACCATTTATTGATGTTACTTATCATAGGGAAGAACTCATCGACAGAGTTTCTCCTGAGGGAATAATTGAAAGAATTCCGGTTCGCAAACGGCCGGGAACTGTGGGAATTTGTGCCAAATTAATGGAGCGATTTCATGTTGATGCAGTCCCGCATGTTATTTGCGGTGGATTTACAAAAGATGAAACCGAGGATGTATTGTTTGATTTACATTATCTGGGAATTGATAATGTACTTGTTTTACGCGGTGATCCGGAAAAATCAGCAGGTATTTTTAAAGCCAAGACCGGCGGACATACTTACGCATCTGAGTTGGTAGCGCAGGTGAATAATATGAACAAAGGGATTTTACTAAATGCTGAAACAGAAACTCATCCAACCAATTTCTGTATTGGAGTAGCCGGGTATCCTGAAAAACATATTGATGCAACCAGCTTTGATACGGATTATGAGCATTTACGTAAAAAAATTGACTTAGGAGCGAATTACATTGTAACCCAAATGTTTTTCGACAATCAGAAATATTTCAAATTTGTTGAAAGGTGCCGGGAAGAAGGAATTACAGTTCCTATTATACCGGGATTAAAACCTTTGGCAACAAAAAAACAATTGACAATTCTTGCCAATATTTTTCACCTGGAGTTTCCGGAAGATTTAAAAAAGGAAGCCATGCAATGTGCAACCGACAAAGATGTTCGTCAGGTAGGAATAGAATGGGGCGTGCAGCAATGCAAGGAATTACTTGCTTACGGCGTTCCGGTTTTGCACTTTTATACTATGGGCAAATCTGACAATGTTGGGCAGATAGCAGAAAAGGTTTTTTAATGTGCTTTCTTATTTATTGAAAATGTAAATTGTACTCATAATTTTCAATGAGCAATGATCAATTTACAATTACAGAATAGATTGTTCTTGTTTTGGTTTAAATAATATGATAATATGCGTAGCCAGATGTAAAGATCTGGCTAAACTTTGAACCTCGCGGCGGCCACTTTTAACGCTGAGCTTTATACTTAAAAAACTACTCAATACAAACAGCTGTTCCATTAGCACTTACCATCAGCATTGATCCGTTGCTGCCAATGGCTTCAAAATCCAGATCTACACCTATAACTGCATTGGCTCCTAAACGTTGCGCCTGGTCCATCATTTCGCGTATAGCAATGCTTTTTGCTTCCCGGAGACCCTGTTCGTAAGTGCTTGACCGTCCACCGACTACATCGCGTATTCCGGTCATGATGTCTTTTATTAAATTGGCTCCTATAATGGCTTCCCCGTTTACTAATCCAATGTATTTAACTATTTTTTTTCCTTCAATGTTGGGCGTAGTAGTTACAAGCATAAGATGGCGATCAATTAGATTTTTAAAACACTCACAAGTTAAAATATTTTAAAGCACAGATCATATAAATCGTGCTAAATGGCGGGTATAATCAACTGTTGGCATTTTATGATTATGAATGTTTGCAATACTTATGTTTTTCAAACTCGTCTTCTCCATGCAGGAGCCAACAATTATATTCGTTAGTTTTGCAGTCGTTATTTTTATTATAGTTCAATTTAATTAATGGAAAATTCAGCAGAAATTATTAATAATATCATTCGTACTCGCCGGAGTATATTTCCGCCAAGTTATATAGATAAAGATATTCCAAAAGAAATAATCAATACAATTCTTGAAAATGCCAACTATGCCCCAACGCATAAACTGACCGAGCCATGGCGTTTTACAGTATTTAAAGGAGAAAGCCTGAATAAACTCGCAGGATTTTTCTCTGAAAGATACAGGACAGTAACTCCGCCGGAATCATTTTCGCAAGCCCGGTATGATGCAGCAAGTGAAAAAGTTTTGAAATCCAATTGTGTGATCGCAATTAATATAGAACTTCACATTGATAAAATTCCGGAATGGGAGGAAACCGCAGCAGTTGCATGCGCGGTACAGAATATGTGGCTGACGGCTACTTCCTATGGTATTGGATCTTACTGGAGCAGCCCTGCCATATTAAATGAATTAGGAAAATTCCTGAATCTGGAAGTGACTCAAAAATGCCTGGGATTATTTTTTATGGGCTATCACGACGCACCCAAAACAGCTGCCCGTCGTACTCCTATTGAGAATAAAGTGATCTGGGCTGAATAATGGAAGAACAGAATTTTACACTTCGTGCGCAAGAAATTTCTAAAAAGTTTGGAGATACTTCTGTACTGGCAAACATTAATCTGGAACTTTCGGCAGGAGAATGGCTCGGAATTTTGGGAGAAAGCGGATCGGGCAAAAGTACCTTGCTTCGTATTCTTGGCCGGTTTATGGATGCAGATAAAGGCAATGTTTATTTTCAAGAAAAGGTGTTGCCGCCTGTTAGTGGTGAACTTATTCCCGGACATAAATCAGTTAAACTAATCCATCAGGAATTCGAATTGTTCCCAAATCAGACTGTTGAGGAGAACATTTCTTATTCTCTCCGATTTTACGATCCTGACTACAAAAAAGAAAAAGTGGAAGAACTCCTGCAAATTACAGGGCTTGGTTATGTAAGAAATAGTAAAGCCAAGTTATTGTCGGGCGGGGAAAAACAGCGGACTGCCATTGCAAAGTCATTGGCTGAGCAACCGGATGTTCTATTGCTGGACGAGCCATTTGCACATCTCGATAATCACAACCGGAATGTATTGGCAGATGCTATCGAAAACCTGCGCCGGCAGGAGCAAATGAGTTGTATTTTTGTTACGCATGAAGCAGCCGATGCACTGGCCTGGTCAGACCGTATTGCTGTACTTCGTGAAGGAAAAATTGTTCAGATCGGCACACCGCAGGATATTTATAATAAGCCGGTAGATAGTTATGTGGCGGAGCTTACAGGAGATATAAACTGGATTGCAGGTAACATTGAGGGTAAAAAATCATTCATTCGTCCTGAAAAGATAAAGAGAACAAAAAATACGGAAAAGAGTAAATGGCAGGGCACCGTTGATTCAATCCGTTTTCATGGCAATCATTGGGAAATACGATGTGTGAACGAACATGATTCTTTATCGTTTTACAGCAATCGTAAAGACTTGGAAACAGGAGGAAAAGTCTACTTAACGTATAGTGATAAAGATTTAAAAGTTATTTAATATAAGAATTAAGGCAAAATTGGTTTATATTATTTAACTTAGTAACTAATTTATAGTCAATTAATTAGAAAGCTAATAGCTAATTGCGAGCAGCAACATAACAGACATTAAAATGAACTAAGATTGCCGACTGCATGATGGAAATTCGCAATAGTTTCTATTAGAATACCTCAACCCCCCCTAAACTTCAATATAAAATGCGAACCCTCTTAGATAATGTATCATCTAAAATTGTTACCGATAGCGCGTTAAAACTAACAGTTGTTGATACAAAAAAAAAGCTGATTACATCTTTTGCCATCATGATGCTGGCTTTCTTTTTTTCTCCGCCGCCACTAGAAAAGCTCACTTATAATTACGGAATCAACGATCGCTGGAAGGCTTTTTCAGAGCAGATTAATGGTACTTATAATTCACACAGTTATTCTGTTGAAAGTCATGAATCCAAACTGAGCTTTCGAATTATACCAGCTGTAATTGGAAAGCTGTCTTTCTCCAAAGATGCACAGACCCAAATGATATTTCTATATATTGTCCAGGTTATTTTTGGGTTTCTGGCAATACTGGTCATGCTGAATGGCATATACAAAATTACGCAGGATTGGCTTTATGCTAAAATTGTTACAAGTGGCCTGATGCTTATGCATTTAGGCTCTTCTTTTTTTTATGATACATCTTTTTTCCTGGATGGCTTTCCTTTCTTCTTTTTGATTTTAGCCCTCTTTACTCCATCTACTTTATTGTCGGTACTTCTGGTGTTTATAGGTTTTTGGTGTGATGAACGTGTGTTGTTAGGCGGGATCGGGGTTGTTTTGTTTAGAAATTACAGAGAGCTAACCGATATAAATCTTCGGAATTTTATCTTTTCCAAAAACGTCCTTTTGTATGTTTTGAGTGTTGGAAGTTACTTAGGTATCCGCCTTTGGCTTACTTATCATTATATGATTACTATTCCGTTGGGAAATAGTGCCGGAGTTGGATTTAAGGCAATTTGGGAACAAAGAAACCATTTGGCAATAGCACAAATGCTCACTTTTGAATTTTACTGGTTATATGTACTTCCTGTTTTAGTGTTTTTTTATAAAAAAAGTAAAATACTTGCAGCTCTCATTTTTATGTATCTGGCTGTGTCCGTGGGTCTGACAGGAATTGTATTGGATATTATGAGGAGTATTAATTACCTTTTTCCAATCATTATTTTAGGAATAATAATCTATTATGGAGAGGAGTCTAAAAAGAGAACCAATGAAACAGCATTGTTTGTAACTGCAATGAATTTACTAATACCTAATTACAGATACTTTTATTATTTCTTTGTCGTAATCCCGCTTCCTTTAAAGTTGGTCCAGCTCTATTTCGGATCAGCTGAATAATCTCAAAAGTTACTTAAAATCAGGTTTCTTAAAATAGTATTACAAACTAAACCAGAAAGAGATCTTCACGGCAAAAGGTGTAACATTCGGATTGTTGAGATAGGTAAGTCTGTGGATAAAATCAACCCGGCCAAACCTGAATATATTGTCGATTCCGTAACCAAGCTCAACATAAGGAGTGTTATTTAAGCGGCTGAATGTAGGAACAGTGTTGCCATCGTTATCAATTGCCGGGGTAAGTGCAAGATTAGCATCGCTTACATTTCCGTAAAACACTTTTCCGGTAGCAAGCATACGCCATTTTAACTTACGGATTGCAGGTATACGATTAAATAGCAAACCTTCAAAATTATGCTCCATACGTAACAAAATGTAACGGTCGCTGATGAATTCAAAATACTTCATCAGGTTGAAAGCATTGTCGACATAAAACAAGGATTCATTGCCCAAAGGAGTATAAAGCAACGGATAAGGGAGTGTGGAAGGAATGTAACCTAATGTCAGATTATAATAAGTACGTCCCAGAAATCCTGCCCGGAAGCTGTGTTTGACGTTTAGAGAAAACTTTTGATAATTAAAATCGCCACCCAGAACATTTTTTATCCCAACAGTATACCGTAATGTAAAGGCCGGAGAATTTCCATTTCCCATACTGATCCGTTCATTATCATTTTGCAGGAAAGTTTCTTTTCTTGCCAGGCGTGTTTCAAAATTAAGCTCAGTAATGTCAAATGAATTTTTAAGCGGCGAATCAATACCGGCATTTGGATTGGTACGATAAGCGAAGGGAAATAATGGTATAAAGTTACGATGCCTGATCTGTACACTTCCGGTTAATCCTTTTACCAGTTCCCTCTTAAAATAGGCCGAAATATCTTCTTGCCAATAAGCCCTTCGAAAAGCACCAAATCTTGAAAAAGCACCGAAAAGTGTATTCGGCCCAATAGTTTCTGCTGAAACACCAAGTCTTTCCAGATCTTTTGTATAAGAAATGCCAGCCATTGTCCAGGGTTTTCTGGAAATGATATAATCCATTCCTCCGCCATATTTGAACTCCTGATCCCGTGTTCCATAAGCTCCGTAACCATGGAATATCCATTTTCTGCTAAACCCGGGATCTGTCCGGAATCCTAATCGAAAACGATGACCTTCAACAGCATTATTGGCGTATAGAAATAAGTAAGGACCCAGATCAATATTCCATTTATCTATCTTTTTGTACCCGTTTACAAATACATTCAGGATTTCCGTATAGGTTTTTACAACCGGCAAAACCTTTAAAGAATCCACCAGCTGAAAGCTCAGGATTTCGGATGGGGTAAGAGATTCAGGCCTGCTGTTTTTCCAAAAAGTAGAATCGTGATCCTTGTAATCCTCTTTTAATTCAATGGCAGTGTCATAAAACTTAGGATCAAGTGGAGCATTAATCTTGAATTTTGAGTTGGATGAATAAAATTTCAGCAACATCCCGGCAGTCTTTTTGGTGGGTTCATCTACGTCAATTAAAACCCTGGTTTTGACCGGCACCCATTTATTTTCCAGCTCAAACAACTCGTAAGACTGCTGAATTTTTATTTTATCTATGAAATTTAAGTTTGCACGTTTTCCAACATTTACATCCATTTGGGTAAGCGCGAAGCTTCCTCCGTCCACCCAGAATGATCCGGTAAAAGCCAGATCCTGTTCTTGTCTCGGTTCAAATTCTATTTGATAATCGTAGCCTTTTCCATTGGATATGCTATCTGCAAGATAGAATTCGTAGTATAACTTCCAGTTTTCTGCAATGGGCGAAACAAAATCTTTTTCAAGAATATTGAGCCAGTTATTGTAAAAATTATATTGCTGAAAAGAAGAACCGGTTAATTGAGAAACAAGACTTCCGTCGGTAAGGCCCACACCGGAAACTTTTGTTTTGTTAATTATTTCCTTTTTTTTCTTCGGATCATTTCTGTAATAAACATTTGAAACAGATTCTGATATAAAAATCGGGATAATGGTTTCGCCGTCTTCGCCTTTCACCTCGTCATATTTGTCGACGATATGCGTCATTTTCTGAATGGCCTTCCGCTTTCTGAATTTGTCGGAAAGGTTGTCTATATCAATCTGGATCTTGTTATAACTTTCATATTCATAAGCACCCAGGTTATCCGGATTATTTTGTTTACGATTAGCCAGGATTTTGCGCATGATAGCATACGCAGGATTTTCGCCGGCATATATTTTAACCTCCCTTAATTGTAAACTTCCGGGAGTCAGCTGGATATCCAGAGTTTGCTCAGCTTGATTTTGTGCAATTGCTTTACTCTTTGATCCATAACCTACATAAGTGATCAGAACCGAGTCGGCCGGTGGGGTGTATTTTATTTGGTAAAAACCATCAAAGTTTGTTGTAGCTCCTGAAATTGAGCCTTTTACAGCAATATTTGCAAAAGGAATCGGATCTCCGCTGGTAGCATCGGTAATTCTACCTTTAATGGTATATATAACCTGAGAATAAGATTGGGTAAATGTTCCTATTGCAATAAAAACCAGGAAAAGTAATATTTTATTCATAAATAATTCTTGGCGTGCAATTGTAGAATCCAAATATCAACTTTCAGGTTCCTCATTTTTTCTTAATTTCATTATTAGACGTAATATCTGCTGATGGTCTCAAAATATGAACATCTAAAACAGCTTTTGGTCTTGCAAGATATTCACGGATTAATGTACGTACCGAATAGCCATCAGGTACATCCTGAGCAGCAAAAGATATGGCATTAATTCCTTCATTACGCGCTATATAAAGTGCACGGGCATTATGGAAATTTTGGGAAATTATCGTAAAATTATCCTGGTTAAAAACCTGCTTGCATCTGATAATGGAATCGAAAGTGCGAAACCCGGCATAGTCAAGCGTCATTACATTTTCGGGAATACCCAGATTCAGCAATGCTTTTTTCATATCCAGCGGTTCATTATAATATTGTGAATCGTTGTTTCCACTCAAAATAATATACTTAATCTTTCCTTCTTTAAATAAATGCGCGGTGGCTTCCATACGGTATTTGAAAAACAGGTTTTCTTTGCCTTTTTCCGTATTTCTACTGGTGCCCAAAACGAGTGCGACATCGTTACTGGGCAAATTTTCAATGGAAAAAAAGTTGTATTGACGCGTATAATAGACTACCCAAAAATTACACAGCAGGATAAACACCAAGCAGCAAAATGCTAAGAAAATAATCGCTTTGAGCAAATTTTTCAATTCTGTAATTTGGGATATTCTTAAAATCTAACAACTGATCACCGGTTTCTGGTTCATTAAAGATTTTTACTCATTTTTGAACAGTACGCCGGTTTGGATACCTTTTGTTGCTATCCGGCAATTAAATTATAATATGAGCAGCAAAGAATTTAAATTCTTTACTGCTCAAAAAGTCCTAGCTGGCTCTTGGGATCAGAACCTTTCTTAGATTCCTTTTTAGATTTTGCAATCTTGATATCGCCAATTGCACTTTGCCTGGCCTCCACGTTATCTTCTATGTTAACTTCCTGACTTTCAGAAACTACATTGTCTTCAGAAGATTCGCCGGATGTCATATTTCCGGCGTCAGATATTTCATCAGCACTTACAATTTCTTCTGGTTCCTGCTCCGTGTTTGTAACGGGTTCGTCAGTTTCTATGGGCTCGCTAATGATTTCCTCCGGTTGCTCAGGAAGAGAAGGCAGCCAGCGGATTTCTTTAAACTTATCGTAAGGTAACTTATTTCCCATTGCTTTCCATCCTCTTATGTCGACCAATTCTTCAATCAGGTATTCTGTATTTACCCGGTCCGACTGAGGAGTTTTAGGCAACGATATTTCCAGACGAGGATGTTTATCAGTACTTGCCAGCAATAATTTACTGTTTTTTACATCACTGATAAACAGAAACTTCTTATCCATAGAGGAAGTTTCAATATTAAAACGTTTGATAAAATGCTGCTTTTGGCCGCCATCATAATATAATGCTGTAATGGCAATTTTAGGATCAAACTTTTTAACCAGTAAAACTTCGTTTGAAACATAATGATTGGTCAGGTCAAAGTTGGTCAATTCATAAGAACCTTCTTTATACACCACCAATATGCTGTCTGATGCTCCGAAATTTCCCAGATATTCGCCTCGTTCGTCGCGGTTCAACCTGCCAATAATCGGATCAAACCACATATCAACACCACCAAGCGTTGAGCGTCCGGCTTGTTTCAGCGTAATTTTCCTGACCGGATATTTGGTCAGAACGTTACCCATTGCACTGCGGTTTTTAATGAGCAGTTCAGCAAAATTGAAATCAAACTGTTTCACCTTTGCTTTACTTTGAGCCGTGAGACTTAATGTAATAATTTCGGCTTCTCCGTTTTCATTTGCACTGAAATAAATAATTTTCGATTTAGGAGTTCCCTGTGTAAGGTCATACTCACGGTCACGCGTAACAGCTGTTACCTGGAATCTTTTGCTGTATGAAACGCCGGTTTTACCATCTACATAAACGAGGTTATAAACTTTCCGCTCATCATTTTTGACAAAAACGGCGCAGTAAATAATATCCTTACCTACAAAAACTTTTTCCTGTGCTTTTACAACCAGACATCGTCCATCGGATTTGAAAACAATAATGTCATCAATATCCGAACAATCCATTACGTACTCATCTTTTTTAAGTCCGTAACCTACAAATCCTTCTGCACGGTTCACATACAGTTTTTGATTGTTAGCGGCAACGATATTGGCAGAGATTTGATTAAAGGCACGTATTTCAGTTCTTCTTTCTCTTCCTTTACCATATTTTTTCAAAAGATCCTTGAAAAAAGCAACGGCAAAACGTGTGATATTGGCAAGATTATCTTCTGTTTCAGCAAGTTCCTCCGACCATTTACGCATCAGCTCATCGGCCTTATAACCGTCATATTTGGAAATACGTTTGATTCTGATCTCAGTCAGTTCAACGATATCATCATCATTAATTTCCCGGTAAAATTGTGGTTTAAAAGGTTCCAGACCTTTATCAATAGTCCTGATAACGGCTTCAAAAGTTTCACATTCTTCAATATCCCTGTAAATGCGATTTTCTATAAATATTTTTTCAAGAGAACCGTAAAGGATTTTTTCGAGTAATGCCAGTCTTTTAATTTCCAGCTCACGCTGAAGAAGATGTACCGTTTGCTGGGTATTATATTTTAAAATTTCTGTAACACCAACAAAATGAGGCTTATCCGCAATAATGATACAGGCATTAGGAGAAATAGAAACCTCACAATCTGTAAACGCATAAAGCGCATCCATGGTAATATCCGGAGAAACACCCGGTGCCAGGTGTACCTGAATTTCAACTTCGGCAGCTGTATTATCAACAACTTTCCTGATTTTGATTTTACCGCCATCATTCGCTTTAACAATGGATTCGATTAAAGAAGTGGTAGTGATGCCAAAAGGAATATCCCTGATCACCAGCATTTTCTTGTCTTCTTCCTCAATTCTGGCGCGTACCCTTAGCTTTCCGCCACGATGCCCGTCATTATAATTGGATATATCGACTTGTCCGCCAGTTAAGAAATCAGGATAAATAACAACTTCCTTTCCTTGCAAAATGCCAATGGACGCCTCTATCAGTTCGCAAAAATTATGCGGCAGAATTTTGGTTGATAAACCTACTGCAATTCCTTCCACACCAAGAGAAAGAGTGAGAGGAAATTTAACAGGAAGTGTTACCGGTTCACGTTTACGGCCGTCATAAGACAACTGCCATTCCGTTGTAGCATCATTGAAAACAATTTCCTTAGAAAACTTAGAAAGCCGGACTTCAATGTAACGCGCAGCCGCAGCTCCGTCACCAGTCCTGATATCACCCCAGTTTCCCTGCGTATCGAACAATAATTCTTTTTGTCCCAGATTGACAACCGCATCATAAATAGAAGCATCGCCGTGCGGGTGATATTGCATCGAGGAGCCGACGACATTGGCCACTTTGTTGAACCGGCCGTCATCCATTTCATTTAATGCATGCAAAATCCGGCGTTGTACCGGTTTCAGCCCATCTTCAATTGCCGGAACAGCCCGTTCCAGAATTACATAGGATGCATAATCAAGAAACCAGCTTTCGTATAGACCCGAGATGGGTAATTTGTCATGTAATTTGCTGTCTCCTACGTCAGTAGAAGCTCCGTTTTCGTCCATAAAAGAAGGAAGAACCAGGTTTTAAATATTCTGTAAATTTATGTAAAATCAACATCCTCTTACCGGCTTTCGTGGAAAAACCAATGCATTCCAAAATAATGAAATAGCTGAAATAATTCCGGAAGATTTGTACTAAAATATCGCTAATATACTAAATAAAGAGCTTATTTTTAGTTTTTAGCACTGGTATCTGCGGCATTAATAACCGTCAGCAGCTCACTGATCATCATGGCAGTGGCTCCCCAGATTTTGTAACCCTGCACTTCGTAATGAGGCGCATAAACATTTTCGCCGCGAACCTGAATATCGCTGTATCCTACAATTTTTGAATTGGAAATCTCCTCCAGTTTAATTTCAAAAATATCTTCCACTTCACGCGCATCCGGATAAAAATCAGGGCGGTAAGGCATTGTTGCAATAACAGGCAAAACGTAAAAGTTGCTTGGAGGAATAAAAAGTTCTGTCAGACTGCCCAGGATTGTAACATCTGTAAGTCTGAGCCCAATTTCCTCCTGTGCTTCCCTGAGCGCAGTGCGAATTAGATTTTCATCACTTAATTCATACCGTCCGCCGGGAAATGCAATTTGTCCGGAATGTACACCATCGTATGCAGGACGAAGGATAACGGGAAAATAAATTTCGTTTTGATAGGGGTAAAACAAGATAAGTACGGCACTTTTTCGCGTTCTGTTATTTGGTTTAAAGTTCAGCCTAAGCGAGGAAGTAGCTTGCATGATCCGGTGTGCCGACTCACCTGGAAGCGGATTCTTAAGATTCTGAGATATATGGTTAATAAAGGACGAAAAGGATCCTACCGTCATTGTCAGTTTTAAATAGTTTAATTGATGTCAGTACTTCTTAACAATTATAATGAATACAGAGTTTCGAAGCTTTACCAATATAGCACTTTTTATATGAGAATCAAAATGCCGGGGCATACAACTTTGCAAGTTGCTCAGCACAACGCTCTCCATCCATCGCTGCTGACATAATTCCGCCTGCATAACCCGCACCTTCACCACATGGGAATAAACCTTTTACAACCGGATGCTCACAGGAATCGCGGTCACGGGGAATCCGGACTGGCGAAGAAGTGCGGCTTTCTACTCCGATCAGCTGCGCGTCATTGGATAAATACCCTTTCATTTTCCTGCCAAAATCTGTTAGCCCGTCACGAAGCGGAATGGCAATATTGGGCGGAAGCACCTCGTATAAATCAACTGACTGCAAACCAGGCTGATAAGAAGTTTCTCTCAGTTCTGTTGACATTTTCATTTTGATAAAATCATTCGCCAACTGTGCCGGGGCAGTTTGCGTCGTGCCAGCCAGTTTGCATGCCATTTGTTCTATCTCCTTTTGAAACTGTAATCCTGCCAAAGCGCCAAACTCTTTATACGGAGCAATATCATCTTCTTCAACCGAAACAACAATTCCTGAATTTGCATAAGGAGAATCCCGGCGTGAAGGCGACATACCATTCACTACAAGCTCACCGGGAGTAGTCGCTGCCGGCACAATAAATCCGCCGGGACACATACAAAATGAAAATACGCCGCGCTGAATTCCTTTATATCTGGTTTGCGTAACCAGGCTATAAGATGCAGCCGGCAAATACGGCCCGCGATCCGTTTCGCAATGATACTGGATTTTATCAATCACACGCTGCGGATGCTCAATACGAATGCCCATCGCAAAAGATTTGCTTTCGATCAGGATATTTTTTGCATTTAGTAATTCATAAATATCTCTGGCAGAATGGCCCGTCGCCAAAATGACACCAATGCCAATATGTTCTTTATTATCATCCGTAACCACGCCTTTCAGCACATCCTGATCCACGATCAGATCTGTTACTTTGGTATCAAAATGGATTTCGCCGCCTGCTTTCAAAATACTTTCCCGCATTTCGGATACTACAAGAGGAAGTTTATTGGTGCCAATATGCGGATGTGTATCAATCAGGATCTGCTCATTGGCACCATGGCCTACAAATATTTCCAGAACACGCCGGATATCTCCTCTTTTGTTAGAACGGGTATATAATTTGCCATCTGAATAAGTACCGGCGCCACCTTCACCAAAACAGTAATTTGATTCAGGATTAACAATGTGGTCTTTATTAATCGCGGCAAGATCACGTCTGCGGGCACGAACATCTTTACCTCTTTCAAAAAGAATTGGTTTAATTCCCAGCTCAATAAGCCGCAGTGCAGCAAACATTCCTGCTGGTCCGCAACCAACAATAATTGCTTGCGGACTTTGACTTACATCCTGATAATCAAGCTTAAAACTAATGAGAGATGGCGGTAATTCATTTACATAAACTTCTGCCTGTACATTAACTTTCACCTGTCTGCTCCGGGCATCGATAGATTGACGGGTTTTTCGGATCACTGGATTATCATCCTGGCGAAGACGTAATTTTTTAATAATAAACTGACGAAGATTTTCATCGTCCAGCGCTGTCTCAGGAGGCAGCGTTAATTGAAGTGTTTGTTGCATGGGAAAGGGATTTAGCCTTTAAGGTTGCAAAGATAATGAAATCCGGTGTTTGAGAATATTGTATATATTTTGTGAAGTCAAATAAAACAGGGAATTTTAGACTAATATCCTAAACTCACTTCTATGAAATCCAGTTTAAAACTGAAATTTATTTCCCTGTTTCTTTGCATCATTCCTCTTTTTCTTCAGGCACAAAATGTCAAAGTTTTAACAAACCACATTGGCTATGAAAGTGCCAAAAGTAAACGTGCTGTTATTTTGACAGAAAGTAAATTGTCAATTCCAACATTTCAATTGGTTGATGTTTCTAATAAGAAAGTAGTTTTTAATGGAAAAACCGAATTTAGCGGGCCGGTTGCAAAATGGAAAAACTGGCTTTTCTGGACTGCTGATTTTAGCAACTTTAAAACAGAAGGAAATTATCAGGTGGAAGTAAAAGTGTCTGGCAAAACTGTTTCTTCCTATCCCTTTTTTATTGGTAAAAATGTATTGGAATCTGTTACTCTTTCCAATGTTATTTATTATTTTAAAGGTCAGAGAAGTTCTGGATTACTGGATAAAGCGGATCAGCATTTGTTGCTGAAAGGACAAACAAAAGATACGATTGATGCGCATGGTGGCTGGTATGACGCCTCCGGGGATTATGGCAAACATTTATCTCATCTTACTTTTTCGACCTATTTTAATCCACAGCAAATTTCTTTAACCGCGTGGAGTTTGTTAAAAACCTATGACCAGTTAATTAAAAGAAAAGGAAATGATTTCCGGCAATATAACCGGCGGGTGCTTGATGAAGCTATGTATGGAGCTGATTATCTGGTAAGAATGCAGGCAAAAAACGGATCTTTTTATCGGTCTGTTTCAGCGCCTGGTCCTGGCAAAATGGCCAAAGATCGTGTGATTCAGGCAGAGGAACAGAGTTATAGAATTAAGGAAAATAAGGATCAGGCATTTAATAGTACGGATAAATCCAAAGATTGGAAAAGTTATCAGGTAAGTTACCGGTCGGGTGGGGGAATGAGCATTGCAGCATTAGCTATTGCTTCAACCCATGATTCTTCCGGAGATTTTACCAATAAAGAATATCTGCTGGCTGCGGAGAAAGCTTTTCGTTTTTTGGAACTAAATAATGTACAAATGACTAATGACGGCAAAGAAAATATTGTCGATGATTATTGTGCATTAAGTGCCGCTACTGAATTATTTAGAGCATCAAAAAAGAAGGAATATTTTGTTGCTGCCGAAAAGCGAGCACAAAATTTATTAAACCGGCTTATTTCATCAGGAAGATATGAAAATTACTGGCGTGCCGATGATAAAGACAGACCGTTTTTCCATCCTTCAGACGCCGGTTTACCCGTCATTAGCCTGATCAATTATTATCCTTTTGCTCCTGCTGAAACACAAACTAAAATAAAGGAAGTTATCAGGAAGTCGCTAACTTTTGAATTGGCTGTTACCAATGAAGTAAACAATCCGTTTGGTTACAGCCGTCAGTATACGCAAGACACTTTGAATACCAGAAAAACTACTTTTTTCTTTCCGCATGGAAGCGATGCATCCCCATGGTGGCAGGGTGAAAATGCACGGATTGCTTCTGTTGCTGCGGCAGCAAAACTGGCAATGCCTTTATTTACAACGGATAAACCATTTCATGATAGTTTACAAACTTTTGCATCAAATCAGCTGAACTGGATATTGGGTTTAAATCCATACAATGCGTCTATGTTACATGGTTCCGGGCATAATAATCCGGCTTATGGGTTTTTCGGCACGTTTGAATATACGAATGCGCCAGGTGGAATTGTGAATGGAATTACTTCAGGGATTATTAACGAAGACGATATTGATTTTAATCTTTCTTATGCTAAAACAGGGAAAGATAATGACTGGCGGTGGGCGGAACAGTGGCTGCCGCATGCTGCATGGTACTTGCTGGCGGTGGCGGTTGAATAGGAAAGGAGGTTACACAGAGGAAGTATAAAAGCAGAAATATATCTTTAAATAAAACTCTGTGGTTCTTTTTTTCCTCTGTGTTCCTCTGTGTTCTTCTGTGTAACCTATCTTTATAACAGGAATTTTAATTTTATTGTTATTTGAAAACTTTTAGCCCATGTCTTTGAACCGACGTTTGTTTTTGAATACGCTTGCTGTATCTGCCGGAGGTGTGGTTTTGCCGGAATTTTCTTTTGGCGAAAAAATGACTTTACCTTTTCCGGTTTCCTGTAATCAATATTCCTGGGTTACATTTTATGCAAGAGAAGGTCGGGACTGGAATGCAAACCCGGATGTTTCTTTGGCTGAATTTGTGTCAACCGGATTGAAGGCTTATGAACCGGCATTCAATCATGCGGATGAGGTTAAAAAACTATTACCTTTTTTGAAAAAATACAAATTGGAAATGCCGTCGGTTTATGTAAATAGTTCTTTGCACAAAGCTGAGGAAGCCAACAAATCACTGGAATCTGTACTGGCTATTGCTGACGCTTTAAAACCGGCTGGGACTAAAATTATTGTTACCAACCCAAATCCAATCCAGTGGGGAGGTGATCAGAACAAATCGGATGAAGAATTAACGGAACAGGCAAAAAATATGGATAAACTGGGAGCTGAATTGAAAAAGCGTGGGATGACTCTGGCCTATCACACACACGATGTGGAACTGCGTGCAGCTGCCCGTGAATTTCACCACATGTTATTGGCAACCAATCCTGCAAATGTTTCACTCTGCCTGGATGTTCACTGGGTTTACCGTGGATCAGGAAACTCGCAAATTGCGCTTTTTGATATTGTAAAATTATATGGAAAACGTGTTGTAGAGCTTCATATCCGGCAATCCAAAGCAGGAATTTGGCAGGAAACTCTTGGGGAAGGAGATATCGATTATACTCGTTTAGTAACTTCCCTGAACGCAATTAATATCAAACCTCATTTGGTTTTGGAGCAATGTCTGGAAAAAGCTTCACCCAACACAATGAACGGAGTTGAGGCTCACAAAGCTGATTTAATTACGATGCAAAAAGTGTTTGGAGAATGGATTTCCAAATGACTTTAATTCCCTACTTTACAGCCACATATTTGCCACTGCAAGCTTCAATACATCCGTAACCAATAGTTAATTCTGTTGCTGAAAGGTTTGAATAATACCAAATATGCGGACTGCTCGATTTATCAATTGGCCCCATTTCTAACCGCTTTTCATCTAAGATTTTATAAGAGTCGAAAAGCGGTACTGACGATATTCCGCTACCTTTTATTTGAGTAAACCTGCCGTCAGCATGAAATTCTATTGTTTCCAAATTTTCATCAGTAACCTTTTGCCACTTCCCGCTGCCATCACCAGGATCTGCCAGATATTCAGTTAGTTTCCATTTTCCTATCAACCCATTATTTTCTGCGACAGGCGTATCATCATCGCTGCATTTAAAAGCGAAAATGAAGAAAAGGATTAGCAAAAATAAGTTAGTAGTTTTCATAAAAAAGGTCATAATGGTTTATAGAGATAAGACCATTTTACCTTATAATTGGTTGGAATAGAGGAGGGGATTTTTTTATAGGTTAATTTTATCCAAACTTTTCGATTTTTCAAACTTCAATTCAAACGCTGCTGAACCGGCTTCCGCGACTATTTGATCTTGTTCTCCGGTGCCTCCGCTTACACCAATAGCTCCAATAACTTTGCCGTCTTTTTTAAGAGGAATACCTCCTGCAAAAATCATTACCTTACCATCATTGGATACATTTATTCCGTAAAACTGTTGTCCTGGCTGAGAGTTGTCGGCCAATTCTTTAGTACTGATATCAAATGCACGGGATGTAAATGCCTTTTTAATGGCAATATCAATGCTGCCCAGCCATGCGTTATCCATGCGAACAAGAATAATCAAATTTCCTCCTTCATCAACCACAGCAATATTCATCGGCTGACCAATTTCTTCCGCTTTTTCTTCGGCAGCTTCAACAACTTTTCTGGCATTTTCTAGTGTGATCATTGTTCTATTTTTTAATGTTAAATGAATATTTGCGCTTACTGCAATATTCGTACCTTGAAATTTACTTTTTTAACATTAGATTTTTAACGTATAGTAATTAGCGCTATTTGATGAACAGAGTGGTTCACGTGGCGTGATTTTTGATCATATTCTTGCATTTGCATCTGATCATTTTCAATAACCTGATACAAACCCTACCTTTACACTTTTTGATTTACCACATTCATGGCATATAATATAATTCCCAGAATATTAATTACCGGAGCTACCGGACAGGTTGGAGGCAAGACAATTGATTTTCTGAAAGAAAATAGTAAAATTGAAATCGTTGCTGCGGTGCGTACACCGGATAAAGCAAAGGCATTTGCAAAGAGAGATATAAGTACAGTTTTGTTTGATTTTGATGACGAAAAAACACATCCGGCTGCTTTAAAAGGAATTGATCGTGTGTTTTTAGTTACCGGTTATACAGTTGATATGCTACGTCAAAGTAAGGTTTTTTTAGATAGTGCTAAAAAGGCCGGGGTAAGGCATATTGTGCATCTTGGAGCCTGTGGGCCTGACAATACCACTGTTGCGCATTGGGCGTGGCATCAGCTTGTTGAAAGATATATCGAATCGCTTGGTTTTTCTTTTACGCATTTACGCCCGGAAACTTTTATGCAGAATATGCTGAGTTATGGTGGCAAAGAAGTAATCAAAAAAGGAGTTTTCAATCAGTATGTTGATGGCGCTCGAAAAAGCTGGGTAGATGTAAATGATGTTGCCCAGGTGGCTGCTTTGTCGCTTTCGCACCCGGATATTCATGGCGGGAAAACATACCGTATGGGTTATGACGCCAAGTCTTATGATGATATAGCTGAATTATTAACAAAATTATTAAAAAAGCCTTTCCAGTATCAACCGCAGTCTCCTGAAGTATTTTTGAAAGCGATGGTAGATTCAGGTGCTGATATGGCGTATATGCATTGCGTTTATGATCATTACAAGCGTTATGCGGCTGGAACGATACCTGGTGCTGATGATATTTTCGACAATTTTGAACAGATAACCGGCAAACAACCAGTAACCTGGGAAGGTTTTATTAAAAAGCACAAAGCGAAATTTGAATATTAAAATGTGTACTTGAATCACCGGTAATTTTGGATAACTTCATTTAAACGTGTTATTAAAATTATGAATACAAATATTGATACATTAAAGGGATGAAGTTAAAAAATATATTGATTCTGCTGATGAACGTATTCAGACTGGTGGCATACATTGCCAAGGAAAGTAAAAGATGATTTGGAGGAATCTATTTGTCAGGCTGATAGTGGACAAACTTTATCAAACGAAGAAGTAAGTAAAAAATATCCTTAATGGCTTTTGAAGTAACCTGGACACAGAAAGCTATTGAAAGCTAAGCATCTAATCTTAAATACTTGCAAGGAGATTAGTCCGAAAGAGAAGTGAAAAGCTTTTTATTATTGACAAAACGAAAACTTGACGTTTTGAAAAAATATCCTAATATTGGGATTGCTTAAAGTGAAGAGAATCAAAAGGTACGTTGTACAGTTTTACATAAAAGAATTAAATTAATTTATCGGGTGAATGTTTCAAAAATGGAAATAGAATTGTTACTTTTTTGGAATAGCTGGCAGAATCCTGGTAAACTCAAAATTTAACAAATTTAATTTCATTTATGCTAACCACCGACTTCTTCAGCATCTCAGAGTTCCTTACCGAAGAACAACTTCTTATCGCTCAAACGGTAAAAGATTTCTCTGATAAAGAAATCAAACCAATCATTGACGAATTTGCACAAAGGGCAGAATTTCCTAAACATCTGATTCCTAAATTTGGACAATTAGGCGTTTTTGGATCCGTTATTCCGGAGGTTTATGGCGGCGGCGGACTGGATTATATAAGTTATGGTTTGATGTGCCAGGAAATTGAGCGGGGCGATTCCGGTATGCGTTCAACGGTTTCAGTACAAAGTTCGCTGGTTATGTGGCCGATTTATCAGTTTGGCTCGGAGGAGCAGAAAATGAAATATTTGCCGGGATTGGCCAAAGGAGAAATTTTGGGCTGTTTTGGTTTGACTGAACCTGATTTCGGGTCTAATCCAGGTGGTTTAAAAACAACAATTACAAGAACACAAGGAGGCTATTTTCTGAACGGTTCAAAGACCTGGATTTCCAATGCACCTTTTGCAGATATTGCTGTGGTTTGGGCGCGAAATGAAGAAGGCAGGGTGCAAGGTGTAATTGTTGAGCGCGGTATGGAAGGATTTACTACACCGGAAATTCATAAGAAATGGTCTTTGCGGGCGAGTGCTACGGGAGAGCTGGTTTTTAATAAAGTATTGATCCCAAAAGAAAATCTGTTGCCTGATGGAATTGGATTGAAAGCTGCATTGCAATGTTTGGACAAGGCGCGTTACGGTATTGCCTGGGGCGTATTAGGTGCGGCAATGGATTGTTATGAAATAGCTTTAAAATATGCGGGAGAGCGGATTCAGTTCGACAGGCCTATCAGCGCATTTCAGCTTACCCAAAAGAAACTGGCTGAAATGTTAACGGAAATTACAAAGGGACAGTTGCTTGCATGGCGGCTTGGCGTGCTGATGAATGAGGATAAAGCTACTTCAACCCAAATTTCTATGGCAAAACGAAACAATGTAGAAATGGCGCTAAACGTTGCCAGAGAAGCCCGGCAAATTTTAGGCGCCATGGGAATATCCGGTGATTATCCAATTATACGGCACATGCTGAACCTGGAATCAGTGATTACTTACGAAGGAACACACGACATTCACTTATTAATTCTAGGTGCAGAAATTACAGGAATTCCAGCATTTAAATGAGCTGTTGGCCGGGCGGCGCACCGCAATTAGCAGTTAGCTTTTAGCAATTACTGTGAACTGTAAATTCATCACTCTTCACTTATTTTCTTCTGCAATTCCTTACTCGTTTGTCTGGAACCGTTGTGAGACCAGCCTGGTGCTTTCAGGAGATATTTAAATTTGGTTTTTAGGTCAACGGGCTGTTTGAAATCCTGTCTTATCTCTTCCCATTCGTGAAAAACAGTTTGCTTTAATCCGTTATCTTCCGCCGGTTTGGTCAATCCGTAACGTGGAGGAACATGCTGGATTTCTTCCTGAAAAGTTCCGAAAATCCGGTCCCAGATAATCAGGCACATACCCATATTTTTATCCAGGTATTCTACATTACTTGCATGATGAACACGGTGGTGGGAAGGTGTAACAAAAATATATTCAAGCCAACCCAATTTGTTAATGTACTCAGTATGAACAATGATACCATAAATTTGTGTCACAGAATACATAATTACAATATCTGCCGGATTGAAGCCTAATAATACCAATGGGATGAAATAAATAAACCGGTAAAGAGGCTGAAATACAGAGGAACGGAAACCGGTTGTCAGGTTAAAATGCTCGGACGAATGATGGGTAACATGTACCGCCCAGAATAAGCGGCTGTGGTGATCTACATAATGCAAAGTATAGAAAACAAGGTCTTCCAGTAAAAAAAGAGCTGCCCAATATACGTACGGATTTGATATTGGTTCAATAATCCTGTAATTATAAAACCAGATTAAAATCGCAACATAAGCTGTACGGAAAAGTAGGTCTACGCCGCCATTAATGAGCATAAGCACTGCATTAGTGGCGCTATCTTTAAATGAATAACTATTTCGCTCAGATCGGTTGGTCAGGAAAATTTCCAAACCAATAAGTATAATATAAAATGGTGTTGACAGCTTTAAAATAAAATCCTCAAATTCGTAAGTGCCAGACATGATATTATTTCAAAATTTTGTACAAATATAGAATGGGTAGAAAAGCGAAATAGGATAATGACAGCTTTTTAAGAAATTTCTAATCCTGCCATGAACTTAGGGATAAAAATTATACCATTTTTATAAGAAGACATTTATTGCCATTTAATCGTTGCTTCAGCAGAATAAATAAATTTATATGTTATTTAATCATTCGTTTCAGCGCTTTTCTTAAAGCTTCATTTTTGTATTTTTTCTGTAAAATAATGGGTGCAGCAATCCGTTCCCGGCAATCGTACAAAGAACATCTCTCACAAGTTTGATTGACAAGGCGTGATGGAATAGCAGGATCTTTCAAAAAGTTGAGTTTTTCCTTTGTTGCATCATCCAGATAAATCCCCATTGAAACACTTACATTCAAATTGGGCGTGGTAACATTAGGTTGTGCAAAACTAATCACGAGATAGTCGTCCTGAGAATCAACATAGGTGGATTTTTGAGCTTTACACAGAATAGTAGATTCCGGCTTAATTTCCGTCATTTCGGCCAGATCATTTAAAATCGTAAGCGCTACCCACCGCCGGCAGTAATGTTCGTCGCGTACAGTATGAGGATAATGCTTCCGGGATATGTGCATTTCCTTGGTCATATCGAAGAGATTCTGCCCTGCAAAGTTGTTGAAGCGGGAGAAAAAAATCTGGTTGATCCCAAAATAATTAGGTAAAACATTACTGACCCGGTAAAAAAATGACTCGGGAGTAGTGTTAAATTCATGGATCATGGCAATCAGTCTTTCAGGCTGCCAGGTTTCAAGTGCAAAAAAAGCGGCCAGTTGTGGAATTAACAGACGTCTTTTTATGATAATAGCGCTCGCAAAGTAGGACGCTTTAAAATTATTCAGCAGTTGTTCAAATGATTCGGCTTCTACCAGTGCAGTAGTATGCAGTCTGTTTTTAAGGTTTAAATAATGATAACCAATTTCCCGGCCATAAATGAATGCACGCTGAACTGAGGATAAATTTGGGTTCATTAACAAACGGTGGCCCTGTGCGCCGGGAATTGTCAGAGAACGAATGCTGGCAAACTCCGGATTGGCTTTTTCGTTGATATTCTCAATTTTATAATTATACTTATTTACAAGAATTTCAGATAACTGAATTTCATCTAATAATAAAGTTTCAGGAACCTGATAAATAGCCAGAAATTGCTCTGCTTCCAGTTCTATATCCTCGAAATAATTATCATGCATTTCCTGATAAGTCCGTAATGCCGAAAAATAAAATTTCTCGATAGACATGTTGTAATTCCTGGCGATCTCGATCAGTGTTCCTACAAATGCACTGATTTTTGTGGGTGCATCTGAAAGTATTTCCAGCAGATTGGCAGGATCTATACCAAACAATTCTAATGGCAGTTCAGTGAGGATATTGGAGCTAAGCAGTTCGGAAATCGGTTCCAGACGTTTACTTAATTTCAGCGATACAAGTGTATCATAATCTACATCCATTGCGTTTGCCAAAGCAATGATCTTGTCAGATTTTGGATATTTTTTTCCTTTTTCTATTTCATTAATATAGGATAACGATAATCCGGATTCTTGGGAAAGTTCACTTAATGATAATCCCTTATCGAGACGGAGTTGTTTTAGTTTAAGTCCAAAAACAAGTTTTACGTTATCAGTATTTATAGCCACTACAAAAAGAAAGTTCGGGTTGAAGGTTCAATGTAAAGTTGAATCCAATACAGGCAATATAATTAAATATGGACAAAACCAGAAATCGGTTGTTTATTAGAACTGTGTATTTAAAGCAAAAGCGGAGTCATTTTACAATGAGCTCCGCTTTTCCTAAAATATATCTCTGCAATTATTTACAAAATTGCAAAGCCCAGTGTAGCCTGGAATAAATTGCCTTTTTTACCAAATTGTGAAGCTGTTGTTGCATTATCAAAGTTGATTTTTGCAACATCTGTAAAGTTTCCTTCATAACGAACATCAAGACTTAACCGTCCGAAATCTACACCTACACCAGCCTGATAGCCAAATGCAAGACGATTTTTGAATTCTGCATTAGAGTTATCTCCTGTTACTGCATTAAAAGTATCATTGATTTTTCCATTGCTTGACATTTGTAAAGATGCCATCGGCCCCACATTCACACGGAAGAATTTTGCTACTCTCACACCAAATAATACTGGTACGTCCAGGTTAGAAAATCTTACATCTACTTTATTGTCCGAATTTTGAACTCCGTCCTGGAAAACATTGAATTTACCTCCCTTTTGAGATAACAAAACTTCTGGCTGAATATAAAAAGTACGACCAAAACGGAAAAATACACCACCTACGAAACCAAGAGAACGGTTGTCGTTATCTTTAAAATTGAAAGCGTTACCACCTTGTGAAAGTGAAAGATCATTGCTGCCATTTATGTTCGACAAATTGGCACCTGCTTTTATCCCAAATCTAAAAGCCGGATCGTATTGAGCAGAGGCAGAATAGCTAATCACCATAGCACACACCGCAATCATTAATTTTTTCATAGCATTCTTTTATTAAATTATTATTAGAAATTGGTTGTTAATTGGCTGATAAAGTAAAAAAGCCATGCCCGTGTTATATTCAGCACTATGAATTTTAGTTGGGAATAAGTTTCCACATGGTAACTTAGCTAGGCTTTCTTGATCTATTATGAAGTATTACAACGCTGAATACAAGCAAAACCACTATTTTTGCGGGCAATTTTGTTTAAAAAGGGAGGATTATATATCCGGACGAGTAAAAGAAGGAAATCTCAGGCGTATTAATAATTGTCCCTCACATAAAAGAATAACAAATAATAGTAATAACAATGAGTGAATATAGTCATAGGGAAATAGAAAAAAAGTGGCAGGATTATTGGGAAAATCATGGTGTTTTTAAAGTAGAAAATCAGTCAGAACTTCCTAAATATTATGTGTTGGATATGTTTCCGTATCCATCCGGTGCCGGTTTGCACGTGGGGCATCCGTTGGGATATATTGCGTCAGACATTTATTCCCGGTACAAAAGACTGAAAGGATTCAATGTTTTGCATCCGATGGGTTTCGATAGTTTTGGACTTCCTGCCGAACAATATGCGATTCAGACAGGCCAGCATCCGGCTGTTACAACTGAACAGAATATTACAAGATATATTGAACAGTTAAAAAACCTGGGTTTCAGCTACGACTGGAGCCGGGAAGTCCGTACATCCGAACCATCCTATTATAAATGGACGCAATGGATTTTCATGGAGCTTTTTAACAGCTGGTATAATAATGACACGCAGCAGGCAGAAGCCATTGATACTCTAACTGCAAAGTTTGAAATTGAAGGAAATGCAAGCGTGAATGCACCTTGTAATGAAGAAACTCCTTCCTTTACGGCAGCAGAATGGAATGCATTTACAGAAGAAGAAAAATATAAAATTACGCTGAAATACCGTCTGACTTATGTTGCCGATGCTACTGTAAACTGGTGTCCTGCACTGGGTTCGGTATTGTCGAATGATGAAGTAAAAGATGGTGTTTCCGAGCGTGGCGGTTATCCGGTCATACAAAAATTGATGCGCCAGTGGATGATGCGGATTACTGCTTATTCACAACGACTTTTGGACGGCCTGGATACGGTTGAATGGACGGATTCATTAAAAGAACAGCAACGCAACTGGATCGGAAGATCAGTAGGAGCGTTGGTGAAGTTTGACGTATTGGGCATAGGGCAGGGGGCAGAGGCGTCTTCTTCCCTTCTGCCCGTAACCATTGAAGTTTTCACAACCCGTGTTGATACGATTTACGGGGTTACTTTTATG
>Ga0247734_1000473_pt1 | contig 34814 bp, 55 predicted proteins | sample UWRJL103311B2_FD_180933 | JGI IMG/M metagenome (GOLD analysis project Ga0247734, IMG submission 180933) | Plant litter microbial communities from Arlington Agricultural Research Station in Wisconsin, United States - UWRJ-L103-311B-2 | ecosystem: Environmental > Terrestrial > Plant litter >...
GATCTCTCCGGCGACGACGGACAGATCAACGCGCAACAGTTCAAGATCCGGGCAGCCGAGCACGCGGCCACTCTCCTCGGTCTCACCAAGGAGGTTACACAGTTCGCCGGTTACTCCCTGTCGTCCTACGGGGAGCGGTCGGATGAGGGCGGCGTCACCGCGACGGAGACCGTCGACCGGACGACTCTCACCGAGCGCACGAGGGACAAGAAGTTCCTCTACTTCGAGGAGGCGGCGAACCCGCTCACCTACGCGCTCATGGATCTCGATGCCCGCCACTATGGGGGCGCACAGATTCCCAAGACGGCGACTCTCGACATCGAGATCACCGAACTCTCCCAGATCGACCCGGAGAAAGAGGCGCGAATCTTCCAATACCTCCGATCCGCTATGGCCGCGTCGACGCGCACGCTCGTCAAGGCACAGCACCCGGACTGGGAGTCCAAGGAGATCGAGCGCGAGGTGCTCGAGATCCAGGCGGAGAACAACCTCACCTCCGAGGTCGACCCGGCCACGGAGGGACGCGTCGACCCGACCGACCCCACCGAGCAGCAGAACCCGACCGACCTGACCGACGACGTCGACGAGCAGGAGTAGGCCGTGCTCGCCGAGAGCATCGTCGGTGTGGTGCTCGGGTCGCTTATTGTTCTAGTCGTCGCACGGTGGATGTTCCGCCGCACACACGGGGAGTAGATCATGCCGGTATACGTCCCGAACCCGGATCCGCTGGCATCAACCCCGGCGAACCTGTTTGACGACCTCGGGGCAGAGATCGCCGCACGCTACGCCGAGGCCGAGCAACGCATGATCGAACGCGTCGCGACCCTCGCGCGGGCAGGCATCGCCGAATCCCCATCGATCATGGAACGCCGCCGCATCCTCGCCGAGCTACGTGCCGAGGGTGAGCGGATCGCCGAACAACTCAACGACCCCGCGTTCGTCGCCCGCATCGTCGACATCGCTGCCCGCGACGGTGAGGCGGCAGCCGTCGCCGCGCTCGGTGTCGGCGGTGTCACGATGGGCGCCGCGGGTATCACCACGAACGCAGCGAACGCGACCGCACAGATCGCCCTCGACCTCTCATCCCGCCTCGCGGACATGAGCGCACGAATCACCCGGTGGATGCCGGATGCCTACCAACGGGTGATCTCAATGGTGTCCCCCTCCGTCGTGCTCGGCGTCGAGACACTCGCCCAGGCTCAGGCGCGAGCGGCCGAACAGTTCCTCGCCCGTGGGGTGCGCGGGTTCGTCGACTCGGCGGGCAAAGAGTGGCGCATCGGCACCTACTCGGAAATGGCAACCCGGACGACGGTGAACCGGGCATGGCAGTCGGCGAACATCTTTGCGGCACAGTCGGCGGGCATCAACCTCGTCACCATCGTCATCGGTGTCGACGCGTGCAAGGTGTGCGCGGCGCACGCGGGCAAAATCTACTCAACGGACGGCACCCCGGCCGGCACCTACCAACTCGAGCACACCACCCAGCCGGGGCGCGTGTCCGTGACCGTCGCGGGCACCATCGACCAGGCGCGCGCCGAGGGATGGAATCACCCCAACTGTCGGTGTGTGCTCGCCGCTTACCTCCCCGGACTGTCGATTGTCACGGGAACCACCCACGACCCCCAGGCCGAGGCCGACCGCGATCGCCTCCGCGCGCTCGAGCGTCGCGTCCGCGAGTTGAAACGCCGCGAGGCGGCAGCGTTCGCAGATGTCACCAAGGGGCGCCTACGCGGGCAGATCAAGGACGCACAACGCGACATCCGCGAGCACGTCGCCGCTACAGGGCAACTCCGCAAGAACTACCGCGAGCAACTCGCATTCTCCGACGGACGGCGCCCCGCGCTGCCACCATCGAAACCCCGCGCGATCACGCGCTAGACCTCCCGCCCCGGATCCTCTGTTCCGGGGCGGGCGGGCACCCGGTAGGAACCGGGCGCCAACCACGAAACGATCAGGAGATCACCGTGAACAGCATGACCCGCACCATCGCCCCCGCCTGTGCTGTCGACCTCAACGGCATGGCCGTCATCGGTATGACGCGTCACGCGCTCATGGGCATCCGCCACGCGGAGGACACCGGAGGCGCCGCACCCGCAGCAGCACCGGCAGCCTCGCCGACGCAAACCGCTCTCGGAGCACCCACGGCACCGGCTCCCGCCGCAACGGGCACTCCGGCGACACAAACCCCCACGGGCGGCGCCCAAACGCCGCAAACGGGCGCACAGCCCGCCGCGGGCGCCGCCGAGACCCCTCCGGCGATCAATCCGGCCACCGGGCAGCCGTACACGGCCGCGGAGACACAGAAGTTCATTGCCGATCTCCGTGGGGAGAACAAGACCCACCGCGAGGCAGCGGCAACGGAAAAGGCACGCGCCGACGCCGAGGCGGGCAAGCTCTCCGCCGTGCTCGCCGCGCTCGGACTCAACGCGGACGGATCCGCCGCGGCCAAGACCCCCGACCAGCTCACCGCGGAACTCAACGAGCGCAACACAGCCGTCGAGACCACCAAGCGGGAGAACCTCGTCCTCCGCGTCGCGGGCAAGGCGGAAATCTCGGCCGACGCCGACAAGATGCTCGACTCCCGAGCATTCAACGACAAGCTTTCGGCGCTCCCCAGCGCCGACAAGGACAGCGTGGAAACGCTCGTCAAGGAATGGGTGCAGGAGCACCCCGACCACAAGACAATCCCCGCCGCAGCATCGTCAGGAGGCGTTGCTCACGCGGGGGGCGTGCCAACCACCCAGCGCAAGACTCTGTCGGAGGCGCTCGACGCAGCGCTCCCGACCCCAACCAAACGAAAGTAGGAAATCAGGATGCTTACACTCGCGGATGTCCAGGCGAACACCGCCGACGACATCGACTACAACCTCATCGACGAACTCCGCATGGGTTCGCCGTGGCTCCTCGACCGCCTCGTGTTCGACGACACCGTCGTTCCCGGCACGGCCGGCGGAACCCTCACGGCCGGTTACAAGCGCCTCCAGGCGACGCGCCCGGCTCACACCCGCCAGGTGAACACCGAGTACCCCGCGTTCGAGGCCAAGACCAAGCGCGTCACGGTCGACCTCATCCCGATCGGTGCTCGCTACAACCTCGACCGCGTGATCGCCCGCATCGGCGCCACCTCCGAGGTCGCGTTCCAACAGCAACAGGCCGTTCGCGCGACCGTTGCAAAGTTCAACGACCTGTTCATCAACGGTGAGGCCGGACTCGACTTCGACACCGCTGCCCCCGAGTTCGAGGGCATCGACTCAATCGTCACCGGCACCATCACCGAGTGGACGGACGCAGGCAACCCGTGGGACTTCAACACCATCACGGACAAGGCCGGGGCGCTCGCCGTCACCCGCCAACTCCGCGCATGGCTCCGCAAGTTCGACGGCAAGCCCGACGTGTTCATGGTCAACGAGGACGGCGCCGCTTTCCTCGACCGGGTGAACGACTGGATCACGTACTACAACGCGGTCAACGACTCGTTCGGCAACGAGGTTCCCACGTTCGCGGGGATCCCCTACGTCGACCTCGGCACCAAGCCCGGCACCATCGATCAGGACGGTGTGCTCACGGGCGAGGACGCGGAGGACTTCGTGATCCCCACCGTGAGCGGTGTGACCACGATCTACGCGGCACGGTTCGGTCTCGACTCCGTGCACGGCTACGCCACACCGGGCAACCTGTTCTTCCAGGCGCTCCCCGACTTCCAGTCGGCCGGTGCGGTCAAGCCCGGCGAGGTCGAACTCGGCCCTGTCGCGATCGCAGCCAAGAAGACCCGCGGCGTGGGCGCGTTCCGCGTCAAGGTCTCCTAGGCCACTCCCACCGGTAAAGGCGGGCACCTCGAGAGGGGTGCCCGCCCGAACCCCGACCTCCACGAAAGGGAGATCATGACCAATCGCACGATCACCGCGCGCTCGAACACCCTCACCGGGTTCACGGGCGGCGCGCAGTACACGAACGGCAGCGCGACCGTCGACGACGCCACCAAGGGCGGCAAGGCGGCTATCGAGTACGCCAAGCGCCACGGGTTCGCCGTCTCCGGGGGCATCGCCACCGCCGTCGACCTCACTCCTGCCGACGGCGAGGTGCTCATCCGGTGGACGACCGCCGAACTCAAGGCGTACCTCACCGACAAGCACGTCACGTTCCCGGCCGACGCCACGGATGAGCAACTCCGCGACGCGATCCGCGACGCGATCGACATCAAGGCACAGGGTGGATCCGCCGCGAACGAGTCGGCCGGGCACACGTCCGGCACGTACCCGCCCGAGGGTGCGCCCCCGGTGTCGAACCCGGACAAGCCCGACACCCCGAGCGAGACCGTCAAGTGGGCGACGCCGCTCTCGGTCGCCAACGAGACCCTCCTCGACCCGCCTGTCGTGACCAGCCCGCCCGTGCTCACCAGCAAGGTCGCGCCGGCAACGGCAACGTTCACCGTCGTCGCCACGGGTGAGGATCTCCACTACCAGTGGGCACGCCAGGCCAAGGGCGTCGGCAGCTACGTCGACATCGAGGGCGCCGAGGCAGCGTCCTACACGACCCCGGCCACGACCGTCGCCGACAACAACGGCGACCGCTACCGTGTGACGATCTCGAACGAGAACGGCACGGTCACGACGACCGGCGTTGTTCTCACCGTCACCGCGTCCTAACCGGATCAACGAAACGCGCCCCGGTTCCACTGGGATCGGGGCGCGTTCCACCACCACCGATCAACGACCGGTCAACGAAACGAGGAGGACACCGTGGGAGTCACCTACGCAACGCCCAACGACTACTTTCAATCGACCGGGATGCCGATCGCCGATTGGCCGACCGAGGACGACGCGGAGTTCGTCCGCATCGACGCGCTCCTCAAGAAATCGTCCGACACCATCCGCCGCATGACGCGCCTAGCGCGCCTCACCTACGGGGTGGACGGATTCCCCCACGACGCGAACATCCGCCAAGGGTTCATTGACGCCACGTGTGCCCAGGCCGCATGGTTCGAGGAGGCCGGAGACACCACCGGATTCGCAGCCGGTTACGACAATGTCTCGATGATCGGGGTGTCGTTCGGCCGCAACGCGGGCACCGCATCCGGCAAGCCCTCCTCCCGCGAGTCCCGCTACTCCCCCGAGGCGCAGGACATCCTCGTCACCCTCGGAATCTTCGGAACCCGCCCCTCACATCCGGGGGTGTGACATGCGGATCCCGAACCGCTACCTCGAGCACAAGGTCACGCTCACCAAGATCCAGGCCGTCGGCACATCCGTGGGTGCGAAGTTCGACGAACCCCGCACCGGGATCCGCGCTCTCGTGATCGACAAGCGCACTCGTGTCGTCGACCAGCGCGCGGGATCCGACACCGTCGGCACCGAGGTCATTGCCTCGGCGCACATCCTCCTCCACAAAGAGAATTGGGTGCCGCCGTCGTCGCTCGTCACCGTGTGGCCGGGTACGCCGATGGAACGTGTGTGCGAGGTCATCGCGGCCGGGTACAACGTCCACTCGATCGCTCCCGAGTCCGCGCAATTGTGGGTCGTCTAATGGCCGGGCTGTCGTTCTCCGCCACGGGTGAGTGGAACGGTGATCGCCTCGCACGCGCTCTCTACCCGGCAGGGCAGCGCGGCGCCAGGAAAGCGGGCGAGCGTCTCCGCGCTCTCGCGCTGCCCCTCACGCCCATCGACCGCGGAAACCTCCGCGAGTCCGCAACTGTGGAGACCCCGAACCGCACCCCCGAGGCGTTCGTCGTGTTCGATGAGCCTTACGCGGTGATCCAGCACGAGGAACTCGACTACCAGCACACAGAGGGGCAAGCCAAGTACCTCGAGCAGCCGCTCGAGGAACACCGCGGCGAACTCATGGCGATCATGGCTAAGGAGGTGCAGGTTGGTATTCTCAACGCTTAGCTACCCGTTGCAGATCGTCGACGGCATCGCCAAGTATCTCGAGGAGCACGGCATCGCGTCGTGGGATGAGTTCGGCGAGGGCGAGCCGTACACGGGCGAGACCGAGTGGCCGATCTACCTCGGCCCGGACATGCCGGTCTCGCCTAACCGTGTCATCGTAATCACCCCAGGGGTGCAGTCGTTCATGCGAGCCGACGTCATGACCTCGGTGCAAATCCGCCTCCGCGGAACACCGAGCACACCGCAGGATCCGCACCGCGACGAGGTCTCGTCCAAGATGCAAGAGATCCATGACCTGTTCTACCCCAACGGGTTCCCCCTCGCGCACGTCACGATGGGAAACATCCGCGTCGGCGCCGTGTTCCCCGGCGACGCGCAACCTCTCGACCCGGACGGCAGCCGCCGCCACGGTGCGTTGCAAAACTTCCGGTTGCGGACTCGTCGTCCGCGGCCGGTATAAGACCCCAACCGGGGATAACCGTCGGATTGTCCGGCACAACTGAAAGGATCTACCCCATGGCAACCAACCATGATGTGTGGGATGCCGTCGACCAGACCGACGGCACGCCCGGCAACTCGTTCGAGTTCCTCCTCCGCGCACAGCAGGGTCGCGCGGGCGCCTACTTGCAGTCGGCGGACATCACGAACGTCGCCCCGGCGTTCACGGGCAAAAAGCGTGCACGACAGACCTACGGCGCCAAGGGCGTCGACCTGTCGAACACCTACGCCCGCAACCTCGTGCTCACGTTCGACGTCGAGGTAGTCCGCGGCGACAACGGTGAGTTCCAGCCGTTCTTGCAAGACCTCCTTGACGCGTCCAAGGAAGTCGGAGCGCTGAACCGCCGCCGCATTCAGGCATTCGATGCCCTCGGCGCCGACTACGCGTTCCAGTCGGACTTCACGATCGAGCACGCACGCGCAAACACCGGGTGGGACGACGCGTCGTTCTTCACGATCACGGCGGAGCAGTACACGCCGACCGAGTGGATCACGAACCCCGTGCTCGTCGGCAACGTGCCGGCGAACCTCGCGGTCTCGCCCGCCACGGCCGCGGGCGGCGCAACGGTGTACATCCAGGGTGAGAACCTCGCGGATGTCACGGGCGCCGCATCGGTCAAGTTCGGCGTCACCAACGCGACGAGCTACACCGTGATCTCCGACACCCTCATCTCGGCCGTTGTGCCGGGCACGGGCGCCGCCGATCTGCCCATCACCGTCACGAACCCGGACGGTGCGGGAGAACCCATCCCGTTCGCTCGCACGGCGTAACACCCCGCTCGGGCGGGCGGCAACGTCCGCCCGAGCACCCCCACCATCCACGCAGCGCAGACAGAGGAGTCGCAGCATGACTACAGCAACACAACAGGGACGCCAACTCCGGTTGACCGTCGACGGCATCGATGAGCCGTTCCTTATCGATCCGCTCTCCGCCAAGCGGGGAAAGTACCTTACCGAGCGATTCATCCGTGCATCCCTCGGGCAGATGACCCAGGCGGAGGCCGAGGAGATATTCATCGAGTCCCTCGGCGCCTCGAACTACTCGCGCATGAGCGGGTACTACGTCGACGAGTACCACCCCGGAGGGCGCTACGCCCAGACATGGACGCCCGAGGGCGCCGTGATCCGTGATCCCGGCGATGATGAGACCATCACGGCCAAGTTCATCGCACGCGAGGCCGTCGGCGATGAGCCGGAACTCGAGGGCGAGCCGATCCGCCAGGAGGAGTCGGAGGCGCTCGCGCTCGCAGCGTTCTACTGGCAAACCGTTGTCGGCATGGAGGCCGTCGACGCGTTTCTCAACGAGGGAGGCGGCACCAACGGATCCCTAAAAGCGCTGACCCTCTTGCAGATCCGACTCGGACTCTCACGCCAACCGCTCTCATCGAGTCCGGTTATGGAGAACTTGATTCAAGAGGCAAGTTCCAAGGCAACGCCCGCTATACAGAACTCGTCCGCGAGCGTGCGGCTGCCCGCAAACAAGCGCGGGTTTCTGCCCAAGCGGGCACACTCCCGGCGCTAGCGGACGCCGAGGTAGGCGCCCTATGGGGTGCTCTCCTCCCGCTCCTCGACGACGGCACCATCGGCATCGACTTCGCGTTCCACCTACCCCACATCGATATCGAACCTGAGTCCCCGGTGTGGGAGGAGAGATCGTGGCATTACGTCCGCGACCTCATCCTCCGCTTCCGCGTGATCCCCGACACAGCAGTAAGAAAGGCGGATCTCGATGTTCGAGGTAGGCAAGCTAGTCGCAAGGATCGCACTCGAGGGCGCCCAGGTATTCCGGGATGACCTCCACAAAGTAGGCAAAGAGTTCGACAACCTCTCCGACACGGGCAAGGCGTCACTCACCTCCCTCGGTACAGGGATGGTCACGCTCGGCGCCGGAATCATCGCACTCGCCTCTCTCGCGATCGCCCGGTTCGCATCGTTCGATAAGGCCATGTCTCAGGTGTCCGCGACGATGGATGACACCTCAACGGCCGGCGTCGAGAACATGCGAAAGCTCCGCGACGCCGCGATCGAGGCGGGCGCAACCTCTGTCTACACGGCAGAGGAGGCCGCGGGCGGCGTTGCGGAACTCGCTCGAGCGGGCGTCCAAGCCGCCGACATCCTCGGCGGAGGTCTCACCGGTTCCCTCGCGCTCGCCGCGGCCGGTGAAATCTCCGTCGCAGAGGCCGCGGAGGTTGCCTCGACCGCCATGACCCAGTTCCGGTTGTCCGGCGAGCAGATCCCCCACCTCGCCGACCTCCTCGCCGCGGGCGCGAACAAGGCACAAGGTGGCGTAGGCGATCTGTCTATGGCGCTCAAGCAATCGGGTCTCGTGGCCGCGCAGATGGGTCTCTCCGTCGAGGACACCATCGGCACCCTCACCGCGTTCGCCTCGGCCGGTCTCCTCGGTTCGGACGCGGGCACCTCGTTCCGCACCATGCTCCTCGCCCTCGCGAACCCGTCGGGAGAGGCCGCGGCAGCGCTCAAGAAATACAACATCGAGGCCTACGATGCCCAAGGCAACTTCGTTGGCATCGCCTCGTTGCAGGATCAACTCCGCGAGGGTTTCAAGGGCGTTTCATCCGCACAGCGCGACGCCGCGCTCGCAACGATCTTCGGATCCGACGCGATCCGCGCCGCGAATGTTCTCTACGCCGAGTCCGACAAGTCGATCTCTGACTGGACGGCGGCGATCGACGAGAACGGTGCCGCGGCGCGCACGGCCGGAGAACTGCAAAACAACCTCGCGGGCGACGTCGAGAAGCTCGGAGGCGCGTTCGACTCCGCACTCATCAAGACCGGCACCGGGGCGAACGATTCCCTCCGTGACATGGTGCAACTCCTCACCGCGCTTATCGACGCCTATGGCAATCTCCCGCCCCAGATCCAAAGCACCGTTCTCGGTCTCAGCCTCGGCGCGGGCGCAATTCTGATATTCGGTGGGTCGCTCCTCATGACGATCCCGAAAATCGCCGAGTTCCGAATCGCTGTCAGAACTCTCGGCAACGAGTTCCCCATCATGGCGGGCAAGGCTAAGGCCGCGTCCGCGTTCTTGGGAGGCCCGTGGGGTATCGCGATCGCTCTCGCGGTCGGCGCCCTCGGGATGTTCATCGACCGCCAGGTGCAGACCGCGGCCAACGCCCAGGCGTTCACGGACACGCTTGACACCCAGACCGGCGCGATCACCGATGCCACGCGCGCGATGGTCGCGAACCGTCTCCAAACAGAGGGCGCCTACGATGCCGCGCTCAAGGCAGGGGTTGGGCAAGAGGAACTCACCGACGCGATCCTCAAGGGCGGAGACGCACTCGACAACGTAAAGGCCAAGCTCGGAGGCGGGTTCTCCGAGGAGTTTGCCGCCACAATGGGACTCGTCCTCACGCCGACCCAGAAAGCCGCAAACTCCGTCAACGAACTGTCCACCGAACTCGGCCGCGGCAAGGACGGATTCAAGAACATCACCGAGGCCGGAGTGGAGGCCGCGGAAACCGGTGAGTACGTCGCCGGCACATACGACGAAACCGCTACGGCGGTCGAGGGACTCACCCTCAACGTCAACGAACTCATCGACGCGCTCAACAAGGCGAACGGTGTACAGATCAGCGCGGAGGAGGCGGCGATCCGATACGCCGAGCAACTCCGCGAAATCTCGGCAGCAGGCAAGGAATCCAACGCGGGGATCTCGCTCAGTACCGCGGAGGGCACCAAGAATCGCAACATGCTCCTCGATCTCGCTAAGGCCGGACAGGATGTCGCGAAAGCGCACCTCGACGCGGGTGGATCTGTAGAGGAGTACGCGGCACAGATCACCAAGTCCCGAGACAAGTTCATCGAACAGGCACGGGCACTCGGCGCGACCAGTAGCCAGGCCAACGCCCTCGCAGATTCGATCTACCGGATCCCGAACAAGACCGAGTTGCAGATCATCGCGAACACCAAGGCGGCGGAGAAAAACGTTGCGGATCTCGGGGCAAGGATCCGCGGACTCTCGACAACGATTACGATCACAGCCGCGGCGACCGCAGTAAAGAACGCCGCCAGCACGATCGGCAAAGCTGACGGCGGGATCCTCGAGTTCTACGCCAACGGCGGGATGCGCGAAAACCATGTCGCGCAGATCGCCCGCGCGGGAACGACGCGCATATGGAACGAGCCAGAGACCGGAGGCGAGGGGTATATCCCGCTCGCAGAGTCCAAGCGCGGCGGGGCATTGCCGGTGCTCGAGCAGATCGCCAGCTTGTTCGGATTCGACCTAACCCCCAAGGGTTCGGGAAAGAGCAGCGCACCAGGCGCATCCTCGACGGCGGGTGGCGGAGAGCGGCGGTTCGCGATCTCGGGCAAACTCGATATCGGTGGGGTGCTCGTTGACCTCATCGATGGGCAGATCGAGGAATACGACAGCGACCTCGCGGTCGCAACGGAGGGACGCTCATGAGCATCGTTGCAACACCGGATGCCGCCTACTCCCCGCCGCGGGTGGCGATCGCGCTCGGCGTGGGCGCGGGTAACGTCATGGCGTCCGCCTCGGTGTGGCGTGTGCGCGACGGTCGACGCACCCTCCTCCGCACCCAACCCGAACTAGGGTCGGATGTCGCGACGGTCTACGACTACGAGTGCCCCCGCCAGGTGCCCGTGACTTATGAGTGGTCAGGAACTTACACCGACCCGGTGGCCTACCCGACGGTGTGGAACGAAACGTGGTCGAACACCTCCGCATGGACGGCGGTCGGAACGTGGAACGTATCCGCGGGCAAGGTGCGAAACACAGGAACCGGTTTCCAAACTCTCACGAGGGCGACTGGGGTAGCAAAAAAGCATCGAGTCACGGTCGGATCAATAGCCGGTTTCGCAGACGGTGCCCGTGTCGAGTTCCTCAACGCCGGCGTCGTCAAGATCGCCCTGTATCTCGACCCGTTCGTGGGCACGCTCATTATCCTCGTCAACGGAGTTTCGATTCCCAACGCGATCTCTCCGGCATCGCCCATGCTCATCGACATGCTCGGGAACACCGTGACCATCACGGGCACAGGAGGCACCGCGTCATCGGCACAGGATGTCTCGATCGATAGTGTGCGACTCACGAGCGTCGCCGACTTCGCCAATGAGGTCGTTATTGGGTCGATCTTTGTGCAGGACTACCCCGCAGCCCCAACAGCAATCTCGGGAACCTCCAACGAAATCACTCTCGACGTCGACGAGACGTGGCTCGTGCATCCCGCGCTCGTGAATCTGTCGGTGCCGCTTGGCTACGAGGATGTCGAGGTTCTGGGCATTGGCGATATCGGTTCGATCCGCAACGCGGCCGATGTCGCCATGCACAAGGTCATGGGCAACCCGCGTCCTGTTTCCGTGGCGTCCGGCGACCGTGGCGACGACGAACTCACGATGACGCTCTCCTCGGTCACGCGCGCGGAGGAACTTGCCCTCGTCGAATTGTTCCGCGATCAAACACCGATCCTCATACTCACCCCGCCGTCGTGGAAACTCGACTTTGCGGATGACTACTACCAGGTGGGAGACGTCGTGCGAACGCGGCTCATCCAGGTCGAGGGGTTCACATACAAGGACATCGCATTCCCCCTCGTGGCCGTCGAGTCGCCGGCCGTGAACGTGTCCGACTCGAACTGGACTTACAACGTCCTTGTTGTCGTCGAAGCAACCTACGATTCCATACCCCTCGACTTCGCGACCTACAGCGACGTCGAGACCCGGACGGAGATCGCGTAATGCGTCCGGTATCTGCCCAATTCCTCGACGCGCTTGGTAGCCCTCACAAGGTATGCACCACCATCACCGCCACCACGCCCCTCGGCGACGAGATTACGCTCAAGCCGCTCGGTGGCCGTGTGGTGTGCGACACGGCATCTATCCGTCGCCGGAGCGCAAACATTACGGCAGAGGCAACCCCGGCCGAGGTGCGTCTCATCACAACGCCAGGAACATTGTTCCGCATCGATCACGGAATCGACTACAGACATGGAGACCCGGAACTCGTGCCCGTGTTTCACGGAGAACTCGCGGATCCCGACGAACCGCTTGCCTCGGGGTCGATATCGCTAGCGTTCCTCGATGACACAGCACGGTTGGCGCGCTGCCCGTTCGTCACTCCATACGTTCCATTCGCGGGCATCACACGAGCAATAGCGATTCGCGACATTGTGCTCGCAGCAAGTCCGCTAACCGCAATGATTATCACCGCCACAGACACAGGCACCGTTGGCGCACAGATGTTCACCGGGTCACGGTTATCCGCAATCGAGAAACTCGCGACCGACGGAAATATCGAGGCATTTTTCGACCCCACTGGAACGTTCATCATTCGCGACGCCCCATCAACGAGCACGCCTCCTGTGTGGACGATCAAGGCAGGCCGGGGCGGGACGCTCATGAAAGCTAACCGCCGCCGCCCACTGACTAAGCTCATCAACTCCGTACAGGTACGACCATCGGGAACCTCTGGCTCTCAAGTATGGAAACCACAAACAGCGACCATCACTGATATCGCTAATCCGTTGCACCCCAACTACATCGGCCTCGCAACGTTCATCATCGACTCGCCGAGCATTGATTCCACGGCAAGCGCTGTAGATATCGCATATAAGAATCTAGCCAGGCGAGCAAGCATCCCCGTGTCTCTCTCGCTCGCAGCGTTATCAAATCCGGCACTCGAGGGGAACGATGTTATTGGCATTCAGACCGCCGCCGCTGGGCAGAACGAGGCACTCGGGTTCCAACACTGGATCGACGCATTCGACATCGACCTCAAGGCCGGTTCGATGAACGTAGTAACTCGAGAGCAGGTGAGCATCGATGGCTAGAGTCCGATCTCGAGTACCCGCATCACTCCTCGAACGCTACGGAGAACCCATTTACCGTGTCCCGTGCACGATCGTTCAAGTCACTCCGCTCCTCGTCGACATGATGGGCGGCACGAACCTCCCGGCCACCAAAGTCGCAGGAGCCACCTACACGCTCAACGCACCCGCCCTCGCCTACATCTCGGCAACCGGCGTCCCGCAAGTCCTACCGATCGGAGTCTGAAATGCCCACCACTCGAGGCCGCTTGAAACTGCCCATCCCGGTCGGAGGCGATGCACCCGCCATTCCCGCCGACTTCGGATCTCTCGCCGACAGGATAAACGTGGTGAGCGGTGCGGGGGTTGTATTCGTCGCAGATGCTACCGCGCGTGCCGCTCTAGTCACGAACGCCGATGTGTTCAATGGTCTCTATGTTTACCAGGACGACACTAAAGAAACGTGGCGTTATTTTAGCGGGTGGAAACTGTGGGATGTTCCCTATAAGACTTTCACGCCGTCACTCGTCACCGGCACCCTCGGCAATGGCACTCTCGTGGGCGGATTTTCTGTTTCGTCCGGGCAAATGGAGGGATGGGCTAAGTGGACATTCGGATCTACGTCGGCGATTGCATCCGGTGGCGGAGTGTTGGCGCCTCCTGTGGCAATGGACTCAAGCCTCCCTGTCTATAGTTCCTTGGGAACCGTGTTCATGCGTGACCAGTCATCAGGCGATTTTCACAACGGGCACCTCGTGATCGGAGCGAACCTCGGAGAAATGCTCCCTCTCCGGGCGCTGCAACCCGCGTCTTACACCGCTGCACAAATGGGGCAGTTGGGATCTATAGCATCATCGAGCCCACTGCCTTGGACGAACCTCGACTCGATCTCCTACGCATTCCGCGCACCGGCTGCCTAATGAGCATCATCATCGAGCACCCGTTCCCCGGTGCGGCGGTCGGCGCTGATTGGGCATGGCACAAAGCCAACAACTACGAGGGCGGCAACGACTACATTGTCGGCGCTGGGCAGCGGTTCGAGGCACCCGCCGACGGTGTCGCACAATACATCGGCAACGGGCAGATCATCCTCACCCTCGACGACGGACGCAAGATCGGATGCCGCGAGATCACCTCGTCAGTCATCACGATGAAACCCGTTCGGGTCAAGCGCGGCGATCTCCTCGCATACACCGGGCGCCGTGTCTACCGCAACGGAAAGTGGATCGCCTTGTGGCCGCACGTCGACGGCATCACCAAGGGCGGCACCCGCGTTCCGTTCGAGCCGTGGGTCAACACGGGCAGCACCCCAGCCGGGGGCGACGGCACCCCGATAACCGCAACAGAAAAGGATGATGACATGAAGTTCCTCAGCCACAAGACACAGACAATCTGGTATCTGGTCGGCGAGTTCACGACGACCCGAACCCGTGATATCGCGGTCGCCCGCGACTGGAAAGAGTCTCACGGTGCATCGGTCACCTGCACGGGTGACGCGATCAAGGCACTCATTCTCGTCGCCGAGAACAACGCGGCAACTAGCGCCGCCAAGACCCAGGCCGCGGTTAAGTCCGCCCTCACAGGCACGATCGTCGCACCTGTCATCGACTACGACGAGATCGCGCGCCGCGTGAACGCCGAACTCCAAGACGAGTTCGACGCCGCCCCAGGCCGCACCGTCGACGAACTCCGCGACAGGATCTAACCTCATGATCCGCACTAGCCTCCAACACGTCGTGCGCGCCGGGATGTGGTTGTTCTCGCGCATCGCGGAACCGCGCGTACCTCGCCTTATCCAGTTCGGCATATACCTCTGCCTTGGGTGGGCGGGGCACCTCGTGCTCCTCAACCCGCCCGCCTCGTTCACGGCCGAACTCGGCGGTTACGTCATCGTGTTCGCATGGTTCCTCACCCTCGGCGCGGCGGCGGGCGCCGTCGCCGTCCTCCCCGGCACGTGGTGGCTCGAGCGCATGGCCGTCATATCAATATGGGTGGCGCTCGGCCTGTTCACGCTCATAGCAATCGGCATCGGCAACTCGCCCATCGGTGCCGCGATCGCCATAGCGCTCGCCGGCGCCCTGATCCAACGGTGGCGTGAGATACGCCAATACCACGTCGCACCCCGGAGGTAACACCGCACATGTCGCCCGAGACCCTCCAGTTCATCGCTCAAATTATGGTCGGAGGCGGCGGACTCGCACTCCTCGGCTCGGCAGGTCGCGCCGTGTGGAAACGTGTTACGGGGCGTGCCGGCCGGGAGAAGATCCGCAATACCTCGCTCCTCTCACAGCGTGACGCGGCGGATGCACGCGCGGTCAAGGCATACGCCGAGCGCGACGAGGAGGCGAGCAAACGCCGCATAATCCAGGAGTACGCGTCGGGTCTCCGAGTGCGTCTCATCGAGGCGGGCATCGAGCCGGACGAGTGGCCGATCGACACCCGCACCCAACAGCCTCCCCGCGATGGGGAAAAGAAACGCCGCATCCCCGCGGCAGAGTAGGAGCATCATGAGCAACACCCCCGCCCCCACCGAGACGCCCAACGTCGTTATCGAGAATCCCAACTACCGCCGCATCGCGAACATCGTTGTCGGAGGACTCGGAATTGTCCTCGGAACCGTCATCGTCGTCGACGGCTCGAGTCCCGCGTTCGACGTCTCGCAGATCACCGGCCCCGCCTCGGCCGGTCTCCTCTACCTCGGGAGTGCCCTCGGCCTCGCCGTGACGTTGCCGAACATCCCGCGCCGCTAACGCTCCGCGAACGACTAAGCGCCCCTCCCATTCGTGGGAGGGGCGCTATTCGTGTTTAACGCGGCGGTCGCGCAGTTGCCCCCCTCGGATCTTTGGTTCCGAGGTTGCGCTCCGCTTGAGGGCACTTGTAGACATCTTCCCAGTGTCCGAACGCGACCGCCGCTAGCTCCCCCGCGAGGACTCGAACCTCGACTTAACGCTCCAAAGGCGCGCGTGCTGCCAATTACACCAAGGGGGATCACTGTGAAGTTATGCCACCCCTCGCCCGCGAGCCAAGCGGACGAGGGGGACGATCAAGAGGCTAGCGCCCGAGGGCGGTGAGCGCGTAGCCGATAATCTCTCGAGCCTCGACCAGTTTCTCCGACGCTTTCGCGTCCTCGCCGTTGCGTATCAGGTGCCGAGCCTCGGCCGCGAGGTCTTGAGCAGTCACAAGATATTCGAGTGAGCGGGTTCCGTTAGATGTGGCCATGATTAGTTCCTTTCGAATCGGTCGGACTCGACCCAGATCGCGGGTGAGAATGTGCCGTACTCGCGCACGAGGTAGCCGCTACGCCCACGGTCGAGTGACCATGTGACGACCTCGCACGAGGTGCCCGCCGACCATCGGCCGGATGCGACGCGGAGGATGAGCACGTCGCCAGGTTCACGGCCGAGCGGGTCGACCGTGGGGAGTGCGCGAGGCGCGACGGTGGGTGCCGCGGGCACAGCCTCGCGGGGGTCGTGGGTCTCGACGGCGACCATCGAGGGACGAGAACCGGACGGCGCGATCTCGTGCGGGTAAAGGCAGGAGTCCGCGAGCGTGTGCGGGTTTCCCAATCCACCGTGTGCCTCGCACACGACGATCGGCGCGGCCGGCATCACGTCGAACGCGTAAACCTCGCGAGCGGGATCGAACCCGATGAGGCTCACCGGACGACCAGCATCGATGAACGCGCGGCGTGCGGCGTGTGCCTCGGCCTCGACCGCGAACGTGTGCTCGCCGAGTATCTCCGACTCCCGCTCGGCCTCGATCTCGGCGGTCACGGCGTCGTGGTTGATCTCGTCGATCTCCTCGTTGGTTACGATCGGCGCGACGACCTCGACAGGAACAGGGAAACACTTAGCGCAGAGGGTGCGTCCCTCGGCGATGAAGTCGGCACGAGTGCGACCGGCGACAGACTCGACGCGACTGACAACGGTGCGGCGCACGCTGCCCATCGTGGAGCAGTTGGCCGTGTTGTAACGGAATCGGTGGATGATCGTGTCGTCGAACGAGTCGTCGTCAACCGCGACGATTGTTCGGTGGGTCATGCCGGTCGAGCTTGTTCCGATTGCGGCGATCAGTCTGCGGGTCATGTCGTGCTCCAAAGATTCGATGTGGCGTGCGACCCTCTGTCGCACGAGTGAGAATCTACAGGCATTCGTGCCAGTTTTGCAAGCACGTTTGCGTTATTTGTCGCAACCGTGCTACTTTCGGCGCATGGCTAAAGCACCCGGAGCATTCGCGATTGTGACGAATGCGAACATCAAGGCAGAGATCGGCCGACACGATCTCACGAATCAGCAGATCGCCGACGCGAGCGGATCCTCTGTCGATACCATCCGCCGCCGCCGCGCGGGGGAGTCGGCATGGACGCTCGACGAGATCGAGGCGATCGGCCTCCTCGTCGGCGTGCTGCCCGACGAACTCGTGCGCGGCGACCGCTCGCTCCGAGTCCCCCCGAAACCCGCCCAGACATAGAAAAGGGCGGGACACCCCCAGCAATGAGAGATCCCGCCCTATGCACATCGCTCGGCAGATTGACGCGCCCGTAGATTCTAACGGGCGTCATCGACACCCACAGAACGGAAACCACCTCGTGCGAACGATCATCGCTCTCGCCCTCCTCATGTTCGCGCTCGGCCTCGGAATCGGGTGCACGATCGAGGGCGTCTATGACGGACGAACCCTCCTCGCTCTCGCCGCAATAGTCGCGGCGTTCATCGTCCACATGACAGACCCTAAGGCTCACGAATGAGCCTCCACAAACTCCCGACCGGCGCCCGCCGTCGGGTCAACGAAAGGAACACCATGAACCGCAAACTCGGGGCGGCGCTCGTCGCCCTCGCGCTCGGTATCGGTTCGGCTATCGCCGTGCCGATGTCGGCTAGCGCACACACCGCCGCACTCAGCGGCGTCGCCTCGTGCCAGGCTGACGGCACCTACTACGTGGCATGGACTGGCACGCTCTCGAACTATGGCGATCACCAGTCGATCGACATCAAGGTCATCAAGCACGCCCCGGCCGGATCGAAGATCAACGGCGTCGACGGCCAGGTGTGGTTGTTCGAGTGGCCGTCGCATTCCGCGAACCACGGCCTCACCCCGTTCCCGGCCGGTGGCGTGTTCACCTACACGCAGACCGGTATCCCCGGCGACGCTAAGTCGGCGACCTCCGGCTACCAGTACGACTGGGAGGTGGGCGGCGGATCCGGCGACCCCGAGCGCACGATCACGCTCAAGGGCGATTGCAAGGCCACCCCGCCGACGATCACCGTGCCGACGCTCACCCCGCTCGCGCCGACCTGTGACGAGAACGGCAACCTCCCGCTCCTCAACAACCCGCCCGCACAGAATCCCGGAGGCTACGAGGTTCCCGGCGCCGGATACCGCGTGTACTACTCGCCGGCACCGACGAACCCGGCAGCACCAGGCACCTACACGGCAACGATCCAGAAGATCGGCGCCGGGTTCGATCCCGCGTTCCCGAACGGAACCAAGGTCACCGGGCAGACGACGCAAACCCTCGTCGTGCTCGCCAAGCTCGGGCAGAACGCCGACCCGACGGCGCCGTGTTTCACGGGCGGCGACAAGCCCAAGGACAAGGTTGAGGTCATCGTCACGACTGACGCCCCGAACTGCGAGACGGACACGGTCGCGACCAAGACGTCGACGATCACCACGCCGTATGTGTGGATCGACGGCGCATGGGTGCTCGGGACTCCGGTGCAGGTCGACGCCTACACCTACCGGGATGCGACAACCGCCGAGTGCGTGCCTGACTCCCCGGAGCCATACACGACAGAACGCACGAGCGAGCGCGTCGACTGTGAAGCCAAGACCGTTGTGATCTCGGTGTACACCACCGACGTCACGTGGGTATGGGATCTCGCGAACCTCACGTGGGGCAAGGTCGAGATCGAGCGCACGACGCCGACATCCGTAACCGAACGCGCCGCGACCGCCGAGGAAACGGGAGAGTGCCCGGTCGTCAAGCCGCCGACCAAGCCGACCCCGACCGCGAGCCTCGCCGTGACCGGTGCGGATCCCGCTCCGTTCCTGTGGTTCGCTGGCATCATCGCAGCTGCGGGCGCCGGACTCCTCCTCCGCCGCCGCACCGTCTAACCACCTCGGGGGAGGCGGCACATGTCGCCTCCCCCACCATCCTCGAGAGGATCCCCGTGCAATATCACATCGTTGGTCTCGACCTGTCGCTCTCCGCCACAGGTGTCGCCCGCATCCGCCCAGGCGCCGACCGCCCCATCACTCTCTCCCTCGTCACCTCGTCGCCGGTGCCGAACGCGAAATACCCCCACACTCTCGACCGCATCCGCGGCCTCGCGTCCCGCATCATCGCCGCGATCAAGCTCGGCGCCGAGCCAGACGACATCATCGTCGTCGTCATGGAGGGCGGTGCGTTCATGTCGACGACAGGCCACGCCCACACCCGCGCCGGCCTGTGGTGGCTCATGTACCACCTCATCGAGAAGTTTGCTCTCGTGGTCGTCGTCGAACCGAGCAAGCTCAAGCGCTACATCACAGGCAAGGGCAACGCGCCCAAGGATCTCGTGTTCTCCTCCGTCGTCCGCAACTACCCCGGAATCGGGATTGTGGATAACAATGAGGCGGACGCACTCGGACTTGCGAGCATGGCCTCGCGAGAACTCGGCTACCCCATGGAGCCGAGTGTTCAACGCTGCACACCATCGGCGCTCGAGGGCGTCGATTGGCCGGAGCACATCATCCAACAGAGGAGAAACCGAAATGGCTAAGCCGAAACTGTCGAGCAAGACGCCCGACACCGATGACACGAACGCGCTCATCCCCGCGCACGACATGCTCGTCGAGCACTTCAACTCGCGCGAGCACTCGAACCGGCACATCGCGATCGTCGAGTACGGTGTCGCCGACGTCAAGTTGTTCGAGGGCGGCGGGCAGCAAGCAACCGTCGTGACCCGGCACATCGAACTCGTCACGAGCGACCACGCGGAGGCGGCGGAAAAGTTGTTCACCAAGCTCTACCAGGAGCGCACGAACAACAAGACCCGCCCCGCCCCCGAGACCCCGGACACCCCGCTCGAGGATCTCGAACTCGACGACTCCGTCGAGTAACAATCTCTCGGCACCATTGCCGAGAACGGGGCGGCGCCCTACCGCGATTCGGCGCCGCCCCAACCCCCATCAATCAGCAACACCTAGTGGAACAGAGGCCACATCATGACCGAACGACTCCTCGGACTTCGCGCCGAGAACTACATGCGAATCGAACTCCTCGACATCGTGTTCCCCGACGGCGGCGGCGCCTACTCGATCATGGGCGCGAATGAGGCGGGCAAGTCGTCCGCGATCAACGCGCTCGAGGCCACCCTCAACGGCCGCAAAATGGCGAAAGAGACCGACAAGCCGATCCACACCGGGGCAGACTCCGCGGTGATCGTCGCAACGTTCGACGACATCGTCGTCAAGCGCGTCTACCGTGCGAACGGCACAACGGGACTCACCGTCACGGGCGCCGACGGCCGACCGGTCGCCAAGCCCGAGGACGCCCTCCGCAAGCTCTACTCCCACGTGGGTCTCGACCCACTCTCGTTCTCACGTCTCTCCGACGAGGATCAAGTCGCCCGCCTCCTGCCCCTCATCGGCTACGACCCCAAGGACGACAACGAGGAGTGGCAGGAGTCCTACGACCTCCGCACCGTCAAGGGTCGTGACGTGACCCGCCTCAAGGGTGAACTCACCGCCTACGGTGACATCGTCACCGGTCTCCCGGCCGAGGAGGTGTCTGTCGCCGATCTGTCGGCAGAACTCTCCACCGCGCTCGGCGCACGCTCCGCAAAGGCGACCGCGGAGGCCGCATATAACGCCGCCGTGTCGACACACCAGCGCGCCGCATCCGACGTCGGTGTGGCCGACGTCAGGGTCGAGGAGGCCGAGGCCGCGCTCGAGCGTGCACGCGCCGCGGCCGGCGCCGCTCGTGAGGAGAGTGACCGCACGAGCATCGTCGCCGGCGAGCGCAAGGCGGAGTGGGAGGCAATGCCCGACACTGTCGACACGTCCGCTCTCGAGGCACAGATCGCCACGGCCGAGGACACGAACCGCAAGATCCGCAACGCCCAGGCGCGCGGCACGGCAGCGGCAGCGCTCAAGACCGCGGAGGCCGAGTACGCCGCGTTCACCGCAAAGATCGACGCGGTCGAGGTACGCAAGGCCAAGGCGCTCGCCGACGCCACCATGCCCCTCCCCGGTCTCACGATCGACCCGGTCACGATGCGACTCATGCTCAACGGCGAACCGTTCTCCCAGGCGTCGACCGGTGTGAAGATCAAGACCGGCACGGCGATCGCTATGGCGCTGCAACCGGATCTCCGCCTCATCATCATCCGCGACGCGTCACTCCTCGATGCCGGCAACCGCGAGGTCATCAACGAACTCGCGATCGCTAACGAGTTCCTCGTCATCATGGAGATCGCGGACGAGTCGTCCGAGGTCGGCGTGGTCATCGAGGACGGCGCAGTTCGCGAGGTGCGCTCGTGACACGTGAGTTCGACCTCGGCGACGTGCTCACCATCACCACGGGTATCATGCTCTCGCCGCGCCGCATCGATGGGGTTTACGACATCCTCAACTACATGACCGGCGACAACCTGTTCACGCATCAACTGCCACGTGCGGCCGAGGAGTGCCATGCGCCCTTACTCGCCCAGCACCCGCAACTCGCCGATGTGGTCGTGCCCGAGTTCGACTCGGCCACGAACGAGGACGCAGCGACGGCCGTGTTCCTCTGGCTCGCGAAACTCGAGAAAACTCTCGGGAGTCGACTCGCCGTTGAACCGCTCGCCGACGGCGAGCACACCCGAATCGATCCGCTCGCAGAGTTTGCGATGAACTACCCGAACGTGACGGTCATCCCGGTCGTCATCGACACAGAGGAGAACGAGTAATGCCAGGAACAAAGAACGGCACGTGGGTCGAGTACGACGACCACGCCACCGAAAGGATCACCCGCACATTCGGGTCGGAGGTCAACGCGCTCCGCTCGGCCGTCACCAATGGCAACAAGGTCGCGTTCGTCGAGTTCGGGGAGACGCTCGCCGAGGCACTCCACCGACAGGCGCCGACCATCAAGCCGACCGCGGCAGCGGCGAGCACGGCGGCGCAGCGATGAGCCTCGAATGGACGCCCCCGCCCATCACTAAGCACGAGGAGGCGCAAAAGCTCATCGGGCAACTCGCCGACCATCCCGGCGATTGGGCGAAGATGCCCCAACACATCACCAAGGCGTCGGTTCTCCGCGCCGCAACCACGCTCGAGGTTGCTAACAAGATCGAGTGCGCCGAACGCATCCGCGACGGCGTCAAATCTGTCTACGCGCGACTCCGCGCCGAGGGGAAATAATCATGGCCGATTGGCCTTACGGACTCACGCTCAAGCCCATCGTCACGTGGCCGACAGCGATGACGCGCAACCGCAAGATGTCACAGTTCTCGGCACCGCTCCGCGCGACGCTCAAGCAACTCGACTCGGAACTCGCATCGATCAAGGCCAAGGATGTCGTGATGCAAATCGCGCTCGAGGCGTCACAATTCCGACTCGACGGCTACCCGCGTTCCACGGCAAAACCGGAGCACCCAGGGATCATCATCACCATGACGACGCCGGACGGCGCGCTTTCATTCCCGTGTGACACGTTCACGGAGTGGACGGATAACCTCCGGGCGATCGTTCTCACGATGCAAAAGTTCCGCGACATCGCTCGTTACGGGGTCACGAAGAACGGGCAGCAGTACGCGGGGTTCCGGGCGATCGAGGGCGCGCGCCCGGCGCCGGCCGCGGGGTTCGCTGACACCGACGACGCGATCGCCTACCTCCGGCAGATCGCCAAGCCTGACGGCATGTTGTTTATCCCCGAACTCGTGCGGCGCGCTAAGCGGTTCGGACACCCTGACCACGGAGGCACCGCGGAGACATTCCAGCGCGTGCTCGTCGCCGAGGATTACCTGAAACAGCACGGCGAGTTGTAGAGTCGCAAACGGCAGATTGACACGAAAGGAAACCCCCAGCAATGACCGGATCCATAGCGATCGCGGCACTCCTACTCGCACGAGGCGCAACCCTCGACGAGTTCCCCGCGATTCAACAGCACTTGGGAAACCGTGCGGTTCCCACAGACCCCGCCCAAGCCGTGCGCGACGTCGACGAGGCTATCGCCGCGGTGAGATCATGACTGTCGCGGACGATCTCGCCGCCCGCATGGTCGTCGACGGCCTCGACCGACAGGTATGGCTCGACGCCAGGCAAGGCAAGATCGGCGGATCCAACGCCGCCCAGTTCGCCAAACTCGAGTCGGCGCCCGGCTATACCCGTGCGATGCTCGCCGAGCAGTGGAACGGGAATCAGTACACCCGCCATGGCACCGACCGCGAACGTCACATGCTCGCCGCGTTCAACATCCGCCAGAACCTCGCCCTCTACCACGCGGCGGGCAACCCGCTCCACGTGTCCACCCCAGACGCGATCGTAATTCCAGCGATGGGCGGAGATCCGATCATCGCGGAGTGCAAGACCTCGAACAAGCCGATCGTCAAACCATCGCCCGCATACATCCGTCAATGCCAGTGGAACATGTACGTGATCGGCGCCTCCCGGTGCCTGTTCATCTGGGAGGAACACGACAGGTTCACCCCGGTCGACGTGGAACCGAACTCGTTGTGGATCGACCGCGACGACCTCATCATCGGCAACCTCATCACCATCGCGGACACCGTCCTCGATGCTTTCGAGGGCGCCCGCCAATTCAGAAAAGAGATCCAAGAATCATGACCACCGACATCGAACGCGCAACCGCTCCCGAGACCGCACCCGCACGCCGCGAGGTCGCATCGCAATACACCCTGTGGGGTCTCAACGATCGCGCCTCCTACGCCAAACTCCTCGCCGGGGCGAACGAAATCCTCCCCTCCGGCATCAAGGGCGGCAGCATCGACCAGGTAGCCGCGAAAGTGTTTCTCGCGCTCGAGACCGGCGACATGCTCGGTCTGCACCCCATGGCCGCGGTCGGCGGCATCGACATCATCGAGGGCAACCCGACGATCTCCCCGCAACTCGCCCTCGGCCTCATCAAGAAGAACGGGCACCGCTACCGCATCGAGGAGACCGGCGCGATCGAGACCGGAGACTTCAAGGTCACCGTGACCCTGTGGCGCACCGACGATCCTGAGCCGATGTCCAAGTCGTACTCGATGCGCGACGCCCTCCGCGCCGGACTCCTCGATTCCTACGAACCCGACGGCCGCGGCGACTGGATCCCGGTCGCCCGCTCGGCTAAGGGAAACGCGCTCAACTGGGAGAAGATCCCCGCCGACATGTGCCAGTGGCGCGCCGTCGGTCGACTCATGCGCGCCTACGCGCCGGACATCATGCTCGGTGTGTCGTACTTCCCCGAGGAACTCGAGGCACACGTGGATGCATCGGGCGTCCGCACCGAGGTCATCACCGACGAGACGGTCGCGGAGTACATCGCGCGCATCAAAGCGATCCAGGACAAGGCCGACATGGAAACGATCTACCACGAGATCATCGCGGCGGAGGCATGGATACCCAAGATCGAGGGCGAGTTCGTCGCGCACCTGTCGACCCTCACGGTCGACTCCCGCCCGCCCAAGCCGGGGCGACCCGGCAACACGGGCGACCCGGCAATCGACAATCCGACGGAATCGCCCACGACGTCGACAGAACCGGGGCATCCACAGGAGGACAGCCCTCATCCGCCCGTGAGTGCCGAACCGGACTCCCAAGCCGTGACAGAGGCGCACAGCGACGCACCGTCGGATGAGGATGCGCCGCCCGTGGATCACGAGCCGCGCATCGAACAGTCGATCGACGAGGCGGATGCCGCCGAGCGTGCCGAGTACCAGGCGGATCGTGCGGTGCCTCACTCGACGGTCGGGATGCCGACCGCCCCGGTTCGCGATGCCGACGGCATGATCCCGCCCGGTGCGGCGATCGCGGCAGCCCGAGGCGAGCGCAAGCCGTTCGATCCGTCCGCACTCTACGGCGGCTAGACCATGTCGACGAACCAAGAGGCGTTCTCGGATGCACTCACCCAAGCCGGGTACATCGTCGCCGTCGACGAGCAGGACGCGGGCATCCGACGGATCTACCGACCGGACTATCTTCTCGTCGGCATGTTCGTTATCCGGAACGACCAGTTCACCTACGCCGAACTCCCCAAGCCCGAGGGTGGAACCCGCGTGTTCCCGTTCCACCCTCACCTCGATCCCTACCTCGACACCGCGGCGATGCACGGGCACCTCCGGGCGAACCCGGCATGAGCGACGTCATCATCCGCATCCGAGCCGTCGACGACCAGTTCGTCGACGCGCTCGCCGACCTCCTCGACGGTGTCGACCACACCATCACGGTCACGTCATGATCCAGGGATCCGCAATCCGTCCGGTGGAGGATCGCCCCTCGCTCGCGCGTCGGTGCTACCGGTGCGGCGTCGATTGGTACGACGCCCGATGCGAGTGGCGCTCGGGCGCACCATGCAAGGACTGTCGCGTCACCCTCCGCAAAGAGGGCGTCGATCTCGACGAGTACCGGCGCCCCGCGAAACGAAAGAACCGAGCCGCATGAGCATCCACTACCAGGACGACCGCGTCACGCTGCACCACGGCGACGTCGTCGACGTCGGACGCACGCTCGAGCCGGGCAGCGTCCGCACGATCGTCACCTCCCCCCCCTACTACGGTCTCCGCGACTACGACGGTCAAGATCAGCAGATCGGAGGTGAGGAAACCGTGGATGAGTACGTCGAGAATCTCGTCGACGTGTTCCACGTCCTCCGCCGCGTGCTCGCCGATGACGGCACCCTCTGGCTGAATCTCGGGGATAGCTACTCCTCGTCGGGCGGGATGCAAGGCGTAGGCATCAACGCCAAGGTTGGCAACACCCGCGCCCAGGCACAGAACCGCACACGCCCGCGCTCCGACCTGCCACCCAAGAACCTCCTCGGCGTCCCGTGGCGTGTGGCGCTCGCGTTGCAAGCCGATGGGTGGATGCTCCGCTCGGAGATCATCTGGCAGAAACCGAACGCGATGCCCGAGTCCGTCACCGACCGACCGTCCAAGTCACACGAGCACGTGTTCCTCCTCACGAAATCCGCCCGGTACTACTACGACGCCGAGGCCGTGCTCGAGGACGCATCCCCCGACAACATCGCGGACATGGCCGGGCGTAAGGCGATGGACAACAAGAGCGACCACGGAGGCACCCGACCGGATCTCGCTCGGTCGCGCGAGGAGTACGTTCGCGCGGACGGTAAGCGCAACCGCCGCGACGTGTGGTCGATCCCCACACGCCCGTTCGCCGGCGCGCACTTCGCCGTTTTTCCGGAGGAACTCGCCCGCCTCCCGATCCTCGCGGGATCCCAGGTCGGCGACACCGTTCTCGATCCGTTCTCCGGCTCGGGCACCACTGGGAAAGTCGCTCTCGACCACGGCCGCAACTACGTCGGCATCGACCTCTCCGAGAAATACCTCGACCTGTCGATCGCTACCAGGTTCGCGCACCAAACCCTCGACGTGTGGGGAGGAGCGGCATCATGAGCGGAACCGGGTTCGGAACCGAGATCATCGCGGCAGTCATCATCCGCGAGGGCGGCATGTGCGCGATGGGATGCGGGCGCCGCGCCGAGACCGCGAACCACCGCCTCAACCGCAAGGCCGGGGGACGCAAGAACGGATCCCTCATTGCCAACGCGTGCGCGATCTGCAACATCTGTAACCACGCGATAGAGGACAACGCCGACCAACGCGAGGAGGCACTCCGACGCGGCGTCAAGTGCGAGGAGCACCAGGATCCCGCACTCACGGCCATGTGGCACCCGTTCTATCAGCAATGGTGTTTGCTCGGCGAGAACCTCGAACTCACCGGCAACCCCGACGCCGACCTCGACGCCCGCACCCTCGAAATCACCCCGACGAACTACCTCATCCACCCCGACACGGAGCTAGACCTATGACCGGACTCCCGTGGTATCGCGGCGACACGAACCTCCCCACCCACGACAAGATCCTCGACCTCCTCGGCGCATCCCCCAAGGGCAAAGGTGCCGCGTTCGTCTATATGTGCTCGATCGCCCAGTCGGTCGGCAACGGATCCGACGGAATCATCAAACGCGCTCAACTCCCATTTATCCACGGCACACCTACCGACGCCCGACTCCTCGTCGACGCCGGACTCTGGGAGGTAATCGACGGAGGGTGGCGCATCCGCAATTTCGGAACACGCCAGGTCGTCGGCGCCTCCGAGCAGGTCAAGGCCGAGCAGATCAGCGCCGCCCGATCGAGGGCAGCGAAAGGGGGCAGCAAGTGAGCGATATTTGTTGGAGCAACTCGCGAGCAAAAACGCGCGCGTGCTCACGAATTGACACGTGCGCTACCCTACGGACGAACGGACGAACTAACGCACGTCACACCAACCTCAAGCAGATCCGGCAAGTTCTCCACCGTGTGTGGAAAAGCCTGTGGATAAGTCCGTCACCCCAGCAAAGGAAACCCCGATGAACATGCCACCCCCGCACTTCGACAACGGACACGTGCGCGTGTTCCACGGAGATTGCATCGAGGTCATGCGCGACATGGCTGACAACTCGATCGACGCGATCGTGACAGATCCGCCCTACGGCCTTGGGTTCATGGGCAAAGAGTGGGACGATCTGCCGCCAGGAATCGACTTCGCGATTGAGGCTCTCCGTGTGCTCAAGCCGGGCGGTCACATGCTCGCGTTCGGCGGGACGCGCACGTGGCACCGCCTCGCGGTTGCCGTCGAGGATGCCGGTTTCGAGATTCGAGACTCGATCGCATGGCTCTACGGTTCGGGGTTTCCCAAGTCCCTCGATGTGAGCAAGGCGATCGACAAACTTGACGCAGCGGACGAACGCCTCGAGAGGGCACGAACATTCCAAGCATGGCTTTCGCAACACATCACCCCTAGGCAGATCAACGAGCTAACCGGGACTGACATGGGGCATCACCTCACGACCCACCCAACGCAACCGAGTGTGGCGACGGCTGAAATCTTCGACAAGCTACGACCGCACCTCCCCGACATTCCCGAAAACATCGAGACACTTGTGGCGCTCCGGACGGTCGAGTCTCAAAACTTCGCCGCGCGAGAAGTGGTCGGACAATACAGGTCATCTATCGCACGCGGATCGGCCGGAGTGACCGCAGCCGGAGAGGGCAAAAACATCACCGAGTCGTTTACAGAGGCCGCTCGCCAATGGCAAGGATGGGGAACAGCGCTCAAACCAGCGTTTGAACCGATTGTTGTGGGGCGCAAGCCGCTTTCAGGAACAGTCGCGGCCACTGTCCTCGCACACGGCACCGGAGCAATCAACATTCGGGCTACTCGGGTGAGTGACGAATCTGAGATCGACGGCCGGTGGCCGACGAACGTTCTCCTCGACGAGACCCAGGCACCCGAACTCGACAAGCAATCCGGCACACTCACGTCTGGCGTGCTCGCCGAGCATCACGCACGAGCACCGAAAGAATCGGGGATCCTCGGCGCTCCCGTAAGCGCCGAGGGGCAACGTGGCTACGGCGACACCGGAGGGGCGTCTAGGTTCTTTCCCTCGTTTCGTTACGAGGCCAAGGCGCCCACGCACGAGCGCCCGACGATCGACGGCCACGCCCACCCGACCGTGAAACCCCTCGACCTCATGAGGTGGCTCGTTCGCCTCGTCACTCCCCCCGGAGGTCTCGTGCTTGACCCGTTCGCAGGATCCGGGACGACCGGCGAGGCGTGCATGGTCGAGGGATTCGATTGCATCCTCATCGAACTCGACGAGACCTCCCTACCGCTGATCGAAAAACGGTTGACGAAAGACGTTCAACCGACGATGTTCGGGGATCTCGCATGAAGATCCTCTCCGTCCGACCACCGTGGTCGAGTCTCATGTTCCGGCCGGTCGCGCCCAAGGACATCGAGAACCGTGTGTGGGCAGCGCCGTCGGCAATCATCGGGGAGCGGATCGCAATTCACTCGGCGTTGAAACTCGACCCGGCCGGCCTCCCGTTCACCGACGAGACGTTTCAGATTCGCGCGTCTAACGACCGCGGGCACGTGCTCGGCACCGTGACTGTCACTGGATGTCACGAGGCGGGGTCGAGGTCGTGCACGTGGCACAGTTGCGCGGAGAATCCGTGGGCAATGTGGCCGGATGCGGAGCACCCGGTGATCTTCCATTGGGAACTCGAGCACCCGCACGCACTTGTGACCCCGATCAAGGCACGAGGTGCGCTCGGCCTGTGGAACCCGGACGAGCGCCTCGCGCACCTCCTCGACCTCGGCGACGTGAAACTATGACCGACAACGTCGAGTTCACGACAATCGCCGTGCCGATCACGGCCGCGCGCCTCGCAATTCTCCGCGACATTGCGTCCGGGCAGAACGTCACCGCGGAGGTGTACCTCGCCGAACTTGCCCGCTGCGCCGTCGCCGCACGCGAGACCCGCGACGAGATCGTCTCCCTCCACGAGCAACGAAAGACCGACGCCGAGATCGCCCGTGCTCTCGGCTACACGAACGCCCAGGTCGCGCAACGCCGCCGCCGTTACGGACTCCCCGCGAACAGGAAAGCATTATGAGACACATCCTCGTCATCCGCAGCACCTACGACTGGAACATCACCCACCCGCGCGGGTTCGGCAACGCCGACACCGTCGACCGCCACGACGCCGTCGAGTGCGCGCGCGTGCAACTCGCGGCTATCGCGTTCATGGAACCGCCGCCCCTCCGCCCCGCCGCCACCCTCCGCGAGCGTGCACGACGTCTCCTCGGCCGCGAACCGCTGCCCGTAAAGATCGGCGCCTATTGGGTCGACCTCATCGGCGGGAACCTCGCGATCGGCGGGCGCCTCGAGCCGGCCGCGGAACTCGTCCACACGGGGAGGCTCGCGTGAGCGGCGCCCAGGTGTGTGTCACGAACACGGTGAGGGATCTCCGGTCGTGTGTCATCAAGGGCGCGCACCGGTCGAATTGCGACGGCTATGAACTCCGCTACGACCCCGAGACCGGGCAGACGAAACACCACTACCAGATCGAGTGGAACAATCTCACCCGCGAGAACGACCGGTGGCTCGTCCCGTGCCCCGGATGTCTCCCCCGCCGCGCCGACCGCGGCATGTTGTGCCAGGCGCACACCCTGAAACTCGACCATTCACTCGACCATGATGAGACCGGGCAACGGGTGCTCGTGGATCTCATCACCCACCTGTGGTCGATCGAATCCGGGGGCATCCGCGACGATAACGACCGCGTGTCGACGGCCAAGGGTTCTCAGTGGCCGCTCTCCGCCTCCCACCTCTCCGCGAACGAGATTTACACCTACCTCGCGTCGACGTGCATCGCGTTCGCGAACGACCTCCGCATCCCCGAGCCGGAGTTCTCGGCCGCGGCATCGATCCTCGACGGATTCCTCAACGACATGGATGTCGACATCGTCGGAGTCCTCACCCGCCGCCTCCTCGAATACATCGAGGAGAACCAAGCCGCGGCCGTCAAGCACAAGCACTCCGCCGAGACCGTCGTCCGCATGATCGGCGTCATCCAAACGGCTATGGCAAAGTTCCCGCTCGTCGACCTCGAGCATCGGGTGCCGTTCGTGCGGTGCGCGGCGTGCTCGCGGATGACGCTCACGTGGAAACCGCCGCTCATGAACGCCGACGACGTCGTGGTGAAGTGCGAGCGGTGCGGCCACGAGGAAAACCAGGACTGGCTCGAGGCGTACATCGAGGTAGTCAAGACCGACAAACGGAGGAAAACCGCATGATCGAAACCACAGGACTCGCGCTCGCGCGTGAGCAGATCGCGAACGCAGCGAACTCACCCCTCACCGCATCGTCGGCGCCCGGCGTTATGGCGCGGGCGATGCTCGCCACGGCAGCCGCAACCGTCGCCCAGGCGGAGGCCGCGCAACTGTCGGCGCTCGCGGATCTCCTCCGCTATGAGGAGACCGGCTACGGGCACCGCGAGCGTTTCCTCACCCACGAGGAAACTCTGCAACTCAAGAACAACATTCGCGCACTCGCCGGATTCTCGACCCCTGAAACGGAGTAAGACGATGGGACTCAGCAAGCCAAAGCATTACCGCCCGGAGGTGGGCGACGAGTTCATCACCCTCGGCGACATCCGCCCCTCGCACGCGACCCGCATTTTCGAGGCGCGCGACGTCAAGACCGGGGAGGGGATCCTCGGCAAGCTCGCCGACGTGAATTGGTACATGCTCAACGGCACGATCGCTATCCGGTTCGAGGGTGAGACCCTCGGGTTCTTCGGTGTCCCGGAGGAGCGGATACTCCTCAAGGCCGAGGGATTTGTCATGCCGAACGCAGACGGACAACCGCACGATTCCCAGTCGGGAGGCGACCGTGGCTGAAAAGATTCCCGCCAAGAACCTGTCAGTGGGCAGGCAGTTCACGCATCACGGCATGGCCCTCATTGTGACCAAGATTCATAGCACTACAGGTTATTACCCATGGCCAGAGCCAGCTATCAACATCGACTGGGTGGACCGAAACGGAAACCGATCTGGGGGCACGTTCCTCTCCAACGAGGAAGTCGAAGTAATCCCTCAATCCGATGGTTCCGAGTCGTGACCGCCTCCGTCTTGCGGTGGATGACCTACCGCTATTTCTGCCCCGAGTGCGACGAGATGGGAGCGCGACGCGACAAAGAATCACAGGCTAAGGCCGACGCGAAGGCGCACAACCGACGCGCACATGCGAACCGCACATCCGATGATTCACTCACCGAGGAGGCGACCGATGATTGAACCGATCACCATGTACGCCCTCCGATGCGACGAGTGCGGCGCCACCCTCGAATACTCCGACGAGAGCGGGTTCGTCGCGTGGGAGACCGCCGAGGAGATCATCGCGGATCTCGCCGAGTGGGAGTGGTCGGAGGACGGCCACGGCAAGCACCTATGCCCGCGGCACACCCCGCTCGTCCTCGACCCTGTGGTCGCGCAGCAGCGGGAGGACGACCGGACGCGCGCGATCACCGACGCCGACGTGCCCCTCGACTTCGGAAACCTCACATGATGAACTACGGGCACGGGTATTACACGATCACCGCCCCATCCGGCCGCGAGTACCTCGTGAGCTACTCCGGGCACGACCTCAACTCGTCCGTGTTCGCGCCCGGCTCGTGGGATCCGCCATTCCGGTCTCTCGGTCTCAGCCACATCGCCGGAGGGGGAACGAGCCTCGGGGGTGGCTCGGCACGGTGGGTCGATCTCAAGGCGCGCCGACACATCCGGCGCCGTGAACGCCGATTGAACCGCGAGGAGCGCCGCCGTGCTCGCAATGCGCGGTTTGTTGCTCGCCAGTAAAAAGAGTGCACAAACTCTGAAAAGATGACACAATGACCGTCATGGGTTCCGAGGACTGGCAGAAAGTCGACGACGCGGCAGCGTCGATTGGCAAGAAACGACGCCAGGTGTATCACTACCTCGCACTCCCAGAGTCGGAGACGGGCATCAACCGTCGCCGGATCAACCGCACGACCTACGTGCACATGCCGTCACTCGTTGACTACGAGGCGACCGTGAAAATCGGGAGACCGCGCAAAACCTAAGCGCTCTCCCCTAGAGAAAGAACCCCCAGCAAATGACACGCACACTCCTCGTTCGCGAGACAGCAACGCACAAGATCGTCCGCATCCTCGACCTTTCCGGTAAGTCCGTGAGTGAGGGAGACCGGGCACTCTCCGGTCTCCTCCGCCAGATGAACACCGCAGATTACTACGTCGAGGACAGCGATCTCGCCCTCGTTGCCACTCCTGAGTCGGCGCTCTCGTGGTCTCCCGAGCAGCGCGCCGAATACCGCGCACAGTACGACCGCCTCGCGCTCACCGGCTCATTCTCTCCGAGCCTCCCGATGCACCCCGACGAGGTCGACCGCATTGCCGAGGCGGGAGCATGAACCCGTTCACCTACATCCTTGTGGCGATCATCCTCGGCGCCGCGATCCTCGCTCTCCTCCTCATCGGCGGCGACAACTACACCGAGAGGCACCTCAATGACTAACCCGACCCGCAACTCGGTCGGTGAGGTCATCGCAGTCGGGCAGATAGTCGACCGTCTCGACCACTACAAGACCAACGGCAAGGTAGTCGCGATCAACACTAAGTCGCCCGGCAGAGAGCGCGCACCGATCCTCGTCCGGTGGTCTCGCCTCGACGATGAGTGGTGCTCGCCCGAGTTGCTCATGCCGCGCCCCGGAGAAGTGGCCGATCTCTCGCGCGTTCTCCGACGCCCGACGCAAAAGCGTTCCGCCGAGGTTCTCAAGCGAATCGAGGATGCCGCCCGCGAGCACCTCCACGACGTCGGCGTGTGCCATTTCTCGACTCACATCGTCGCGCAAATGGCGGGCACCTCGGTCGGGAACCTGTACCGATGGTTCGCCGTGACCGAGGATCTCATTGAGCACATCGAACCAGGCGCCACCCGCCCGTGGATCGAACGCGACCGGATCCGCGAGGTGCTCGTGCCCGTGCTCGACGGATACGAGGCAGCCGTCGAGAAGATTGAGGACGAGTGGGGCATGAGCCGAACGTTCCCCGTGCTCGTCGCCGCGGGTGACGAGGAGGCTATCGCGATCACGCAAGCACGCGCCGCGCTCGGCATCACTGCCGGCCGCGAGCACGACATCCGTTCGACGGCGAACTCGATGCTCTCCCCGTACACCGACAAGGTGTGCGCGGCGTGCGGCGGGTGGCCGTCGGATCCCTACTTTCCCGCTTACTGCACACCACTCCCGGAGGAATACCGTGCCAAATAACCGACCCACCCCCATCCCTCGCGACGAGCGGTTCAACGGCAGCGCGTGGGTCTCCCGCGAGCGCCTCGCCGAGATCAGCGAACGCTGGGATGCGTTCATCGCCCACGACATCGAGATCAAGGATGCGGGCTACCCGACTACCCTCGACGCTTTCTGGTACGCGCTGCAACTCACCCCGCAGCCGACCGATCCTCGCGAGTTCGCGCACATGGAGTGCGACTGTGTTCCCGACCTCGGCCAGAGCCACTGCCACAAGTGCGGCGACGAGGCGGGCGGTCGGATCATTGCATGGAAGGACACGTACCACGGTGAGCGGGTGCAGCGGACCGGTGACGTAGCTGAACTGATTGCGGAACAACTGCCCGAGGGTACCCGCATGCACGCGTACTACTACGGGTTCGATCGCACAGGACTTGCCGCAATCGACTTAATTCTCAGTGCCGTTGCAACCGCCGGAAAGGGATACCACCACACCGAACAATGGGCAGATGAGGAGGGCGACACGACACCCTCGCACGAGGCGCGGATACAAGCGGCGGCAGGCGAGGCGGCGAACAGGATTGTTGCCGCTCTCACCGCGCTGTCCTCCGAGTTGGCATCTACCCGCCAGCAACTCGCAGACGCCGAAGCTGTGATTGCTCAGGCGCACGCATGCTGGTACAACACGCGGTTTGTCGATGACGCGGGGGCTGACATGTACGTCATTCTCGACGGTTACAAGCCCACCACTGTCGGCACCACGGACGAGGCGACAGCACAAACCGCCGACCTCGCGCGGCAATCGGCGTTCTACACCGAGAACCC
>Ga0247734_1000474_pt1 | contig 34757 bp, 24 predicted proteins | sample UWRJL103311B2_FD_180933 | JGI IMG/M metagenome (GOLD analysis project Ga0247734, IMG submission 180933) | Plant litter microbial communities from Arlington Agricultural Research Station in Wisconsin, United States - UWRJ-L103-311B-2 | ecosystem: Environmental > Terrestrial > Plant litter >...
AGGGTGACCGTGTCGCGCAGCTGGTTTTAGAGAGAATCTATACGCCAGAGGTCTTAGAGGTGAAAGACTTGGAGGAAAGTGTTAGAGGCTCAGGCGGATTTGGCAGTACTGGATAGGAAGCTTTTGCACGAACAGAGTGAAATGATGGTATGGTGATCCTGGAGTTGGAGTTGGCCTTCTGGTGTGTATGGAAAATAGATGATTTGAATAATTAAAGATTGAAGACTTGTCATGATCCAAAGATGCTGCTTTCAACCTTGAGCTGTTCCTAAGTGTTTCTACTCTAGTTATCTGTAGACAGGGCTTATCAGGTGTTGCAATTTTAATCATCTTTCATATCAATGTATGGAAGGTCTAGTAATTAAAGACGAACGAAGACATATCACATAAATAATCAGTCCTTGAGGTGGCTAGTTGTCTAAATAATTCCTGTTTCTCTATATTGCCTGTTTCTATATGTGGATCTTTACTTCGAATTCGGTTGAGCGAATTATTATCGAATTATTATCAGACTCTTTCGGCCTTGAATTTGACCTCAGGATGTTTCAAAGCCCCTAGGTTTCGCACCAGTCTAACCTCCGTAGCTTTAGAAGTTAACAACCGTAACCTCTTTTCATCATCTTCCTTATTTCTTCCTCCAACCTGTGCATTATATATTTCAAGCTCCGCATCTCTACTCAGTTTTGTTTTTTCCAGCACTTGATTCATGCTGGCTAGCACCTTCTCTGTTGCTTTAGCAAGTGGGAGGTCTGTAGGTGCTACTCCATCGTCACTGACCCATGACGTTTTGTCACTGAGTCCTTCCACTTTGAAGACAGCTTCTCTCAATCGTACTAGCATCAGCGCGGCGAACATATCACCCGTTCCACTGAAAAAGCAGTCTATAGCTGGTATTTTCACCCCGAAGATACGTGGCGCGGCAGTGGATGTGAAGGTGGAACCCATAACAGATAAATAAGGCTCTGCTCCAGGGGTAGGTAAAGAGATCGAGGTAATCATTATATGAGGTATTCTGTATTGTTCGTGTAAAGTCGTTATGGCTAGCTTCAATGTCTCCATATCCACAATCTTGATCCCAGACAGAGTTCTAGAGCCGATTAGTACAGTATTCTTCCAAGTGACCTGAGAGCACCTACTCTGCTTCGAATTGGTTGGGCAAAATGAGATCGGCATCTTTGATCAGATGTTTGTATGCAGGCACCACATCTTCCCCTACATATAATTTCCCGTTATCTCCCATGACTGGATCCAACACCCAAAAGAAACTTCCTGGGTTCATCGTGTGCTTATACTTCAAATCCCGGGCTATTTTCCCCACAGACTCGACTGCTGGAGCTCCAGGAAGATAACCAGATAGCATCATATCAAACTCATCAAGGTAAGAGGCTTTAAGTCCATCGTAGAGGTCGGTGATTTCTGTCGCTGTAGCTCGTGTGCCTTTGGCTTGTCCATATCCTAAGTGATTGCCTAGGACGAGTCAGCCGACAAACCCGAGGCACCAGTCTCTTAGGTAGTTGGCACATACTGAGCTGAACGGTATTAATTGCAGCTACCTCACAGCCCAACGACTGCATGACAAATCCTGCCATTGTATTGCCAACATATCTGCGATCACCATTGACTCAGTCGGAGGTGCGAAAGTCAACTCGAGACGTGCACTCACCCATAAACGACCTTGGATATATAGTTAGCACTTCCTGAGTAATGGAGCTTGACATATATGCTTACATGACTGGCAATTGCGAGAACGCGAGTCTCTGGGAAGGGAAAGTCGTCGTCCGACATTTGATGTGTACGGTGCTGGAAAATCTGCCTAGATAGAAAATAGATAGCAAGGATTTCGCGTGGTTACAAGCAAGATCATAAGGGACGTGTATGTGTCATGGTAAATCACAGCAAAGTTCGTGAAGGGGGAGGAAGGAAAATAATGTAGGGCAAAGTAAATTGAGAAGTGAGTCTTATCTGGTCGCAAACAAATTATGGTTGGCGGGGCAGATTGGTTTTCTGCTACCCCGCAGGTTCACCTTATCGCACTCTATAAGTGACCACGCCTACCATAGGATTAGACAAATAGAGAAATCTTGAGATATGCTGATCATCTTAGCGATACAGTAGTTCCTTTTGCAGTTGGTCATGTCCCATTCATTCATTCTGTGGTTGGTTTAGAAAGTACTTTTGAAATCTGGGTCAATACACATTTGCTTGTTTGTATTTGACCTTCGTACTCGACGGTTATTAGAAGTTCGTCTATTAGCAGAATTCACAAGTCCACAATTGAAAGGAGCATTGCGCCTATATTTATTGCCACTGCATCTCGCGTACAAATCATAAAACCAGTGCAGCCTGATCATCTCATTTCCCTAGAGGCCAACCATCACGCCGGAGGGAATATGCTAAACTTCGTGCCATCATTCATTACCGTCCCATCATTGCCATATCTACTCATCATCACTGATCTGTAAACGTAGTTAGCGCGTGTTCATAATTTGTACGACATAAAGGGGAACCTTACCTTTGGTGCTAAATAAAATCTTAGGTAACTGCTGCTTGCTAGGGAATATTCTACCAAGAGAGGAACTTCGTTGGACAGACAGAGCTTAACAGACTTAGAAAGTCCGGAAGCCTTGCAGAAGTTGACCAGATATTTAAGAGAGAATGTGAGGGAAACCGGTTCTGAGAGTTCGATTTCGACATTGAGGTCTGGCTTTTCCACATTGTTGTGACTTCGTAGAGTGACAGCTCCGTTTCCAATGTCGCCAGAGCAAGCAAACTTAACTCCATCCTTTGATGCTTCAATCGAGACTGTAAAACACACACCTTAGCATTGTGACTAGATATGTTGTTCGAAACACGTACCGGATTCTGAGAGTGCCATCAAGTCCATACAGATGCGTTTGAATTCAGAAGAAGGCATAGAGATTGTGGCGGCGTATTCCGTATCTGGAATTCCCAAGTGCTCTTGATCAATATCCATCAACTTCAGGTCATACTCGCTTAATCTATCATTGTCGCTGCTCTCGAAAACTAGGTTGAGAACATCAGGAGCATCCTCAGCCTTGAGAGTTAAGATATCCTCAGCCTGGGCTGCGCGAAGAACTTTTGTGAGGGAGGTCAGGTTTACACCGAGGGCGATGTTACGATCGCATCGATATGGGGAAAAACTTTCGGCCTTGAGCATCATGGAGACCAGGGCAACGTGGGAGTTATCCATTGCCTGGAGAGCGAGACCGGAGTCATTGCAGTCGAAGTTGCAGTCCTGGACTAAATCTTTGATAGAGTCAACGACCTAATCATGTTAGCAACTGATGTTACATTGAGGCTCGTGTAACTGACCTTCTTCAAGAGGTCTGCTTGCTCAAGACGTGCTTCCAACACTGTTGATGTTAGTATCTTGCCTAGCGGTGTGTATATCTTTTAGATGTTTTTAAGAAGCAGAGGCTGCCGGTACGTACTATCTACTGATTTTAAAGCTGAGGATTGGCTGTGGGAGAGGAAATAGGATTATGGGAGAAGGGTAATGTTTTGTGAGAAGGATATCTTGGTGATGGTGTTTTATCACTGACGTGAATTTTGGTGTGGACTTCGACGCGAGCGCGACAAACCACTTTAGGTACGCGTTAATGTGATCTCGCTAAGCCTGTCGAAGAATGGCTAATGTCTTGGCACCTTCCTCAGTTCCAAGTTGTGTTTAGTTTGTATTCTCCTTTCAAATAATCTATAAACTTCACTGTGCCGTCTCTTAGGATGAAGCAAATCTGATATGGGAGCAGGACTTCCAGCGTAAATCTTCGTAGCACCTGTTTTTTTTAAGTTACATTCTTCAAAGCTACAAACTCCATCGCGACCAGCAACTAGATAAAACCCACAATCTCCATTTATTTATATTTTAGGTCTTTTATTTTATCATAATAGCCTGAGTACCTAGCACTAGTTCAATTGTGCACATTTGGTAACCTTAATTTGGAGCTTGGTTGTCTTGACTTCTAGTATTTGAGTTCTGACCAGCTGCCTATTCTCGACAACGCTCTACCTCGCTCAAGAATCTCGTAAACAGTTTGAGATTGTGTCAAACTTTATGAGAAATCCAATTTATTTTGTCGAGCCAGCTTGTTCCGAGAGAACTCAAAGCACTGTCTATGAAGAACGATCGCTTGGTTTAAGTGTACAGTACATGTAGCAGGGCACAAGCTCATCAAAGTGTATTGAACTTCAGCTCATTGAAGGCATCTATTATTTGATTAAATTCTCTATTTGAATCATTACAGTAAGATGAGCATGAAATATTTTACCAGTTTTGGGCAACAATCCTTATCCAACAAGAACAAATATTCTCAATATACTGGTAGTATAGTAAAATACATATGGCCATTGGCTGTCACCTGCACATAATCGGGCGAACGCAAAACTCTTTGTCCTTAACGCTCCAGGAAATTGTAAATTCAACAAAATATGTCAAGAATCTCCTCATATAAAAGACTTGCTAGCTATCTTGATGCTGGAAAGAGCTAAACTTGGCCACCTCGGAGTGGTCAACATTCAACATAGATATCATATGACGTTAATAAGGTTATCAGTTGTTTAGGTCTTCCACAGTTTCCCCCACTATCTCGAAAAGATCTGAATTCAAGTACACTCTGTCACACTTTCTCCATGCCTTCATACTTGGCTGTTTCCAACCAGTGAATTCAACTAAGCTGTAGTGCGAAAGAAACGCAGCATAGCATTTATTTTCCGATGAAAGTATGCAGAAGTACTTACCATTCGGTTTGCCGACATCACTGTTGGTTGGTGTATCATATTTGTAATACAGAATTGGGGTCCTGTATGCCCATGAATATCGGATGGGATGGAGTTAATGTACCAGATTTTCTATTTTCTCATACCATTTCCTTATTCCTTATGCTAACTTGTTTAGCTCCAGAGTTCGAGATGACCTTTAGGACCTCAGGGTAGCAAGCAAGTGCATTGGTTTCGAAAATACGCCCAAAGCAACATATATGGTAACTGGCTATTGCAACAGCCTTAATGATCGACATGGTGGTGAAGTGAGAATGTGGTATGATGAACAGTGTATCGGGGTGCTTATTTTTATTTTATTTAGAAAAGACACGGTCAGGTTAGAGGCCAAGTCAACAATCTTCCCTTGCATGCATGCATACTTTGTATCAATTCCGACAATCTCCCTGCATCTCAGCTTTAGCTGTCGCCTTATGTATGCTTGAATCCGATAATGAAAGTCATTTGCCAGCGATTACCAATTTCGTTGGAAAGAGTAAGTCATGTTCATCCTATCTTAAATAAGCTCCGTCATTAGGTTGCATGCTGTTGGGTGTTACTTCAGCTCGAAACAATTGGTAGGTTTTCTTTTTGAAACGACAATTGACAGCTTGCAGCAAGCATGTCGGTGAGCACCCCGAAGTCAAGCGTGTGTAATGGAGTTTTGCCACAGATCCCCGCGAGTATTTCAAATCTTCAACAGGGCAATATTCAAAAACGAGAGACCGATTGCTGATTGCTGATTGATTACAACTGCGAACAGAGCTACCCGCTCTCACACGTAAAACCAAATTTGCGACATGCAACAGTTGGTGTTTTCATATTCTTCGAGATTATGAGGCTAACATTTGACCGAGTACCCAGCGAGTACTGCTACAGTAGCACTGCAGCCGGGGAGCCCATCCACATGGTATGTTTCCGTAACGCTGTGGCCCATAGGCACAGTTCTGGTCACTGGAGAGACTTAAAAGCCGAGTAGGGTTCGAGAACACTCCAACCACATGGTCGGCGTCTAGTAAGATTGGCATTCTCCGGCGTCTCGCGGCTATCTCCTAGGCTTGTATTCCCCCCTGCATACAGGTTAATTTGCAATTGACAGGCCCCCATGCACCTCTAACGTTGCAAATGGAGGGTGGGTTCCCACGAGGCTGCGCCGCCTGTTGTACTGTAGAGTATAGGAATGTTCCTCGTCGGGTCGCCTCGTGGCACCAGCCTCATCCAGTATCCAAAAATAAACCACGGGAATTTCTGGGGTACTGGGGGTGAAAATGGTCGCTATGTTGTAGCCAGGCGGCCAAGGGAAGCAAGGATACCATATATCGACAGATGAAGGAAATCCAAACGTCAATTGAATTGTTCAACCCGTGCGATGATCTCCAGCGGGCGGTTCGGGAAGGGAGGCTTTTTTGAGCCAGAAATGGGGTGTGTCTCTCAGCCCAATCATCACCTCATCACCAACCAACACGCTGTTAGCTTTTATGGACAACACAAAACTTGTTGGTCAAGGAAATTGAAAAGTATTTCGTCAAGCGGGTACACTTCTGTGTGGTAAGTAGTCCTGTACAATGCAGTAAGGCAGCTAGAGAAATGCACGCGTGTGGCATAGCATGCATGGTACTAGACGTACATGATGGCACATGGCACATGGCAAGACTGGCTGGAGAACCGAATTCTCTGATTCTCTGGCTGAACCTGCTACCTGCAACACATAACTGCTCCAGCTGTAGAAGGGAGAGGGTGTCTTGATTCAACTCTCCCTTCACACGAGGTTTCCACGAGGGCTGAACCGTCATCCCGCAAGTCGATCTTCCCACAGTGACATTGAGCCGTGTTCGGCATCGCTTCTGGTAATAACACGGTGCAATGAAAAGTCGTAACACCGAGCTCTCGTCAGTGATGAGAAGAGCTGGTCTTACTGGGCGTACGGAGGAATTTAGCAAAAGCCTTTTGTCGGGTGTAGGTGAGTAAGGGAAGTAATGTGAGTGAACTAGTGCCAGGTAACTTGTAAGCCTCGGCGATCCGATTCTCGCTTAGCTGCTATTTAAAAATAGGGGGGGCGGTGCTAGGAGGGAGCATTCCGCTTCTACTAGACCTGCAAACCAATCCGGTGAAACAGAGTTCGCACTGCATCGCGTCGAATGGTCTACAGTGCTTCAATGTTCGCATTGAGCTAATTAATAAGTGTTTCTTGCCCACTTGCGTTGGGGAAAACGCCATCTGTAGCTGTGCATCGTTAGATCTCCTGTTGTTGGCTGCATCAGGTGTGGAAGAAGACTTTCTAATGGAGATCATTGCCTGTACCGCCTGGCCCGGTTAAGTATTTACCGCGTCCTCTTCATGGGATGTCATACATCAATCTTGCAAGTAGAACATCCCGCTTTTCTGCGTCCATATCGTATGTGTTGCTGCACATCATATGAGAGTAGGCAGACCCTTGTATTCAGCTCCATCAACTTGCAGTATCTTCTCTGTAGAAGAGATGATGGTATTGGCAGCGTTGTTTTAATTGAGAAGGCGATTGAAACATATGATCACAGATTGTAGAACAGATTTATAGGCCACCCAAAGGACATTGTGAATGAATATATGATTTCTTTAAATGTGTTAAAAAAACGCTTGATGCTACGCTAAATCGATAATCAAGGGTATAACCTTTTTTAAAAACCACATGAGTTTCGTGACCGAATATTCGTCCCATACTAATTCGTGTCTAACCCAAGCCTTTTAGTTTTTGGTCCCCAATACTCCTCTGGAAAATGCCAAAATGAAAACAAAAACGCCGCAAATATGCAATATATACTCCAGATTTTACATTAACCCTCCAGCCAATCCAGCCAATCCCTCATATAATATCAATCATGTACTCCGTCTTTGCTGCTTGCATTTCTCGTGTGCCATATGTCCATTTCTTGCAGTTGTTCTTGTGAACTCAGCTCCACAATTGGGGCAGCTCGACTTGGTGGCTTGGCCTGACTTTTCACGTTGATGCCGTAATAAGTTGCTAAAAGTAGAGAATTGACGACCGTTACAACCGTGCTCCCAGCATTGGGGCTTGGGGCGGCTGTGTACCACTCTGACATGGTCTGGCTCCATCTTTAGGCCGGAGTTATTGTAGATATTATGCATATGCTGCATGTTTGGTTGATCTGATATTGATGAAGTTGATAGAGAGTGTGGTCGAGGTCTAATTCCTATCAGTAAGGGAGTTTATAGAACTAGTTTATTTTAGGACTTACACAAAATCTTGCAAATTCTCATTCATCATGCCATAGTTTGGCATACCAACGAAAGCTGGAAAGGCGGTCAAATCGTTTGGAGGCATAGAAAAGGCTGTTCCATATAGATCTGAAGAAGAATCACTTATTTGTGGCGTGAAACCAGAAGACAAATAGTTTGGGCTTCCCATAGCAGACATATTCGGAGACCCTTGAGACCCTTGAGAAAGATGCGGCGATGGTGCAAGAGAATGGCTGGAGTATTCAGAAAGGGTTCGCGACATCATTTCCGGAGATGGCCTTGGGGATAATGTGTACGGGTTGCTTGTTGATCTATCTCTGCGGTGCTTAACCTTGGAATCCCTTCGAGAAAGTTCTCTTTGGCGCTTTAACTCTCGCTGTTCTGGTGTGAGGTTACCCCGTGGTGGGCTTGAAGAAATTGATCGTGCATACATTGGCATGAGCTTCTCGTCATATGGATTTAGTGTTCCATTCAACATAGGCGGGCTCATTTGTTGTGGGAAGAACTGCTCGCCTGAATCGAAGCCTGGGGATGTTAGTATCTAATCGCTATACTTGGGTTGATTGACTTACGGGGCCAAGTATATGATGGCTGCACTCCGCTATCAAAATGCGAATCATACTGTTGTACACCAACAGCACTCATGTTTACTGGAAATGAACTCGATCTTGAGATAGAACGTTGATGAGAGGAACCACTACTCGGAAGAGTTGGAACTGAGTCGAGTCTAAGCAGTGGTGGAGGTACTGGTTGGTCTTCTGAAGCTCCGACAGATGACCAGTGATTGTCGAGGTCCTCTTCTGAAAACTCTGGGAAAGGTACAAGTTGTTGAGGTTGAGGTGCCGATATGAAGTTGGATGAAGATGGAAGTGGGTCAGGATTGAGGAATGGTGAACTAGATGTAGGAAGATTTGTTGATAACGATGCTCCTTCTTCCTGGGTTGATGGTGCTGTAGCCTTTATACTGAGATCTTGGAATTGGGATGTTGTTGTGGACAAGTGCGAATTAGATCTTGATCTAGAGTGGTGTGAGTCCTGCGCGCTCTGATCTATATAACAGGAATCCATCTTGACGGAATATGGATGAGGCTGAGAACGTGATGGATCACAAACAACAGATAGAGGATCGCAGGAATGACTGACTGACCTCAAATAGACTGGGAGGAGGAGGCTCTGCAGGATCTTATAAACGCTTAATGAAATGCGCAAGCACGGCCCTTTTGGAGTGACCAACGTGGAGAAAGTCAGCTATTTTGGTGCACTACTGTATAGAGAGATAGATCACTGGCCTCCGCCTCACTCTGGGTCGGGAAGCCAGGCTATTGTACCAAATCGTTGAGCTAGGGGGTCACGAAAGTGCCAGCGCCATTGGGAGATCATGCTGCTTGGCGAACGTGGTGAAGGATTGGGAACCTGGGCCTTCATGAGTGGTTTCTATGGCCCATTCTGTGAGATGGGGTCAGTTTGGCGTAGGGGATCCCCCCTTCGCTCGCTCGCTTGTTTCAACGACTATTACCCAAATAGGCGGGTTTGAAGGCTAGCGTAGCATGACAATGCTTTGCTAAGCTCAGTCAGGCCCATAAGACCAAACCTGCGCCGCACTACGCCCGCCACACAGACCCTACTAGCTCGATTATTCTTATTCTTACTTATTATTTATATTTTAACCAGGGATGAACCGACTGTTTCACTGTCTTGTTAGCCGACAAAGGGAATTTCCTAAGCGCGACGAGTCAAGCGCCCACCTCCACGGCGCCTTACATAGGGACTGTAGGTAGGTACAGTACTAGATACCAGCACGCGTATCAGGAATCTCAATTCAAAATACCTACGATGCTTTTCCAATAGAGATTCATGAAATCGAAGTTTGAAAATCGAAGTCTGAGATGTGATAGCTAGAAGATTCCAGTCCCAACGCACAAAGATGATGCACGCAGGACCCCATTCACAATGCGACCACAAACCCTGGTCATATCATCACTCATCTACCTTGGTATGCGTAGTTCAAGTTTTTGTCTGTACTGGATCTGTCTAGTTGGACCTTTCCCTCACGGTTGATACGTCTAAATTACACGCCCCGTGTAAACTGTGCCGTTATTCCCAAATTTCATCCCCGGAGTGCTGGTAGATTTGCTGGTAGATTTGCTTCATGCTACACATTTTTGGGTCGTCGGCACCGCCGATGTTGGGTATATAATGATTGAAAACGTCTCAGATAAGCCAGTAGAGCGGCAATTCAGCAATTTACCTACCGACCGCTGACAGCATCTATACGGGTAATTTACGGAGTGACGGCGTAACGACGTGGTAGGCTAGATCCATTCTGTTGTGGTGTTGATCTTAGCCGTGGTTCTCATTTAAGTGCTTATTTGGGCGGTACTGTATATACCGTAAACCAATGATGAACTGTCCCGCTTGCCTGGAATCATTCACGGTTTCTTTGGTGTAGGCTTGTGTACAGTACAAGCAGGCCTGTGTAGCGATATGATTTTTTATAAAGATATTCGATTGCTCGAGTGCATACAGGTGGCATCTATCGACGAAAATACGGAGTATTCTTACTCTAGGTAGATTGCATCAGATATGTTGCTGACTGATTAGCGAAGCTAAAGTTAAGTAACCACTAGGAGCTCCTCAGTCGGTCTTCGAAGCTATATGCATATTACTCTTTACCTGTTTCTTATGTCTCTTCTTACAACATACCGTAGGTAGAAATAGACCGACATCCGTACGGCAATGCTTGTTGTGATCGCTACTGACGGAGCACGAAGAACTCAAAATCTTCCATGATCTTTGCTGCCGTAACCCCTGCCCAACTGTTGGGTGCCCGATGTACTGTACCTATTTTCAGTATTCCCTGGGCCCGGTGAAATGATATCGAACCTTTTTCGCAACCATTCATTTCCCAGAAACGCGTAGCTGGTCTGTTTGTCCAACAGCTTGGTGTGGAAATGCGAGCCAGAACTTCCGGTTGGCTGTGTGTATTTGTTGGAAGACTTTCCTCACCAACCTGCAAGCTAAGGCAATATGGAAGCATGCACCTTCTTAGCCACCCCTCTGCTTGCTCTTGTTCCAGTACCGGCTTAGCGTGTCTACCGGCAAGTCCTCCGCTCCCCTGCATATAAGTACTGTTGGGTAAGTACAGGACGAAAGTGCCTTCGTAGACACATCTCGCGAGACGCCGGCCAATGTTGCCGCCTCTGGGTATCTCAGCCTTCTGGACTTTTTATCAGACGATGATACGTTGCCGCTACTGTACAGTACCGTAGCTAGGACCTCGATCTAATTGGCATCCAGAACCAAGAAGCGAAAACGAACGAGACTGTCAAATTACTCTCAAGGTCGAGGTCCAATAAAGATCTGACTACATACTGTACAAGCCACACGCAACAGGGTTAGCCTAGCACTACTTATGAGACGAGAGATGAAAGCTTACGTTATAATACCAATGTAATATGGCTGCGGCGCAGGACCCGCATTTCGAAATGGAAGCAAATTGCACCTAATTGGGCAACTCGTAGCCAAGAATCATGTATTCATGTACAGGCCCCTTTTGACAGGTACTGTACGTACGTGCCTCATCTTTCGTGAGTTTCCTTATCCTGCCTGCGTTCATAGCATAAGATGAGCTATCAAGCTATGCCATTTACATAGAGCTCCTGTTTCGTTCATCCTTGCGATGGTATTTCTGGTGTCGGCATGACTAGTATGTGTGTCCGTCAAAAGATATGCTTTATATACTCATCACTTGGTTGTAACTCTTTGTACTCTTCTTACCGTACTGTACAACAGATACACTGCCCGAATAGGAAAGCACATCATGTCCCGTAATAATTTGGGCTGGTCCACTGACATCCCACTTTGTGTATGGATATTCTCCTTTCGGTCACATTTTGGCAATTGAACGCCGCCGTTTCAGGACGACGCCAAACCACAGCCATGGCTTATCGAGGTGAACAAGCAATAGCACATTGTCGGTTATTTGTCGGTTAACGAAAAGGCTGTGTATCAGCGGCCATTTCCAATATCCGACTGACATCACAGCACTTTCCAAAGCATATAACTAAACAGGATCTTAGGATTTTTAGGATCTCGAACGTCGAATCCACCTTCGAGTGATCCTTATTGTTTGCAGCATAGATGTTGGTAGAGGATTATTTTGGGATCTGTGGATATCAAATCCAGCCAGTCTGGCCTTTTCCAACCAACCAAGGCTGTGCCGTTGGACATTTCATTGGTTTGATGTCCGCAGGGACATCCTTCTTCCTAGCAAATCCCTTGGCTGATCTGAGCCATCATTGAAATCCTCGAGACCAACACTTATCAAAAGTAGGGACTGGCTTCAAGTGCGCGGGCGCGCGTACGGGTTACAGATTGAAGCGTTAAATAGTTACGCCTACTTATGGGCGAGTCAAGTCGAGTTTATGCCATAGGGCTTCGCCATATGCCTTACAATAGCCCTCGATAAGGACAGCCTTCAACGTCTTCAGAGCGGCCAATTTAGAAGGGAGTTCTGGCGGCTACCAATGATGAAAGAACACGGTACAGTACATAAAATACTTTCGTACACAGATCTCTGTATAATACAAACCGGCCAATCCAAGTATCTTGGACCAACCATTCCAGCGCATACAAAAGGTGCAAATCAATGAATCTAACCGATGTAGAGCAAATAAAACTAGTATTTGAATAAAGTTTCTTGACTTTGTGGTTTTCTGGCTACTCCGTGAGTCCGTGTGAGATTCTAAGGTGGAATGCCAACTGAATAGGACGTGGTTCCACTTGAGACTTTAGATAGTGTGCAAAATGTTGGCACATCAAGCCCCGTAATCATGGCAAATTGATTTCATAAGAGTTTGAGCCATTCGTGCGTTGTCGCACCTACTGTAGATTGCGATCAGATGCTCTGTTATTCGTTTTGTATGAAATTTCATCCTGGCCCGCCCTACCTAGTCTCTTCCTCGAGACTCTGTGAGCTTTGGGAACGAAGGGGGGGACACTTTTGTTTAATAAAATGAGACGCGAATAATAATTGTTGGGAAAAGACTTTAGTTAATATCACAACAACCTATTTCATCTTACTATCTCGGATTTGGCCGAAATCAAGGAGAGGTCTTCGAGCACCAAATGCCGCCATGAAGCCAAATGATCGAGCCTCATTTTAAAATGCTAATATAATGTATGCTCTTTTCCCTTCCTGCCACCATATGTTGTCCATGGTTGAAACTCCCCATAATTGACTCCAGCGTTCATTGATAGACGAAGCTTAGATCTTCCAACGCTCAATAACTCCCCGATTGCAAGTAATCTCTCCACGCTAATGATATATGCTGATTCTTCACAGCTTTCCATGGCGAGCCTTGAATATGGCCACCTTGTCATCGTAAAAAAGTATCTCTCTCAACCTCAACCGCACTTTTGATCGCCCGTCATCAGATCCATCAGAGTCCGAGTCCGAGTCATCGTGATCAGAAAGCTCCGATTCTGTTTCTTCCGGATCGATTTGTGGAACGATCGCGGTCCCATTGTCATCTTCTTCGTCCTCTTCCTCGTCCTCTTCACTGCCTTCGTCGTCACTCCCATCGTCATCATCAGTAACAGCACCACCGGGGCCACCGTTAGCCAAACTTGAGTGTGTGTCCGTTGATGAATGCGATTCGTCATGCGGCCGATTCTCTAATATCTCGAAGCATTTGTGAGAAACGCCCATGTAGCAAAGCTCGACTTCTGGGCGAAGATAGATCACATCGACAACTTGCATAGCAAGTTCACGTGGATCGAATGCAGGTGTAACGTGATCTGCAATGAAAGGGATATTAAGGGAACGAAGATGGGGAATTTGAGGTAAACGTTGTAGAAAGTGATGCTAAGTGAGGTCAGTGATGTGCATCTTCCACCCTTATCCACAGAAATTGAGAAATGAAGTTATCGTACCCAGTCTTTATAATCAATGGCCATGCTCAGCTCTCGAAGACTGCTCATGCGTCCGCTAGTGATGAAGTTAAGAACATCTCGATTTGGCATCCAAGCTCGCCATCGTGGATTGTCCGATGAACTACTTGGGCTTCTCGGAATTCCACTTGAACTATCCAACATCAACTTTCTCAAGCTTCCTCTGTGTCGTTTCAAAGGTCCGCGGTAAATGGCATCCTAGAACTCCATGTCAGTAGGAAGGGGGATCGTATCCGGATATGTCTCTTACAATCGTGACATTAGTTCCAGAAGAGCGTTTGCGATCTTGGAGGAACAATGTTTCCAGAGTATTTGGAGCGAGTGTTTCTTTCAAAAATGAGATGAGAGCTGCCGAAGTAGCATCAGTGTGAACCTTTTTTAAATTCAGATGATACTGTAGTGAAGAGCTAGGGGGGTGTTTGGAATTGGAGTGGCTGCCACTAAGAGGTGATGGCTGGAAATGCTTCCGAAGCATTGTCCACATCCGGTCATGCTGTTGACAGTCAAGAAGTGTAAGATTGGTCAAAACGGACCAATCAAACCCCTTTTGAAGTACGGCGACAGACAACGAAACACGTTCTAATTCTAGAGTTTGCAATCGAAGTTTGCCTTCTAGTCTTTCTCTCTCGGAAGAGTGGCTGTCTGAAAAGTGCAAATGCTTCTGGCTTTGTGATTGCGATCGTCTAAGTGGCTGCTCCATTAACACTTCTGGGTGTGTAATGGTTTGATGTGGCCCCTCAGCAGTATTTTGGGGTGCTACTGTCGCTGCTGGCGGGGTTATATCAGCATCCGTTGAACCCGTCGAATCGAGCGGTAGAGCGCTATGATCGGAACCTCCTGCAGGTTCAGATATGTCATGCCCCGATATCAACGCTGTGAGAGAATCTATATCCGACAAAGTTGGGCCAACCCCAGTATTTCCAGGCTCTGCATTTAGGTCGAAAATGGTTGGGCTGTTTGCCAAAGGATGGTCATTAAGATCAAAGGTAACCCCGGGATTGAGAATGGTCCCTTCGTTCGCATCTGGTTCTTTATTGTCGTTATCATGATTATATGTATCGCTTTCTATTATTCCCGAAGCGTACTCTTGCAGAGTGTCACTATTTTGGATATCCGCAGGCCCAGTTATGTGAGATTCCATGGTTTGGAACTCCGATAGAGAATTAGGGCTGGAGGCTGTAACTGCAGCTACGCGATTTCTCCTCTGACTCTTTGCCTTTCTGTTCTTACGAATGTCGAAAACGCGTCCCAGGAGGACTCCCAAGACACCGCCTAATCTTTTCTCCCCAATTGTACTTTCCCCAGGCCAGGAGGCGGTGTGATCAACTTGATGCAGATCAGGACCATCCCAGGCATTTGCAAAATCTCTCTTATATGCCTTCTCGGATATTCCAACTCGAAGTTCACGCAAACGATCCTTAGACTTTGCAATAAGAACACTCATTTCATCCAGGTAATCGAGTTCATCAATATCAAGTACTGATAGACTTTTCAGGGGGGGAAGAACGCTGAGAGTCGGGTATTCGACACGAGCCTGAGAGTAAGACAGTGGTGCAGATGGAGACTGGCTCCCAGTGCCAGCCGGAACCACCCAACCGATAGCAGTCATACTGCTAGCAGTGTTGACACCATTGGTTGCCGGGTTTGTATCTGGACCGGTTGCTAAACTTGAAGATTCAGAATTATCGTGCCACCGAACCCATACTCGTTCCAACCGACAGTCCCGAGTAGCATTCCGAGTTTGTAGAGACGATAAGGCCATCCAGACATCCCGCAGTACACCGGTCGGCATATCCCATACGAACGTCTCAAGGTTCACCATCCTAGCCACCGCTAAAGCAACAAGAGTTCCAAGCATCTTTCCGCTCTCTTTGGTTATGAGGTATTCTTGTACCCAATCCGGAGGACCATTACCTAGAGAGAACTTCCGTGTAAACTGTGGGTAATGATTGCCTAATCTTCTCTGCTCATTCCGGGGACCTAGAGCAAGACCATGACTACATTCTGCCACATTGAGCGTTCCACAATTCGAACATTGGAACTGGTCCTGAAATGTAGCCGCAGATATATTCCCCATACATAAGGTCGCCAGCCCATATGTTAGAGCATCCACGCCTGTCCGGGGATCCGTCGTAGCATGAGCATCAGGCCAAACAATATCGAATCGTGAGTAGATGTGAGGTATAGCAAGATTGTGAAGGGCAGAGTGTGTAAGGGCCAAGGCAGTTAGATCATTGGTATGCGTAACCTTGCCAAGAAGCAGTTAGCAGAGTTTCGTTCTCTTTGGCCTTTCAAATACTTGCCTCCTTGACAATCTCTTTCAATACATCTAAGGGCAGATCTAGTAGTCTCAGCGGGCCTCGTTTTGCCGCGACGGCCGTCCATTCCTGTTCCTTATCCTTCAGCAGACTTGATATTTTACTTCTTGCATTCATGGAGCTTTTCTCATTTGATGATTCCAGGGGAGTATCCATCCCAGAGCTAGAACCTGAGGATTTTGAATCATCAGAAGGATGCAAGGCTGCAAACGTTTTTGGAACGTAATCTACGTGTTCATCGAGGTGGGGGATAGTATCGCTGGGAGGAGCATCAGGACTCGGTGTGCTGGTCGTCATGGTCTACAGCGAAGAGCGTCAGAGGTTTGTATACGAGATGATTGGATTTGCTTCGACACAGCTCAAGGCCGAACAACGCATGCTTGATAGGCAAAATAGCATTCGCCGCGTCTCGTGGAGTATCCTATTGAAGAAGATAAATGAGATAGCCTGAAATGGCGAGCGCCTTTTCGGGACAAAATCTTGGTCTTCAAGTTTGCAGGAAAAGAGAAGGTATGTCGAGGTGAAACTCGAAAGGTTGAGGTTGAGGTTGCCGAACGCGATGCCAGAGCTCGGGCTCCTAACCTACGATACCGTAGCCTCAGGAAACACACGTGACCTGGTGAGTACCTCATATTCACCAGAAACCTCTTGTACCTGATACTTCCTAATTGTCCATTTCCAGGTGGTATACAACAAATGTGTGCTTGAGTTCATCTAAAGTATTGAGGCTCTTGTGCGCAAATTCAGCAGTATGGGCCCAATAGGTAAGCCAATTATTACTGAAAAGGAATAAGGTTATATATAAAAGTGAGAACGCTCTTCTTTTCAACTCCTGGACATATATTTGTATTTTCTGATGACTGCCTCAGATGACAACAGGTAATTTAGAACTAGTGCTTTCAAAGCAACAAGATAAGAGTCAAGGCAGCTTTCTGAAAGAGTACTAAAATCAAGAAATGTAGAAACTTCCCTTTCTCAACATGGACATGGTGGTTGGGTTAATATGTACTTCCCACCGCCTCGTTACATACAATATAGCAAACCTCCAGACATTCTCTCACACTCCAGCCAAATATATGCGTTGATAAAGAGTTCAGCTCCCTGGCATGATCTTTGCAGTTTTCTAAAGCTTCACATTTTTGAAAGGTCCCAGCTATTCATATGATGATCTAAGCTAGTCATTAGCTAAATCTATTTTGGTGTTGATTTGCCGTAAGGTGGAGTTCCCTGATACAACGCTTGGTGGGGCGGCAGAACCCCTGCAACACCATCACATTCACCTTTCCCATTCCATTCCATTATCGACACAACAATTGATCTTCCACGCGACACCCTGCTCAGTCTGCGAGCTGTACAGAGCCATTCACTCGTTGTTGTGTTTGGGGCTTCTTGTACAGGTCACCAGAAGGGCACGGTTACTGCAGCTTTGCCACTATAGGATACGAAATACCTGAACAGGTTCAAGAGGAACAGCCAACTGGTCCACCCTAGAAGCTCTTTTGCTCTACAAAAGATCATGTCTACCTCATCTCAAGCCCGGCCTGTGGATAGGCGCATAAATAATCTTTCGCAAAGTGGCAGTGGATTGAATAGGAACTCATCTCGCGCAAGAGCAAATATCATCAGTTACAATGACGCATATACTTTTGCGCTTCGGGTGGCATATCTGCACCACCTCCTGCAACCGAAAGGAAAGAGGAAGCAATATATACCTGCTCCTAAAGTGCCCCGAAAAACCGCTAAGATTGGGGACTTGGTCCAAGAATTTTCATACACCAAAGATTCCAAAAGCCAAAAGTTTCCCCACGGATTTATGGCGGTCTTGGAGAAACGCATACAAGGAGTTGTGGTAGGCGGCGAGAGGCTGCCTGAATATAACGATGCGGCGGTGAAACGTTCGTTTGCTGAGGCCTATACAGCATTCGTCGAGCCAGGTTTTCGGAAACGCATGGACAAGGAGAGGAGGGTTGAAGATCTGGTGCTCATCTTTTATTCGAAAGCGACACAATCTTTACAAAAGGGGGCAAGCCCCAACGATGACTCGTGGAAGCCAAAGGTAGATCGCCATGTGGCCCTCTTTGTTAGACTAATTACTGCTACTATGAAGGATCATGGAAATGACAGAGATAAGCCCGAGCTCATGAGTCGGTTGAAGAAGTTGGAAAACAAGCTATTAACATACGATCAAGACTTGTTTATTGACTCGGGGGAAGGCGGCACTACTATCGAGGTTGTGGTTCCTTTAAGTCAAGATGTCAAGGATATGGCCATGGTGCAGGTTGTTGCAAAGATTTTTGGTTTGAGAAATTCGCAGGTTCAATCTGATATTCAGGCAAACAAAGCCATGTGGACGGAGGCAGCTGCGCTCGCTGATCTCAAGTCTTACCAGCACTGTTTAAATGCAAATACCAAGCGAACCTTGCGAAGCGATGATTTTGATGTAGAGGAAGGTTATCAGTTATGGAAGAAGGCGGAGATCCCAGAGCTTTCACAGATGATGGCCGAAATACTGCAGGCAAAACCAGCTCTCGTAAAGGCGTCTTCTTCTTCTGCCACTGCCAGCAAACCATTGCCTCAAATAAATGCTTCCTCTTTGGCACAAGATCAAGCATATTCGGAGCTGGCCAAGACGATATCGACTCCTTTAGACGAAAACCCAGGCTATGGTTTCGACCAACCTGTAGACATGAGCAGTCTCATGTTAGAGGACGATGAACCTTCTATTTATTTGGAAGGGGCTACTTATACCTTCATTCCCCCAGAACCACGAGCGTATTACCGTTCGATTCTGACGCACGCTATGACATATGACCAACTTCATGCTCCACAAGCAGAAGAAGGTCCAGCAACTAGGTCCCCCCTCTCTCAAGAATCTTTATCTCTATTGAACGAACTTTGTGTTCGCTGGCGAATTCCTCAGTTTTCGAGACTGGTCCTCTTCTTGGACGTTGCTGCTCAAAAGTTTTTAGATCAGGAGATCGGTCTTGATGAACTAGACACAGCGTTTGAATTCGTCAAGAATCCACCTCAAGATAAGAAAGGTTCGCAGGCTCATTCGGCGAGTCTATCTTCCTTCAAACAGAGCCATTGGACCATTCTTGATTTTGCATTGTATCGGCAAGTCCTTCTAAACTTGCACGAAGCGCTGTTACGTGATTTATACGATCTCTTACAGCACTGTTATGATGTAAAGCCTCCATCTCCTGGTCCGGTTCTCCTTGTTCTAGAGAACCACATTAACAGCGATCCATCTTTCTCAAGAGGTGCTGAGGAGCTTGAGGTTTTCAAGGGGCATGTAACGGAAGGCCTTCGTGCCAAAGCTGGAGCAGTCTATCGAGGATATCTTGAAGCTGAGGTACCGCAAAATCAAGAAGAATGGCAGTTCTACCATGTTGTTCAGCTTGGGAAATCGGTTGTTAAGCTCTGTGAGAGGATCAAGAAGAGATATCGGAAGAATCCTGATATCATGGGAGTCAACCCGTTGACCATTTTGGTTGAGACCATGTTCCCCAGCTTTGAGAACGATGCCAATGATTTGATAAAGCGAATTCTTCATGTTGCCCAAACGAATAACTCGGAAGTTGACCTGCAAGATGGGTTCGATCTTTACAAAGAGTTGGTAGAGATTCGCCGTATCCATCATGGCGCCCTGCCCAGTCAGCCATTCGCATTTCATATCGAGGGACTTCTAGCAGATTTTGTTTGGCGGTGGATTCGGGTAACGGACTCGAAAATGGTTGATTTGATTGATCAAGCCATCAAGCAGGACCAATTTCAGATTCGCTCGGAACATCTTGATCAGCCAGCAACAGATGATGAACGTCACAGTGTTTCAATCATCGATATATTCCGCTTGTTTAATCAGACTGCCGATCAGATATTTCAGCTTGAGTGGGATGATGATATTACCTATGCTAAATTTATGACAGCATTGTCAAAGTCCTTTGGCGTAGGCCTTGGAAGGTATTGTGAGGTTCTCGAACAGAGATTCACCAAGGAAATGGACAGGCTTTCGCCAGCCCAGTTAGCTGCTTCTAATCAAACAAAGCAGGAAAAATGGATGCAACTGGCGAAGGATGCCTGGAGCAACAAGGAGAAGATCGAGCCATTTCAATTCTACCCTGAAGTAAGTTATCTTCTTAGCCCGCCGCTTTGATTTTAGATTAACAACTCTAGTCCTTCGTAAAACTAAACAATATCGAATACGCTATCCAGCAACTGGACAATTTGGAGAAGACGATGAATGTAGATGCGTGCGCTGAAGTGCTGCAAAGAAATATAGCGCCAAGGGAAAAACAGCGCAAGCCTTCCAAATATGTTTTCACTATCAAAATTGTTGAAGGAGAGGATCTCAAAGCCTGCGACCCCAGTGGAACCAGTGATCCATATGTCGTGCTTGGAGATGAATATCAAAATCGCCTGGCAAAGACCAGAGTTGTAATGCGAAATCTCAACCCACACTGGGAGGAATCCGTCGACATTACGGTAACCGGAGCACTTCACATTATTGCAACGATTTGGGATTGGGATACCTTTGGTGATCATGATTTCGTGGGGAGAACTTCACTAAAGCTGGACCCAGCACATTTTAGTGATTACCTACCCCAAGAATACTGGCTTAACTTAGACACCCAGGGACGACTTCTCTTGAGAGTTTCTATGGAAGGTGAACGAGACGATATACAATTCCACTTTGGAAAAGCATTTCGCTTGCTAAAGAGGACAGAGAGAGATATGACGCGTAACATCACAGATAAGGTAACAGCCCTCCAAGTAAAAACTGAGTATAGAACTAACTGGTACTAGCTCTCTCAATATATTAATTCCTCGCTATCATTAGATGCATTGAAGTCGCTAGTTTCACGAGGAATAGGGGCTTCAGTCACAAGCCTCTGGAATCGCCAGGCAGCGCCGACGACTCTAACTTCCATGGATATCGAAGCTGCTGTCAAGCCCCTTTTCAACTACTTCAACGAAAATTTTGCTATCATGAAACAAACACTGACAGAAGCTGCTATGGTCATGGTAATGACTAGGTTATGGAAAGAAGTCCTTGGAGCCATTGAAGGACTGTTAGTCCCTCCTCTTGCTGACAAGCCATCCACACAAAAGCCAGTTTCTCAGCAAGAACTGGACATCGTATTCAGATGGCTTGAGCTCCTCTTCGAATTCTTTCACTCGCGGGATGAAGAGACTGGGGAGGTGCTAGGAGTTCCAGCCGACGTTTTAAAGTCACCTAAGTACCATGAGCTCGCCTCACTGAACTTCTTCTATTTTGAAACCACAGAGAACCTCATTAGGACATCCGAACGCATGACTTCAGCAACTGTCCAACGAGCACAGCAAAACAACCGTCTTTCAGCCCCGGCCAGCCTTGGGCCAGCATTTGGTGGTTTCATGGGTCAAGCGTCGATGCGACGGACGAAAAGCATCATGCTTAGTCGTAATTTAGGAACGATGAAGAAAGCCAAGGAGGAAAAGAGGAAAGAAGCACAAGCAGACCCGAACGACGATATGATTTTACGAATCCTGCGTATGCGCCCCGAGGCCACCACGTATTTACGGGACCGCAGTAGGCAGCGAGAACGCCTGGCAGCAGCAGCAGCAGCGGAGATGATTGTGAGACAGAGTCTTGCTGCCGGAGGACCGAGATTCAAGGCCAATAATTTACCAAGACGGTAATTGAAAAACTATACCTGGCGTTCTTGGGAAACGGTGGCATTGCGGTGTTTAGCGGGAACGGGCTGGGGGAGTGTTTATTGTTAACGAAGTGTGTAGTTTACTGGCGTTTTATCACAGATACCACGTTACGAAAATACCATTATTTTTATCTTTCCCCAACTGTGTAGATTTTCATATCTTTTTCTTGTTGTTGTGAACGAAGCAAACATCTCTCCTTAGACCGCGTCTTGACTCAAAAACTCGTATTCACCCTTCGTATCGACTTTGAGTCGTGGAAAAATATCCTCTAAGCCAATGACAGCTCAACCCGCTCTTAACTCGACAACTAAAGCACCTAAAGTTCCTAAGCTCCCACGGCTAGCTCCACATAGCTTTATCGCTATCATTTACTTAGACAGAACCAACCCATTTTCAAACACACCTAGTATTCTACACCTAACACCAACCGCCTTCCCCTTATTTATTTTTAACCAACACCACGTGCCAACTTAAAGAATCAGACGAAAAATCCCACCCCTGCATAAAACGGATAGCCGAATTCAGGGGAGGGGGTTATCTGAAACACGAAACATTGGATCTACAGATTTGCATCCATCACCGGAGAGGCTGTGAGGGCAAAAGAGTCGTGTCAGAGATTGTGTGCTGTCAAACCAAAAAAAGATCATGTGCTTTTCTTGTTGCTCCATAAAGCACGGTGAGTACTGAGTAGGTATCTGGGGCTAGGAAAAAGAAGGATGATAGGTTGACGATCTTTCGACCCTGATTTTCTCTCAAATTCACCGCCATCGAATCAGAAATAAGGATTTCATCAACAAACCAAGTAAAAGGATTTTTGAGCGTGCGCTTCTTGCTAGCGTGTTTGATAAGGTCCCAGTGAGATCTGGTAACTGGTAAGGCAGCAGATAGGGTTAAAGGGTAGATCTTTTACTTACTTGCTCTCGCCATCCCCGGTAATGGGAGGTTGAGGGTAGCCCGGGGAGGTGCTCCGATGCTGCTGCGACCGTTTTGCTTTTTACGATAGCGAGACAGGCTGCTTCATGTGATAATTATGCCACGGGCTTGGCTTGCCCGACTACTGTACACTTGTCAGGAATCATTATCTAATTGGCATTTTTATGATGTATAATCTTCAAATGGTATACGGGCGCGTCAGTCGATTTACTGCCGAACTATCCGAATAGGCATTTAATATCGGCCCCCTTATCCCATTTTTCTAGCTCCGCTGATGGGGGTGAAGAATCTTTGCCTCCCTACCTGAAGGTCGGCAAAGTGGAAAGACGTCTTGGTATAATCTTACTGCCTGCTGATATAGGGGGTATTTGTATTTACGATTTTCTTTTAAGAATAAAAAGGTGTTTTACAAAACCCCTAGGACTGTCTTCCTCTTAAGGTGCAAGGTATATTGTGCTAAGAGGCAGAGCAGAACACCCGTACTCCTTGTAGTAGGTGTAGATTTGGATCCGTTTGTGGAGATGGGGTTTTGTAGATCGTGATTTGGTTGCTCAATTTGGGGACGTTTCAGAGCTACCCTTGTGGAAACGCTGTTCTGTTCTAATCGGATTGGGTTATGATATGTCAACTCTGGGAAGCGTCCAGGTTTTGTTTTACATAGTAGAGTAGACATAGGTTTGCTAGATGTTAAACCCGAAACTCAGGAATTTAAAGATGATAGCATTATTGAGGAAAGTAAACATTGGCATTCAGTACATTATTAAGTCGCTGCACTTACTGCTCTTTCAAGGCGAGACCTGGATTTGAGGGAGCTGTCCAATTGCAAATACGTAGCTGGGTATTGGATATTGGATATTGGATATTGGATATCCGGAGCTGAGTCTTGAGCCCCAAAATACAGATTGGCCAAGTTCGTGTCCTTTGAGTTCCGTTGTTTGTCAAAATTTAATGGGGTAATTTTGGATAGTAAAGTTGATTAATTAGTCGGTAGAGCGTTTGTTACGGCGGGCATAATACTTGCATAACCTGTGAATGCATCAAGGCTTTCCTAGGTGATTGAACTATCTTTCGACTGGCACAGTACCTCTACCATGTAGGGAGGTGAGGTACACTTTGATGACTTGTATTGTGTTGTATGTATGGATGCGGTATCAAAAGAGTCGATAATCAAACAGACGTCCAATCCACCGGCCGCCCCTGTAAAGCTGATAGAAAGGGATCGACGCCACCTCGTCATACTGCTTATTGGATAACGACTGACTTTGTAACCTTGCACGAGCATTAATGAGGTTGGTGCCAGGGTGAATGCTTTTTGATTGGAAGTGTCTTTGGGTTGCGGTCTGTAAGCCTCGTTGAACTGGATCGAGGTCGATGGCTAGATGACCATCAACTGTACTGCTAGTTTGCTGGGGGAACGCAAGGTGTAAAGGCTTGTCGCCTGATTCAAGTTGTCAGGTAGTTCTCCAGTTCTCAAAGCAGCCGTGACGTCTGAGCCAAGTGGTGGTAGGGTTGCACTGGTGGAGGGTAACGAAGGTAACTCGCTGGTGGATGAGGTGGAGAAGCGAAGGTCGATAATTCAAGGTTGGTCCCCGGTCCCTTGTCAATACCACAGCCAGTGAGAAGGGGAACACCACAATATATCAATCCATCCAATCACTGCCCACTCTCGGCATATGCCCCGCTTATTCATTAGCGGCTGTGCTCCTTTGCCGCTAGTCTCCTTTGTGCGCGCAACCCGCAGCAAATACGGTACTTTCGTGCCTTCGTACTTTCGCGTACTCCACAACTTTACCATTATTGTGCCTAAGGCAGGGCTAATACTTACTTTACTTGACTCTCCTGGGAAAGGAGACTAGACTACTCCAACCCGTTCTCTGTTCTCTCTACAAAAATCTACCACAAAGCCCAGAGTCAACCATTTGCAGAGTTCGTTCTCACATACCGGTACATCCTCGCTACTACCATCCTGCACCATCTCCCCCATTGCAGCCTCTACGCCAACTGTGTAGCTGTTTAGACGCTCCGGACAGAATCCCACCTCGATATCGCTTGCGCCGCGGTTTAAGGAAGGGAGAAAACATCAACGTTTGCCGACAGTGCAGTTTTTTCTGCCAACCGTGGTAAACACTTTGTTTCCAAAGAAGACAAATTCTACCGAACGAGGCTGTTTTATAATTCGCTGTCGTCACCCTTTTGCCCTATTCCGAAACGTCATTGAGCTTTCGCGAAGATCCAAAATCAGAACTTGGCCCATTCTTCCGAACCTCAATCATCAATCACTGTCCTTTCAACCTGTTGGCTTATATCTGAGGCCAGAAAACGTTGATGCCCTATGGTACGGAGGAGTTTTAAACCCAAATAATCAGTCAGCCCTGGCTGCAATTAATAACAATGACCGACACAATCGAGGGTACCAGCACCATCCTGCAAGTCCTTGCGCAAAATATCAGTTTATCGGAAGCACCATCCCCTGCTAATCATGGCGTCAAGTTACCCGGTGAAGATACTCCAGCGAAACTTGCTCTGGAACGAGACCTCGCCGCGTTAATATCAAGAATTCAGGCTTTGGAAGCGAAAGCTATAACAGTGAACCACCAAACCCTCCCGGATACACCCAACGAGATTGGGGCACCGTCTGCATTTGCTGATGTGCTCACTGGGGGTGTATCGGCACGGGGAACAAGTGCAAAATCTGCAGCGGCAAGACAGCAATTAGTCAATTCCTTACTTGCAGCCCGGGAAGCCCCTACGGGAGAACGCCCTGCGAAATTTACAAAGGTTAGCGATGAAGAACTCGAGGCGCTGCGGGAACATGTAGACGACCAGACCAAGCAATTGGATAGCCAAAAGCACGAACTTGCAAGTGTCAATGACCAACTACTTCAGCAGAAGCAGCTGCAAGAGCAAGCCCTCAATATATTAGAAGTCGAGCGTGTTGCAGCATTGGAGAGGGAGCTTAAGAAACATCAACAGGCCAATGAAGCTTTTCAAAAGGCTCTTCGGGAGATTGGTGAGATTGTCACAGCTGTAGCAAAAGGCGATTTGAGCAAGAAGGTTCAGATTCATTCTGTGGAGATGGACCCCGAAATTACTACTTTCAAGCGGGTAGGTCAAAATATACCTGAGATGTTTGAAGCATACTAAATCTTGGACAGGTTATAAATACTATGATGGATCAGCTGCAAATATTCTCCAGCGAAGTTTCCCGTGTAGCCAGGGAGGTCGGCACAGAAGGAATATTAGGTGGACAGGCACAAATTGTAGGAGTTGATGGAACATGGAAAGAGCTCACAAACAACGGTAAGTTTTTGAATTGCATGGCAGGCCCATGGCCATGGCCATGGCATCGTCTAGTTTCTATGCTTACAACAAATAGTGAATGTTATGGCCCAAAATCTGACAGACCAGGTCCGGGAAATTGCATCAGTAACTACCGCTGTGGCACACGGAGATTTGACCCAGAAGATCGAGAGACCTGCTCAGGGTGAAATTCTTCAACTGCAACAAACTATAAATACTATGGTGGATCAACTGCGAAAATTTGCTGCAGAAGTAACACGCGTTGCTCGAGATGTCGGTACTGATGGTATCCTTGGAGGGCAAGCAGAGATAGATGGTGTCAAGGGAATGTGGAATACTTTGACAGTAAACGTCAACGCCATGGCCAACAATCTTACCACTCAGGTGCGAGATATAGCAACAGTTACAACTGCGGTTGCCAAGGGAGACTTAACGCAAAAGGTACAAGCTGAATGTAAGGGTGAAATCTTACAGCTCAAGGTCACGATAAACTCTATGGTAGATCAATTACAGCAATTCGCTCGTGAGGTCAACAAGATTGCCAGAGAGGTCGGTACTGAAGGTAGACTTGGCGGACAGGCTACTGTGCACGATGTTGAGGGTACCTGGAGAGATCTGACAGAGAACGTTAACGGAATGGCCATGAATCTTACCACGCAAGTGCGAGAAATCGCCAGGGTGACAACAGCTGTTGCTCAGGGTGATTTGACCCAGAAAATGGAGGTAGAGGTGCAAGGAGAAATCGCCACATTGAAGTCAACCATTAACACAATGGTTGATAGATTGGGTACATTTGCTTTCGAAGTCAGCAAGGTGGCAAGGGAGGTAGGAACCGATGGTACATTAGGCGGCCAAGCCCAAGTCGACAATGTCGAAGGAAAATGGAAAGATCTTACAGAAAATGTCAACACCATGGCGACCAACTTGACATCTCAAGTGCGAGGTATCTCAATGGTTACGCAGGCTATTGCGAATGGAGATATGAGCCAAAAGATTGAAGTCGAGGCTGCAGGAGAAATCTTAGTCTTGAAGGAGACTATCAACAACATGGTGGATAGATTGAGTATATTCTCAAACGAAGTTCAGAGAGTCGCGAAAGATGTCGGAGTAGACGGCAAGATGGGTGGTCAGGCTGACGTTGCTGGCATCGGCGGCCGATGGAAGGAAATCACCACTGGTGAGATATACATCACGTTCATGCCTCGAATATTTACTAACATTTGCAGATGTAAATACAATGGCTATGAACCTGACTGCCCAAGTCAGAGCATTTGGTGATATCACCAACGCGGCTACCGACGGAGACTTCACCAAGTTGATTACTGTTGAAGCCTCTGGAGAAATGGACGAATTGAAGCGGAAGATTAACCAGATGGTATTCAACCTTCGGGACAGTATTCAGCGTAATACAGCTGCCAGAGAGGCAGCTGAGTTTGCCAACAGAACAAAATCCGAGTTCCTAGCAAATATGTCGCACGAAATCCGAACACCCATGTAAGCTTCCCACCTATTTCCCTAATGCTTTGCACAGGCCCAAAATTTCCCAGTAGATCCTCTATGCGCTCCTAGTTATATGATTATGGAGGATGACCTACTGGGAATTATTCCGCCCTGTACGAAAGTATAAAGTCCAAAAAGTGGGTCCGTGGATGCTGCGTGCACGTGACCCTTTTTGGGGGACTTTGCATTGCCAACCATATATTTATCTTGTATTTTTTTCATCTTTACTTTGCTAATAGGACAAGGAATGGTATTATTGGAATGACTCAGCTCACGCTCGATACGGATCTGACACAGTATCAGCGTGAGATGCTGAACATTGTGCACAATTTGGCAAACAGCCTCCTCACAATAATCGATGATATTCTAGATCTATCGAAGATTGAGGCGAACCGTATGATCATGGAGGAGATACCTTATACTCTCCGTGGCACTGTTTTCAACGCTCTCAAGACATTAGCGGTAAAGGCGAACGAGAAGTTCTTAGATTTGACATATCGGGTGGACAGTTCTGTGCCAGATCATGTTGTTGGAGATTCCTTCCGTTTACGGCAGGTTATCCTCAATCTAGTTGGGAACGCTATCAAATTCACAGAGCATGGAGAGGTATCGTTGACTATTCGGAAGGCAGAACAAGACCATTGTGCGCCAAATGAATATGCTATCGAATTTTCAGTGTCTGACACTGGAATTGGGATCCAAGCGGACAAGCTTGATCTTATTTTCGACACTTTCCAACAAGCGGATGGATCTATGACAAGAAAATTTGGCGGGACTGGGCTTGGACTTTCAATTTCGAAGCGTCTTGTCAACTTGATGAGAGGAGACGTCTGGGTGAAGAGTCAGTACGGCAAAGGCAGTTCCTTTTTCTTCACCTGCACTGTCCGATTGGCGACATCAGATACCAGCTTTATCGAAAAGCAGCTCAAGCCTTACCAAGGACATAACGTGCTCTTCATTGACAAAGGGCAGACTGGCCATGGCAAGGAGATCATCAACATGCTTTCCCAAATCGGACTTGTTCCAGTTGTGGTTGATTCGGAGCGCCACGTGAACCTTACATCCCTAGGCGGTGCGAAGGCAGCATCAACTTACGATGTCATTATTGTCGATTCAATTGAAACAGCTCGAAGACTGAGATCTCTCGATGAATTCAAGTACATACCTATAGTCCTCTTGGCCCCCGTTGTTCATGTCAGTCTTAAGTCAGCTTTGGATCTTGGTATCACATCATACATGACCACAGTAAGTCCCAACTATCCACCTCCATTTTTGTGGCTATGTTTTGGACGGTTTATTAACATATTTTTAGCCCTGCTTAACAATCGACCTGGGCAACGGTATGATTCCTGCACTAGAAAATCGTGCAGCCCCAAGCTTGGCAGACAACACAAAGTCATTCGATATCTTATTGGCTGAAGACAACATTGTAAATCAACGGCTTGCTGTCAGGATTCTTGAGAAGTATCATCATGTTGTGACTGTTGTTGGCAATGGTCAAGAAGCTCTTGATGCTATCAAGGAAAAGAGATACGATGTCATTCTTATGGATGTGCAGATGCCTGTTATGGTATGACTTCCGCCACCAAATTACGCAAAAAGTACTAACATCACTTTAGGGAGGATTCGAAGCAACAGCCAAAATTAGGGAATATGAGAGGAGTCTCGGTTCCCAGAGGACCCCCATCATTGCTCTCACAGCACACGCAATGTTAGGTGATCGGGAGAGGTGTATTCAGGCACAGATGGACGAGTACCTCTCCAAGCCGCTCAAGCAGAATCATATGATTCAGACAATATTGAAATGTGCAACCTTAGGAGGAGCCTTATTAGAAAAGGGAAGAGACATTCGGTCTTCGGCCAAGGATGAAACGCCAATGCTCGGATCTCCTAATGGATTGCCAGGAGTTCCAACACCTGTTCTGTCTCCGGGAAACTTACGCCCAGCTATTGAGGCACGAGCAGTCACAACTACCGGACCAATCAATCATGGTAGTCTTGAAAGGTATGTATTTTCAGCTCCTTAACCCTCGTTTGAACAAAGAAAATAATCTGACATCGCAAAAAGCCCTGCACTCGTAACTGCTGATGCTGATGATCCACTGGCAAGAGTAAGATAGTTCCATCTCTATTATGAATTATGAACACGGTATTAACAATCTCCCAGCTTCTCATGAGAGCTCACAGTAGCTAAGATCTGTCATTCCCGATATGATTTACTGCTATCAACATGTTATCGATGAGACCCTCCACGATACCCTATATACCAACACTGTTTCCTTATAATCCGCAATCAACTTCTCTATCGGCGATGGAGTTCTCGGCGTGCATGGGCTTTTCTGCCACTACGAGCATTTGCCATTTTTGTGTTTTACGAACTCCTGCAATTCGAGTTAGTGGCATCTACTTAAATCGAGCGTTGCATTTTGTATGTTTGTGAGTTTTTCTCATATATGCATTTCTAGCATTCTCTCATGAGGTCGTATTGTGGGGGCTATTACGTACCTTTTTTTGGGTTGGTGGTATGTTATGCTCGGTCTGCGTAGGTAGATGGTAAATAGCATGAGAGCTTAGGGCTGTTAGGCCTATTTTACTACTACGGAGATACCATGAGCTGAGGTAGGATGCTAGAAGGGTAGCCAACGAATAAATGATGATTGAACTACGAATATGTTTTACGTTATGACTGATTTTTCACGGCTAAGTTTGTCTTATTATATTCTGACTTTTTTGACAACTTGAGTTGAAGTTTCCCAATGCATCACTGCATCACTGTAGAAAGAAGTGTGGTCTAATTCGCACTTTTGATTTCCCAAGATATACGTAGCTATTGGTTGTCACGAATTACATTAAATATTCAAATTAAAAGGTAATCTGTGCGGTATATTCTACTTATGGAATAGATTTGACGTATTGTGTATATTTGAAATATGTGGAATATTTGCTACATAGAAGGTACCGCCCTCATACGTCAAAATACTTCAAACATTCTCCTATGAGCCGAACCCTTCCTGCATACCAATAGTCATGTTTAAATTTGCTATTGTGATATCTGATCTTGATTTGCAAATTTGATTTAGGAGATTCATTTTTAATTTCAAGTTGTAATTTTTGTTTAGGATAGTAAGTAAAAATCTATGAATGATTATCTTATATTATGCTCTAATTGAAGGCGAAGTTCTTAAAAAGTCCCGTCAATCTCAAAGCCGTAGAGAGGTTTCTTACTAAAGCTCTCAAAGGCCAAAAGTGGGTCATCGAGTTGCAGAGTGAGGTTTTTATATTCACCCAGCTTTCTATGCATGGTGGGAAAGAGCCATACCTGGCGGCAACTCTTCTCTGCCAATGGTATAGCACGGACATACAAATACGATTAAAATGGCGACGAAATCTTCTCTTACGTACAGTACAAATATTTGGTTCGGCAACGATCGTACAAAGGCATACGCTCAGATTCTCGTACTGTACATAGTGGCGCAAAAAGAAGAAATGGAACAACACCAGCATTTATGTAGAAACAAATAGTAGAATGGTTTATCATGATTTTGTAGTTATTATTTGAATTTAGTTTCTCAATGCTGCAAGACTAGCAAGCTCTACCTCTACTGTATCTACCACCTCTCTATTTATTCACTAATCGCCTCCCCTTTTGGCGAGCTACCAACCATCACAACCAATTCACGTTCGGGAGTATCTTGGAAGTATGATTCTGGTCGAGTTTCCTTTCTTCTCTCTCTGATCTCCTCAAGAAATGAATTTGTTAGTGCAAGGATATGTTTACGCTCTGCATCTCTCTCGGCGATGGTACTTGCGCTGTTTGATTCCGGTGAATATTGCACGCCTATCTCATCACTAGATGCACTTGCTGCTATACTTAATGGTGAAGTTGTGGCTCGGAAGTTTCCTTCACTCTCGCGTTCGTTATCCGAATCGAAGTCTGAGTCAAGAGCATACTGCTGGTGTTCGGCTATGATTTTGTCAACATCTACAAGTTTCATATCGCTGGGGATTGCGTTTATAGCCTCACCATCACAAGAGTCAACTTTATTAGCAGCAGCGGCAATGAGATCGCGAGTATTCTCCATCCTCACTGTTGAAATATCCCTCTCTGGCCCGCCCTCAACCAAAGCAGACCGCGAATCCTCTTGTGGCAGTATACGCACACTATCGGGCAGCTCAACCCCTTCATCTTTGAGTGCTTGAACAATATCCTCCTCTGAACCTTTGGCAAGTGTTTCGAGATGTTCTAGTAGAACTTCAACCATCACTGTCACTTGGCTAAGCAGCAGTTCCCGTCTCATTTGATCCTGGTCCCGAAGGTCTAATGTTTCAAGGTCAAAGACTCCTTCCTCTAAAACGTGGATTAGATGTTCGCATTCTTCGACTTCGGAAGGCTTAGGCGGCAGGCCTTTGGGGCGCGAGATGGCCGTGGTATAAGATGGGAGTAACCGGGATTGTAACCATTTGTCGATACCATCGAGAACTCTTCTCTCGCTGTCCTGGAAAGACTTTACCGGCTGCTGGACTCTAACCCTCGTGTCTATAGATTTAGCTCCAACAGAAAGACTTCGAAGGCTGACCATATTGAGTAGGTTGAAAATATCAAAATTAGTGATTTTCTTCCGAAGGCACTTGGTGACGAGAAGTTCTGACGTAGGGAGAAAAAACAAAAAGGGTAGGAGAAGAGGATGTGAATATATCGAGTTCTTTAAATATGTTCAGTTCTCATGAAGGTATTTTGTTCGAGTCTCCTTTTTTGTTCAGTAGAAGGCGTTTCAGGTAACTACATTGTATCGTAAGTCTTTGTTCTTTGTTCTAGAGTTTCTGTCTTGAAAGGCTTTTTGCCTTTTGACAAAGCATTATGAGAATGTCTAACCCCACGGTTTTGATAATGTATGATAGAGTTTAGTGCATACATCATCTCAACTAGGGAGGTTTGGGGATAACTATGATGCACGACGTATTATAATCCTGAGACTATAAATATTTAGCACCCTCTTACTGTGCGAACTCAGTAATTCATTGAAGAATATGGATCGATAGTATTCTTATATAATAAAGCCCTATCTGGATATAATGAAAGTACAGCTTTCAAAACTTGCAACTGCTAACTGCATTCTACCTTTTTAAAAAATTTAAAAGCTGCCTAGTCTATAACTTAATTGTTACACAAGTCTTTGACAGTGGCTGGATGAAAACACTTACTGGAATTAATTTCAGTTCAAAAAAACAACTTAGAAAACTGATACAATGTTGTAGCTTTACACCAAATATTACGACTGTATCGATGGAGAGAAAAGCAATTACACCACAGCGTGAATATCATCTCAACTTCCACAATGGTAGACATAGAACCCAAGACGGCAAGCACGGTATGATCTTGGCAAATGCTGTTGAGTGGCGGACTGACTACTGTGAGGATGCACCAAAGCAGCTAGACATGCATCAGCCCCTCCACAGCTGCACGATTCAGCTGAGCTTCACTGGCAGCGGGCACGTCTCCTCTCCCCACTCACCACTCGAAATATCTACCAATTGCTTTTCTTTTTTTACTCCTATTCAGTCTCATTCTCATCCTCGCTCAGTTGGCAAGTTTACATAATATATATAAACGTGAGCTAGACACTATTCGAATTTTGTACAAATCCATACGTCGACGTCAACACTGCCTTAACCATGCCTAGCAAAGGAATCGACTGCTACTCTTATATTGGAGCGGAAGGCTGTCAAATACACTTCTCTGTGCCTAAGCAGAATATTGTCAAGGACCAGCTCAAGCAATATGTCAAAGATCGTAGGTGCTACCCCAATAAGAAAGTTGTCTAAGAGACCTACGTTCTTGTGAACGATATTTTTGATGAGATTACAATGTATCAAATGGCTAATTTCGATCTAGACCTAGAGGTTGACAAGCGGAACATTGAAGGAGCTTTTGATTTTACCGGGGACTTCTCTTTCAGAGTAACACACAACGGCAATGAAATCACAAAGCAAAGTGTTGAAATCAACGCCCTAACTGGAACGTTGGGGAAGAGCACCATGACATCCATGGAAAACCAAACATCCGTCATCACAAACGATCACGTTGTTTGTTACGGCTTTTATGATTCAGGCCCAGGGGTTGCTGGGTTACCCAGTAGCGACCAATGCTATGTGACGGTAACTCCAAATTACTCCAATTGGATGGCTCAAGTAGCTCCTCAAGGCTCACCACAAGCGTCAAAGCCGTTCCACAAGATGTTTCTTCCAGCTGCTCACGACATTGGAATGAATGCCATGCAAACCTCAAATGCGCTTCTTGCTAGTACGGCTCTGATTGACGTCTTGGCCGCCATCAATCCAGTGTTCTCGAAAATTGTAGGCACAATGTCCCACGCAGCAGCAAAGGCAATGGCTCCTGCAATTATAGCTGGGCTCGCCATTACCCAAAAGGATACGCTACCCAGCATTCTTAGTATTGGCGCGCGCTATTTTGAATTCCGACCAGCGTTCCTACATAATCAAGTTCGTGGGAAAGGTGCTATTGCCGATACTTTGTACTTCTCTCACTCTGCAATTCCTGGGATGCCCTACGAGGTCTTTCTCAAAGATATAGTCGATTTCCTGGCAGCACATCCTCTAGAAATCGTGGTTGTTCAGAATCGATGGGATGGTGTACCCGGAGACTGTAGCCACCCAAATGACCAAGAGCTTGCAAACTTCTTGAACAATGCTATTAGTGCATCGAACGGAACACTCGTGGCAGGATCTCTAGATGACATGCGAAACCTAACGATCAACGAGCTTCGTGAGCAACGCAAGCGACTCATCGTAGGAGGCAACTGGGATTCCTTCAGCACGTATACCGACGAGGGAAATGCAACTGTCACCGGTGACACCATTCGCGCTCAATTCGAATCACTAGGAAATTCACCCCAGAACTGTGCCGGGAAACCATTCTCAAACTTGCAGTGTCAAGCAACTGCCACCAATATCCCAGAAGTTGTGGCGTATAGTGTCATTGCAGCGGACACCTCGAATAGTTGTCTGCTAGCCACGAAGCCA